>Ga0299906_10002012_pt1 | contig 17152 bp, 18 predicted proteins | sample RVTome_14_FD_200259 | JGI IMG/M metagenome (GOLD analysis project Ga0299906, IMG submission 200259) | Soil microbial communities from uranium-contaminated site in the Upper Colorado River Basin, Wyoming, United States - RVT145D125 (version 2) ...
TCACGTGGATCACGCGCCAGCCCATCGCAGTCAGCGCGTTGAGTCGCGCCCGGTCGCGATCGAACCGCGCGCGGCTAGAATGCCATTGGTGTCCGTCGGCCTCGATCGCGAGCTTGACGTCCGGATAAGCGAAGTCGACCCTGGCGACGAACCGTCCACGATCGAGGATCTCGTGTTGGAGGACGGGGCCTGGAAGACCCGCGCGCCTGATCAGGCGCAACAGCTTGGTCTCGAACGGACTCTCCGGGACAGGATCACTCGGCAGGCGAGCATCGAGCAGCGAACGCATCGCGGCGATCCCCGGTCGCCCGCTCCGACCGAGTTCGCCCAGGCGCCAACGGAGCCGGGTCAGGGTCGTCAGTCCGCGCCTCAGCATGTGGTCGAGGGTTTCCTCGACCACATCGATGTGCGTCACGGCAGCGAGGTCGATGAGCGTTCGCGTAGGCGTAGTGACTGGGATCCGGGCATGGTGCGTACGATCGATCCGGGTGAGGTCGCGCGGGCGATGCACCTTCACTCCCGGCAGGGTGAGGCGACGCGCTCGCGGCACGCTGATCTCCAGAACCTCGCCCGTGAAGCCCTCCGGCGCCCAGAGGAGCGCAGCCGCCCGATACGACACAACGGCGCCCTCGCCGGCAGCCAGACTGGTGGCGAGGAGGCGTTGCTGCAACGACGGAACGGTCCCGGCGAGTCGATACACACCCGTGAAGAGGCGCTCCCACCGACCCGAGTCGAGGCGTCGCTGGATGAGGCTTCGCGAGGCACCGGCCTCCATGGCCTGCATGCGCGAGACGAGGCCGTACTGCCGACGCGCCAGGCGCGCAAGTGCGCGGTCGAGCGCCTCTGGGGAGTCCCATACCCGGATAGGGGTGTTCATCTTCCCCAGAACAGCACACGGAAGGGTGCGATCCCAGCCTGGCCCGACCGGATCGCGACGTGCGAGCACAACGTCGTGAACGTGGCGCCGAGGGAAGGTGGGCCGGTACCGAGAGATTGCCCTGCTGAGCCCCCGGATCGGGGGACGAAGTCGGTTGCACTCGCGGGGGTCTGGTGCGAGAATGCGCCCTTGCGCGTCGCTCCTTCGCGGGCGGCGCGCCATCATGCTGGCCCGGCAAATGTCCGGGGGGCCCGAAGGGTGGTGGGATGTACGAACAGCCGAACCTCGTGATCCTCGTCCAAGGAGCCGCTGAAGGCGACTCCGAGCTCACAGCTTTCGACAACGCACTTCGCAAGGCCGGTATCGGCGACCTGAACCTCATCCGCGTCTCGAGCATCGTCCCGCCGGGCGCGCGCCTCGCCTCTCTCCCCGAGATCCCGATGGGATCCCTCACGCCCGCTGCCTACGCCAAGGCGGTCTCGAGCGTGCCGGGGCAGCAGATCGCAGCGTGCGTTGGCGCGGGGATCACCGAGCGGGGCGGGGTCCTGATGGAGGCCACCGCCGAGTGCAGCGCCGACGAGCTATCCGAGCAGGTTCGGCTGATGGTCGAGGAAGGCATGCGCGTGCGCGGCCTCGAGCCCTACGAGTTCCACCTCGCTGCCGCGGACCACACGGTCCAGCACGTCGGCTCCGCGATCGCGGCTGCCGTGTTGTGGCAAGACCAGTCGACCGGAGGTGGTTCGGTCCGGAACAGGGGGGGTGAAGGATGAACGCGTTGGGGCGGCATTTCTTGATCGAGCTCTGGGATCCACAGAACCTGGACCGGCCCGACATCGGCGAGGAAGCGCTCGTCGAGTGCGTGCGCGCCACCGGGGGCACGCTGCTGGATACGCGGTTCATCCCTTTCCCGAACGGCGGCTACTCGGGCGTATGCATCATCGCGGAATCCCACGTGACGATCCACACCTGGCCCGAGAACAACTACGCGGCCGTGGATATGTTCACGTGCGGGCCGACGATGGACTTCGATGCCGGCATCGACGTGCTCAAGAAGTACTTCTCGCCGGGGCAGATCCAGATCGTGGAGGTCAAGCGCGGCTTGATCGCGTGACGTGATGGTCCGTTTCTCCGAAGAGGTCGCGGCCGGCTGGGTTTCCTCGTACGAGTGCGAGCAGCTCGCCTCCGAGCGCTCGGCGTTCCAGCAGATCGACATCTACGGTCATCCAACCTTCGGACGGATGCTCGTGCTCGACGGGCTACTGCAGACCACCGAGCGGGACGAGTTCTGCTACCACGAGATGCTCGTGCACGTGCCCTTGCTGACCTTGGAAGAGCCGCGCCGGGTCCTGATCATCGGCGGCGGCGACGGAGGCACGCTGCGCCACGTGTTGATGCATCCCAGCGTCGAGCGTGCGGTGATGTGCGAGATCGACGAGCGCGTCACCGCCTTGTGCCGCCGGTTCCTTCCCGCGATCGGTGGGGATGCGTTCGAGGACCCGCGCGCGCAGGTGTTGTTCGACGATGGCATCGCGTTCGTGGCCGAAGGCTCCGACGTGTTCGACGCGATCATCGTGGACTCCTCAGATCCGGTCGGACCAGGGGAGGGGCTGTTCACGTCGGAGTTTTACCGCGCGGCTGCCGCGCGCCTCACGCCCGGCGGGGTCGTGTGCATCCAGTCGGGGTCTCCGTTCTTCCAACAGGACGAGCTGCACCGCGCGCACACCAACATGAAGCGCGTGCTGCCGGACGTGCGCACCTACCTTGGGCACGTTCCCACGTATCCCGGCACGGCGTGGACCTACACGTTGGGCGGCGAGGCCCTGATGCTCGACCCCGACGTTGCGGGTGAGCGCGCATTGAAGCGCGGCCTGGCGCCCCGCTACTGGACGCCCGATGTTCAGCGCGGCGCGTTCTGCCTACCGGCGATCGCGGCGGACGTGGTCGCGCCCGACGGCCCGCCGCACACCTGGGGCCTGTCCCCGGAGGAACGTGAGCGACGTTCTCTTCCTGGCGTCTGAGCCCCTCGGCTCGGTCCCCTCGCCGGCGGCTATCGTCCAGGGCGTTCCCTATGACGGCGGGGTGTCCTGGCGGCCGGGCACGGCCGAAGCGCCCCGCGTGATCAGGGAAGCATCGGACTCGATCGAGAGCTTCTCGCCCCTGCTTCGACGAGATCTCGAGGACATCGCGTTGGCCGATGCGGGCGACGTAGTCGTGGGCCCGTTGCGCGCGGCTGCGGTGATCGATCGGATCGCCGAACGGGCCGAGCAGCTCGCGCACACCGGCGCGCTGCTGGTGACCATCGGCGGCGATCACTCGATCTCGATGGGGACCTCTCGCGGGCTGCGTGCCGCGCATCCTGATCTCGCGCACGTGGTGTTCGACGCGCATCTGGATATGCGCGAGGACTACGAGGGGGATCGATACTCGCACGCATGCGGGACGAGGCGGATGGCTCAGGCTGGACCGACGTGCGTACTCGGGGTGCGATCCGGCTCGCGCGACGAGTTCGCCGACGCGGATGCGATGCTCGTCGCGTGGTCGGACGACGTCGCGATGCCCGATGCGATGCGTGCGGCGATCGACGATCGTCCGGTGTTCGTGTCGGTCGATCTGGACGTGCTCGATCCGAGCATCCTTCCCGGCACCGGTAATCCCGAGCCGGCCGGTGTTGCGTATCGCGACCTGCGCGCGGCGCTGCTCGCACTGAAGGACGCGCGCGTCGTCGGGATCGACTTCTGCGAGGTGTCACCACCGATCGACGCGAGTGGCTTGTCGGCGATCGTCGCCGCCGAGCTGATCCGCGACACCATCATCGCCCTCGTCCGCTGAGCCCGTCACAGTCCGTCGAGCCCGTCGCGCGATCCTCGCGCGCGCCGGCAGCGCTGTTCTCGACTCTTCGTCGTGAAGAGGAACGTTTGCCCTTCCGACCGCGCGGTCGCGTTTCGTGAAAAGTGCAAAAACCGGCATCAACCATTCCATATAGGGCTGTCTCGGCATAGGCTTTCGGCGCTGCACAGAAATCTCTTACCGCCCGTAACAGCACCTAGGGAAGTTCGTTGGGAGGAGTAAGCCGGGCGACCGGCGAATCCTCTGGAGAGGGACCAGGGGAAGGGAGCGGTCCCGAAGGTTGGGACCGGAGGGCGACGAGGATGACGCCAGAGCTGGAAGCGGTGACTGCAACCGCCGCGGGGGAGACGACAGAACCATCGTCGTCCTCGATCCGCGTCGCGGTCCCGTCGCAGCAGCTCGAAGTCGCCGTCGCCGAAGAGATCCCCGAAACCCCCGCGCTGATCGCCCGCGCGATCGAGGGTGACCGTCAAGCGTTCGCGGCTCTGTACCGCGAATACCTGCCGACTGTCTACAAGTTCCTCTACTACCGCATGGGGAACAACAAGGCCGTCGCCGAAGACATGACCGCCGAGGTGTTCCTGCGCGCGCTGCGGCGGATCGACAAGTTCTCGTGGACCGGCGCCGACTTCGGCTCCTGGCTGCTGCGGATCGCTCGCAACCTGGTGCTGGACAACGCGAAGTCGTCGCGCGCGAAGCTCGAGGTCCTCAACGACGAGATGCCCGAGGACGCCGGAGGCGAGGACAAGGCCACGGAGATGGCCGTGCTCGAGAACCTGGACAACAGCCAGGTCTACAGCGCGATCAAGCAGCTAAGCCCCGACCAGCGGGACGTCATTACCATGCGCTTCATCCAGGGCATGGACGTCTCGGCCGTGGCTGAGGCGATGGGAAAGAAAGAAGGCACGGTCCGAACCCTGCAGTTCCGCGGGCTCAAAGCGCTCAAGAAACTGCTGGTCAAGGACGGTTTCGACGCCGAAGAGGCCGGGTCGGTGCGCCCAGGAGGCGTCCGGCTGGCCGAAAATGGTCGGAGCGGGGGCCGAACGGAATCCGAGGCCGCTCGTTTTGGCACTGCGGAAGGTGACAGATAGATGGGACGCATGATGGGGGACCAGCTGGCTCTCGAGCTCTCGCTCGAGGGGCAGATCGCCGCTCGCGGTGAGACCGCCGACCTGGTGGCGCTCGCCGAGGGCCTGGCGAACCTGCCCGCTCCACAGATCGACGAGACCTGGGCGTCCGCGCTCGAGGCTCGGCTGCTGAACGAGGGTCCCGAGACCCCCGCGGTGGTCGGGCGTCCGAGCCTGACGGTCGTGGGCGAGCCGCAGAAGACCACCGAAGCCGCGCCGGTTCGTCGCGCGCCGGTCGTGACGCTGCCGCGTCGCCGTCTAGTGGTGCGCAAGTCCGTCGCCGCGGTCGCCGCGGCGGCAGCGCTGGCGGCGTTCCCGGTGGCGGCGGCGGCATCCTCGCTGCCCGAGAGCCCCTTCTACAGCGTGAAGCGTTTCATGGAGCGTGCCGAGATCGCCCTGGTCGGCGGTTCCGTGCACGATGCGTTCACCCACCTCAAGCACGCGAACGTCCGTCTTGACGAGGCGGAGCAGATGGGCGCGCTCGGCTACGACGACGCCGCGATCGCTGCGGTGCTCGCCGACGCCGAGGAGCTGGTGAGCAAGGCCAACGCGCTCATCTGGGCCAACACCTCTGATCCCGCGACGCTCGAACGGCTCGCCGCCGAGGCGCGCGCGATCGAGGACCAGGCCATCCTGATCGGCGGCGGCCCGGTGAATGCAGGCGCGCTGGCACCGGTGATCGCCACGAGCCGCCAGATCCAGGTGGACGTGGCCGAGCACCTCGGTCTGCCAGCCCCCGCGCTGGTCGAGCCCCCTAAGGTGGACGCCACGACGGTGACTGCTCCGACCACCATGACGACCTTCGACTCGAGCAGCTCGCCGACCAGCACCGGCTCGCAAGGGAGCACGTCCGGTGGGTCATCCGGCGGTTCCACGTCGCCCAGCGAGGGCGGCAGCAGCGGACCAGGCGCTAAGACGAAGGGCATCAGCGGCGACGAGTCCGATGGCTGCGAGATCCCCGGCAGCGGCAACGGCTTCGGCGACCTGATGGCCCCGGTCACCAAGGTGTGGTGTAGCTAGACACAAACGAGGCATGAACGAGGCCCCCACCGGGGGCCTCGTTCTTTTTCCTGGAGGAAGCCGGGCAGGCATCGCCGAATCCTTCGGCGATGCCTCCTCGTGCCGTCGCGGCAGGCGCCGCGGTCGCGGTGCTGTTCACGGGCGTGCTCGCGATCCCCGCCTCGGCGGGTCACGTCTGCGAGGATCGGCGGATCTACCGCTACTGTGGCGAGCATCTGGCAGCTGCCGGCTATCCGATCCGTTTCCAGGTCAGCACCGCCAACGCATCGACGGTGCGCTTCGCCGAGTTGCTCCGGTCCTCGATGGACGGAACCGAGGCGTGGAACCAGGCATGGGAGATGGCGAAGCTCGCCGACGGACGCCCTCCTGCCCCGAATATCTGTGGGCCGACAGGCCGGCTGATGTGCCTCGCGGGCACGACTGCCGTCGCCGGCGAAGCCGGCGACGGCGTGAATACGATCGCGTTCCGGCCCGCCCTTGCCGGCACCTGCGGTGCCGGCACGGGCTACACCGCGGTCACGTGCTTGATCTACCAGAGCACCAGCGGTACCGGGGCCCATCGGATCGTCGAGGCCGACATCTATCTCGACTCAACGGTGTCCTTCCGCGAGCCGAGCGCGGTCGAGCTCGTGCGGGGAGAGCCAGCATGGGCTTATCCCGGACCGGCACCGGAGATGATCTGCTCCCCTCGGTGGGCCGACACGTGGTCGGTGCTGGCTCATGAGCTCGGGCACGCGGTAGGCCTCGAGCACATCCACTCGAGCTATCCCGCCGACCTCACCGACGTCCTGCCGTTGCGCCAGACCATGTGGGACACCTACCGCATGTGCTCGACCCACCAGCGGACGCTCGCCGAGGGGGACATCCTGGGTCTCATCCAGGTGGCGCGAGCGACCTTCGCGGACGGGGCGTGAGCCGACCTCACGATCAGTGGGTCCGCGATCATCTGATTCCGGTTCGCCCCTTTGGTCCGAGGAAAATACCTGCCTTGACCTGCGCGATCGCTAGAACAACGGGCCCCAACCGTCGTTTTCACTAGCGGAAGGGACAAGGAGGGCGAAGACCTGGGAACGGGGGCACACCCCGCCAGCAGGGACGGAACCCCCCGAGACCGAGGAAAGCCGCGCCGCAGTCCAGATGGGGAGGTTGGAGGATATGCAGTCGAGGCGAACGAGCCGGGAGGCCACCGCTGCAACGCGCGCGCGGACGATCTCGTTGGACTCTACGGATGCTCAGGACGTCCTGGATCTGAAGATGCTCGAGGCGCTGGAGCGTATCGAGCGGGTCCGGTCCAAGGCGCTGAGCGCAGTCGGGTCGATCCTCTCGCAGGAATTCTGAGCGAGGCGGTCGCCCGGAGATGGGGGACAAGTGAAGAGGCTGACGAGCATGGCGATGATCGCGGCAGTTGCTGCCGCGGTCATCGGCGTGGTCGAGGTCCAGAGCGCCCCCCGCTGCACCGATGCGGTCTCGTTCCGCTACTGCGGCGAGCACCTGTCTCGCCTGCCGCTGACGGTCAGGCTTAACAACGCCGGCAAGCCCTCGACCCTCGGCGGCAACAGTGTGGCCGCGGCGACGCGCGATGCGATCGATGTGTGGAACCGGGCCTGGCCCAAGGTTCTGCTAACGGGCAACGGCCTTCGCGTTGAGGCCGGGAGCTGCTCGCCCCTGTGCTATGGCGGCACCACCACGACGGCCGTTGCGGGCGTCATGGACACGGTGAGCACGATCGGCTGGGGCGATCCCAGCGACTGCGACGGATCGCACGCCGAGCGCGTCGCCGTCGCCTGCCTGTGGTACGAGGACGCCGCGAAAGCCAAGATCAAGGAAGTCGACATCATCCTCAACGTGTCGAAGGCCTGGCGACTCACCGATCCGATGGGCGAGCTGGTGCTCGGCGAGGTGCAGGGCTCGGTGCCTGTCCGCGACGTGCTGCTGGAGGACGCGAACTGGTACGACGTGCAGGCGGCGCTCACCCACGAGCTGGGTCACGCGCTCGGCCTCGAGGACATCGGCGATGAGGTCCGAAAGTGGCCGGGCAACTTCGAGGACGCACTCAAGCACACGCAAACCATGTATCGCTGGTACATGCAGGGATCGACGAACAAGCGAACCCTTGGAGAAGGGGACGTCATCGGCCTGTCCATGGCTGCCATGGACACGGCCAAAGATGCGTAGGGAGGCTCAGGGCGGGCGCGCGTTTCCGTCTCCGATGTGGATGGACCTGGCGCGGCCCACCTGAGGAGAAGCGTTAGCCCGCCCGGGCCGACCTTTCCGCATCAGCCGGCACCCTGCTGAGTCCCGGCCGGTACGATACGTTCGTGCCTCCCGACCAGCAGACGCCGTATCAGCCACCCCGTGGCCTGATCATCGCTCGCGTCGCCGGCATCGAGCTGAACCTGGATCCCAGCTGGTTCCTGTCGCTGTTGCTGTTGTCCTTCGTCTCGAACTGGTTCATCGTCGCCCATCTGATCGCGGACCCGTCCTCGCCGCTCGGGATGCTCCTGTCGGTCGGGTTCGGCCTCGCCATCTCGGCGTGCATCGTCTTCCACGAGTTCGCGCACGCCGTGATCGCGCGCGCGTACGGGATGCGCGTGCGCCGCATCACGTTGTTCCTCTTCGGCGGCGTGGCGCAGATCGAGCACGAGGCCCCGCGGCCCTCAGCCGAGTTCGCCGTGGCGCTCGCCGGCCCGTTGGCGAGCATCGTGCTGGCGACGACGCTCGCCGGGGTCGCCCGGTTGTTCCATCCGGCATCCTCCGGCTTGCCGGGACCGTGGGGGCGGATGGCGGGACTGAACCTGCTGGTCGCGATCTTCAATCTGCTGCCGGCCTTCCCGATGGACGGCGGCCGCCTGCTGCGCAGCGCGCTATGGGCGCTGCTGAAAGCCCGGGCCCGCGCCACCCGCTATGCGGTGCTTGGGGGCCGTGGATTCGCCGCCCTTCTTGTCGCCTGGGGCGTGCTGGTCGTCGGGTCGAGCGCGTTCCGCGACCTCAGCGGCCTGTACACGATCCTTATCGGGGTGTTCCTGTACAACGCGGCGGGGACCGCGGGACGGGTCGAGGGCGGCGAGCGTCCGAACGCCCCCGGCCTCGCGCTGGAGGACGACGAGGACGCCGACGTCAACATCGTGACCGGGCGATCGCGGGATGAGCGATGAGCGCGCCCTTCGAGCCTGGGGAGCGCGCGCTGCTGCTCGATCGGAAGGGCCGTCGGTACCTGATCACGCTGAAGACCGGCGGCGAGTTCCACACCCACGTCGGCTTCGTCAGACACGACGACCTCATCGGGCGACCGGAGGGCGTGCGGATGGACTCGACGGGCGGAGCCACCTTCGTCGCGGTGCGTCCGGGGCTGACGGACTTCGTTCTCAAGATGCCCCGGGGCGCGCAAGTGGTGTACCCGAAGGACCTCGCGATGATCCTGGTTGGCGCCGACATCGCGCCGGGCGCGATCGTGCTCGAAGCGGGGACCGGATCGGGCGCCTTGACGCTGGCTCTGGTGCGCGCGGTCGGCGAGAGGGGCAGCGTCATCTCGTACGAGGCGCGCGAGGATCATCAGGCGAAGGCGCGCGCCAACATCGAGGCGTTCCTGGGGAAGATCCCCGACCACCTCGAGCTCCGGCTCGGCGATGTGGTCGACGGTGTGCCCGAGACCGGGCTCGACCGGGTCGTGCTCGACCTGCCCGAGCCCTGGCGGGTCGTGCCCGTGGCTGTCGCGGCGCTCCGGGCGGGCGGCATCTTCTGCTCGTACGTGCCCTCGGTTCCGCAGGTGGCGGCCATCACGGAGGCCCTGAAGGCGGCGGGGTTCATCGACGTGGCGACCACGGAGACGCTGGTCAGAGGCTGGCATGTGGAGGGCCAGGCCGTTCGGCCCGATCACCGCATGGTGGCACACACCGGGTTCATCACCGTGGCGCGGTTCCTGGGCGCCTGAGCGCGACCACCGCGTGTTTGCCCTCATCGGGATGGGAAAAATCAGAACGAATCCGACCCGCGGGCGTTGGTGGAGTCGAGGCCTTCTGCTGTCGATATCTAAGGACGACGGAGCAGATCGAGGATGCAGTTGGGGGTCACGATGGTGGAGAGAAGCAGCGACGACTATCCCAGCGAACGCCGCCCGCGCTCGTATAATCGCGGATACCGGTTCGGCCCTGACCCACGAGGTGGCCGGATCCGGGAGGAGGTGTAGCGCCGTGTCGGAGCAGGACGCCGGAAATGAGGCGCAGGCCGAAGCAGCATCGCTCCACTTGCAGATTCGCCACCTCGAAGAGGAGGCAGCGATCCTGCGACGCAGGATCGCCGACCCGGGTGGGCAGGTCCGCCTGTTCGAGGAGAAGCTGGCCGAGACGCGCGCGCGCCTGACCCATGCGCTGGGTCAGAACGAGCGCCTCGCCGCCGCCCTCAAGGAGGTCCGCGAGCAGATCGTGGCGCTGAAGGAAGAGGTCGAGAAGCTGTCCCAGCCCCCCTCGGGGTTCGGCGTGTTCCTCGGGACCAACGAGGACGGCTCGATCGACATCTCGTCTTCCGGGCGCAAGCTGCGCGTCAACGTCGCGAACGAGATCGATCCCAAGAGCTTGGTCCCCGGCCAGGAGATCATGCTCAACGAAGCGATGAACGTGATCGGCGTCCGCGAGTTCGAAACCCAGGGCGAGGTGGTCACGCTCAAGGAGATGCTCGATTCGCAGCGCGCGATCGTGGTCGGCCACGCCGACGAGGAGCGCGTGGTAACGCTGGCCGATCCTTTGATCGCGCAGAGCCTGCGCGCCGGCGATCACCTGATGCTGGACAACCGTTCCGGCTACGTTTACGAGCGGCTGCCCAAGGCAGAGGTCGAGGAGCTCGTGCTCGAAGAGGTCCCCGACGTCAGCTATGAGGACATCGGCGGGCTCAAGGGGCAGATCGTGGCCATCCGCGACGCGGTCGAACTCCCGTTCCTGCACACCGACCTTTTCATCGAGCACAAGCTCAAGCCGCCCAAGGGCGTGCTGCTGTACGGGCCGCCGGGCTGCGGGAAGACGCTGATCGCCAAGGCGGTTGCGAATTCCCTCGCCAAACAGATCGCCTCCAAGTCGGGCAACGACAACGCGAAGAGCTACTTCCTGAACATCAAGGGACCGGAGCTGCTCAACAAGTACGTCGGCGAGACCGAGCGGCAGATCCGCCAGATCTTCCAGCGCGCCAAGGAGAAGAGCGACGAGGGCTTCCCGGTCATCGTGTTCTTCGACGAGATGGATTCGCTGTTCCGGACGCGGGGAAGCGGCGTGTCCTCCGACGTCGAGAACACGATCGTCCCCCAGTTGCTCAGCGAGATCGACGGTGTCGAGACGCTGTCCAACGTGATCGTCATCGGCGCATCGAACCGCGAAGACATGATCGACCCCGCGATCCTGCGGCCCGGGCGCCTGGATGTGAAGATCAAGATCGAGCGACCCGACGCGGACGCCGCGAGCGAGATCTTCGCCATCTACTTGACGCCAGATCTCCCGCTCGACGAGAAGGAGGTCAAGCGCGCCGGCGGCCGTGAGCAACTGGTCGAGCTGATCGTCGGCGAGACCGTCGAGCGGATGTACTCCGACGACGAGGACAACCGCTTCCTGGAGGTCACCTACGCGAACGGCGACAAGGAGATCCTGTACTTCAAGGACTTCAACTCCGGCGCGATGATCGAGAACGTGGTGCAGCGAGCCAAGAAGGACGCGATCAAGCGGTTCCTCGAGATCGGTGTGAAGGGTCTGCGTAAGGAGGACCTGCTCGCCGCGGTCCGCGAGGAGTTCCGCGAGAACGAGGACCTACCCAACACCACCAACCCCGACGACTGGGCCCGTATCTCCGGCAAGAAGGGCGAGCGGATCGTGTACGTGCGCACGCTGATCAGCCAGGGCGACAAGGGCACCTCCAAGTCGATCGAGAACATCAACACGGGGCAGTACCTGTAGACGCCACCGGGCCGGCGCACCCATGGGGGGTTCCGTCGCGCAGTGCGCCGGGTAGGATGGGCGGCGTGTTCGGTCCCATGAGGAGGGTGTGAAGTGGCGATCCCGAAGGTGATGGGGATCGAGACCGAGTACGGCATCACGGTGCCGGACCAGGCCGACTTCAACCCGGTGCTCGCCTCGTCGGTGCTGATCAACTCCTACGTTGCTTCGGAGCTGCGCCGGGTGCGGTGGGACTACGAGGAAGAGACGCCGCTGCGCGATGCACGTGGCTACGAGACGGTAGCTGCGATGGAGCCGCCTTCGGACGAAGAGCTCGGCCTCGCCAACGTCATCCTCACCAACGGCGCGCGCTATTACGTCGATCACGCGCACCCTGAGTACTCCACGCCAGAGTGCTCGAATCCCCGTGATCTAGTGGTGCACGACAAGGCAGGCGAACTGATCCTGGAGCGCTCGATCGCGCGCGCGACCGAGGCGATGCCGCGGCAGCAGCGCGTGCTCGTCTACAAGAACAACACCGACGGGAAGGGTGCGTCATACGGAACGCACGAGAACTACCTGGTCGACCGGGCGACGCCGTTCCCGCGGATCGTTCACGACATCATCCCATACTTCGTCACGCGCCAGATCTTCCTGGGCGCGGGGCTGCTCGGTGGCCACGTCGAGCAGCCCGAGGGCTCGGAACGATTCCAGGTCTCGCAACGCGCCGACTTCTTCGAGGTCGAAGTGGGGCTCGAGACGACTCTGAAGCGCCCGATAGTGAACACGCGTGACGAGCCGCACGCCGATCCGGAGCGCTACCGCCGCCTCCACGTGATCATCGGCGATGCGAACATGAGCGAGGTCGCGATCTACTTGAAGACCGGGATCACCGCGATCGTGCTGATGATGATCGAGGACGAGGCCGTGACCGACGACTGGTCGCTGGAGAACCCGGTACAGGCGTTGCGCGGCATCAGCCACGACCTGACCTGTCGCCGCACGGTGCGAACCAAATCCGGGCGCGCAGTTCGCGCGGTGGACGTCCAGTGGGGCTACCACGAGATGGCGCGGAAGTATCTGATGCAGGCCGAGCAGCCGCCCGCCTGGGCCGCCGATGTCATGACGCGCTGGGAAGAGACACTCGCCGCGCTCGAACGCGACCCGATGACGCTGGAGCGGACCGTGGATTGGGTCGCGAAGTACAAGCTGCTCGAGGGATATCGCGGGAAGCACGGGATGGCCTGGGATGATCCCAAGTTGTCGATGTTGGATCTGCAGTACCACGACGTGCGTCGGGACAAGGGGCTCGCGAACGTGCTCACCAGGAAGGGCAAGCTCGAGCGGTTGACCTCGGACGAGGAGATCGCGCGCGCGGTCGAGGAGCCGCCGACCGACACGCGCGCCTACTTCCGCGGCCGGTGCCTTGCCAAGTACGCGAACCAGGTGGCCGCTGCGTCGTGGGACTCCGTGATCTTCGACACCGGCGGCGACAGCATGCAGCGGGTCCCGATGCACGAGCCCCTGCGCGGCACCCAGAGCATGGTCGACGACCTGCTCGCGGCGAGCCCGACCGCTCACGACCTGCTCAAGAAGCTGCAGGGCTAGGGGCATGAGCGGTGACCCCTTCCGGGGACTGGCCGACCGCTTCATCGATCATTACGGAACCCTGCGCGGCGCCGTCCGACACGCCCTCGTGGCGCGCGCGCTGGAACACCATATGGATCCATCGGCGGGGTCTGTCCTCGACATCGGCGGTGGCCGGGGAGACCAAGCGGCATGGCTCGCGACGCGAGGGCATCGAGTCACCGTGCTCGATCCCTCGAACACGATGCTGGCGCAGGCGCGCGCCTACCTTCCTTCGGGGGTGGAGCTGATCCTCGGACGCGGTGAAGAGGCCCAGCAGCTGTTGCCCGGCAGATCCTTCGAGGCTGTGCTGTGTCACGCCGTGCTTCCCTACATCGACGACCCCCGGCCCCTGCTCGAGGCATGCGCTTCCATGGTGCGCTCAGGCGGGTTGGTGTCGATCGTTGCCAAGAACGCAGATGCGCTTGCGATGCGACCGGGTCTGGAGGGACGGTGGGCAGAAGTTCCCAGTGCGTTCGACGCGACCGGGGATGTGGGCGGTATGGGCGTGGCGACCAAAGCCCATCGGGTTTCGGATCTGATCGGGACCCTCGACCTCTTGGGGATCGAACACGTTGCCTGGTACGGGATCCGGCTCTTCACGGATCACTTCGGGGGTCAACCCGTGCCCCCTGACGCCGAAGACATCATCGAGGCAGAATGGCAGGCAGGGTGCCGTGACCCCTATCGGGGGGTGGCACGGCTTGTCCACGTCGTGGGCCGCCGCCGGTGAGGAAGCGGGCCGCCGTCCTACCTCACGCGTATCATGGGAGGACTCGTCGGAAGGAGGACCTGTGGCCGACGGTGGGAAGCAGCAACAGAAGAAGACCCACAAGCACACCGAGGACGCTCCCGAGGTCAAGGAGGGCGCCGAGGTCGCTGAGAAGGCCGAGGAGATCAAGGACGACCTGGACGACCTGCTCGACGAGATCGACGAGGTCCTCGAGCAGAACGCCGAGGAGTTCGTGCGGTCTTACGTCCAAAAAGGCGGCCAGTAGGACCCAGAGCGTTCGTCGAGCACGGAGGGTAAGAGCTTGGTTGTGATGCCTCGATGACCGGGGGCGGGTTCCCGCCCGAGTGGACGCGCGCGGCTTTCTCCGCCGACGCGAACCCCAGTTTCTCGGATCTCCTGCGGCGTGCCGATCCCGCCGCGTTCCAGGTCGCCGATCAGGGGGCGGTCGCCGCCGCGGCGCGCGCGGATCTGCCGCACGGCACGACGGTGCTGGCGATGCGCTTCGACGGGGGCATCGTGATGGCCGGCGACCGGCGCGCAACAGCGGGCAACCTGATCGCCGATCGCAGGATGGAGAAGGTGTTCCCCGCGGACGACCATTCGGCGGTCGCGATCGCCGGCGCAGCGGGCCCTGCGATCGACATGGTGAAGCTGCTCCAGGTGGAAGTGGAGCATTACGAGAAGATCGAGGGCGAGTCGCTGTCCCTCGAGGGTAAGGCGAACAAGCTCGCGCAGATGATCAAGATGAACTTCCCGATGGCCATGCAGGGTCTGGTCGTCGTGCCGATCTTCGGCGGGTATGACGTACGCCGCGGTGAGGGCCGCCTGTTCCGGTACGACGCGGTCGGCGGCCGCTACGAGGAGACCGACTTCTGCTCGACGGGTTCCGGGAGCCTTCACGCGACGGCCTCGCTGAAGAAGCGCTACCGCAAGGACATGGGCCGTGACGAGGCGGTGCGTGTCGCGCTCGAAGCGTTGATGGACGCCGCGGACGAGGACACCGCGACCGGCGGGCCCGATCTCGAGCGCGGCATCTTCCCGAACATGGCCGTCGTGGTCGCGGACGGATACACGCCGGCCGGCGAGGCCGAGCTGCGCACGGTCGCCGAAGAGCTGCTCGCGCAGAGGAGGAACGCCTGATGCCTTCGCTGCCGTATTACGTCTCGCCCGAGCAGCTCATGAAGGACCGCGCCGACTACGCGCGCAAGGGAATCGCGCGCGGCCGCTCGATCGTCGCGGTCGAGTGCGCGCCGGGCATCGTGATAATCGCCGAGAACCCGAGCGCGACCCTGCGCAAGATCAGCGAGCTGTACGACCGCATCGCCTACGCGGCGGTGGGCAAGTACAACGAGTTCGAAGGGTTGCGTCAGGCCGGCATCAGGCTCGCGGACATGCGCGGGTGGTCGTACGGGCGTGAGGACGTCAGCGCTCGCTCGCTCGCCAACGCCTACGCGCAGGCGCTGGGCACGGCTTTCACCGACCAGATGAAGCCCTACGAGGTCGAGGTGCTGGTCGCTCAGATCGGTGATACCCCCGAGTCCGACGAGATGTACCGGGTGCTCTACGACGGCAGCCTGCAGGACGAGGAGGGTGTCTTGGCGATGGGCGGTCACGCGGAGACGCTCATGATGGCGCTCGAGCAGGGGTACCAGCCGGGCCTCGGCCTCGAGGACGCGGTACGGCTGGGGTCACAGGCGCTGTCCAGCGCATCCCAGGACGATGCAGCGCTCACGGCGGACAAGCTGGAGGTGGCGGTGCTCGACAGGGCACGGCCGCGCCGGACGTTCCGCCGTCTCTCCGATGTCGATGTCGCCGGGATCGTCCAAGGAGCTGGGTGAACCAGGACCGTCCGCCCTTCGATCACGACCAGGGCGCCTCCACCGGATCGACCTGGCAGCGGCCCGGTCCACGTCCGTACCCGCGCGGAGTCCTTCCGATCCTCGCGGTCGCGCTGGTCGTCTCGCTGCTCACCAACCTGCTGCTCGTCTCCAGGTTGGAGGACGAGCGCGCCGACGTCGCAGCGCTCCGGCGCTCCGTGGCAGAGCAGCAGGCCGCGCTGGACACGCTACGGGGCGACGTGCGCGGCACGAGCGACGACCCGCTCGTCCAGATCTCCGCTGCGGTCGAACGGATCCGCTCCCTGTCGTTCCGGGAGCGGATCGAGCCCGAACTGCTGACCTCCGCCCAGCTCGCCGCGCGCGTGCGCGGATCCTTCCGCGACGACAACGACCGCGCGGAGTTCGAGGCGAATCAGCAGGTGCTCGAAGTGCTCGGCCTGATCGCGCCGGGCACCGATCTTTGGTCGCTGATCCAGGCCGCCAACGAGGAGCAGATCGGCGGCTTCTACGACAGCGACAAGGGTGTCATGGTGGTCGAGGCCCGTGACGCGACGAAGCTTGGATCGCTGGATCGTTTCGTGCTGGCCCACGAGTTCACCCACGCCGTCACCGATCAGCATTTCGATCTGAGCCGGCTTGACGATCTTCAAGAGAAGCGCGCCGACGACGAAGCGTTCGCCTACCTGTCGCTGGTCGAAGGAGACGCGCAGCTCGTCTCCGAGCTCTACGTCGGATCGGTGCTCACCCAGGACGAGCAGCTCGAGCTGCTCCGCGAGGCCGAGGGGATCTCGACGACCCGCTTCGACGCCCTGCCCGAGTATCTGCGCGAGGTGTACGAATTCCCCTATCGGAGCGGGGTCGATTTCGTCCGCGCCTTGCACCGGCAGGGAGGATTCGCCACGGTGAACGGCGCCTATCGCGATCCACCGGTCTCGACCGAGCAGATCATGCACCCGAACCGCTACATCGCAACGCGCGACGATCCGGTCGCGGTCCGCCTGCCCGATCTGCGCGCGCGCCTCGGGGGAGGCTGGCGACGCATCGACGGCGGCGGGATCGGCGAGCTGGACATGTTGCTGATCGCCGATCACGGGGCCCAGAGCATCACTCGGACCGACGCGCGCAGGGCCGCTGCCGGCTGGGACGGCGGAGCCTACGTCGGTTTGCGCTCG
>Ga0299906_10002013_pt1 | contig 17151 bp, 16 predicted proteins | sample RVTome_14_FD_200259 | JGI IMG/M metagenome (GOLD analysis project Ga0299906, IMG submission 200259) | Soil microbial communities from uranium-contaminated site in the Upper Colorado River Basin, Wyoming, United States - RVT145D125 (version 2) ...
GGCGACTTCCCGAGGGCGCGCATCAACGCCGATCTCGTCGCCAAGGGCGAGCTCGAGCCGCAGTGGCGGGCGGAGGTCCAGTTCGACGTGCGCGACAGCCGCTGGCGCACTGCACCGCTCGCCGGCGGCGGCCGGTTCGCCGCCTCGGCGTCGGCGGTGCGCGACGCCGACGTATCGCTGCGCATCGGGGCAAACCGGCTCGTTGCCCGCGGCGCGCTCGGCCGCGCGGAGGATTCGCTCGCGATAGCGCTCGACGCGCCGCGGCTCGCCGAGTTGGATCCCCGTCTCGCCGGCCGCGCGACCGTCAAGGGCACGCTGCGCGGCGCGCTCGACCGGCCCGCGGTCGAGGCGAACGCGACCGCGGACGGGCTGGAGGCGCTCGGTCGCTATCGCGCGCGCGCGCTCGCCGTGCGCGGATCGCTGTCGCCGGATTCCGACCCACGGGTCGAGCTGGATGCGACCGGGGCCTCGATCAGCGACGGGCGATTCACCCTCGCCGCGGCGGCGGTCAAGGCGAACGGCAGCTTCGCGCGGCACGTCGTCGACCTGACCGCGGCCGGTGAGGACATCGACTTCACGGCGCGCCTCGTCGGCCGCTGGCGCCCCGCCGAAGGCTGGACGGGCGCGGTCGAGAGCCTCGCGAACCGCGGTCGCTTTCCGACGCAGCTTCTCGCGCCGGTCGCGGTCGAGATCGCGCCGGGACGCATCGTCGTCGGCGCGGCGGACGCCGCGCTCGGCGAGGGGCGCCTCGCGCTCGCACGCCTGCGCTGGGAGCCCGGTCGCCTCTCGACCGCAGGGGAGTTCGCCGGCGTCGCGGTCGCGCGCTATCTCGCGCTCCTCGGCGCTCCGTCCGAGGTCTCGTCGACGCTCGTGATGCGCGGCGCATGGTCGCTGGAGACCACCCCGCGCCTGAACGGCACGATCGCCCTCGCGCGGGAGGCGGGCGACCTCGCGATCGGCGACGCGCCGCAGCTTCCGCTCGAGCTCACGCGGCTCGAGCTGGATGCGCGCGTCGTCGACGACGCGGCGACCGGCACGGCCGCGCTCGAGGCGCGTCGGCTGGGCACTGCGAGCGCGACCCTCGACCTCGGCCGGGCACCGGGCGCGGAACCGGGGACGTTCTCGCTCGATGCGCCGCTCGCGGCGCGCGCGTCGGTCGCGATCACCTCGCTCCGGCCGCTCGGCGTGCTGGTCGGCGGGAGCGCGCTCGTCGACGGCGCGCTGAACGCGGCGCTCGCGGCGGGCGGGACGGTGCGATCCCCGCTCGTCACCGGGCGCCTCGACGGCAGCGGGCTCGCGCTCGAGATCCCGCAGCACGGCGTGCGGCTGGTGAAGGGCGTCCTCGCCGCTACGCTCGACGCGGACGCGCTCCGCGTCGCGCGCTTCGAGATCCAGGGCGGCGAGGGGCGGCTGGTGGCGAGCGGCACCGCGCCGCGCGCCGGTGACACGCAGCTCGCGTGGCAAGCCGAAGGCTTGCGTCTCTTCGGGCTCCCCGATCGTCTCCTGACCGTGGACGGCGCCGGCAAGCTCGCGATCGTGAAGGGGCAGCTCGTGCTCGACGGCTCGCTCGCCGCCCGCGAAGGCTATTTTCAGTTCGCCCGCGGGCGCGGCGGGACGCTCGGCGAGGACGTCGTCGTGGTCGGGCGGCCGGCGAAGCCCGCGGCGCGCGGGCCGCGCGCGCGGACACCCCTGAGGGCGACGCTCGATCTCGACCTCGGCCCGAAGTTCCGCGTCGTCGGCGGCGGGCTCGATACCGGGCTCGCCGGAAAGCTGCACGTCGCGACGCGGGACGGCGGGGAGCTCGTCGGCAAGGGCGAGATCGGCGCGGTGCGCGGGCTGTATTTCTTTCTCGGGCAGCGGCTCGAGATCGAGCGCGGGCGGCTCCTCTTCGACGGGCCGCTCGAGAATCCGGCGCTCGACGTGCTCGCGGTCCGGCGCGGGCTCGCCGTCGAGCCGGGCGTCCAGCTCACCGGGACGCTGCGGACCCCGCGCGTCGAGCTGGTGTCGCGCCCGCCGCTCCCCGAGGGCGAGAAGCTCGCCTGGCTCGTGCTCGGCCGCGGGCTGGAGACCGCGTCGGCGACCGACGCGATCCTGCTGCAATCGGCGGCCGCTTCGCTCCTCGACGACTCGAACGCCATCCCGCTCGGGCGTCGCATCGCGCTGTCGATGGGGCTCGACGACATCGGGCTCAAGAGCGCGGGCTCGGGCGCCGCCCAGGACCAGGCCCTCACGGTCGGCAAGCGGCTGTCCGACCGCGTCTACCTCACCTTCGAGCGGGGGCTGGCCGTCGCGCGGACGATCGTGAGCCTAGAGTACCTGCTCGGCCGCGGCTTTCGGGTGCGGGCCTCGGGCGGGCAGGACAGCGCGCTCGGCGTGTTCTACACGCGGTCGTTCGACTGAACGCGGGGCGGGCTACACGCGATAGAAGTCGGCCCGCTCCGCCACGTCCGCCTCGCGGAACGCCGTGCGCCGCTTCTGGCACTGCGGGCAGCGGCCGCAGTGCACCGCGTGGCCGACCAGGCACGAGTACGTGGTGTCGTAGTCGACGCCGAGGTCGACGCCGCGCCGTACGACCTCGCTCTTCCCCAGGCTCACGTACGGCGTGCGCAGCTCGACGCCGCCGAGCAGCCCGCAGGTGAGCCGGAACTGGGCGAGGAACGCGTGCGACGCCGACGGATAGTCGAGCGTGTCGCCGTGGTTCACCGCCAGGTACAGCTTGGTCGCGCCGAGATTGGTCGCGTAGGAGAGCCCGAGGCTGAGCGCCACGAGGTTCCGGTGCGGCAGCGGCACGTGGGCCTTGCGTTCCTGGCCGCGACGGAAGGTCGCGCCGACGCGCGCGAGGTCGAGCGCGACGAGCTCGACGCCGAGCGGCTCGCAATGGCCCTCGGCCGCGCGGCGCTCCAGCGGCGCCGCGCGCTGGCCGTAGTCGATGAACAGCGCCTGGAGCTGCTCGCCGGCGCGGGCGAGCTGATGGAGGAGGGTCGTGCTCTCGACACCGCCGGAGGCGAGCAGGATCGCGGTGCCGTCCATGGCGCCGCTAAGCGTAGCACGCGGCTTATAATCGCCCTCGATGACCTACTACGCGAGGCACGTTTTCTTCTGCTGCAACCAGCGCGACCCCGGCGCGGCGTGCTGCCAGAATCACGAGGCGGACGCGATGCGCGCCTACTGTAAGGACCGCGTCAAGGAGCGCAAGCTCGCGGGGCCGGGCAAGGTGCGCGTGAACAAGGCCGGCTGCCTCGACCGCTGCGAGGAGGGCCCGTGCGTCGTGGTGTACCCGGACGCGGTCTGGTACACCTACGTCGACAAGTCCGACATCGACGAGATCATCGAGGAGCACCTCGTGCACGGCCGGGTCGTCGAGCGCCTGCGCCTATGACCGCCAAGCCGGAGCGGGCGCTCGTCGCGGGCGCCGCCGGCGACATCGAGCTCGTCGTCGACCATCCGGCGGTGTTTCCGACCGAGGGCGCGGAAGAGGCGGCGCGCGGCATTGCGCTCGTCGCTCACCCGCATCCGCTCTTCGGCGGGACCCTCGACAACAAGGTCGCGCAGACGCTGGCGAAGACCTTCGCCGAGCTCGGCTACGTGGCGCTGCGGCCGAACTTCCGCGGCGTCGGCGCGAGCGCAGGCCCGCACGACCACGGCGTCGGCGAGACCGACGACCTGGTGCGCGTCATCGACTGGGCGCACGGGCGCTTCGGCCCGCTGCCGGTCGCGCTCGCCGGGTTCTCGTTCGGCGCCTACGTGCAGACGCGCGTCGCGAAGCGCGTGACGCCCGAGCGGATGGTGCTGGTCGGCGTCCCGGACGGCCTCGTGACCGGCGGCCGCACCTACCAGGCCGAGCCCGTCCCGTCCGACACGATCGTGATCCACGGCGAGCTGGACGAGACGGCGCCGCTCGCGAACACGCTCGCGTGGGCCCGGCCGCAGGAGCTGCCGGTCGTCGTCGTGCCCGGCGCGGCTCACTTCTTCCATCGCAAGCTGCACCTCATCAGGAGCATCATCAAGGGGCAGTGGCGGTGAAGCAGGACGAGCGCTGACGCCGATGCTCTGGATCAAGGCGCTTCACATCGCGTTCATGGTGACGTGGTTCGCGGGGCTCTTCTACCTCCCGCGGCTCTTCGTGTATCACGCACTGGCGACCGACCGCGAGGGAGCCGAGCGCTTCAAGGTGATGGAGCGCAAGCTCTTCGTCGGCATCATGACCCCGGGCGCGGTGCTCACGATCGCGTTCGGCCTGTGGCTGTGGCTCGGCTACGGCATCGGCGCGGGCAGCGGCTGGCTGCACGCCAAGCTGGTCGTGGTGCTGCTGCTCGTCGGCTACCACGTCTGGTGCGGGAAGCTGCTCGTGGACTTCAGGCGCGACCGCAACGCCCGAAGCCACGTCTGGTACCGCTGGTTCAACGAGGTGCCCGTCGTGCTTCTGCTGGCCGCGGTGATCCTCGCGGTCGTGAAGCCGATCTGATGACCGTCACCGCACAGTGCGTTCGCGAAGCAGCGGCGACGATCGCCGGCGCCGTGATGGCGACGCCGTGCCTCGCTTCGCGAACGCTGTCCCAGATCACCGGCGCCGAGGTCTGGCTCAAGTTCGAGAACCTGCAGTTCACCGCGTCGTTCAAGGAGCGGGGCGCGCTGAACAAGCTCGCCGCCCTCTCGGCGGCGGAGCGCGCCGCCGGCGTGCTCGCGGTCTCGGCGGGCAACCACGCGCAGGCGGTCGCGTACCACGCCCATCGGCTCGGCATCAAGGCCGTGATCGTGATGCCGCGGTTCACGCCGCACGTGAAGATCGAGCGCACCCGGGATCACGGCGCGGAGGTGATCCTGGAGGGCGAGACCTTCGACGAGGCGATGTCCGCCGGTCGCGCGCTGGCCAAGGCCCGCGGGCTCACCGTCGTGCATCCCTACGACGACGAGCGGGTGATCTGCGGCCAGGGAACCGTGGCGCTCGAGATGCTCGCCGCGCAGCCGGGGCTCGAGGTTCTGGTCGTGCCGGTCGGCGGCGGCGGGCTGATCGCCGGGATGGCGGTCGCGGCGAAGGACCTCGTGCCCGGGATCGAGGTCTACGGCGTGGAGACGAGCGGCTTCCCGGCGATGCGCTGCGCGCTGCAAGGCGTGCCGGCGACGTTCACCTCCGGCACCATCGCCGAGGGCATCGCGGTGAAGGAGCCCGGCGCGCTCACGCTGCCGATCGTGCGTGCGCATGCGCGCGACGTCCTGCTGGTCGACGACGGCGACATCGAGCAGGCGATCGTCATGCTGCTCGAGATCGAGAAGACCGTGGTCGAGGGCGCCGGCGCGGCCGGGCTCGCGGCGCTGCTGCGGCATCCGGAGCGCTTCCGCGGCCGGAGCGTGGGCGTCGTGCTCTCCGGCGGCAACATCGATCCGCTCCTCCTCTCCGACATCATCGAGCGCGGGATGGCGCGGTCGGGGCGGCTCGCGCGCCTGATGGTCGAGCTGCGCGACCTGCCGGGCGCGCTCGCGAAAGTGACGGCCTGCCTCGCCGAAGCGAACGCGAACATCGAGGAGGTCCACCATCAGCGGGCGTTCACGCACCTCCCGGTGCTCTCGGCCGAGGTGGAGTTCGTGCTGCAGACGCGCGGGCCGGAGCACGTGGCCGAGATCGTCGCCGCGCTGGGGCGGGCGGGGTTCAAGGCGGTGGTCGTCGCCGATTGAGTTCCGCGGCGATCCGGCCCGCGCGTAGCCCCGGGTCTCACTGGATCTCGGCGCAGCGCCGCAACCCCGAGATCATGGAGGTGTCGAGCAGGTGCCGGCGCGCGCGCACCGGATCGCCGGCGATCGCGACGAGCTCCAGCATCCGTTCGCGCTGCACCTTGGGGTCGCGCTCCTCGAGTTGGCGCTTGTTCCGGATCGACATCGCCTGTACCTGTTCGATCGTCGCCGCGCGGCGCTGACGGACGTAGTGGTCGAGCACCGCGTCGTCGGCTTCGCCGCGCCAGACCCGGCCCAGCTTCTCGGCCAGGTTGATCGCGTCGTGGATGCCGCTGTTCAGGCCGAAGCCGCCGAGCGGATTGTTCAGGTGCGCGGCGTCGCCCGCGAGCACCACGCGCCCCACCCGCCAGTCGCTCGCCACGCGCTGGTGCACGCGATAGATACTCTTGTAGCGGAGCTCGTAGCGCTCCCCGCGCGGGACCAGCCCCTGCATCCTGCGCTCGACCGCTTCCGCGTCGAGCAGGTCGTCGTCGGGCCGCTCGGGATCGCAGGGAAACGCGCTCCGCCACAGCCCCGGCGGCCCGGCGTCGGGCACCTTGAAGACCGCCGCCCACTCGACGGGATCGGCCACGTACGCGTTCATCGCGAAGCCGTCCTGCGCGAAGTCGTAGGGCGTGCTGACGACGAGAAACTGCTCCGGCCAGGTGAAGCCCTCGAACTCGACGGCGAGCCGCTTGCGGACGACGCTCCGCCCGCCGTCCGCGCCGATCAGCCACGCCGCCTCCAGGGTGCTCGGCACGCCGTCGGACTCCACCTGCACGAGGACGCGATCACCGCGCTGCTCGAACCCCGCGACGCGATGGCCGAAGTGGACGTGGGCGTCGGTCTCCTGGCGCAGAAGGTCGAGCTGGATCGGCGTGAGGCGATGCTGCTCGAGGTGCAGCCGATAGGGATACGGCGTGACGTCGGCAAGCAGCCCGAGGTCGAACTGGGCGACGAGGTCGCCGCGGCGCTCGCGGATCTGCCAGTGACGCACCCGCAGCCCGGTCTCGTGCATGCGCGCGGTAATGCCGTACGGCGCCATCATCTCCTGCGTCGGCGGATGGAACGAGCCCGCGCGCAGGTCGTGGGTGAGGCCGGGCTCGGCCTCGCAGACGATCACCGCGATGCCCTGCCTGGCGAGCGCGAGCGCGCACATGAGCCCGGTGGGGCCGGCGCCGGCGATCACGACGGGAAGGTCGGGGGCAGGCATCGGCCGAGCCTAGCGCTACCCCCACGATCCGCACAACCGCGGCTGTCGTCGCCAGGCGACACCGCGACCTGCCGCTGGCGTCGCGGCGGCAGAGGCTCTATGCTGGATCGAGCCATGGGCGTCCTCGACAAGCTCTTTCGCGCCAAGCCACCGGCCCCGCCGTGCGCGATCCATCCCGACGACCGCGACCTCGTGCGGGCCGAGGACGTCGCGTGGTGGGAGCGCCTGTCGGCCGCCGATTGCCAGGCGCTCGAGCGCAAGGAAGGCGCCCAGCGCCTGGCGGAGTTCCGCAAGCTCACGGAGACCCACGGGCTCCCGAGCTCCGCCGCCGGGGAGCAGCTGCGGCTCGCCTTCCCCACCTACTACCGCACGCTCGAGCATCGGGTGGACGAGAAGTTCGTCGTCGGCGCGCCCGACGCCAAGCTGCCGTGCGTGCTTCAGAGCCGCGTCGAGCGGGCGCTGAAGAAGCGCCTGATCGACGACCGGGCTGTCGCCCGCGCCTCCTCGTTCAACGCCGCCGTCCGGCAGCTCATTCGCACCGGGCGGATCTAGCCGAGATAGGCGCCGCCGTTCACGTGCAGGGTCTGGCCCGTGATGTAGCGGGCCGACGGCCCGGCGAGAAAGCGCACCGCCCGCGCGACCTCTTCCGGCATGCCCCGGCGCCCGAGCACGTTGCCGCGCTGCCCTTCGTGCGCCGAGCGCGCGCCGCTCGCAGCGCCGCGGACGGTATCGATGAGCCCCGGCGCCACGCAGTTGACGGTGACGCCGTCGCCGGCGAGGTCGTGCGCGAGCGCGCGCGTCAGTCCGACCAGCCCCGCCTTCGCCGCGACGACGTGCGGACGGCCGGCCGCCCCGGTGTGGCCGGAGAGGCCGCCGACGTTGACGATCGCGCCGGCCCCGCCCGCACGCAGGCTCGGCAGGCAGGCCTTCGCGCACACGAACGCGCCGTCGAGGATCACGCCGGTGATCTCGCGCCAGCGGGCAAGATCGATCGCGTCGAGCGAGGTCACGTCGCGCACGGCGGCGTTGTTGACCAGGATGTCGAGGCGGCCGAAGCGCGCGCGGGCCGCATCGACCATGCGCGCGACGGCGGCGGGATCGGTCACGTCGGCGAGCACCGCGAGCGCCTGACCGCCGCCGCGCCCGATCGCGTCGGCAACGGCGTCGATCTCGTCCTGCGACCGGCGCGCATTGAGCACCACCGCCGCGCCGGCCTCCGCGAGCGCCAACGCGATCGCGCGCCCGATGTTGCGGCCGGCGCCGGTCACGAGCGCGACGCGGCCGGCGAGCTCGGGGGCGGTCGGGCTAGCCACGATAGGGACGCAGGTCGATCGGCCCGTCGAACGCCGCACCGGCGAAGGCGAGGAACCGCGCGGCGCGCTCGGCGGGCCAGCCGCCGTAAGCGCAGTTCAACCGGAACTTGTCCGCGATGTCGGCGCGTGACAACGGCGCGTGCGCACCGCCGCGCAGGTGCGGCTGGCGCTCCTCGACGACGGCGCCGTCCCGGAGCCGGGCGCGCACGTGGCCGGTGTACTCGTTCGGATACGGGTTGTCGGGGTCGACCACGTAGCTCACTTTAGCCGCGACCGCGCGCAGGCGCTCGTCGCCGACGCGCTCCTCGGTGAAGGCGTCGAGACCGGCGTGCCCGAGCACGAAGCCGGCGGCAATGCAGTACGGCTGGCTGAACTTGGCGGCATAGGCGTTCGGCGGGCGCTGCTTGGCGGCGAGCGGCTCCCACAACCGGTGGACGGTGCCCGCGGCGGCCTCGCAGACGATCTCGACCACGTCCTCGGCCCTGATCCCGCGCGCCGCGAGCCGCTTCGCGCAGTCGATGTAAGGGTGCGTCATCGTGCCGCAGGCGTACTGCTTGAAGGCCACCGTCGACGCGAGCCAGCGGCTGCCGAAGCCGTCGAGGAGCTTCCCCCAATCGCCGTCCGACGTTCGCGCGAAGCCGTGGTAGAGCCCGTGCGTGCCCTCGAGCACCGTGCGCGGCCCGACGAAGCCCGCGCGGGCGAGCGCCACGGCGCGGATGCCCGACTGCGCCGCCCAGCCCGGATGCAGGCGCTTGGTCCACGCGCCCTCGGCGAGGTACTCGATGATGCCGCTCGCCATCGAACCGGCGATGCCGAGCGCGTCGACGAATGCCGCGGGCGTCGCGCGCGCGGCGGCGGCGACGCCGGCGGCGGCAGCCACCGCCCCCAGCACGGCCGTCGGGTGGAAGCCCGCCTTGTGGATGAGCTGCGGCGCGACGAGGCTCGCCCGGCACATCACCTCCACGCCGATCGCGATGCCGAACAGCGCGTCCGGGCCGGGGATGCGATGGCGCTCGGCGGCGGCGAGCACCGCCGGGACGACCACCGCCCCGGCGTGGATCGGCCCGCCTTCGAACGTGTCGTCGAAATCCTCGCCGTGCGCGGCGGTGCCGTTGACGAAGGCCGCGCCGGCGGCGTCGAGCGTGCGCGCATGGCCGATCGCGGTCGAGCCGCCGTCGGCCTCCCAGCCGTCCAGCGCGGCGCGCACGTAGTCGCTCCGGCGCGCGGCGACGCAGAGGCCCGCGACGTCGATCAGCAACGCCTCGCCGGTCGCGCGTACGGCGGGCGGAAGCTGAGCCCGGCGCGCGGCTTCCACGGCCAGCGCCAGGCGTTCGGCAACAGCCGGAGCGTCGCTCATGGCGAGGCGGCCCGTTCCTGGCGCGCGAGCCCGAGCTCGCGGCGCAGCGAGAACGCGGCGATCGCCGCGGCGGCGACGAGGAGGCCGAGCGAGATCGGATCCTGCACGAAGACCGAGTGATCGCCGCTCGACAGCACCAGCGCCCGGCGGTAGTTCGACTCGACCAGGAAGCCGAGCACGACGCCGAGCACGAGCGGGAGCTGCGGGATGCCGAAGAAGCGCAGCGCGTAGCCCAGCACGCCCGCGCCGAGCACCAGGCCGACGTCGAAGAAGCTCGCCTGCAGCGCGTAGATCCCCGACACGACCAGCGCGAGAACGAACGCCATGAGGTACGGTTTCGGCCGGTTCACCAGCCACAGGCAGGGCGTGAGGATGACGAGGCCGAGCGCGAGCATCGCGAAGTTGGCGACCAGGAGCCCCGCGTAGAGCCCGTACACTACCTCCGGGCTCTTCTCGAACAGCATCGGGCCCGGCGCGAGCCCGTGCAGCAGGAACCCGCCGAGGAGGATCGCCGCCGAGTTGGAGCCGGGGATGCCGAGCCCGAGGAGCGGCACGAGTGCGGCGCCGGTGACGACGTTGTTCGCGCACTCCGGTGCGGCGACGCCTTCGACCGAGCCCTGGCCGAACTCCTCGGGATGCTTCGACCAGCGCCGCGCCTCGTTGTAGGAGAGAAACGCCGCGATGGTGCCCCCGGCGCCTGGCGTCACGCCCTCGAACGTGCCGATCGCGGCGCCGATCGCCTGCGGCCGGGCGATGCGCTTCCACGTCGCCCAGTCCGGCAGCTTGAGGCGCGCGGCATGCGCCTCGGCCCTGGCCCACGCCGGCTCGATGACCTGCACCATCAGCTCGGTGACGGCGAAGAGACCCACCATGACGACGATCGGGCGGATCCCGCCCAGCAGATCGGCGGAGCCGAACGTGAAGCGCGCGACGCCCGACACCGGGTCGGTGCCGATGGTCGCGATCATGAACCCCAGGATGCCGGCGATCAGGCCCTTGAGGAGGGATCGCCCGGAGAGGCCTGCGATCACGCTCAGGCCGAGCACGCCGAGCGCGAAGTAGGCGGGCGGGGTGAACGCGAGCGCGAAGCGCGCGAGCGGCCCGGTCGCGAGGACCAGCACCGCCAGGCCGAAGAGACCGCCGACGAGCCCCGACACGAGCGAGATGCCGAGCGCCTCGCCGCCGCGGCCCTGGCGGTGCATCTCGAAGCCGTCGATCACCGTCGCGGCCGCCGCGTTGGTGCCGGGCGTGCGAATCAGGATCGCCGGAATCGAGCCGCCGTACTCGGCGCCGACGTAGACCGCCGCCAGGATCACGATCGCGGCGACCGGATCCATGCCGTAGGTGAACGGCAGCAGCAGCGCCATCGCGATCGACGGCGAGATCCCGGGCAGCGCGCCGCCGACGATGCCCCAGGCGACGCCGAGGAACGCCGCCGGAACGGCCCAGCTCGACGCGAGCGCCTTCCAGGCCAGGGCGAGCTCGGCCATGCGACTCAGCCGAAGAGCCCGGCGGGCAGCGCGACGCCGAGGCCGCGCGCGAAGATGAGCCAGAGAATGGCGGCAGTGCCGGCGGCGTAGATCACGACCTGCGGTCTCGGCGCCGCACCGTAGTAGAGCGTCGCCGCCAGCACCAGCAGTCCCAGCGCGAGCGGGTAGCCGAGCACCGGCGCCACGCCGACGAAGGCGGCGCCGAGCACGGCCACGCCGAGCGCGCGCAGATGCCGGCGGAGGCCGGGGTCGTCCGCAGCCGTGGCCGACGCCCCGACAAGCAAGCTCCGCGCACCGAGCGCGATGGACAGCACCGCGAGCACCGCGGCCAGGAGCTTCGGCACCCCGTCGGCGCCGACGCCGTCGGCGAGCAGGCTCCGCGGCAGCGCGTCCGCGGCGGTGTAGTACGCGACGGCGAGCGCCAGGCCGAGCGCGGCGCAGACCGGATCGCGACCCACCGGCGACGCTACTTGATCACGCCGAGCTCGCGCAGCGACCCGGCGACGTCGGTGGCGAAGCGCGCCGTGAAGCGGCCGGCTTCCACGGCGTCCATCGGCGCCGGAATCAGGCTCTCCCGCCGGTACTCCTTCTGGTAGGCGGGATCGGCGAGCACCGCCTTGATGGCGTCGTGCCACGCCTTGAGCACGTTGGGCGGCAGGTTCCTGGGTCCGGCGAGCCCGCGGAACTTGGTCACGACGACGTCGACGCCCTGCTCGCGCGCGGTCGCGAGCTCGGACAGCCCCGGCACCCGGTTCGCCGTCAGCACCGCGAGCAGCCGCACTTGGCCGGCGTCGAGCTGGGCGACCATCTCCTGGATCTCGCCGATGCCGAGGTCGAGCGTGCCGTTCAGCACGCCGAGCATCTGGTCGCGCCCGCCCTCGTAGCTCACGATGATCGCGCGCGCCTGCGTGACGCGGCTCAGCCGCTCCATCGCGACGCGCTCGAGCGACGCCGGGTTGGCCGCGCCCCACTTCGCCTTGCCGGGGTTCTGCCGCGCGTACTCGACCGCCGCGGCGAGGGTGCGATGCGGGGATTGCGTGCGCGTGTACACGACCTCGGGGTCGTAGAAGACGTTCACGACTGGCATGAGGCTGTCGTAGCCGTACTGGGGCTTGCTCAGGAGCGTCGTCTGGATGTAGGTGGGCGTGGTCGCGTAGAGGACCGACCCGTCCGCCGGTGCCTGAGCGACCTTGGCGACCGCCCTCGCGCCGCTGCCGCCGGTGATGTTCTCGATCGCGAAGTTGACGCCCATCTTGGGTCCGAGATGCTTCGCGAGCGTGCGCAGGAAGACGTCGCTGCCGCCGCCCGGGCTCGAATGGGTGACGAGGGTGACGGTCGGGACGGGATAGCCGGACTGGGCCCATGCGGCCGCGGTCGCACAGACCGCAAGCGCGAGGCCAAACGCGATTGCTCTCGCTCCAGCACCTGTCACCGGTCCCCCGACCGTTTGCCCGCCCGGGGTGCACGGTAGCACACCGCGCGCGGACTCAGTACCAGCGGACGAGCGTGGGAAGCAGCGCGTACACGTGCCCCGCTTCGATCAGCTCGAGCAGCCCCAGACCCCACACGAACCACAGCGCATCGAGCAGGTGGTTGCGGAACTTGATCGGCTGCACCGTGTACGTGTCCGGCTCCACGAGGAGGCTCAAGCGCGGGAAGAAGCGCGGCACGCGCCGGGCGTAGTCCGCGAAGCGCGCACCGTGCACCTCGCGCAGCCGCTGCTCCTCACCGCGGATCACCGCCGGATAAAACAACGCGAACCAGAGCGCGAACAGGACGCCGAAAGTGAAGGTCTCAGTCGCGAGGCCGAGGCCGACCGCGCCGACGAAGCTGAAGAAATAGAGCGGGTTCCGCGAGATCGAGTACGGTCCGATGGTGATGAGCGTGCCTTCCTTGTAGCCGGCGATGTAGAGCGAGCACCACAATCGGCCCATGGTCGCGGCACCGACGAGCACTGCGCCGAAGAGGAAGAGCACCGCGTCCATGAAGGTGCGCTCCCAACGGCTCTCGGACACCGCGAGGAGAACCATGATGAGCAGCACGAAGAGCTGCGACATCCGGATGCGGTTCGCGACGAACAGCTTGGTGAGGGGCATGGGGCGCGGCCGGCCACCATTCTAGCGAGCCGACTCGACCTCCCGCTGCCGGGCGCGGGGCGATCGGCGAGAATGCCGCCTCGCGCAACAACCTCTGGGGCGACCCATGCGCCACTGTCTGCTCACGCTCTCCCTGACCGGCTTCGTCGCGCTCACCGGGTGCAGCGCCGCTCCCCACGACCAGGGCGCCGCCCGGGTCCGCACCCCCGAGGCTGCAATCGGCATCTGGCACTGGGAGGCCACGGTGACGCCGGTGGAGACGATCGGCACCTCCAACCCCGAGCGGTACACGCTCGAGCTCCAGCCCGGCGGGGCCGCGCTGGTCCGGGCCGACTGCAACCGCGGCCGCGGCAGCTACAGGATCAGCGCGGGCCGGATCGAGTTCGGCCCCATTGCCACGACGCGAATGGCCTGCCCGCCGGGGTCGCTCGACAGCCGGTATCTCAAGGACCTGCAGCGGGCGACGATCTTCTTCGTCGAAGGCGGCAAGCTGTTCTTCGACCTGCCCGTCGACTCCGGAACGATGCGCTTTGCGCGGGGGAAGTGAGCGCGGGCGCGGAGGGATTTCGCGTGGAAACGTTCGCGCCGTTCTCCGCCCTGCACGCCGTGACGATCGCCGCGATCGCGATCGCCATCGTGGCGCTCGTCCTCGCGGCGCGCCGCGGCAGCCGGATCGCCCGCGCGATCGCGACCGGGGTCGGCGTGCTCTACGTCGTCGCCTGGATCGGTGTGCACGGCTGGCGGAATCTCCCGCCGCAGTTCGATCCGTACCTGACCCTGCCCCTGCAGATGTGCCACATCGCAGCGCTCGCGGGCGGACTGTACCTTGCCGCGGGCTGGACTTGGCTGCGTCCGGTGCTCTACTTCTGGGGCATCGCCCTGACGACCCAGGCGTGCATCACGCCGACGCTGACCGAGGGGCCGGGCCGGCCCGAGTTCTGGTTCTTTTGGCTCACGCACGGGATCGTCGTGGCCGCGGCGGTGTACGCGATCGCGGTCGACGGGTTCCGGCCCACGTGGCGCGACTACGGTGCCGCCTGCGTGGCCGGCGCGATCTACGTCGCACTCGCCGTGGCGGTGAACGTCGCCTACGACGCGAACTACGGTTTTCTGGGCAACATGCGGCCGGAGGTGCCGACGATCGTCGATTTCCTCGGGCCGTGGCCGGAGCGCATCGCCGCGATCATGGCGCTCGTCGCCGCGGCGATGGCGGTGCTCATGCTGCCGTGGACGCTCGCGCGCCGCGTGGCGGCGAAGTGACGATGCCGGATGCGGATTGCCAGCGCGCTGCTCGCGGTGACGGTCACCGTGGCTGAAGCCGCGGCTGCCGCGCCCCCGCTCGAGCCCGGCGTGTCGCGCGAGCTCGCGCGCTGGCGGGCGCAGCGCTACCACGACGTGCGCTACGAGCTCGCCCTTGCGATTGCCGCGCCGGGGACGAAGCTCGAAGGCAAGCTCGAGCTGCGTGTGGCGGTGCGCGGTAAGCCCGTCGACATCGTCCTCGACTGGCGGCCGCCGGCGGGCGGCGCGCTCGCCGCCCTCGAGGTGAACGGCGAGCCGATCGCGAAGCCGCGCATCGTGCGCGAGCATCTCGTCATCCCGGCGCGGCACGTGCGCGCGGGCGAGAACGTCGTGCGGCTCGCATTCGAGTCGCCGATCGCGACTGCCGGCACCGCGGTCACGCTCTACCGCGACCGCGAGGACGGATCGGAGTACGTCTATTCCCTGTTCGTACCCTCTGACGCGAGCACGGTCTTTCCGTGCTTCGACCAGCCGGACCTGAAGGCGGGCTTCGCGCTGGCGCTCGAAGTCCCGGCGGCGTGGGAGGCGGTGTCCAATGCGCCGGCCGTCGAGACCACCGCGCGCGGCGGGACGAAGCGGGTGCGCTTCCGCGAGACCGAGCCGATCAGCACCTACCTGCTCGCGTTCGCCGCCGGGCCGTTCGCGACGCTCGACGAGCGCGAGGACGGCGTCGCGCCGCAGCCGGAGGCCCGGATCTGGGTGCGCAAGTCGCGGCTCGAGCGCGCGCGGCGCGAGGCGTACGAGATGTTCCTGCTCCACCGCCAGGCGCTCGATTACTTCGCCGGGTACTTCGGCTTCCCGTTCCCGTTCCCGAAGCACGACCTGGTGCTCGTCCCCGAGTTTCCGTACGGCGGGATGGAGCACGCCGGCGCGACGTTCCTGCGCGAGGAGGCGGTGCTGTTTCCCTTCCAGCCGAGCGCCAACGACCGGCTCCGGCGCGCGCAGCTCCTCTTCCACGAGACCTCGCACCAGTGGTTCGGCGACCTCGTCACCATGCGCTGGTTCGACGACCTGTGGCTGAAGGAGGGGTTCGCGAACTTCATGGCCGCCAAGGCGACCGAGCAGCTCCTCCCGGAGCACAGCGCCTGGAACGCGTTCCACCAGCTGAAGGTCGCGGCCTACCGCACCGACGCGACGCGGGGCACCACCCCGATCTGGCAGCGGCTCCCGAACCTCTCGGCCGCCAAGTCCGCGTACGGGAACATCGTTTACAGCAAGGCGCCGGGGGTGTTGCGCCAGGCGGAGTTCTATCTCGGCGAGGACGCGTTCCGGCGCGCGGTCCAGGCGATCGTCCACACGCACGCGTACGGCGCCGCGGACTGGAACGACCTCGTGCGTGCATTCGAGGCGGCGTCGGGCCGCAAGCTCGGCACTTGGGCGAACGCCTGGGTGAAACGCCGCGGAATGCCCACCGTGGCCGCCCGGTGGGACGTCGACGGTGGCGGCCGGATCAGGCGGTTCGTGCTGACCCAATCGGACGCGCTGCGCGGCGACGGGCTGTGGCCGATGCGCACGGAGCTGCTCGTCGCCGGCAACGGCGCCGCGCAAACCGTGCCGGTCGTGCTCAACGGTCGCACCGCGACCGTCCCGGAGCTCGTCGGTCAACCGGCCCCGCGGTACGTCTTCGCGAACCACGGCGACTACGCGTACGGGCGGTTCCTGCTGGACGACGCGAGCCGGGCGGCGGTGATGGCGGACCTGGCCGGCGTGCCGGACCCGTTCCTGCGCGCGCTGCTCGCCGACGCGCTCTGGGAGGAGGTGCGCGACGCGCGGCTGGCGCCGCTCGCGTACATCGAGCTCGCGTTGCGGCAGGCGCGCAACGAGACCGACGAAGTGACCGTGGCAAGCCTCGTCGGCCACGCCCAGACGGCGTTCCGTTGGTACCTCTCGGATGCGCAGCGCGCCGCCGCCGCGCCGCGCGTCGAGGCGGCCCTCGCCGACGGGATGGCGAACGCGCCCGAGACGGGCGCGCGCATCACCTACTTCCGGACCTTCGTCGGGGCCGCGACGACCGACGACGCCCGCCGCACCCTCAAGGCGCTGCTCGCGGGAACCCGCGAAGTGCCCGGCGTCGCGTTGAGCTCGCGCGAACGGTTCCGGATCCTCGAGCGGCTGCTCGCCCTCGGCGACCCCGAGGCCGGAGCGCTCCTCGCGGCGCAGGCGCAGGCTGACCTCAGCGACAACGGCCGGCGCTACGCCTTCGCTGCCGCCGCCGCCCGCCCCGAGCCGGAGGTGAAGTGGCGTCGGTTTCTCGCGTTCCTCGACGACGCCACGCTCGCCGAGAGCTGGATCGAGGAGAGCCTCGGGCCGTTCAACACGGTCGAGCACGAGCGGTGGACCTCGCCGTTCCTCGAGGCGGCGCTCGAGCAGCTCCCCGATCTGAAGCGCACGCGCAAGATCTTCTTCGTCGACCACTGGCTGGCGGCGTTTCTGGGCGGGCAGCGGGGCCAGGAGGCGGTGACGACCACGAAGCGGTTCCTCCGCGAGGCGCGGCTCGACCCGGACCTGCGCCGCAAGGTGCTCGAGCACCTGGACGGGCTGGAGCGCGCGGTGCGGATCCGCGCCGCGTTCGCGGGACCGGCGCCCTCTGAACCGTGGGTGTCCCGCCGGCATAGACAGCGTCGATCTCGGCCGGCGAAGCGCGCTCCGACCTGATTGCGTCCGACTCCCTTGC
>Ga0299906_10002014_pt1 | contig 17147 bp, 19 predicted proteins | sample RVTome_14_FD_200259 | JGI IMG/M metagenome (GOLD analysis project Ga0299906, IMG submission 200259) | Soil microbial communities from uranium-contaminated site in the Upper Colorado River Basin, Wyoming, United States - RVT145D125 (version 2) ...
CGCCGTCGAAACGGATCGGTGAGCCGGTCACCTTCACCTCTCCCGCCACCGGGTGCCGGTACTCCACGATCATCTCGTTGTGCCTGGCCTGAGGATCGGAGAGAGCCTCGGTCAAGGTGAGGACATGCCCGACGGGGAGGCCGGCCTCGCCGAGCAGACTCACCCAGTGGTCCGCCGTCTCCGTCTGGAACGTCTTGCCCAGCCGGCGGACCAGGGCTTCACGGTTGGCCATCCTTTCTTCGTTGCTCGGGTACGCATCGGCGAGCTCGGGCAGCCCAATCGTCTCGGCCAGGATCCGGAAATGACGATCGGAGACGATGGCGAGGGTGAACGGACCGTCCTCTCCCTGGAACACCTGGTTCGGAGCCAGATATGGGCTGGCGGTGCCCGTTCGCTCCGGCTGCTCCCGGTTGGCGAATGCGAGCGCGTTCCATCCCGACTGGACCGCCATGACCCCGTCGCGTAGCGAGACATCGATCCGCCGGCCGCGACGGGGGTTCTCGGCGAGGCCTGCGCAAATGGCGAGCGCCGCGTTGGTGCCCGCCACGTAATCGCCGATGGTCGTGGCCGTCTTCCGGGACCCGTCCTTGGGCTCCCCGGTGATCGAGATCATCCCCGACTCTCCCTGGAACACGATGTCGATCCCAGCCCGTTCCGCATACGGCCCTTTGGCGCCGAAGGCGGAGATGGAGGTGTATATGAGGCGTCGGTTTAGCGTCGAAGCCCTCTCCTCACCGAGACCCATCCGCTCCATCGCCCCATGTCGCAGGTTGTGCACCACGACATCCGCCATGCTCACCAGCTTGTCCAGAACCCGCTTCGACACCCAGTCCTTGGGGTCGAGGGCGAGCGACTCCTTGCCCCGGTTGGCCATCATGAAGAAGGTCGACTCGCCGTTCTGATAGGGGCCGAAACCCCGGCCCAGGTCACCGCCTGGGGGCTCGACCTTGACCACACGTGCTCCCATGTCGGCGAGGAGCATGGCGGCGTACGGGGCGGCGATCAGGTTGCCGAACTCGACGACGAGGGTGCCGTGGAGTGGCCCCTCAGACACGTTCGATGACCGTGCTGATCCCCTGGCCGACACCGATGCACATCGTGGCCAACCCGTATCGCCCGTTCCGGCGCTTCAGCTCATGGACCAGGGTGGTCAGGATCCGGGCCCCGGAGGCGCCGAGAGGGTGCCCGATCGCGATCGCCCCTCCGTTGACGTTTACCTTGTCCGGATCGAGCTCGAGGAGACGCATGCAGGCCACACTCTGGGCCGCGAACGCCTCGTTGAGCTCGACCAGGTCCAGGTCTCCCACCGTGAGGCCGGCCCGGGCAAGGGCCTTCTCCGAAGCCGGAACCGGGCCGATTCCCATGACGTCGGGATAGACCCCGGCGGCGGCCGACGCCACGATGCGGGCCATGGGCCGGAGGGTGTGCTCGGCGATCCCCGCTTCGGTGGCGAGGATCAAGGCGGCGGCCCCGTCGTTCATGGGTGACGAGTTGCCGGCGGTGACCGTCCCTTCGTCCTTGAACACGGAGGGGAGACGGCCCAGGATCTCCATTGATGTGTCAGCCCGCGGGCCCTCGTCCGACGAGATGGTGACCATGCTGCGATGGCGGGCGTCGGTGGGTGCCTCGATCGGCTCGATCTCGGCATCAAACCGGCCGGCCTCCAGCGCGGCCAGGGCGGATTGGTGGCTGCGGAGAGCGAAGCGGTCCTGGTCCTCTCTGCTGATGTCGTACTTGTCGGCGACCACCTCGGCGGTCATGCCGAGTGTGATTGGTGGATAGAGATCCTCCATCCGTGGGTTGACCAGTCTCCACCCGAGCACGGTGTCGGCCGCCGCGGGGAATCCGGTGGGGAAGGGGCGGTTGCCCTTCATCATCACGTATGGGGAACGTGTCATCGATTCCGAGCCGCCGGTGATCACCACATCGCCCCAGCCACCGGCCAGGGCATGGGCACCGGAGATCACGGCTTGCATCCCCGACCCGCAGAGACGGTTGACTGTCGCCCCGGGCACTTCGATGGGAAGGCCGGCGAGCAGAACCGCCATGCGGGCCACATTCCTGTTGTCTTCACCCGCTTGATTCGCTGCCCCCCAATAGACATCCTCGATGGCCAGTGGGTCGAGGTCGGTTTGTCGCTGGAGGAGAGCTGCGATCACGTGGCCGGCCAGGTCGTCAGGACGCACATGGGCCAGTTGCCCGCCCAGCTTTCCCATCGGGGTCCGGCAGGCATCGATTATGTAGATGTCGCTGGTCATTTCGGGTGTCCATTCTTGCCGTCTCGGTGCCGCGATATGGGGACAAAGCCCTATATGGGCCGGAACCGAATCATCGTATGTTGACGTCAGAGTGAAACAGATGAACGGCCCACACAGACAATCAGCCTCCATCGTGGGGTATGCCCCGGCCGGTTTGCTGGTTCTATACGTCGCGATCCGATTGATCTTCTGAGAACTAGCGTTGGTCCCATGGACCGACCTGATTCTCTCCCCTTCACCGAGTCAGACGAGGCGAACCGGCTGTTGGCCACCGACGGCTTCGCCTTGCTCCTCGGAATGCTCTTCGATCAACAGTTCCCGATGGAGCGCGCCTTCTATGGCCCCCAGCTTCTCAAGGATCGTCTAGGAGGCGAGCTCGCCCCCCAGCTCGTCGCCGACACCGATCTCGACCATCTCGAGCAGGTCTTCAGAGGTCCACCGGCCATCCACCGTTACCCGGCGTCGATGGCAAAACGGGCCCAGGATCTGGCCGGGACGATCATTGCTGAGTACCGCGGTGTGGCCGAGGATCTGTGGGATACGGCCGGAGATGGGGACGAGCTGCTCGGGCGTCTCCGGGCGCTTCCCGGATTCGGCGCAGAGAAGTCGAGGATATTCGTCGGACTTCTGGGAAAGCGTCTGGGTATTCGCCCCGACGGATGGGAGGCGAAAGCGGCTGATTGGCCCTCCATCGCCGATGTTGCGGACTTCAGCGATGTCCTCGTCCTGAGGGAGAAGAAGAAGGCGATGAAGGCCGCGAGAAAGGCCTGAACCCGCTCAACCATTCAGGAAAACGTGCCGATAAGGGCTGGTAAGGACACGGAAGGAACCGATGCATCTCTCGGGCCAGCTCTCGGATTGGAGCATCAACGATCTGCTCCAGATCATGCAGGTCACCAGTAAGACGGGATCCCTCGACATCGAGGGACAGCGTCGCGGGCGTATCCATTTCCGCGAAGGACGCTTGACAGGAGCCGAGTTGACCGGGGAGAACGGCAGCTACGCCGGCTCGGATCGTTCCGCGATTGCCGACATTCTCTATGTGTTGTCGACCGTCGAGGAAGGCTCTTTCTCGGTCGGCGCGGCCGACGGGCCGGAGTCCAAGGGGTGGACGATCGAAGAGGTCCTCCTGGATGTTGTAGCTCTTCAGTCGCTGGAGGGTGAAGTCGTCGACGCCGGTCTCTTCGAGGCCAGCGGGGTGGCACTGGTAAACCAGATACAGGAGCCCATCACCATCGAGCCCGAGGATTGGCACGTCTTCGTCAACCTGGTGCCACCGTTCACCTTCAACTATCTCGAGAGCAGGTACGGTCGTGGTGCGGCGGTTCGCGTGTTCCACACCCTTCATCGTCTGGGCATGGCCGAGACTGTCGCCGACCTGGACGGCGAGGCCGTTTGGCTCGACCGGTTGGCCGAGGGAGTCGCCCCTGGGGAATCCCAGCCATCCTGGGCGGGCAATGGTGACTCAGCCGAAAGCACCGAGGCCCCACCCGAGACCGAACCTGAGGAAGAGGCGGAGGAGGAGCCGGTGGTCGCCGCCAAGCCAGACCGGATCCAGGCCAACATGAAAGGTCTTTCCGCCCCCGCCAACACCACTCTGACCGACGGTGTGTACGACGAGATCCGCCGCCTGCGAAGCAGGGTCGGCGAGAAGTAGCTGCTACTCCCACCGGATTGCGCCGGTGCTGAGCTCGCTCACACAATCTCCATCAAGCCGCCCGGCGGACCACCCGCCGATCTCCGTATAATCGGGCCATGGCTGAACATTCTTCCGTTGCGATCCTTGGCGTCGGCGCCATGGGCGAGGCACTGTTCAGTGGCCTGAAACGCGCCGGCTGGGCGGCCGGCGACATTTCCCTGTGCGTCCGACGCGAAGACCGCGCCACCGAGCTCGCCAAGAGATCGAGATCCCTGATCACACTCGACCCGATCGAGGCCATTGAAGACCGCGACGTGATCGTGGTGGCGGTGAAGCCACGGGACGTCGATGCTGTGCTCGACCAGCTCAAGATGCGAGTGGGAAAGACCCAGATGATCCTCTCTCTGGCTGCTGGGGTGACCACTGCCTCCTATGAGGGGAAGCTCGGCGCAGTGGCCGTAGTGCGCGCCATGCCAAACACCCCAGCCTTGGTCGGAGAGGGCGTCACCGGCATCGCCAAGGGTGCCTACGCCAACGGCGACCATCTCAAGCGAGCCACCGAGATCCTGGGCGCTGTCGGGTCGGTTCGATTCATGGACGAGTCATTGCTGGACGCGGTCACCGCCGTTTCCGGGACAGGTCCCGCCTACGTCTTCTTGATGGCCGAGGCTCTGACCGAGGCGGCGGTCCGGGAAGGCCTGCCTCGTGACATCGCAGAGACCTTCGTTCATCAGACAATTCGCGGCGCTGGTCATCTCCTCACCGACACGGAGAGAAGTCCGGCCGAGCTCCGTTCTCAGGTCACCTCACCCGGTGGCACAACCGCCGCAGCCGTCCATGTCCTCGAGGAAAGGGGTTTCCGGGCTTTGCTGGAGGATGCGGTGCGCGCCGCGGCCAGAAGATCAGCGGAGCTCGGGGAGCAGGGTTGAGTGTTTTCTCCAAGGTGGTCGTCACGACCACTCAGGCCCGGCCTGTGGAGAGACTCATCACCGGAAGCCGGCCAGGCAGGGCTCTGGCAAGACGGTTCGTGGCAGGCGACACCCTCGACGAGGCGGTAGCCGTTGCCCGGGAGCTCAACTCCAACGGCTCTCTGGTGTCACTCGATCTCCTGGGGGAGGAGGTCCACGATCGCGACTCGGCGGTTTCTGCTCGTGACGAATACCTGGCGAGCCTGGAGCGCATTGCCGACGAGCAACTCATGTCGAACATCTCGGTCAAGCTCACCCAGCTCGGGTTGACCATCGACGAGGGGCTCGCCGTCGAGTTGTTAGACAGCCTTGCCGCACGAGCCGATCAGATCGGGACCACGGTCACCATCGACATGGAGGACTCCCGCTATACCGACGCCACCGTGCGCATCTACGAAAAGGCGCAGGGTCTTCACGGGAACCTGGGTGTTGCCCTCCAGGCCTACATGCATCGAACTCCCGCCGACCTGGAACGGCTCATGCCGCTCGGCGGGCATCTCCGTCTGTGCAAGGGGGCATATGTGGAGGAAGCCGACGTCGCGCTCACCACCAAAGCCGAAGTCGATGCGGCGTTCGCTGCGCAGCTGAGATCCTTGATGTCGTTCGAGTCGGTGAGACCGGCAGTCGCCACCCATGACCTCGAACTGGTTGGGATGACCCGCGAATTGGCCCGGAACCGCGATCATGACTTTGAGTTTCAGATGCTCTACGGGGTCCGCACCGGTCTGCAAAGAGAGTTGGTGGCGGAGGGTTTCACGCTCAGGGTCTATCTCCCGTTCGGCTCACAGTGGTACCCCTATCTGACACGCCGGCTCGCCGAGAGACCCGCCAATGCCTGGTTCTTCGCTCGATCCGTATTCGGGTCCTGAGCGGTCTCAGGCGGCCCGGCGGAGAGTGGCGGGATCGGGTGTGCGCTGCTCATATACCAGCCGCTCACCAATGGCTATGAGCCCGAGACCCACCACATCCCTGATCGATTGCAGACCGGTTCGCCGCAACGCCCCGACGCGTGCTGTCCGGGCCAGACGCCGTTCAGCCGCTCGCTGTCTGGCACCTCGTATTCGATCGTGTACGACCGCTTCGTTGATCATCGGGTTCAATGGAATCCTCTTTCGCGCATCATGATGCTGCTGGTTCGTCGGTCTTGACGTAGCTGTCGAGGAAGGCACCGGCATTGGCCAAAGCCTGGGTCCTCAATGTGTAGGCCTTGGTCTCCTTGGCCTCGTGGTTGTTTCCGCTTATCCGGACCCGGACCAAACCTGCGGCCCTCAGGACACTCATGTGGTGATGGACAGTGGACTTGGACAATCCGAGCATGTCGACCAGGTCGTCCAGCGAAGCCTCCTCTTCGGAGAGCCGGCGCAGGATGCGGAGCCGTCGCTCATCGCTCAACGCCTTGTATGTCTTCACCAGCCACGAGGGCGGAGCCTCCGGGTCGGAGTCGATGAACTCATCGGCTATGCCGTAGAAGACCAGGAGTGTGTCCCGGTTCTGATCGATGAGGGAGAGGGGCTTGACCACCACCGACGGAACGAGAGTCACTCGCGACACCCCGATGGGGATCTCGTAGTCCAGACCGTTCGTCACCTCCTCGATCACGGCCTTGGCACTGTCGCGGGTCGATGTGGCTCGTTGGGCGGCGGCGGCCCGATTGATGGCAGCGGTGAAGGTCTCCTCGTGCTCGCTGAAAACCTCCTCACGGAATCGTCTGATGGCCTGAACAAAACGGTCGCGCAATTCCTCGCCCGATATCTCGAATAGGGAGATGAGGTGGCTCTGGATCTCTTCGTCCAGATCCCCGCCCTTGATCGTGGAGACGATCTGTTGCACCGCCTCCATGTCGCCGTTGGCACCCTGCTCCACCAGACCCGGGTCGGCTGACTCGCCGACATAGCCCAGCATCCAGCGACGTAGTCGTTGCGGATTGATCGAGCCCAGCCACTCGAGGACCCGGTCGGGGTCATGAGGATGAGGCGCCGCCGCGACCAGGCCGAGCAGACTGAGCAGAACGCCACCATTGGGGCCGCCCAGGGCTTGGAGCTCCATTGCCAGGTCCTCGGGGGTGGCCTCTCTGACCCCTTGGCACCACTCTGGCCCGAGGTCCACCGCGCAGCCACTCTCCTCGGGGTTGAACACTGTCCACATGGCGAGAATGATCTCGTAGGTGCCCACACCGTCGACCTCGATCGGGATTCGTCGCGGAGCCGTGGTGAGATCTCGGATTCTGGATTGTGGGTTGATCAGTTCGACCATTATCGGTCCTATTGAGCCAATTCGATTCTTGTGAGGCTGAGTATAGCTGGCATAGCCTTCGAATATCAAGGCTGTATTCGATAATCATCGAACGCCTCTCTTCCCGGTCGGTCTGGGACCGAGAAGCCCTAAGGGCCGACCCGATTCCGACCTGGCTTAAAGTGTCCCGCCATGGCCCTGACCGAAGAGCGAGAGCGGGAAATCGACCCAACACCAGGACGACCAGGGGTGGCGCGGGCCCTGGAGATCCTCGGCCTGACGTCTGCGCTGGCCACTGTCGCCCTCGGGTTGGCGGGGACGATCCCGGAGCATCGAGAGATCGATGTGGGTCGAGAGGTCTTCGGCAACATCCCCGAATCGGTGCAGGTGACCTTCTACATCGCGGTGGCCGGATTTGTCTGGTTGGCCTTCCATCTCTTCGCCCGCAGGGCGGAAGCGTGGTCGCTGGGGAGGAGGGAGCGCAGGACGGGTGGTTGGGCCCGGCGGCTCAGAGACCTCGACGCCGGGCTGCGCATGAAGACCCTGATGCGCGACCCTCGAGTCGGCCCGATCCACGCCGCGGTGTACTACGGGTTCCTGATCCTGTTCCTCGGAACTGTCATCCTCGAGATCGATCACCTACTTCCCGGGAACCTCAAGTTCCTCGAAGGCCGGGTCTACCAGGGGTACTCGGCGATCCTCGACGTTGCCTCATTGGTGTATCTGGGCGGTCTCGCCCTCTTCTTCCTCAACAGGTATGTGCTCAAACAACAGAGGTTGCGGACCAAGACCAAACCCGAGGATGCCCTGATCCTCGGTCTGTTGTTCGTGATCGGGCTCACCGGTCTGCTCACCGAGGCGGCGCGCATCTCCCTGGTGGGGAGGCCCGCCTTCGAGGTTTGGTCATTTGTTGGGTATCCGGTCTCTGCCCTCATTGACCAGTCGGCAGCCGGTGACCTCCACCAAACGTTTTGGATCGTCCATGTGGGGTCGTTCCTGGCGTTTCTCGCCGCGCTCCCGGTGACGAAGTTGCGTCACATGTTCACCTCGCCCGCCAACCTGTTTCTGTCGGCGCACCCCCGGCACAAAGGGGCGATGAGGGAGATGCCCAACCTTCTCGAGGCCGAAGACATCGACACCATCGGTGCTTCGATCGTGACCGATCTCACCTGGAAGCAGATCTTCGACACCGACTCCTGCACCATCTGTGGCCGTTGTACCTCGGTTTGCCCGGCCAACATCACCGGCAAGCCGTTGGATCCGAGGGAGATGGTCCTCAAGACCGGCGAGGTTGCCGCTGCTGTCGCCGGTGTGTCTCCTCCCGTCTCTTCATTGGCTGTGCTCGACCGTGAGGGCAATCTCTTCGATCGTGTCCGACCCGATGAGGTTTTCGCTTGCGTGACCTGCCGGGCGTGCGACGAGATATGCCCGGTCGATATCGAGATCGTGGATCGCATCCTCGACATGCGTCGCCACCTCACTTTGATGGAGTCGGATTTCCCCTCGGAGTTGGGCAAGGCCTTCGTCGCCATGGAGAACCAGTCCAATCCGTGGGGCCTCAGTCAGCAGACCAGGGGCGACTGGGCTCGCGAACTCGATTTCGAGCTGCCGGTGTTCGGGGAGAATGGCAAGACGACGGCCGACTACTTGTGGTTCGTGGGTTGCGCCGGGTCGTTCGACGATCGCAATACCGCGGTCTCGGTGGCGCTGGCACGACTACTCCACGAGGCCGGGATCGATTTTGCCATTCTGGGGCGGCGGGAGCTGTGCTCGGGCGATCCCGCCCGAAGGGCGGGCAATGAGCTCGTCTTCCAGCAGCTCGCACTGCAGAACATCTCCAGCTTCGAGGAGATCGGTGTCAGCCGGGTGATCACCCAGTGCGCCCACTGCTTCAACACGATTGCCAACGAATACCCTCAATTCGGTGGCCAATACGAAGTGGTGCATCACAGCCAGTTGCTTGCCGAGCTCTTGACCCAGGGTCGTATCAGTGCTCCCACCCGGTCGGACGGCTCGGTCACGAAGATCGCGTATCACGATCCGTGTTATCTCGGGAGATACAACGATGTCTATCTCGCCCCCCGATCGGTGGTCGGCGCTTCCGAGTCGATCGAGGTGGTGGAGATGCCCCGGCACGGCACCAGGGCCTTGTGTTGTGGCGCCGGCGGGGCGCGCTTTTGGATGGAGGAGCAAACCGGGAAGAAGATCAACATCGAACGTGCCGAGGAGGCCCTGGCGACCGATGCCGATGAGATTGCGGTCGCCTGCCCGTTCTGCTTGGTGATGCTCGACGACGGCGTCAAGGAGTTGGGTCGTGAGGATGTTCGGGTTCGCGACCTCGCCATGATCCTCGCCGACGGGATAGGCGGAGACGCCGGTGACGGCGAAGGGCCAGGGAGCAGCTGATCCGACGGTCGGCTCCCATCTTGGCGTTGGCCTCGATCCTGGTGGTTGGGTGTACCCGTGGAGCCGATGGGCCGTCCGGCACGGATGTGCCGGGCACCACTACCACGACGGTGCCGACCACCACCACCACCGTCGCTTCGGCTGCGGCCGTCAACGCGTTCCGTGATTGCCTGTTTGACCACGGCGTCACCATCGAAGAGATCCCGTTCGATGCGACCGGGCGGGCCCGTCTCGACTTGGTCCTGGCCACGGTCGACTTCGGGGATCCCGAGGTGGCCGCAGCCGTCTCCGCCTGCTCGGAGCATCTCGAGACCGGGGCCCTCGATCTGGGCGGTGAGGACTCCCTCCGCCAGACTGTCGTCGGGCATCTAACTGATTTCAGCCAGTGCATGATCGATCGAGGTGTCGAGGGGTTTCCCGACCCGGTCCCTGGTTTTGCCGGGGTCGGATCCCCGTTCCCGGTGGCCGAGATCCCGTACTCGGACCCCAACTTCGCCGACGCCGTCGAGGTGTGTCGGGCGGGATTGCTGGAGGCTCTCAGTGGTGTGGATCCGGAATAGGCCTACGATCGTGGGGCAGGTGGCTACGAGACCGACCCCAGTCATCTACCCCGATACCGGGGAGGATCAGGACCTCGATCGGCCCTGGCAGGTCATCGTCTGGAACGACCCGGTCAACACCATGACCTATGTCGTGTATGTGCTGCGAAAGCTATTCGGCTACGACGAGACCAAGGCAACCGAGCTGATGCTCCAGGTTCACCACGAGGGACGGGCTCGGGTTTCTGACGGTCCCAGGGAGAAGGCCGAGGTCGACTGCTACCAGCTGCACGGTCACGGTTTGTGGGCAACGATGGAGCAGTAATGGAACGACGGTTCAGAGCCACCGGAGGCGGCATCGACGTCGATCTCTCCTCTGAAGAGAGGGTCTTTCTCTCCGGGTTGCTCGAGATTCTCGCCGGGGTGCCCAGGGTTGGTGACGACCTGGCTGCGCAGCGTCTTCGGGTTCCCGTCTATCTGGACGACCCCGAGTCGAACGACGAGTGGTGGCGGCTCATGGGCGAGGAGCTCTCCGCGGCGCGCAACAGCGACCGGCGTGTCTTTCAAAAGGTCCTGTCCGAGCAGGAGCGAAGCCGGCTCACCGGTGAGGAGGCCGATGCCTTCCTGCGGGTCCTCAATGAGGGGCGCCTGGTGCTCGGGGCGCGGTTCGGAGTCGAGGTCGAAGCCGACCACGACCTGCTGCCGGAGGACCAGCGTGACATCCTCGACTTTCTCGGCTGGCTCCTCGAAGAGCTGACCGCCGAGTTGAGCCGGTCACTATGAGATCCCGTGGACGCTGAACAGGCCTCGCCGGGTAGCTTGGCCCAAGTGAATCAGATCTCCCGGCGCTCGACAGCTTCGTCTCCCGGGGAGACGGGAGGTGGCGATTGCTTGTCGATCCGATAGCCGAGCTGAGAAGCCAGTCTGGATCGCTCGTTTCGCTCTATCTGGATCGACCCAGCCCTGGTGGGATGGGCGCCCTCCTCACCGACTTGTTGAAGCCCGTGCGTGAGGCCGCAGAGATCAAGGGGCGAGCAGTCCAGAAGAGCGTGCGGGCCAGCGCCGAGAGGATCCACGGCATGGCAGACCAGCTGGAGGCCGAGAATGCGCCGGCATACGCGTTCTTCTCGTCGGATGCCGACGACATATTCGTCTTCGAGGCCCTGGCCCACACCGTCGGCAACGTCTCCTCTCTAGGCCCGGGTCCCTACCTGAGACCTCTTCGGGCCGCTCCTCGCTCGCTTCGAGCCGCCGTGCTGGTTGCGGATCGCGCTACGGCCAAGGTGTTCATCGCCACCGGGGACCTGGTCGAGGAGGTGGGCGAGTCGTTCACTGCCGACATCGGCAAGTCGAATTATGGGGGGTTCTCAGGGTATGAGGAGCACGGTGTCAGGGCCAAGGCCGAGGAAGCTTCGGCCAAAATCTGGCGAGACGCCGGGGCGCTGATACTGGAGAAGCACCTCGAGCGGCCATTCGATTATCTGGCGATCGGGGGACATGACGAGACTGTCGATGAGATCGGTCGCACCCTGCACCCCTATCTCGGCCGTCTCTATCGGGCGTCGTTCACCACCAATCCGAACACTTTGTCTCTCGCCGCGATTCGATCGGAGCTTGCCGATCAGGCCGATCAGGTCCGACGGGAACGCGATGCAGCCCTGGCCGGGCGGGTGTGCGACACGGCTTGGAGCAATGGGCTGGCGGTTCTCGGGCTCCCGGAGGTTCTCGCTGCCTGCAACTCCCAGGCCGTTGAAACGCTCGTCGTGGCCGGGGAGTTCACCCGTCCCGGGTCCGTCTGCAACTCGTGCGGGTTTCTGGCGCGTACCGGGGAGGTGTGCCCGGTGTGCGGCTCGAACCTGTTCGAAGTGGACGACGTAGTGGCTGCCGCCATGGAGTCGACGGTAAGGGCGGGGGGACGGGTGCAGCAGATTGTGGTTGCTTCGCCGCTCGATCGTCACGGCGTGGGCGCCTTGACCAGGTTCCCCTCATCCACCTGAGCAAGGCCGGCTTCGCCGGTACCCTTGACTCATGAGAGAAGCGCTCGCCAGTCGCCAGGCCTGGGTGGATCAGGGCAAGAAGGTGGCCAAGGCCACAGTTGTCAAGGCGTATGGCTCGGCTCCGCGCGGTCCCGGGTCTCTCATGCTCATCTCATCCGACGGGGAGATGGAAGGCTCGGTCTCGGGCGGCTGTGTCGAGAACGACGTAGTGGTGCGAGCCTTGTCCGTCCTCGAGCGCGATCGGCCTGAGCTGGTCACCTACGGCATTGCGGACGACGATGCGTTTGCGGTGGGTCTCGCCTGCGGTGGGACCATTCAGGTCTACATCGAGCCGTGGTGACGCCGTCGCCTCTCGACGCGGTGCGTCGATTGATCGAAGAGGATGTCTTCGGCGTGGTTGTTACGGTGATCTTCGGTGAAGGGGAAGGGGCCAAGGCGGTGTTGGACCACCAGGGAGACATCGTTGCCGGCGAGCTTCCAAAGCGGATTCAGAAAGAGGCGCGCTCCGACGCGCTGAGCCTCATGGCTCGGGAAAGGAGTGTCACTCTGGGCTACGACGATGCGGAGCTGTTCTTCGAGGTGATCGCGCCCCGACCCCGTCTGTTCGTTTTCGGGGCGGTCCACATCGCCCAGGAGCTGGTCCAACATGCGTCGCTGCTCGGATTTCACACCATCGTCGCCGACCCACGTCCGGCTTTCGTCACCCGCGATCGGTTTACCGGTGCCGACGAGTTGCGGGTTGGCTGGCCCAACGATGTGGTTGATACCTCATCGTTCGACGCCCGAACTTTCGTAGTGGTCCTCACTCACGATCGACGTTTCGAGGACCCGCTGTGGCCGATCGTGTTGCCGACAGCGGCGCGTTACATAGGAGCTATGGGCTCGGCCAAGACCACTGCCGCCAGACGCACTCGTTTGATCGATGCCGGCTTCACCGCGGATCAGGTGGACAGGATCCACGGTCCCATCGGTCTCGACATTGGGTCGCGTGCCGCCGGCGAGGTGGCGATCGCCATCCTTGGCGAGATGATTGCGGTGCGATACCGACATGATCAGGAGGAAGAGCTCACGGGCCGGCTGCTTCGAGTGTGACGGGTAAGTTGCCGCGATGACGACCGCCGCCGTGATCCTTGCCGCCGGGGGGTCTCGCCGCCTCGGGCGACCCAAGCAGCTGGAGCCGTGGGGAGACACCAACCTCCTCTCGCACGTGGTGGCGCGCACCCGGGAGTTTCCCGTTGACGAGGTCTGGGTAGTGCTTGGTCATGACTTTGAGCGGATTCTGGGGGAGACCCAACTCGATGATGTTGGTGTCATCGAGAACCCGGAGTGGGCGGAGGGGATTGCATCTTCGATTCGGGTTGGCCTTGATGCGCTCAACCGGCTTTCCCGATGCGAACGGGCGCTGATAGTGCTCGGTGATCAGCCGTCCGTCGATATCGAAGTGGTGGAGGAGTTGATGGCTTCCCACGCTCGCGCCGGTCATCCGGTGAGCGTCCCCAAGTACCGCTACAGCTGGGGGAACCCTGTGCTTGTCGACCGTTCGTTGTGGCCTCGGCTCATGTCGCTCGACGGTGACCAGGGGGCACAGCGTCTCTGGCAGGCACATCCGGAGTGGGTCAACGAAGTGTGGTTCTCCGATCTGGGGCCGCGCGATGTCGACACCGAGACCGATGTCGTCGATCTTCGGCCCAGGCACCCCGGTTCGAGCTGATAGGTTGGGTCTAGAGTCGAATTTCTGTTTCTCAGACGGAGTAGAAGGGGCAAATGTCTCGTATCGATCAGGTGGCAGGCATCACTCACAAAGACGCCACAAAGCTGCGAAAACAGGGGGTACGAACGAGTAAGGGCTTGATCGAAGCCGCCGCCAATCGAAGGGACCGAGCCGACTTGTCCGACGCGACCGGAATCGACCCGCGTGATCTCCAGCAGTGGATCAATCACTCGGATCTGATGCGGGTGAAGGGTGTAGGTGCCGAGTACGCCGAGCTTCTCGTCGCCGCCGGTGTCGACACCCTGCGCGACTTGCGACGACGCAACCCGACCGCCCTCCTGGCCAAGATCATCGGTCTCAACGGGGACTCCAAAGTGGTTCAGCGGCTTCCCACCGAGTCCATGGTCGAAGGTTGGATCGAAGCGGCCAGAGGTCTCGACCCGAGCGTCTGAGGCCGGGTTCGGGGGCCAACACGACACTTGCCGGGTTTCCCCGTCGAACGCACCGAGGGCCCTCGAAGAGGGCCCTCGGTGCGTTTAGAGGAGGAGTGAGCTCAGGAAGCCTTTTCGGTCTTTGCCGAGGCGGTCTTCGCCGGGCTCGTCTTCGCTGCGGTCGATTTGGTGGTCTTGGCAGCAGAAGCCTTGGTTGTCTTGGCGGTCTTGGCCGCGGGCTTGCGAGCGGCAGGCTTCTTCGCAGGAGCCTTGACCTCAGTCACCTCTTTGTTCTCGGTGGCCTTCTCAGGTCGGAACGAAGTCCGCCAGGTAGCCAGCATGTCCTCGAGCTGATCGCGCAATTTGCCGACCTGCTCCTTGGCCTGGTCGAGGTCGACCTTGGCGGCGAGCTCGTCGACGACCTTGCCGTCGGTGACTCGACCGACGATCTTCTCGCCTTCGACAGCCCAGCTATCGATGGCCTTCTCGGCGGTCCTGGTGTAACCGGTGGCCTCGTCGCTCATCTTGACGCGAAGGTCGTTGACCTTCTCGCCAACCTTGCGGGCGGCTACCACGGGGGCACCAACCGCTGCATAGAGAACGCTCTTGGTTTGCATTGTCACTCCTGTTCGTTGTGGTCTATCAGTGATCCATTGGACTGGATCAACGCTTTGTGCATGTCGAGCAGCACCTTCTTCTGGCTGGGGCTCAAACGAGTGTCGGCGTCGATCGCCTCGGAGATCGTCGGTGCCTGCATCTCGTCGTCGAGAAGCCCTGCTTTCGAGTAGAGGGAGTTGGCCGATATCTCGAGCGCTCGCGACAACCGGCTCAGTATCTCTGCGGATGGCTTTCGGATCCCCCGTTCGATCTGAGAAAGGTAGGGATTGGAGATCCCTGCCGTGTCAGCCAAGCGGCGCAAGGAGAGGTTGGCCCTCTCTCTTTGCTGTCGGATGAAAGCCCCGAGGTCGGTGTGCTTGCTCTCGTTCACTACCTGGAAGCATAGCGCAAGCTGCTAGCAATTGCAAGCGTGCCGCTAGCCGAGCACTAGGTGAGGGCGGCGCCGGCAGCATCGCCGATCAGCCACGCCAGCACACCGCCAACCCCGGCGATGACCATGTTCTCCAGCCCTGATCGGAGCCAACTGTGCCGGGCCACCCTTGCCTTGACGACACCGACCAGGAACAGCCCGCCAAGGGCCAGGAACGTTGCCCAGATGAGGGCAACACTCGTACTGTCGAACACCAGGAACGGGATCACCGAAGGGAACGAACCGGCCAGGAAGAGGACCCCCGAGGCCGCCATCGCCCGATATGGCGATCTCCGCTCCGACTCGATGAAACCGAACTCGAGTGCCTTCATCGCGTTCAGGATCGCTTCGTCCGACCGATCGAATGCCGCCACCATCGACTCGATGTCGTCGGAGTGGATCCCCATGTCGGCGAACATGTCCCGCAGTTGGTCGAGCTCCTGCTGGCGGTGATCACGGATGTGGATCCGCTCCAGCGTCAACTCCGCCTCGAGTACCTCGTCCTGGGATTTGGTGGCGAGATACTCACCTGCCGCCATCGAGATCGCACCAGCCACCGCTCCGGCCAGAGCGGTGAGCAGAACCTGATTGGTGTCGAGGCCACCACCGACCACGCCAACCACCAACAGGAAGATCGACACCAGGCCGTCGTTCACCCCGAGAATGATGTCCCGCCAATACTGACGGGTCTCACCGATATGGGGCTGGTAGGGCGCCGGCTCCGAGGCCGTTTCCTTGTCGATCGCCATGGGTAGATCGTACCGAGCCCTGACAGCCAGATCAGAGAGTGTCGGCCAGACCGACCATGGCGGCAACGCCGGCCTTGACCCCGAAACCAATCGACGCCTCGTCGAGGACGAATCCCGGTGAATGAAGGTCGGTGCCCTTTCCCGATGTGCCAAGTCGAAGCAGGGCTCCCGGGATCACGGCGAGGTAATTGGCGAAGTCCTCGCCGCCCATCGACGGCTCGGTAGGGACCACCGTGTCAGCCCCCATCGTCGCGGCGATTCCTTTGGTGGCCGCTTGGATCACAACCTCGTCGTTCACCACCGGTGGGATGGCCTGGTCGTAGTCCAGCGTGTACTCGACGCCGGACAGGGCCAACAGACTGCCGACGGCTTTGTCCATCAGTCCGGGCAGGACTTCCCAAAGGCCGCGATCGAGCGTTCGGGCGGTCCCCTGAAGTTCGACTCGGGTCGGGATCACATTGCCGGAGCGGCCCCCGTGCATCGATCCGAACGCCACGGTGAGAGGGCTCCTGGCGTCGATGCTTCGCCTGAGCACGCCAGGCAACTCGTGCACCAACCGAGCCGCGTCGGCGATCAGGTCCACCGTCTGGTGGGGGCGAGCCGTGTGACCCCCAGGGCCTTCGAGCACGATGGTCATCAGGTCGGCGCTGGCGGTGATCGGGCCGACCCTGCTGCCAACCTTGCCCGTTTCGAGGGACGGATCGACATGGAAGGCGATGATGCCCTTGAGACCATCGACCAGGCCCTCGCCGACGAGGTCGGCGGCTCCACCGGGAAAGGACTCCTCGGCCGGCTGGAACAGAATCCGGATCCCGACCGGCAAGTCGAGTTGACGCAGGGCGAGGGTCATCCCGAATGCGATAGCAGCATGTGCATCGTGGCCGCAGGCATGCATCCAGCCCGGATTCTGGGAGCGGGGGGCACTGTCCTCGGGCTCGAAGATAGGCAAGGCATCGAGGTCGGCACGGAAGCCGATTCGGGGGTCGGGCCCGATGTCCACCCAAAGCCCGGTTCGAGGCTGGCGATCGTGATAGACGACGCCATTCTCGTCCAACGATGCCGCGATCAGCGCAGTGGTCTGATATTCCTGATTCGAAGGTTCGGGATGTCGATGGAGAAGACGGCGAAGCTCCACGGTCTTGGGGACGATCCCCTCCACCAACCCGTTGAGCCGTTCCGGGTCGATCATG
>Ga0299906_10002016_pt1 | contig 17142 bp, 17 predicted proteins | sample RVTome_14_FD_200259 | JGI IMG/M metagenome (GOLD analysis project Ga0299906, IMG submission 200259) | Soil microbial communities from uranium-contaminated site in the Upper Colorado River Basin, Wyoming, United States - RVT145D125 (version 2) ...
GGCGATGAAGGTAAAAAAAGATGTTGTATCCCAAAGTGAATTAAATTCTTTACCTGGTTGGAGATTAGCTTTGCCATCTGAATCTGTTGCTAATGAACCAAGTAAATTCAATTCATCCATTTCAGAATGATAGAATTTTACTTTCACATTTTCAACAGGCTGATATCGTCGGTCTACCCTGGTTCTGATTAATGCGGTTAGAGTTGGAAGGCCATTATTTAACTGATGGAAAGAAAGATCAACGCGAACATCAACTTTTTCCTGGGGCATTGCTATGGAAGCGCTTAAAAATATCAACACAAGAATTACCAAATATTTTCTAATTCTGATCATGATTCTTAGTGTTTCGTTCATGAATTGTTTCCGCTATCGGAACGATCGGAAAATACCTTACAAAGAAAGTTACAATTAGCAATGCTCCCGCAAGGGAGCCAATGGTTATACTCCATTCTTCCCAGGTTGGGGAATAATGCAAATAATTCCCGGGCACATCGTACATGGGCAGAAAAGGATGAAGCAGAGTAGGAGTTACAATCAGGAATCGTTTGAACCAAGCCCCTGCAACAACTAATATTCCGATAATAAACATAGGCACTGGTCTTCTTCCCTTCGGAAATAATAACACTATCACCGGGATAACCATTCCCAGAAGAATTACAGGCCAAAATATGGCAGCGTAATCTCCGGTGAATAATCCGGTAAGATGTTCTACTTCCGGTTTCTTCATCTTAAATGCAGGAACAAGATATTCATTGATATTGAAATACAGATAAAGCAAACTGAGCAATACGAGTAATTTACCCATATGATCAAAATGCTTTTCAGTGATGTAATCTTCAAGTTTGTATGTTCGGCGAAGAGCATACATCGCTATAACAACACCGCCTGCCCCAACAAGAAACGCTCCGGAAACAAAGTAGGCTCCAAAGTTAGTGGAATCCCATCCCGGCCTATAGGTTGTGGCAAAGAGCCAGGAGGTGACTGTATGTATAGCCAGTGCAACCGGAATAATAATAATCGAAAGTATCTTGATGGCTTTTTCTACCAGTTTTTTTTGGTCTGCACTTCCCACCCAGTTGGGATTCATCCATTTCTGAATTTTTCTGATAAATCCCGGAATGGGCGGATTATATTTCTGCATAATCTTCAAATCCGGAATCAGGGGAAAATAAAGCAACAGCAAGCTTATGAACAAATAGGTGGTAATCACGATTACATCCCAAATTATAGGAGATTGAAGCCGTCCATAAGCGAATAAATGCAAAAGCCGGTCTGGCCTGCCCATATCAATTACAATAATTAGTGAAGCGAAAACAATGGCAGCAACTGCAATTATTTCTGCGATTCGGGTTAAGGGCGTACTCCAGTTTGCATTAGTTAATCGCAACACCGCGGTTATAAGTGAACCCACTAATGAAATGGCTACGAAGAATACAAAATTTGAAATGTAGATACCCCAGGAAGCATAATCTCTCATGGCGGTTATTCCCAAGCCAAACCGCAATTGCTTTGTATAAGCGTAAAGTCCAAAAGCGGCTATTGCCAGGAGAATATAAACCCAGATTTTACCGGCCTTGCCAAATTTTACCGGCATTAAATCCCGGGCTATTTTTTCCGAATTCATCTCCATTGCTAGTTCTTTTTCTCTTCTTCTAATCCCTCCTCAAATGGGAATAACCTGTTAGCAGGTGGCAGATAATAAACCCTGGGTTTTGTACCCAAATCTTCCATTAACCTGTATCCTGCCTTGTCTTTTATTAGTTGACTAAACCGAAAAGTTTCTGCTCCGTTAGTAACGGTATCTTCATTCAAATCACCAAAAAAGAAAACACCATTAGGACAAGCAGACACACAATGCGGCAATTTCCCTTCCCGAGCCATATCCGGGCAGAAATCACATTTATTAACAGTACCTATTTTTGGCGGAACGCTGGTTTCGGAACTGTATTCTCTTTGCAAAACTTCCAGGGGTAATACCGGCTCATCCCAATTAAAAACCCGGGTGGAATAAGGACATGCTGCCATGCAAAACCTGCAACCAATACATCGTTCATTATCAATAAGAACCAGGCCGTCTTCGCGTTTGAATGTTGCATCAACCGGACAAACTTTTACACATGGAGGCTCATCACAATGCATGCAGGTTGTAGGCTGCCAATAGGGGGCGGTATGTGGCGCGTCCTGCATTGGATAAATTTTTATCCAATTCTGGCCTTCAGTAACAAAATGCATTTTATTACAGGCCGCCTGACACTTTTTAAGATTTTTGCACCTTGACAAATCGATTACCATGACAAACTTCTTACCCGGAATTCCTTTCCTTGCATCTGAATTATGGACATGTTGTGTTTCAGGCACCGGCTTTAAATAGGCTCTGTCAATTTCAATAACATGGCCGTCATCAGAGAGTAGTTTTACAATTTCGCCACTTTCCTTTACATTTTCTTCAAGCAATGGTGAGAAGGGATTCTCTGCCAAAGAAACAGCGCCAACACCCGACAATAAGCTGCCTTTCAAAAATTCTCTCCTGGTTTGATTATGTTTCTCTTCCATTTTTTCTCCGGTTATGTATTATGTTTCCAAATCCAGGTTTGCATTTCCTTAAGGTTTACCTTGTGCGTTTTCTTCGGAAGTCTGTCAAGTGGTACTTCCACTAATTTGCCGTCTTTGGTTAACATTTTTACAACCTCAGGTTTTCTTCGAATTGAAAAAATCCATGCTATGGCAATTCCTGCTGCGGAACCCAGAATCCATTTGAGATATTTTCTCCGTAAATTGCTTCTCTTTTTATCTAAAAACTCCATAATCTGGTAATATTGAAACCAATCAAAAATTCACCTTTAGTAAAATCATATTCATTAAAAGTATTATTCTCCTGGGGAAGAATACCCTGGTAATTGCTCACAAATACCTGAAATGCATGTGAGCCTGTGCTGAATTCAAGACCGATGGTTATGTTAGGTTTTAAATCAAAATTGGGATCATCATGGTTGGTAATCTGTTGCACATAGTTTATAAGAATTGCTCCCTGAGAACTGAATCTAAACCGGCCACCGGCACTTATTGCAATTATATCATTGCTATAAAGGGAATCTATTGCATTGTAATGACTGAAACTGGGAGCAACCTGAAGGGAGAGTTTTGAACTTAATCGTGAGGCAATAATTAGTTCATGGTGGTAAGAAAACCGGTGAACCGGTTTGCTAAACAGGCTTTTATCTCTGCTATCTCTGGCAATGTTTGTGTAATAGGTTAAACTTACAGGAATACTCCAGTCGCGCCGTTGTTTTAAAATTGCATACTTCAGACTGAGATCCAGGTATTTTTTGAATTTTCCAAATCCAAATCCAACCGCCAGATTATTTATGGGTGTATAGGTAAATCCCATTCTAATATTTGCAGGTGCATAAATGCCAAAAAGATCGGTGATTCCTTCTTCGACAGTTCCAAACCGGTGTTGAATATCAAATTCAAGAGTTTTATGGTTGGGAACCATTACGGACTGCAAATCCATGAGTAAAGCGCTTTCAAATGTTGGCCTGACAGGTCTATTATCAGCGTCTGTTCCTTCTTCTTCTTGTGCAAACAAAGAATTTGATATTAATATTGGCAATAAGATGAGTAATTTTACTCCTCCTGATAAATTCTTATTGGTTTGGTTTTTCATGATTTTTTAAGATTTAATTGTCTAAAGCACCTTGTTCAATCCATTTAAGTATTATGGCCCGGTCCTGATCAGTTGCATAGGTTTTCATTTTCCCAATGTTTATTTGCTGATAGATCTTGCTATTAGCAGGATCAGCCAAATTCACATAACCAAAGAAGGTAAGGCTATTGTATGCATTGCCGATAGTCAGGTTTGGTTGCTGGCCTCCGGCCGAATGACAACCAGGAAGTGCGCATGATTTTGTAAATATGGGTTGAACATCAATCGAAAAGCTGACATTCTCCGGAACTTCCACTTCCTGTGGAATAATCTCATCATAAGTACACGAATAAATGATCGTACCCAGGAAAAATATTATGGCCATAATGCTTTTTATTCCCTGTTTCATTTTAATTTTTTGGTTTGAAGGTTAATTCAATATTCATTTCTCCAATCTTGTTTAAATCATCATTGTCAGATAAATACACATGAAAAGTATATGGAGAATTGTCCGGGTTAAAAACAATGTCATCAAGGTTGCCTGTGTTTAACTGCCTGATCAGCAATACTACGTATCCTCCATTAGAAGCTTTTTCATCAATCAATGCCAATTGCACATTTGAAAGTGCACTGATGTCAGAATTACTGCCGGTTGGATTTTGAATTAAATAACCTGGTATTCCGGAATACGCTTTTAGCCTGGCATAAAGATTCACTCTCTCCTCTTCGGTTAATCCTGAATAATAGGATGACCCGTCATGGTTCCCGGAACTGACAAAAGCTTGAAAGGCAGTAAAAGTCTGTCTCATAAACCTGGCTCGATCATTTAAAGCTTTGGCCTCCCCTCCTACGGCATTAACCCCATGACAGGATGAGCAGGTAGTTTGAAATACCATGTCGCCAAGTTCTGCATCACCGGTAAGTGGCTTGGTATTTAACAGGTAATACCCAGGATCTAAAAATGTGAGTCCCCCCGGGGAACGATCAAGTTGTTGGTTATCTATTCCATCCCAGTCAAGCATGGGACCGGAACGGTTATCTTCAGGGTCTACTGCATTTCTGATAAATATCTTATCTCCCGCGTCAAACTGATTCCCTGTTCCACTATTGAATAAATCCAGGGCATACCCAAGTGGTTCTGACAAAGCAAGTGACCACTTCCAAACGTCAGATTCATTCGATGACACGGGAAATACAAAAATTATGTTATCATCATTCTGCTGGGACGTCCACCCTGTTGTTGAACCAGACTTATCAGGATCCGAGGGTCCATTCAGAAACCAGGATCCATTTGACGCATTGTAAGTTTCGTCCTGCCAACTCGCCAATATGTACAGGTAACTGTCATCATATCCGGCTTTCAATTCCAAAATAGGATCAATCCCTTGATTGAAACTTGAGGTTCCGTTAATAGTCCCACTCATATTAAATAATCCATCATCGGTTGGAACTTCACCGCTGGTTATTGTTGTGGCTGTAACCTCATAATAGTTTAAGGTGTTCCAAAAGGGAGCTGTAATGCTATTAGGAATTGTTGTTGTATAAACCGCTTCCAGCGAAGTTGTTGCTTTTGGAACAAATGGCTTGGGAGGTGGTTCGTTTTCAAAGTAAGTGCATCCCGCCAGAAGAGCCGGAAATATCATAAATATTTTTAGTCTGCTTTTCATCGGCTTGGGGTAGGTAGAAAAAGGTTAAGGGAGTGTTTTCACTCCCTGGAGTTACTACTTATTCTTTCTCAGTTGAATATTAACATATACTTTGATTGGTTCATCAACAATATTTGATGAGAAAATATTGAAATCTGCCTTCGCGTTCATTATCATTTTACCTTCAAAGCTTGCATAAAATCTGGTTGCATCTTCAGTTCCGGTTCGGTATTTAAATACAATTTGGGCTGCTTTGGTTACCATCGTATTCGGGTTATTGGTAATGCCATAAGGGCTTGAAGGATTTGTTGACATTACCGCAGAGAAGGAAAGGTTTCCTTTGGCAATAAAACCATCTCCATACGGCTCCACGCTTGTGCTGGTAAAACTGGCATATCGCTGAGGGTCTGTAACGGTAGCTGGGAATGTTGCATCAGCGAATATCCCAAAGGTAGTTGCAATACAATTTGTTTCTGTAAATACAGTTGATTCGGTTAATGCGTTAAACTCACCATCCCAAAGTGGATCACGTCCGCCTCTTGTACGGGTATTAACACTCATTAAATCAACTTCAGCCATCAAAGAGCTGGTGGAAAGACTGGCTGGGTCAAGATTCAATATCAATTTGGTTACTCTTCCGAATGATCCGGTAAATTCTGAATTTTCTTCCTTAAAATCGAAAGCGAAATCTACCGTTGTATGATTTGGGTCAAATTCCCATTCTGTGGCGTTTCCGGCTCCTCCTTCTCTTCCATCATAATTTATGTCCATTGCACTGGCCATTGTTTGACCTACAGATACAAGTGTTATGTTTTCGGTGACATCCACACCACCAATTACCACTTCAATGTCATCACCTGCATTGAAGTTAACACCTTCCAACCTTGCTCCTAAATTCTGGTTATCAGTGTAATAATTAGCATTAAGGTAATATGTTCCGGCCTCAAGATTATCAAAAATATAATTCCCGGAAGCATCCGCTATAGAAGTAAAATTATATTCCAGGGCATTTGCAGTTTTAGCAAGTAAAACAACTGAACCTCCTGCCGCAGTGTTTCCGCTAATTCCAGGATAAGTTACTGTGCCTGATATTGATAATAATGGAGCAGGATCATCATCACTACATCTAACAGTTAGTAATAGGAGTAGGGTACTCAGAAACGATACCCATAATATTCTGTGCGTTTTCATCTTCTTTTTGATTTAGGTATAATAATTATTTTTGTAAGGTATTTTTACTATCAAGGAAATACTATGACCTCGATCAATAGTCACCATGACTTTTATCATCCAATCCAATTATTTGAAGGAAAACTGAATAATTGACTCTCTGAACTTTTCGGTAAGCTCCTGATATTCTGATTCTTCTGAATTAATTGGGTGGATTCCCGTTTGAGCGAGAAAGTTCCAGCTACTATTTTCCCACAGATATATTTCCATGGAGTAAGAAGGTTCCTTTTCTGGAAATAAATGGATCTTAAGAAGACGCGAATCTGTTTCCGGAATAATTGCCTCACTAAATGGTTGCATTTTGTGCACAAATGTGTGTGGAGGCATTAAGCTGTCTATGGCTAAATCATAATTCAGTTCAAATTCCTGATAAAAAGGCTTTGTGTTACCTGACGAATTTGTGATGGCATATTTTCTAAGAGGAAACGATTGCTCTAATTCCTGCCTAATGATATTTGCCGCCGGGTCCGGATTAATGATTTCAATCTGATAGTAAAAAATTACTTCCGGTGCGATGGATGAAGAAGTAATGCAGGATGCGGCAATTACCAATAAGATAGCATACGGCCGCATCCTTCTTAATTCAATTTAATAAACTTTACTCTGCAAAAGTTCTTAAGTAATTCACAATTAACCACCTGTCCTCATCACTGCCGATTTTCTTCGCAAATTCAGGCATATCGCCCCGGCCAGTAGTGGTTTTGTAGAATAACGCGCCATCAGATTGCTTTTGGAAATCCTCTGCAGAAAAATCTCCCGTTGGCGTTTCAAGTTCGCCGGCCTTTGTTCCATCACCTAAGCCTTCCTTACCGTGACATGATCGGCAATGCTTGTCGTATAATTGTTTTCCTATCGCGAGGTTTTCTTTGTCCCCTTCAGTCGGATTTTTCATACTTTCATATTTCGCGGGAACTTCCCACTTTTCCTGAAATACGGTGAAAGAAAACATGAAATAGACAGCCACTATAAATAGCAGGTATTTCAATTTAAACTTCTTCATTTTATTAGAATTTTGGTTTAGGAATATTTTCAACAATTATTGAAAGGTATCCGGTTTGTATAATGATAAAAATGATAATTATCATCTAATCCGGTGATTAATAAAACTTCTATTCTTGAGATGAAAATGAGAAGGTGTACTTCTCCAGAAATTCAGACTGAAATGTGAATTTGCGATTATGCGGCTTTCTTGGCAGCTTCCAGGCTAATTCCCTGTTGCTTCGCTAACTTAATAACTCCCACTTTATCCAGAATTTTGATAACCAGGTAAGTGGGATCAATTTCATGCCATCTGAAACCAAAGTTGGCCCGGGAACCATTCTTGTGATGATTGTTATGGTAACTCTCACCCATCATGAGAAAATCCACAGGAAGGAAATTGCGTGAAGTGTCTCCAACTTCAAAGTTTCGGTAACCGTATTTATGAGCGAACCAATTTATGATTGCTCCATGAATTGGACTCATCAAAAAGTGAATAGGAAGCAGAAGCCACATCCACCATGCAGTTGCGAAAAAGAAATAGAAGATTACGTAAGCCGTTCCCCATAATATCCTGGAGGGCCAGGATTTGGCAATTCTGTCAAATGCATGCCAGTCAGGAATTCCGTCGGTAAATCTAGGATCGGGTTTCACTTGTTTGTTTGAGAAACCGGCATAAATAGTTTTGGTCTTCCACATCATTTTGAAAATGGACTCATCGTATTTTGGAGAATGCGGATCATTAGGTGTATCCGCAAATGCATGGTGCATCCGGTGCATAATTCCGTAGCCATAGGGACTCAGATAATTGGAGCCCTGAAATATCCATGTTAAAATATAAAAAATTTTCTCCTTGACGGGACTCATAGTAAATGCCTTATGTGCCGCGTACCTATGCAGGAAAAAGGTCTGGAAAAATAGTGAAAGGTACCAGTGTGCTATAAAGAAAATAAGAATTTCCATAAGTTAATTAATTGGGATTAAGCGGTTTACAAACAAACAGTAAGTGGATTATATTGGGAGAGACAATTTTGATTATGAATTGTGACAGATCCAGTTACTTTTTTGCGGGTAAATCAGCCTTGAGGTAATTAATTAAGTCCGTAAAGGTTCCACTTTGGCAGGATTTCCGAAAGATTTCAGCAAGGAAGTTACTCTTGTAATTGATTTGAAAGCTCATCTTTGAATTCCCAAGCTTCTTTTTAGCCCGGCTCAAAATTTGTCTGCAATGGTCTGCCTTCTTTCCAACAATTTTCGTCAGAACTTCATAATCAAAATTCAAAACCTCCCGAAGCAGCACAACAGCTCGTTCCAAAGGTTCTAATTTGTGATTAATAATTGACAAAGCTTTGCCTATATCTATGTCAAGGTCAAAATGAGAAAGATCCGGTTCAATATGTCCTTTGTGTGGTTCGGGTACCGCCTCTAAAGACTCCGTCTTCCTGAAACTAAATCTTCTAAGTTTGTTTATACTAATATTCCTCACCATTGAGGTAAGATAGGCCTTTGCGTTCTGCACTTTATTGTCATCAACCGACAGCCACCTTTCAAATGCGTCATGCACAGCGTCTTCTGCATCTGCTTTGCACCTTAATATTTGCAATGCAATGGAATGCAATAACGTCTGGTAAGTTAAAAAGACCTGGGTTTGATTCATATCTTATTTACACTACAAATCTACAACTACAAAACTATAATCATTTAGAGTTAATTGAAAGGAATAGCGGTTCATTGTTGCAAACATTTATGAATCTCCATTTGCCTATTGAAGTTCTTTAAACAAGCATATCCCCTATTTTTTCTCTTTTTGACCCTTTTAAGGGTATCTGTATACCATTTGTAATCCCAATTTTTTAGCGATAAAACCCCATGTATACTGCTGTCATTGTATGGATTGAAACTGTTTGATTCTATTTGTTCAACCATATTCATAATTAATCAAAGTTAGAATTATCAATGAAAAACGCGAAATTTTCCAATCAGCCAATTCTCAAATTAATGTCAAAATTGCAGGACTTTATACTCATCCTGTCAGCAACGCTGGGAGTATTCATTGAAAGCAGTTTTTCTCCGAAGTTTGTTTTTGGGATTTTCTTTGATATCATATTTTGGTTCACAATTTCCGGACTTTATATCACATACTTTTGGAATAAAGGAAGCAAGAATTTAAGAAAGTATTTCCTTCACACCATATATATACTTATCACATTATTTGCAGTTCTGTTTCAATTAAAGAATCCCGGATCTGGTGTTGCTCAAATTATTACGCTTTTAACACTTTTTATTTCAGGATCGATTTTTCTCAATGTTTTTAGGCAAACCCTATTTCTGGTATTCGCCATTCTTTTGCGATTTGGTTTTAGCGAATTCTTTGCTCCAATGGATCCATATTTCCATTATTCATTAATCGTAATCGTTATCATCTCAATTGTATCCGGATTCTTCTTAATAAATTTTGAGAAAACAATTAGGGATGCCAATGCATTATTTATGGAGTCAAACCAAATGCTGATAGAATTAGATCAAATTTATGCGCCAAAATATAATAACGCTGGTTTTCATTCACATCCAGGATTTGAAGAGAATGAAGTTATGTTTGTTCCTCCTACTCTTGAGATAATGCCAGGTACCGGACATAATTCAAATGGGAAATCAGTTATTTTAGATTACCCCAACCTGAAAGTTGAATCCGCAAAAAAGGTAAAAAATGATTACAAAAGTGAACTTCAATTACCATTCCTGATAAATTGTCTCAGGAAGGATCTTGCCCGGGAAGGAATAACCCTGAAAACACAATTAATAAATGAATTCAAATTCCAAGACCTCAAAATGTGCGGTGCGGAGAGATGGTGGACCACCTGCATGATTTTTTTCTATCAGAGAAAGAATTTAACAGTGGCAAAATAGTAATTGATAACACAACAACTTTTAATGAATTCATTATCTCTTCAGAGTTTAATTGGCAAAGAGAATTCTCACTGGCAGGGATTCCATCTGATTTACGTTCAGCTGTTTATGATTTGGGCGGCAAGTGTTTTTATAATTCGGATCAAAACGAAAACTCACGCTTAATAATTTGCTTGCCCAATCCTCAGGTAATTCCCGGCAGTAAATTTTCCATTCTAAATCTACATTCATTAACTGATCTTGTTTTTGTGAATGAAATAATTAATGCCATGGATAGATTTCTTTGTTCTCTGGATTTTTCAGTAGAAAATTTATCCAGGGAATTGGGAACAAGCCGCATGCAGTTACATAGAAAAGTGAAAGGCTCATTTGGAATGAGTCCTGGCAGTTTGTTTCAATACCTAAGGATGAAAAAAGCCGAGTTTCTTTTGAAATCCGGATATTCCCGCATTTCCGATATTGCCTACTCGTTGGGTTATTGTGACCAATCACACTTCTCAAAAGCTTTCCGGGCCTGGTCTGGTTATCCGCCGGTTGAGTATATGAGAAAAAATCAGGCCTAATTTTGTCTACCTGAACATTTCATAGTTTGCAGTGCACCAGGAAGACTAATTACTTTTTGATGCTAATAGGTAAGCCCAGGCTAAATCAGTTTCCCCTCTTTCAAGAGCCGCTTTTCCCAGCATGTGCAGATGGTATTCCATTGATTCCTTATCGTTGATAAATCTTGTAAATACATCTGACACCTCAACTGAATTTTTTATTTGCTCCAGAAATTCTTTATTCGGCAATTCTTTAACACCCGCAAGCCTGGCAAGGTTATTACCGGATAGCACCGGACTTTTCTTAATTTCATCCGGCAAAGAATCAAATCCAATACCTAAATGTTGTGTGGGTTTCGGCACTCTGAATATCGAATCCGGAATTACCCTGCAATACCAATCTTCCCCTAATCTGCCGACTGCATCAAGTTTCACCGGATTAATTTTTTCATTTTCATCCAGAATCTCCTCAGTAATATGCATTAATAAGATTTCACAGATTACCAGATTACCCGCTCCTCCTTTATCTCCTAATTGAATTACCTCATTGACGTTGCATTCAAAAGCAATTGGTGCTTCCAACACCCTGGGTGGTTTTACCATTGCTGATTTTACCTCGGTTAGTCCCGCTTTTACGAACTCATTTACTCCCTTTGCATAGTTACTGCTGGCAAGCGACATTTGTTCAACAAGATTGTAATTGGCAATATTAATTACAACCTCCGGCACTTCCCGAATATTTTCGTAAGTATGCTTGGTCGTATTATCTTTACCCCTCCGGGATGGAGAAAAAACCAGGATGGGCGGGTTTGCACTGAATGCATTAAAAAAACTGAAGGGACTTAAATTAACATTTCCCTGGTTATCAACACTACTGGCAAATGCAACAGGTCTTGGAGTAACTGCGCCTAGCAAATAAGAGTGAAACTCGGAAAGTGATAAATCTTTTGGAGAAAATGATTTCATTGTCATCTATTTTGCCGGCAAAACCCTGTTTCGAACTTCTCCAAAGCCAACACGTATGCCATTTTTTTCACAGTGCCCGCGCAGAATTACCTCATCGCCATCATTAATAAACTTTCGCACGCTGCCGTCTTTCATTCTTATTGGCTTTGTTCCTTGCCATGCAAGTTCAAGCATAGAACCATACGTATCCGGTGTTGGCCCGCTAATTGTTCCGGATGCGTACATATCCCCTATCTGGATATTGCAACCATTAACAGTATGGTGAGCCAACTGTTGATTCACGTTCCAGTACATGTGTCTGAAATTAGATTTGGATACCGAAACTTCTTCCGACTTGTCAGGCTTTATAAAAACTTCGAGGTTAATGTCAAAGTTCTTTGATCCCTCAAATGCGAGGTAGGGCAAAACTTTTTCTTCCTGAGTTGGCCCGTCCACCCGAAATGGTTCGAGGGCGTCCAATGTCACAATCCATGGAGAAATGGCGGACGCAAAATTCTTTGACAAAAAAGGTCCAAGCGGCACATATTCCCAGGCTTGAATATCTCTGGCCGACCAGTCATTAAAGAGACAAAAACCAAAAATATAATCCTCCGCATTAGCCAAAGTAATCTGATCGCCCAGAGCATTGCTTTTGCAAGCAACAAATGCTATTTCCAATTCAAAGTCAAGCCGTTGAGTCGCACCGTAAATTGGCCGGGGATCATCAGCTGATTTGGTTTGTCCTTTAGGCCTATAGATATCCTGCCCGGAAATAATTATTGAAGATGCCCGGCCATGGTAGGCAACCGGTAAGTGTTTCCAGTTCGGAAGCAACGCGTTCTCAGGATCCCTGAACATTGTACCGATATTAATTGCATGCTCTTTGCTGGAATAGAAATCTGTATAATTACGCACATTGATTGGCATATGCATTTGTGCATCAGCCATGTTAACGAAAACTTCCCTAATTTCATTTTCATTATTCCTTAAGATACTATTTTCTGAATCCAGAAGTTCAGAGACCTTCATCCTGACCTCACCACATTTCTTGCGTCCCACCTCTAAAAATGCATTTAGAATATCGTTGGAAAAAACCGCCGTATCTATTCCAGGAATGTCAAGGTATCCGCGCTTTGCTAACTCTGACAAATCAACGATTTGGTTTCCGATAGCAATGCCGGCCCTTTTATTCCGTGTTCCTGTACTGAAAATTCCAAATGGTAAATTTTGAATTGGAAAATCAGAGCCTTTCGGTACTTCCACCCAGGATTTCAGTTTAGCATCATTCGGATTTCGCATAGGTTCAATCTGTTTAAATCAAAAATAGGTGAATACAGACAAAATGAAATGAAGATGAACCACTATCCCTTAAATTTCTTTAATTTTGCCAGCTTAATGTGTAATTAGAAAAGCTCTGATGTCCGTTTCTACAAAATATGATCCAGCAAAAGTTGAAGACAAGTGGTATAAAGTTTGGCTGGAAAATGGTTATTTCTCTTCAACTCCGAATCCCGATAAGGAACCCTATTGCATCGTGATTCCACCCCCCAATGTGACAGGAGTGCTGCATATGGGTCACATGCTTAATAATACCATTCAGGATATCCTCGTGCGTAAAGCAAGAATGGAAGGAAAAGAAGCGCTCTGGGTACCGGGAACCGATCATGCTTCCATTGCCACCGAAGCGAAAGTAGTGGCGATGCTTAAGGAGCAGGGCATTTCCAAGAAGGATATTTCAAGAAAGGAATTTGTTGAAAAAGCCTGGGAATGGACCCATAAGTACGGTGGAATTATTCTTGAACAATTGAAGAAACTTGGTGCCAGCTGCGACTGGAGTCGTACTCGATTTACGATGGAGGATGACTTATCAAAAATGGTAATCATGACTTTCATAGATCTATATAATAAAGGGTATATCTACCGTGGCTATAGGATGGTTAATTGGGATCCTATTGGTAAAACAGCTTTGGCTGATGACGAAGTAAACCACCGCGATGTCAATTCGAAGTTATACTATATTAAATACAAGATCGAAAATTCTCAGAATGAATTTATTACCATTGCTACAACAAGGCCGGAAACTATTTTAGGAGACACCGCAGTTTGTATTAACCCCGCAGACGAAAGATATAAAAACCTTGCTGGCAAACGAGCTCTGGTTCCGCTGATCAATCGTTCTATTCCAATAATTGACGACGATTATGTAACCATGGAGTTTGGAACCGGTTGTTTGAAAGTCACCCCTGCGCACGATGTTAATGACTATGAATTGGGGAAAAAGCATAAGCTGGAAACGGTTGATATTCTTAATGATGACGGAAGCCTGAATAAATCTGCCCAGCTCTTTGTAGGAAAGGACAGATTCGAAGCCCGTGAATTGATAGTTAATCAACTTGAAAAGGAAGGACACCTGGTCAAAACAGAAGCTTATGTAAGCAGTATTGGTTTTTCTGAACGCACTGATGCGATAATCGAACCGCGGCTTTCGATGCAATGGTTTGTGAGAATGAATGACCTGGTAAAGCCGGCTCTTGAGAATGTAATGAATGATGAAATCAAATTGTATCCGCCCAAATTTAAGAACTTGTATCGTCATTGGATGGAGAATGTTCGGGACTGGTGCATTAGCCGTCAGTTGTGGTGGGGTCATCAAATTCCAGCATACTATTATACCGATAATGAGTTTGTAGTAGCTGAAACTCCGGGTAAAGCCCTTGAATTAGCGCAAGAAAAAACCGGAAATACCAAACTGAAACCATCCGATCTAAAACAGGATCCGGATGTATTGGATACTTGGTTTTCCTCAGGGCTTTGGCCAATTTCGGTCTTTAATGGTCTGCTTGATCCTCAAAATAATGACATTAAGTATTACTACCCTACCAATGACTTGGTTACGGCGCCTGAAATATTGTTTTTCTGGGTCGCCAGAATGATAATTTTTGGCTATGAATACAAAGGAGAACCTCCATTCCGAAATGTGTATCTAACCGGAATTGTAAGAGACAAACTGGGCAGAAAAATGTCCAAATCGTTGGGTAATTCTCCTGATCCTATTGAATTAATAAAAAAATATTCAGCTGACGGGGTACGAACAGGAATGCTTTTCAGCTCACCTGCCGGCAATGATTTGCTTTTTGATATAAAACTCTGTGAGCAGGGAAGAAATTTTGCCAACAAAATCTGGAATGCATTTCGTCTTGTTTCAGGCTGGAATGTAGATAACGACGGTTTTTCGACGCCTAACCAGATTGCAATCGATTGGATGAACTCAAGGTTTAATCAATCTCTTGAAGAATTGGAAAGTCATTTCCGAAAATTCAGAATTTCTGATGCGCTATTGACAGTTTATAAACTGGTCTGGGATGATTTTGCTTCCTGGTATCTTGAAATGATTAAGCCTGAATACGGCAAGCCTATCGATTCTCAAACCAAACAGGAAACAATCCGAATTCTTGAAAATATTTTGAAAATCCTGCACCCCTACATGCCTTTTATTACCGAAGAAATTTGGGATCAACTGGGTGAAAGGGACAATAAAAGCCGCATTATCATTTCACCATGGCCCGCGGGCGGCAAGATAGATCAGCAAATTATCAATAAAGCTAATCATTCATTTGACCTCATTACAGCCATCCGGAAGGCAAGGAACAGCAGAGGAATTTCCCTAAAAGAATCGTTCACTTTACAATTGCTAAATGGAGATTCGCAGGTTGGTGAGTTTGAAATTTTCATTAAGAAGCTAGCCAATGTTTCATCTTTTGAAAAAATCCCTAAATCTGATTCGGATGGAATTTCCCTGGTGGTAAACAATGTTGATTATTTTATTCCACTAACAGGCAAGGTAGACAAGGAGTCTGAGAAAAAGACATTGCTGGTAGAATTAAAATATGCGAAAGGATTCCTGGAATCAGTCAATAAAAAACTTTCCAATGAAAGGTTTGTGAATAACGCACCTGAATCAGTGGTTGAGGTTGAAAAGAAAAAGAAGGCAGATACTGAATCAAAAATTAGGTCTTTGGAAGAGAGTTTAAGCCGGTTGAATTAGAACTTGATCTTTAAAGTCCCAACCGGAGATTCCGTGTAAATACTGGCCGGGGCTTAGTTGTTTCAATTAATGGGCGGGAGAAAAGAAAGTTTTCTGCGCAAATCCGCGAAATCTGCGGGAGAATATTTTACTTAATCCCGCTGATACCGCAGATCATCGCAGGGAAAAAATGGTTCGGGGAATCTTCTGCGTAAATCCGCGAAATCTGCGGGAGATTTTTTTTAGTCCCGCTGATAACGCCAATCATAACAGAGGCCGATGGGTTTGGCAGGCCGGATTTAACTATATTTTCAGTGTTCATCCAATGGCAAAGAAAGGTTTCTGAGGAGTTCAATGGTATTTTTCTCGATTTGTTTGAAGTAGTTCATGTTGGTATTCCTGATTTTGCAAAATTCTCTATTACCTGTTAGCGGGTCTACAAAGGAAATATAGGTAGTAAAAAATCCACCGGAAGCATTCATTTTCATTTCAAGAGGCATCCACAGCCATTCCAGGCTGTCATGTTTCATTATGATACCGACCGGAATTTCTATTATTTTATTTTCTAATGAGTCAAGCGGAAAGATCAGGTCATATTCCCTGAGCATCAATAAATGCTGGCCGGCTAGATCTTTTTCATCACCAATAAGATTGCATTGGGCGAATGAAAGGGTTGGGATAAGTGTGAGGATGAGAATTTTCATATGGGAATTATTCGGTACAATCCAAACCATTTATTTTCCTTTAATCTGGGAATTTATATTGGATAAATTCTCCATATCCGGTTTGGTTAATTTATTATTAACGTCTTTTGTTCGGGTGGCTAATTTTTCAGGTTGATTGTAAAAAGCAAAAAGATTGAAAAATGCCTGGTAGAATTCACTCTCAAAAGCATAATTGTATTTGGCGAAAATCAGATTTTTTAAAATGTTAAGTTGATCCGAATTAAAATTATTCAATTCTCTTTTGGTTACAGCATGACCTTTGAACAACTGATAAGTAATTTTTTCAAAGTCTTTATTCATTATATAGTTTACAATAACTTTTTCCTTGTTGTCCAGTATTGATCTGATATAAAAAAACTCGTTATGGCCTTCCTGGATATTCTCTCCTACGATCTTCCAGTCCTTATGTTTTTTAAGGATGTGCGTTGTATCTTCCAAGTCTTTGGAAAAAATCAAGTCCGTATTTTCAAGCAAATTACCGTAATCCACTGCGGCCATG
>Ga0299906_10002017_pt1 | contig 17140 bp, 19 predicted proteins | sample RVTome_14_FD_200259 | JGI IMG/M metagenome (GOLD analysis project Ga0299906, IMG submission 200259) | Soil microbial communities from uranium-contaminated site in the Upper Colorado River Basin, Wyoming, United States - RVT145D125 (version 2) ...
ACCTGTCGGGCCCGCGGGGGCCGTCGGCCCTGAAGGCGCGCGCCGCGTTCGCCGCGGGGCTCGCGCACACCAACGCCAAGGCGAAGCTCCTCACCAGCTTCGCCGGCGCGCCGGACGATGCCGCGGCCGCGAAGCGCATCGCGCTGGCGGAGATCGACGCCGGCGCGGACCTCCTGTATACCGCGCTCGATGCCGGGCGCGGCGGCGCGATCGCAGCCGCCCGCGAGCGCGGCGTGAAGCAGATCGGGGACGTGCGCGACTGGGTCGCGCTGCTGCCGGAGGTGTTCGTGGCGAGCGCGGTGGCCGACCCGGGCTTCGCGGTGTTCCAGGTCGGGCGCGACCTGTCCGACAACATCTGGCAGGGCGAGCTCGTCAGGCGGTTCGGCGTCCGCAGCCCGGAAGCGGTGCGACTTGCGCTCGCGCCGGGCGCGCCCGACGCGGTGCGGTCGCGCGTCACCGGCCTGACGCAGGAGATGGCCGCCGGCAGCATCAAGATTCCCGAGGCCTACGGCGGGCCGGAGTTCGTGCCGGCGTGATGGACCAGAAGGAGGCCCGATGACCGGAGGCGTTTCGGTTCACGTCGTCGACGTCTCGCGCGGCGTCGTGGCGGCGTGGATGCGGGTGGAGCTGTACTCGCTCCAGCCCGATCGCCGCCTGATCGCGAGCGGAATCGTCAGCGCGAAGGGACTCGTCGAGGAGCCGGCGTTCGCGCAGCGCCTCGCGCCCGGGCCCTACGAGGCGGTCTTTCACGTCGCCGCCTACTACCGCGCGGTCGGGCTGCAGCTTCCCAAGGTGCCGTTCCTCGACGTCGTCAGCTACCGCTTCGGGATCGACGATCCCGACAGCCACTATCACCTGCCGCTGAAGGTCACGCCCTGGGGCTACTCGTGCTTCCGCGGCGGAGCGTGAGGGGCGGACCTGGCTGAAGTGGCGTCGCGGCCCGCGCTCCTCGCGGCGTCGGCCGTCAACGTCGTCATGGTGCTCAGCATGGCGTCGGTGCTCGCCGTGCCGGTGATGGCGCCCGCGATCTCCGCCGACACCGGCCTGCAGGCGTCGCTGCTGGGCGCCTACTCGTTCGTGATGTGGTCGGCGGCGACGCTGGTTTCGGGCACGGTCAGCGGCCTGATCGCGCGCCTGGGCGCGCCGCGCGTCGTCCAGCTGTCGCTCATCCTCGGGCCGGTCGCGTTCAGCGCGGTGGCCACCGCCGCGGCGACCCTGGGTGCGGGCTATCTGCTGCTCGCGGGCGCGACGTTCGCCGGCGCGCTCGTGCTGCGTCGGGCCGGGCACGAGCGCCCCCGCGCCGTATAATCGCGCCCCTCGCGCACCGGAGACCGCACCATGCCGTCGTTCGACATCACCTCGGAAGTGAACAAGATGGAGCTCAAGAACGCCGTCGACCAGGCGAACAAGGAGATCCAGAACCGCTTCGACTTCAAGGGCTCCGACGCGCGGATCGAGCAGGCCGAGGCGGCGCTCGCGCTCTACGCCGACGACGACTTCAAGCTGAAGCAGGTCACGGACCTCTTCACCGGCCGCTGCGCGAAGCGCGGCGTCGATGTGCGCGCGCTCGACGCGAAGGCGATCGAGAAGATCGGCGGGAACAAGGTCAAGCAGGTCGTCGACGTCAGGAACGGCATCGAGCAGGAGACGGCGAAGCGGATCGTCAAGCTGATCAAGGACTCGAAGCTGAAGGCCCAGGCCTCGATCCAGGGCGCGGCGGTGCGCGTGTCGGGGGCGAAGAAGGACGACCTGCAGGCGGTGATCCAGCTCGTCAAGCAGTCGATCACCGAGATCCCGCTGCAGTTCGGGAACTTTCGGGACTAGGCGCCTAGCGCGCGAGCCCCTCGACCCACCGGTCGTACAGCCGCGCGGCGACGGTGTTCAGCTCGCGCACCCGCTCCTCGATCCGCTCCTCGGCCTGCTCCGCGGTCTGCACCGCGGCGCCCGCGTGGCGGCGGACCTCCTCGCCGGCGTCCGCGTACCAGGTCCGGATGAGGTCGGCGGTCATCTCGACGTGGCACTGCATCCCGAGGTGCCGGCCGAGCGCGAACGCCTGGTTCGCGCAATAGGGGCTCCCCAGGATCCGCGTGGCGCCGGGCGGGATGGTGAACGTCTCGCCGTGCCAGTGGAACGACAGGAACTCGCGCAACTCGCCGAACCAGCGCCGTGCGACCGGGTTGTCGGCGACCTGCACGCCTCCCCACCCGATCTCCTTCACGGGGCTCCGCGTGACCTCGCCCCCCAGCGCCTTCGACATCAGCTGCCCGCCGAGGCAGTGGCCGAGGCACGGCACCTCCGCGTCGACCGCCCGCCGGATCAGCTCGAGCTCGGCCGGGATCCAGGGGAGGGTGTCGTTCACGCTCATCGGCCCGCCCATGAACACGAGCCCGGCGAAGCCACGCGGGTCGGTCGGGACGGGCTCGCCCTGGTCGACGCGGACGACGCGCCAGGGGATGTGCTGCGCGTCGAGATAAGCGGCAAAATACCCTGGACCCTCCGTGGAGCTCTGCCGGAAGATGGCGATCGGTTTCATAGCCTCGGCTCTTCGCCCATGAGACGTGCCGATTGTATTGCAGTGCTGGGGCTCGCCCTGGCGCTCGCCGGACCACCGGCGGCGGCGACCGACCTCAACGTCGTCGGCCTGTTCGGCGCCAAGGCCGTGGTGTCGATCAACGGCAGCCCCCCGCGGACGATGAGCGTCGGGCAACGCTCGCCCGAGGGCGTGGCGCTCGTGGCGGTCGATCGCGAGACCGCGACGTTCGAGGTCGACGGCCAGCGCCGCACGCTGCGGCTGGGCCAGCCGTACGTCTCGCGCGCCGCGGGCACCGGCAGCTCGGTGACCATCAAGGCGGACGTGCGGGGAATGCTCTGGACCGACGGGCAGGTGAACGGCGGCAGCGTGCGGTTCCTCGTCGACACCGGCGCGACGACGGTCGTGCTGCCCGCCGCCGACGCCCGGCGGCTCGGGATCGACTACCTGAAGGGCCCGCGCGGCACCGTCCAGACCGCCGGCGGCCCGACCGCGGCGCACAAGGTCACCCTCGACACCGTGCGGGTCGGAGGCATTGCGATCAACGCGGTCGAAGCGGTGGTGATCGAAGCGGGCCTGCCGTTCGCGCTCCTCGGGATGAGCTTCCTCAGCCGCACCGAGATGAAGCGCGACGGCGAGACGATGGTGCTGATCAAGCGGTTCTAGAAGTTGCGGCGGGTGAGGGTCAGCGTGTCGCCCGCGCGCCGCAGGTCGACGCCGTTCAGGTAGGTCATGCCGATCAGGGTGATCGAGAGCTCGCCCCGCCCGCCCTCCATCACCAGCGCCTCGACGTTCGGCAGCGTGATGCTACCGACGCTCACGGTTGGCAGGATCACCCGATACCCCGTTCTGGGCCCGCCGGCGGTCGAGACCCGCACGCGCGGCGCGCCCGCGTAGCCGATCCCCAGCCGCTGCGCCTCGTCGGTCGAGACCGCGACGGTGGTGGCGCCGGTGTCGATGAGCGCCCGGGTCGGCACGCCGTTGATGTGGGCCGTGGTGACGAAGTGTCCCCGCGCATCGGCCTTGAGCTCGACGGTGGCGACCGTGGACTGGCCGATGCTGAGGGTCAGCGTCTTGCCCTCGACCTCCAGCACCGCCTTTGTCCGGTCCGCCGCGACGAGGCGGACGCCCTCCGGCGAGGTCTGGCCGGTGCGCAGAGTGCGCACCGCCGCGCCGTTGATCAGGACCTGCGCGCGGTCGGTCTCGAGCGACATGACCATGACGGTGGTCGCCTGCGCCGTGGCCGACAGGACCGCGGCGAGGCAGGCGGCGAGAACGGGGTGCAGGCGCATCGAACCCGATCCTCTCAGACGGGTGTCGCGGCGGGAAGCGGGCCCGCGGCCGGGACGTGACGTCGTGCTCAGGTCGTGGCTTTGTCGCGCTCGATGAGCGCGTAGGCGGAGTGGTTGTGGATCGACTCGAAGTTCTCGGACTCGACCGCGAACCACTCGATCCGCTCGTCCTTCTCGAGGCGTCCGGCGACGTCGCGCACCATGTCCTCGACGAACTTGGGGTTGTCGTAGGCGCGCTCGGTCACATACTTCTCGTCCGGGCGCTTGAGCAGCCCGAAGAGCTCGGACGACCCCTCGGCCTCCGCCGCCGCGACGAGGTCCTCGATCCAGACGAAGCCCTTGGTCCGCGCGGTGATCGTCACGTGCGAGCGCTGGTTGTGGGCGCCGTACTCGGAGATCTCCTTGGAGCACGGGCAGAGGCTCGTCACCGGCACCACCACCTTCATGGTGAAGGTCGGCCGGCCGCGCTCGATCCCGCCGTTGAAGGTCACGTCGTAGTCCATCAGGCTCTGCACGCCCGAGATCGGGGCGCGCTTCTCGATGAAGTACGGGAAGCTCATCTCGATGTGGCCGGACTCGGCCTCGAGCCGCTCCACCATCTCGCGCAGCATGGACTTGAAGCTGTCGACCGAGATCTCGCGCTCGTGCGCGTGCAGGATCTCGACGAACCGCGACATGTGGGTGCCCTTGAAGTGGTGCGGCAGTCCGACGTACATGTTGAACGTCGCGATCGTGTGCTGCGCGCCGCCGCCCTTCTCCGCCACCCGGATCGGGTGCCGGATCGCCTTGATCCCGACCTTGTCGATCGCGAGCCGCCGCGTGTCGGCGGAGGCTTGGACGTCGGGGATGCCGCCCGGCGCGGCGCCTTTGGCGCCAACGGGGTCGCGGGTGTTCATGCCGGAGGCCTTTCGTAGGCGAGTCGCGGAGGACGCGACGATTCTAGCACGCACCCTCGCGGCGCCGATCCAAAGTCCTTGCGCGGCGCAGGGTCATGCGGCGCGAACGTGCGGCGATAGCTGCGCGAGGCGCGCGCGGATCGACGCGAGGATCCCGTCCTTGTTCAGCCCGGCAAGCGCGAGCAGCTGATTCTGGTCGCCGTGGTCGATGAACCGGTCCGGCAGCCCGAGATGGAGGATCGCGGCACCGATCCCCTGGGCGGCGAGGCTCTCGGCCACCGCGCTCCCGGCACCGCCCATCACGACGTTGTCCTCGACGGTGACCAGCAGCGCGTGCGAGCGCGCGAGCTGGGCGACGAGCTCGTCGTCGAGCGGCTTGACGAAGCGCATGTTCACGACGGTCGCGTCGAGCTCCTCGCCTGCCTCGAGCGCCGGTTTCAGCACCGTCCCGAACGCGAGGATCGCCACGCGCCGGCCCTCGCGGCGAACTTCGCCCTTGCCGATCGGCAGCGCGCGCATCTCCTTCTCCACCGGCACGCCGAGGCCGCCGCCGCGCGGATACCGCACCGCCGCCGGGCCATCGAGCAGGAATCCGGTGTAGAGCATCTGGCGGCACTCGTTCTCGTCCGCGGGCGCCATCACCGTGATGTTCGGAACGCAGCGCAGGTACGCGAGATCGAATGCGCCGTGGTGGGTCTGGCCGTCGGCGCCGACCAGCCCCGCCCGGTCGAGGGCGAACAGCACCGGCAGGTTCTGGATCTGGACGTCGTGGATGAACTGGTCGTAGGCCCGCTGGAGGAATGTCGAGTAGATCGCGACCACCGGCTTCAGCCCCTCGCAGGCGAGTCCCGCCGCGAAGGTCACGGCGTGCTGCTCGGCGATGCCGACGTCGAAGTAGCGGTCGGGGAACTGCTCGGCGAACTTCACCAGCCCGGACCCTTCGCGCATCGCGGGGGTGATGCCGACGAGGCGCGGGTCGCGCTCGGCCATGTCGCACAGCCAGTCGCCGAACACCTGGGTGAAGGTCGGCTTGCCGCCGGACTTGCCCCCGGCGATCCCCGCTGCCGGCTCGAACTTCGACACGCCGTGGTACAGGACGGGGTCGGCCTCCGCGAGCTTGTAGCCCTGACCCTTGGTGGTCACGATGTGGAGGAACTGCGGGCCGGGCAGCGCCTTGATGTTCTTCAGCGTCGGGATGAGCGAGTCGAGGTCGTGACCGTCGATCGGGCCGATGTAGTTGAAGCCGAACTCCTCGAACAGCGTCGACGGGACGACCATGCCCTTGGCGTGCTCCTCGACCTTGCGCGCGAGCTCCCATAGCGGCGGCACCCCCGAGAGCACCTTCTCCGCTGCGCGCCGCGCCGCCGCGTAGAACCGCCCGGAAACGAGCCGCGCCAGGTAGCGGTTCATCCCGCCGACCGCCGGCGAGATCGACATGTCGTTGTCGTTGAGGATGACGAGCAGGTTCGCGTCGGCGATGCCGGCGTTGTTCATCGCCTCGAAGGCCATGCCCGCCGACATCGCCCCGTCGCCGATGACGGCGATGACGTGCCGCTGCTCGCCCTTGCGCTTGGCGGCGATCGCCATTCCGAGCGCCGCGCTGATCGAGGTGCTCGAGTGCGCCGTCCCGAACGTGTCGTACGGCGACTCGCTCCGGCGGGGGAAGCCGGAGATTCCGCCCAGCATCCGCAGTCGCGCCATCCCCTCGCGGCGCCCGGTCAGGATCTTGTGCGGATAGGTCTGGTGCCCGACGTCCCAGACGATCCGGTCCTCCGGGGTGTTGAAGACCCAGTGGAGCGCGAGCGTGAGCTCGACCGAGCCGAGGTTCGACGCGAGGTGCCCGCCGGTCCTGCTGACCGACTCCAGCACGAAGGCCCGCAGCTCGGTCGCGAGCTCGCCGAGCTGCTTGCGGTCGAGCTTCCGCAGGTCGGCCGGGTCGTTGATCGTGTGCAGAAGCGGGTCGGGCACGGGATGGGTAACCTCTGGCGCGGAAAGGGGAATCGGACGCTGCTGCCGCCCGGGATTGTAGCGCGTCCGGGGCGCTAGAACTCCCGCAGCACGATGAAATCGGCGAGGTCGAGCAGCCGTCCGGCGCGCGCGCCGAGCCCCTCGACCGCGGCGCGCGCGTCCCGGCGCAACTCCTGCGCGAGCTCGCGGGCCCGGGCGAGCCCGAGCACCGACACGTACGTGGGCTTGCCGCGCGCGGCGTCCTTGCCGGCAGTCTTGCCGAGCGTGGCCGTCGGTGCGGCGGCGTCGAGCACGTCGTCGACCACCTGGAAGGCAAGGCCGACGCACTTGGCGTAGCGATCGAGCCGTCCGAGCTCGGCGCCGCCCAGCGCGTCGCCGCAGCGCGCGCCGAGCATGACCGACGCCCGGATCAGCGCGCCGGTCTTCAGGATGTGCATGAACTCCAGCTCCGGAAGCGTGAGGCTCTGCCCGACCGCGGCGAGGTCGATCGCCTGGCCGCCCGCCATGCCGCGGGTGCCGCTCGCGACCGCGAACGCGCGCACCATCTCGAGTTGGGCCGCGGGATCGTCGGCGAGGCGATGACCCGCCAGCACCTCGAACGCCAGCGACTGCAGCCCGTCGCCGACGAGCAGCGCCGTCGCCTCGTCGAACTCGACGTGCACCGTCGGCTTGCCGCGGCGGAGCGTGTCGTCGTCTATGCACGGCAGGTCGTCGTGGACGAGCGAGTAGGCGTGAAGGAGCTCGACGGCGCACGCCGCCGCATCGAGCCGCTCGGGCGCCCCGCGCGCCGCTTCGCCCGCGGCGAACACGAGCAGCGGCCGCACCCGCTTGCCGCCGCCGAGCACAGCGTACCGCATCGCTTCGTGAAGCCGCTGCGGGGCTTCGCCGCCGGGCGGAAGCACGCGGTCGAGCGCGCGCTCGACGCGCGCCTGGACGCCCGCCATCCAGTCGCGGAACTCAACCCTCGGCGTCGCCACCCGCCGCCCCCGCCGGCATCGCCTGCAACGCCTCGTCCTCCAGCACGCGGACCTGCTGCTGCGCCTGCGCGAGGGTCGCCTGGCAGTACCTGGCGAGCTCCAGCCCGCGCCGGTGCGCGGCGAGCGACTGCTCGAGGGTCAGGCTCCCCGCCTCCAGCGACTGGACGATCTGCTCGAGCTCGGCGAGCGCGCCCTCGAAGCTCTTCGGCGGCGCGTCGGGAGGCGGATTCGCTTTCGGCATGGCGGTGCGCCTTTCGTTCAGGCGGCGGCGCGGATGGCGGTGCGCAGCGCCTCGACCATCCCGGCGAGCTCCCCCTCGGTCGAGATGAACGGCGGGCCCACGGCGATCGTGTCGCCGGTGAAGCGCAGGTACTGCCCTTCCCGCAGCCCCCGCTCGAACACCTTCAGCGCGCGCGCGCCGGGCGCGCCCGGAATCGGATCGAGGTCGACCGCGGCGGCGAGGCCGATGTTGCGGATGTCGAGGACGCCGGGCTCGCTCCGGAGCGAGTGCATGGCGTCCTCGAGGACCGGCTCGAGCGAGCGCACGCGCGCGAACATGCCCTCCGCTTCGAGCACGTCGAGCGTCGCGTGCGCTGCCGCCACCGCCATCGGGTGGCCGGAATACGTGTAGCCGTGAAAGAACTCGACCACCTGCTCCGGCCCGGTCATGAACGCGTCGTGGATGTCCCGGCGCACGATCACGCCGCCGAGCGGCACCGCGGCGTTGTTGACGCCCTTCGCGAACACGATCATGTCGGGGGTCACGCCAAACCGCTCGGCGGCGAAGCCCGCCCCCATGCGGCCGAAGCCGGTGATCACCTCGTCGAAGATGAGCAGGATGCCGTGCTTCGTGCACAGCTCGCGGAGGCGCTCGAGGTAGCCCACGGGCGGGACGATCACGCCGGCCGACCCCTGCATCGGCTCGACGATCACCGCGGCGATCGTGGATGCGTCGTGCAGCGCCACCAGCCGCGCGAGCTCGTCGGCGAGCTCGGCACCCCACGCCGGCTGCCCGCGCGAGAACGCCATCCGGCCGTAGTCGAGCGTATGCGGGAGGTGATCCACGCCGGGCAGCTGCGCCGACGGAAACATCTTTCGATTGGCGACCATGCCGCCGACCGAGATGCCGCCGAACCCCACGCCGTGATAGCCGCGCTCGCGGCCGATCAGGCGGATCCGCCCGGCCTGGCCGGTCACGCGGTGGAAGCCGAGCGCGATCTTGAGCGCGGTATCGACCGCCTCGGACCCGGAGTTCGCGAAGAACACGCGATCGAGTCCCGCGGGCGCCATTGCGGCGATGCGCCCGGCGAGCCGGAACGTCTCGGGGTAGCCCATCTGGAACGCCGGGCTGTAGTCGATCGTCTCGAACTGCCGCTTGAGCGCCGCCGCGATGCGCGGGTGGCCGTGCCCGAGGTTGACGCACCAGAGGCCGGACAGCGCGTCGAACAGCCGCTGGCCTTCGACGGTGGTGTAGTACGCGCCCGCCGCGGACGCGAGCAGGCGGTACTCCGGGTGCCGCTTGAAGTACCGGTTGTGCGAGAACGGCATCCAGTACGGGTCGAGACTCGTGGCGAGCCCGTGGGCGGCCGGGGCGGTGATCTCGTTCATCGGGAGGGTTCTCCGGGCGAGCGGGGATTATCGCCCGGTCCTGCTATATTCGGCGCGCCGTGCCCACCACGCTCGTCGCCACCGAGACCCTGGCTGCGCACCTCGACGATCCCCGCTGGGTCGTCTTCGACTGCCGCCACGACCTCGCGCGCCCGGACGCGGGCCGCGAGGAGTACCTGAAGTCCCACCTCCCCGGCGCGCGGTTCATGCACATGGACGAGGACCTCTCCGGGCCGCCGACGGGCAGCAACGGCCGCCATCCGCTGCCCGACCCCGCCGCCTTCGCGGCGAAGCTGGGCGCGGCCGGGGTCGGGCGGGACTCGCAGGTCGTCGCCTACGACGCCCAGGGCGGCGCGAACGCGGCGCGGCTCTGGTGGATGTTGCGCTGGCTCGGGCACGACGCGGTCGCCGTGCTCGACGGCGGCCTCGGCAAGTGGCTGCGGGAGGAGCGGCCGATATCGGCGGGACTGCCGCGCATCGCGCCGGCCCGGTTCGAGCCGCGCGTGCGGCCGGACGCCGTCGACGTCGGCTTCGTCGCCTCGCACCTGCGGGATCCGGCGATGAAGCTGGTCGACGCGCGGTCGGCCGAACGCTATCGGGGCGAGGCGGAGCCGATCGATCCGGTCGCCGGCCACATCCCCGGCTCGGTCAACCGCTTCGTCGGGGAGAACCTCGCCACGGGCGGCGTGTTCAAGCCAGCGGCACAGCTCCGCGCGGAGTGGCAGGGGTTGCTCGCGGGCGTGCCTGCGGAAGGCGTCGTGCACTCGTGCGGCTCGGGGGTTGCAGCGTGCCACAACCTGCTCGCAATGGAGATCGCGGGGCTTTCGGGAAGCCGCGTCTATCCCGGTTCGTGGAGCGAGTGGTGCGCCGATCCGCGGCGACCCGTGGCGACCGGGGCAGCGCCCTAGCCCGGGCGAGGCTTGCGCCTTTGCGGTGAGCGCTTTTCTCGCCGACGCCGTCCTCGTCGTCCACTTCGCGTTCGTCCTGTTCGTCGTCGGGGGTCTCGCGCTGATCCTCGTCGGCGCCGCCGCCGGATGGCGCTGGATCCGCAACCGCGCGTTCCGCTACACGCACCTCGCCGCGATCGTCTTCGTCGCCGCCGAGGCGCTCGTCGGCGTCGCCTGCCCGCTGACCGTCTGGGAGTACTTGTTGCGGAGCGGCAGCCCCGACGGCCCGAGCTTCGTCGGCCGCTGGGCGAGCCGGCTCCTCTACTACGACTTTCCCGAGTGGGTGTTCACGGCGGCCTACTGCCTCTTCGCCATTGCGGTAGCCGTCACACTTTGGCGCGTGCCGCCGGAGACGCGCTCCGGGAAAGCGCTATCATCCGGCGAGCCTTTCCCGCCTTGACCGAATGCGCGTCCTGGTCATCGACGATTCCCCGGAGTTTCGCAAGCGGATCGCGCAGTATCTCGGCGCCGCGATGCCCGATGCGGAGCTCACCCTCTGGGACCCGGTCCGGCAGGGCAAGCCCGCGGTCGGCTTCGATTGGCGCCGTTACGACGCGCTGCTGCTCGACGACACGCCCGGCGCGGGACAGGACGGCCTCGAGTGGCTGCGCGAGTTCCGCGCGGAGGGGTCGGTCCCGCCGACGCTCGTGCTCTCCGACTCGGGGGGCGAGGACACCGCGGTCAAGGCGATCAAGGCCGGCGCCGCCGACTACCTCAGGAAGGGCGACTTCACGGCGATCCGGCTCGCGATGGCGATCAAGGAGGCGATGATCGAGGCGACGGAGATCTCGCGCGACGTCGAGCAGCTGCGCCGGACCCAGCAGCTGTCGATCGCCGAGATCGGCCAGCCGGCCGGCAACGTCAAGCTCGACGTCGCGGGTTACAAGGTGCTGCGGAAGATCGGCGAGGGCGGGATGTCGCGCGTGTTCCTCGCCGAGCGGGAGTCCGACGGCCTGCAGCTCGTGCTGAAGATGCTCGACCCGCGGCTCGCCGCCGATCCGGCGTCGCGGGCGCGGTTCGTGCGCGAGTACAAGATCATTCAGCGCATCCAGAACGAGCACGTCGTCATGATCTTCGACCAGGGGTTCACCTCCGACAACCCGTGGCTCGCGATGGAGTACTTCCCCGGCGGGGACCTCCAGGAGCGCATCCGCAAGGGCATCAGCTCGATGGGGTCGCTCAAGATCCTGGTGCAGCTCGCGGAAGCGCTCGAGGCCGTGCACTCGGCGGGCGTCGTGCACCGCGACCTGAAGCCGCAGAACATCATGTTCCGCGCGAACCACCGCCCGGCGATCCTCGACTTCGGACTGGCGCGCGAGATCGACGCGACCTCGACGCTCACCCAGAAGGGCATGGTGATGGCCACGCCCCTCTACATGAGCCCCGAGCAGTGCCTCGGTCACACGCACGACGCGCGCGGCGATCTGTATGCCGCCGGCGTCATCCTCTACGAGATGCTCACCGGCAAGCACGCCTACGAGGGCGACAACGCCTCGGCGCTCGCCTACCAGCACGTGCACGGCGAGATTCCGCGGCTGCCCAAGCGGCTCGCCGGCTACCAGCCGCTCGTCGACCGACTGCTCGCGAAGCGCCCCGAGGAGCGCTTCCAGTCGGCGCGGGAGCTGTTCAACTACATCGCCCACTGAACCTGGCGCCGATCCCGGATGAGCGAAGCCGCGTACCTCGATCTGATGAGGCACGTGCTCGAGCGCGGGCATCGCAAGAGCGACCGCACCGGCACCGGCACGCTCTCGACCTTCGGCTGGCAGATGCGGTTCGACCTCGCCGACCGGTTCCCGCTGCTCACCACGAAGAAGGTGCATCTCAAGTCGATCGTCTACGAGCTGCTGTGGTTCCTGCGCGGCGACACCAACGTGCGCTGGCTGCAGGAGCGCGGGGTCACGATCTGGGACGAGTGGGCCGATGCGAGCGGCGAGCTCGGTCCGGTCTACGGCTCCCAGTGGCGCAGCTGGCCGGCGGGCGACGGCACGACCATCGACCAGATCGCCAAGGTCGTGGAGTCGATCCGGCGCAAGCCCGACTCGCGGCGCCATCTCGTCACCGCGTGGAACCCGGCCGAGGTCGACCGGATGGCGCTGCCCCCCTGCCACGCGCTGTTCCAGTTCTACGTCGCCGAGGGGCGGCTCTCGTGCCAGATGTACCAGCGCAGCGCCGACCTCTTCCTCGGCGTGCCGTTCAACATCGCGTCCTACGCGCTCCTCACGTTGATGGTCGCGCAGGTGACCGGCTTCAAGCCCGCGGAGTTCGTGCTCACGCTAGGGGACGCGCACCTCTACCTGAATCACCTCGAGCAGGCGCGCGAGCAGCTGGCGAGGACGCCGCGTCCGTTCCCGAGGATGACGCTGAATCCGGCGGTGACGGACATTTTTGCCTTCAAGTACGAGGACTTCACGCTCGAAGGCTACGCGCCGCACCCGGCGATCAAGGCCCCCATCGCCGTCTAGGAGCCACCTTTTTCGCGCGCCCTGCGCGCAAAAAAAAAAGGCCCGCGGGGAGGGAAGCGGGCCTGAAGCGGAGAGCTCTTGGATTGCAGGTGCTCGGGAGAGCTCTCCCGGGGAGGATGTGATCGGGTTGTTGTGTCACCGGCGGCGCGTCGGCTCTCGCGCCCTCGCCCGCCGTTCGAGCAATCAGCGTCTCCTTGCCGTCATGGGCGCGCCATCACCGCGCCGTCCACGATGCGTACTTTCCCGCCCACGACGATCGACGGCGGGGCCGCTTGCGAAAGCGTCCGGTACGAGCCGTCGTCGAGCCGCACCGTGACGCGGTACACGACCCGCTTGCTCAGGTGCTGCTCGAGCTCCTGGGCGCCCGCGGCATCGCCGCGCAGCTCGATCGTGCGAATCGCCTCGACGGTTCCGCAGCTCGCACAGGACCCGACCGCCGACCCGACCGCCGGTGCGCCCTCGCGGGTGGCGCCCCGCTCGGGGCGCGCGTCGCTCGTCGCCGCCGGCCGCGCCGCGACGGCGTTCTTCGCCGCGGGCTCGCCGTCCCTGGGCCAGCTTCCGGTCGAGCGCAGGGTCACCACGACCGCGAGGCTCAACAGCGCCACCACCACGGCGCCGACGACCAGCGCATGCGGGCGGTTGCGGAACATCATCGAAGTCATCGGTGCCCGGCGTCGCGTGGCGGTCCAGTCGGTCCGGACTATCGCAACTGCCGTGCCAGGCCCGGCTTTCCGAATCGAATCAACGGTAACGGAAGGCGGTCGAGGCGTTCGCGCCGCCGCGCTGTCGTCTGCTCCCGACACGCCGGCGCGGTATCGTCGCGTTTCACTCGGATCGCGCTGTCGCTGCGAAACGACAACGTATCCGGTCGCCGCTCGGCAGGGCTAGTTGGTGGGGCGAGGCTTGCAGTAGTCGAACCCGTCGCGCCAGCCGACCGCGTACTGACCTTCGGCCTTCGGACGGCCGGCGGCGCCGCCCCAGCGGGCGGCGGAGCAGCCGTCGGTAAACCCTTTGCGGAACTCGGGCGGGAAGCCGGAGAGGTTCACCGAGCCGGTCACGGTCGCCGGGTGCTCCGCACCGGGACGCAGGTTCTCGTTGCTCGCGCAGGCGGCGAGGAACGTCAACAGCAGGATCACCGCGCGGCGCATGGACTCACCATCGCAACGACCATCGCAACAACCGTGCCGCGCGGCGATTTGAGACGGGAAACCAAGGCGCTGCGCGCAACCGGGCGGCGCCGGCGCCGGCCGGACCGCGCCGCCTCCCCGCGGACCGTCGGGCAGCCACGACAAGGCCTGCGACGCAGCATCAACGCTCCGCGCGCTGCGCGCCGCGCTCCGCCTTGAACATCGATGGCTGCAGCTGATGGCGGTCAAGGAGCTTGTAGAACTCCGTACGGTTGCGCTGGGCGAGCCGCGCGGCGTGGGAGACGTTGCCCTTGGTGATCCGCAGGATCCGGATCAGGTAGTCCCGCTCGAACGCGCGCTTCGCCTCGTCGAGCGGCGTGAGCCCCGCGGGCTCCGCCTTCAGCGCGCTCGCGACGAGCGCTGCCGGCACGATCGGCGAGGTGGCGAGCGCGACCGCCTGCTCGACGACGTTCGCGAGTTGGCGCACGTTGCCCGGCCACGGCGCACCGACCAGCAGCTCGAGCGCGTCCGGCGCGAGGGCGCGCACGTCCTTGCCGTAGCGCGCCGCGGTCGTGGTGAGAAAGTGCCGCGCGAGGGGCAGGATGTCCTCGGGCCGCTCGGCGAGCGCCGGGATCGGGAAGGAGACGACGTTCAGCCGGTAGTAGAGGTCCTCCCGGAACTCGCCGCTCGCGACGCGCTCCTCGAGGTTGCGGTGCGTCGCCGAGATGATCCGGACGTCGACCGGCACCGACTGGGACGAGCCGATCGGACGGACCTCGCGCTCCTGCAGCGCGCGGAGCAGCTTCGACTGCAGCGCGACCGGCATGTCGCCGATCTCGTCGAGGAACACCGTGCCGCCCTCGGCGGACTGGAACAGCCCCTTGTGGTCGTAGATCGCGCCGGTGAACGCGCCCTTGCGGTGGCCGAAGAGCTCCGACTCGAGCAGCGCCTCGGGGATCGCCGCGCAGTTCACCGCCACGAACGGCGCCTCGGCCCGCTTGCTCGCGCGGTGGATCGCCCGCGCCAGCAGCTCCTTGCCGGTGCCGCTCGCCCCGACGATCAGCACGCTCGCATCCGACTGCGCGACCAGCCGCGCCCGGCGCAGCAGATCCTCCATCCGCGGGCTCGCGGTGATGAAGTCGGCGCGCCAGTCGCCGCCGTCGGCCGCGTCGGACGCGACCGACGAGAGCTTCAGCGCCTGCTCGACCTGCGCCAGCAATTCCTTCCCCTCGAAGGGCTTCGGCAGGAAGCCGAACACCCCGCGCTTGGTCGCGTCGACGGCGTCGGGGATCGTGCCGTGGGCGGTGAGGATGATCACCGGCAGCGTGGGCGCGGTCCGCTGGACGGCGTTGAACAACGCCAGGCCGTCCATGCCGCCCATCTTCAGGTCGGTGACGACCACGTCCGGGCGCGACACCGCAATCGCGGCGAGCGCGCGCTCGCCGCTCTCCGCGGTCTGTACCCCGTAGCCGGCCGCGCCCAGGCGCATCGCCAGGAGTTTCAGGAGATCGGGATCGTCGTCGACGACCAGGACGCTTCGTTGCATCGTCACGTTCCTCATTTTCGGGGCGGCGGCTGCTGGCCGCGGTCGATGAGCTGCTTCTCGATCGCGCGCAGCGCGTCCACCTGTTCCTTGAGCTGATCGGCGCGCTTCTGTGTCTTCATGCGCTCGGCCACCTGCGCGTGAAGGAGGCTCCCGAACTGCCGCACGGCGCCGCCCCCGGGGGCGGCCACCGGATCGAGCAGCTGCGCCGCGCGGGACTCATCCTGGAAGGACGTCCCGGGCATGACGTACAGCAGCGCAAGCCGGACGCGGCTCGCGTTCGAGCGCTCGCGGTTGAAGCCTTGCGTCGCCGTCGCGAGCTCGCGCTTCTGGTCCTCGGGACCGAGTTGCGCCACCCGCTGATAGTACCCCAGGAGCTCGCTCACCTGACGCGCTTCCTCGGCCTCGACTGTCGGTGCCGCGACCGGCGGCGCGGCGACTTGGGGCGGCTCGCGCTGCGACTGCACCGGTGCCGGCGCCTGCAGCTGCGCGCAGGCGGCGAGCGCGGCCACGGCCATCAGGATCCCGGCGCGGTGGCTCATGGCGCCGCCTCCCTCCGCGAGGCCACCTGCGGGAGCCGCACCCGGAACCGCCCGCCCGGGCCCTCGAGCGCCTCGATCGTCCCGCCGTGCGCGAGGACGAACTCGCGCGCGATCGCGAGCCCGAGCCCGCTGCCTTTGACCCGCGCGCCGGACGGCCGTTCCGCCTGGAAGAACCAGTCGAACACCTTGTGCCGGTCCGCCGCGGCGACCCCGTGGCCCTCGTCCGCGACCTCGAGCACGACGTCGCGATCGCCGGGGCGCACGGCCGCGCGCACCGTGCTGCCCTCGGGCGAGTACTTCACCGCGTTCGACACCAGGTTGTCGACGACGATGTGCAGCTTCTCCTCGTCGCCGAGGAGCGGCGCCGGCCGCGCGTCGAGCGCGAGCGTGACCGACCGGCCGGCGGCGTCCAGCTTGTGCGCGTCGATCGCGCGCCGCGCGACATCCGCCAGGTCGACCTTGCCGAGCTTGAGCTGCTCGACGCCGGCCACCGCCCGCTGGTAGTTCAGCAGGTCCTCGATGAGGCGCTGCAGCTGCACGCTGTTCGACTGGAGGATGCCGACGATCTCGCGCTGCTGCGGCGTGACCGGCCCCGCGGCGCCGTCGGCGAGCAGCTCCGAGCCTTCGCGCAGCGCCGTGAGCGGGGTCTTCAGCTCGTGCGACACGTGGCGCAGGAACCGCACCTTCTGCTCCTCGAGCGCGCCGAGCCGGTGGCGCAGCCAGTCGAGGCGGTCGCCGAGGAACCGCAGGTCGGCGGGCCCCTGGACGTGCACCGACCCGCCGAAGTCGGCCTCGCCGAGGCGGCGGATGGCCCGGTCGAGCTGCCGGATCGGCCGCGCGATGAGGAACGCGAACACGGTCGCGATCGCGAGGCCGAGCGGGAACGCGAGGAGGAGCTGGGTGAAGAGCGCCCGCTGCGTCGCCGCCGCGGCTTCGCGCATGCGGTCGATCTCGCGATCGATCAGGAGGCTCGACTCGTTCAGCACGCTCTTCGCGAGCCCGGAGAGATCGACGTAGCCTTCGATCAGCTTGCGCCGCGCGGGCGCGGCGACCGGCTGCACCACCAGCTGATCGTAGAGGGCCTGCTCCTTGTCGATCGTCCGGTTCAGCTCCTTCAGCTGCAGCTCGTCGAGCGGCAGCAGCGACAGCTCGCTCGTGGTGCGCTTGAAGTTGGCGCGGATCTTGATGTAGTCGTCGAGCAGGCCGGCATCGTCCAGGACCAGGTACTGCCGCACCACCCGCTCC
>Ga0299906_10002018_pt1 | contig 17125 bp, 11 predicted proteins | sample RVTome_14_FD_200259 | JGI IMG/M metagenome (GOLD analysis project Ga0299906, IMG submission 200259) | Soil microbial communities from uranium-contaminated site in the Upper Colorado River Basin, Wyoming, United States - RVT145D125 (version 2) ...
AGGGAGGAGGCGAAGGCGCTCTCCACCGGGCGGTCTGGGGAGAGGGCGTTCGCGATCGCTCCTCGGCGGTTCATTTCGTCCACGAGCTCATCCTCCAGGAGATCGGGACCCTGGGCTCCCCGCGGCCGAGAATCCTGGACCTCGGCTGCGGCGTCGGCGCGAGCCTCCTCTACCTCCTCGGCCGGTGCGAGGCCGAGGGCTTCGGCATCACGCTGAGCGGCGAGCAGTACGGGCTCGCCCGACAACGCGGAAACGCGGGGTGGCTTCGGGGGGACTTCTGCCACGATGCGCTCCCGTCCGCGATCGACCTCGCCTACGGGATCGAGTCCTTCGTGCACGCGACCGACGCGCGCGGCTTTTTCGAGAACGTCGGCGCGTCGCTCCGCCCCGGCGGCCGGTTGGTTCTCGTGGATGACTTTCTCGCGAAATGCGACCCGGACCGGACGCCGGTCCGCGATTTTACCTGGGGTTGGCACGCGGCGTCGCTTCTTAGTCCTCGCGAAGTCGATGCCATGGCGACGGCGTCGGGGCTGGCGCCCGTCTCCGACCGGGACCTCACGCCGCATCTCGCGCTCGACCGTCCCCGCGATCGGGCACTGGCCCTGTTCCTGCCTTTCCTGCGGCCCTTTCTTTCCGATGGACCACGACTCCGATCGCTCGTCGGCGGAAACGCCCTCCGGAGTTGCCTGAAGCAGGGATTCGTCGAGTATCGATTCCGGGTGTGGGAAAAAAGAGAGTCCGGGAAGGGGATTAGGAAGAACGCAAAGGCGCAAAGACGCAAAGACGCAAAGAAGAAATGTGGATTTCTTTGCGTCTTTGCGTCCTTGCGTCTTTGCGTTCCTCTTTCAGTCAGCCCTGGAGGCAATCGCCTGAGCCCGGGTTATCATAGGCCTTGATGATCGTCCGGCCGTGGTTCACGGCAGTGCTCCTCTGCGCCGCACGCCCAGGCGGCGCGGAGCCGCGGCTCTACGAGATCGACCCGCAGCATCTCACGCTCGGGTTTCTGGTGGAGCACGTCGGATTCGCCAAGGTCTTCGGGAGGTTCAAGGAAGCGGCGGGGTGGTTCACCTTCGACGAGTCGACGCGCGAGATCTCGAATGTCCGGGTGGTGGTGAAGACCGCGAGCGTCGATACCACGGTCGAGCCCCGCGACCGCCACTTGAAGAGCGCCGACTTCTTGAACGTCGAGAAGTTTCCCGAGATGATCTTCGAATCGAAGGGGACGACGAAGCTCGAAGGCCGGAAGGGGGAGCTCGGGGGCAGCCTCACGCTCGTCGGCCTCACCCGGCCGCTCGCGCTTTCTGTCGTCTGGAACAAGAGCGCGACCGCGCCTCTCCCGGGAAAGCCGTATGTCGCCGGGATGTCGGCGCGAGGGAGCTTTCGCCGGAGCGATTTCGGGATGACCTACGGCGTCGCGGACGGTCTGGTGGGGGACGACGTCGAGCTTCTCATCGAGCTCGAAGCCCACCGGCGATGAAGCGGCTGGCTTTCGCCCTTCTCTTTCTCTTTTATTGGAACGCGCTCTTCACTTTCGAGAACGTCCCCTCGACCCCGGCGATGCGGCTCGTCCCCAAGCTCTCGGTCGAGATCCTCTGCCTGGTCCTGGTCCTCGCGGCGACGAAGGGGATGGGGCTCTCGCTCTCCCGTCTCGCCCGGGCGGGTCTCGCTCTCCTTGTTCTCCTCGCGTCCCTCGTGCGCTACGTCGACGTGACCGCGTTCGGGGTCCTGGGGCGCGAGTTCGATCTCTACGGGGACTTCCCCCACGTCCACCGCGTCTTCGCGATGTTCCTCGAGGTCATGACCCCGGCGCTCGGACTCCTCGTGGTCTCGGTGCTTTTCCTCGCGGCGGCCCTCGCGTTCTCCCTCAACTGGGTCGGGCTCGGCGTCCTCGATCGAGCGCTCGAGAACGGCTCGTGGCGCCGTGGGCTCGCCGTCGCCTCGGTCGGCGGCGTTGCCGCTTTCTTCGTCTCGCCGGGAAGAGCGTTCGCCCAACCAGTGTCCTCGATCGCGGCGCGGCAGATAGGGCACCTCCGGGAAGGAGCGTCGTCGTCGCCCGCGCTCGCGGAGGTCGACTTCCCCGAGCAATCGCTGGACTCGAGTCTTTCTCGCCTCGCCGGGGCCAACCTGTTTCTGATCTTCGTCGAATCCTACGGGATCACGCTGTTCGAGGACGCCCACCACTTCGAGAGCATCGGGCCCCGCTACCGCGAGCTCGAGTCGCGCCTTCTTGAAGCCGGCTACTTCTTCTCTTCGAGCCAGATTCAATCCCCGACCTTCGGCGGGGGGTCCTGGCGAGCCCACGCGACGTTTCTCTCCGGCTTCAACGCCGACTCCGAGCACCGCTACAACGCTCTGCTCGCGTCCGAGCGGAAGACCCTGGTCCAGGTCCTGAAGGAGAGGGGGTATCGCACCGTCGCCGTGGAGCCGGGAATCAAGTGGTACTGGCCGGACGGGCAGTTCTACGGCTTCGATCGCATCTACGATTTCGAAGCCCTGGATTACGACGGCCCCCCGATGGGGTGGTGGAAGGTTCCCGACCAGTTCACCCTCTATCGTCTGTACCAGGAGGAGATCGTGAGGGCCGAGAAGCCCCTCTTCGTGAAAGCCTCCCTCATCATGACCCACATTCCGTACTACCCGGTGCCGGCCTACGTCCCCGACTGGAGCCGGTTCGACGACGGCACGGCCTACGAGGCGGGCCTGAAGTCGGTGGCCCATGACGCCTATCGCGACTTGATGGAGCTTTCGACCTGGTATCTGGCGGCCGTCGGCTATGAGCTCGACGTTCTCGAGGGATTTCTCCTGGACTACGTTCCCGACGACTCCCTGGTCATCATCGTGGGAGATCACCAGCCGCCGAAGCTCGCGACCCACGACAACGACAGCTGGGCCGTTCCCATGCACGTATTCAGCAAGAGCGAAGACCTGGTGCGCGCCTTCGATGCGCTCGGCTTCGACGAAGGCCTCGTGCCGCTCGAGGAGAGCTCGCTCCGCATGGCGGACTTCCTCGATCGCTTCCTCGAGATTTACGACGGGGCGGCGAAGGATTGAACGAATCTCTTCGCCGCGAGTGGGCGCTTCTCACGGGAGCGGGGCTCGCGGCGCTCTCGGCGGCGGCTTACTTCCGGCCCTGGTCCATCGCCGGCTCGCTTCCGGTGTGGGCCTGGTGCTCGTGGCTTCTCTATCGGGGGCTTGCCGACAACCGGCGAAGAGGCGATGCGGAGATTCAGCCGGAGCTCGGAGCTCCCACTCGGGTCACGATGTTCCGGGGACTCCTGGTCGCGCTGGCGGCGGGGTATCTCCCGGTCCCGAGCGTCCTGGCACCGGCCTACACCGCGGCCGCGATCCTCGACGGCGTGGACGGTCGCCTCGCGCGTCTTTGGAAGCGCGAGACTCTCCTGGGGTCCAGGCTCGACATGGAAGTGGACGCCGCCGGCATCCTGGCCGCGAGCTTCGGGGGGATTCTTCTCGAGAAGCTCCCCCTCTGGTACCTCGCCGTCGGGCTCGCTCGCTATGTCTTCGTCCTCGGGTCGGCGGCGAGGAGCCGCGCGGGAAAACCCATCCGAGATCTCGACGCCTCCGACCTGAGGAGGCTTCTCGCCGGCCTGCAGATGGGGTTTCTCGCCGTTGCTCTCTGGCCACAGGTTCCCCAGGCGGTCTCTTTACCCGCGGCCTATCCGTTCGGAGCCGCGACCCTCTTCATGTTTCTTCGAGACTGGCTCTTCGTGTCTCACCGCCTTCGAGGAGCCGTGTGAAGCTCGACGAGGAAACGCTCGATGCGGTTCATCGAATCCTCCCATCCCGGATGATCGTCGAACGCTTCGTAGGCTGCGAGGCTCATTTGAGATAGAAGCGCTCGGTCCTCGAGGAGAGACTCGATGCGACGGGCGAGGCTCCAGGCGTCTCCCTGCGGGACCAGGAATCCCGTCGATTCATGCCGGACGATCTCGTCGGTCGCTCCGGAGGCGGAAGCGATGACCGGAAGGCCGAAGCCCATGGCTTCGAGATAGACGATGCCGAAACCCTCGTAGCTCGACGGCACCACGAGGAGCTGAGCGGCCCGGAACCGCTCTTCGAGGCTCCCTCCCGCGAGCGCCCCGTGAAAGTGAACGCGGCCTCCGAGAGCGAGCGCCCGCACCCGTTCCCGCACCGCGGCGGCGTAGCGCCGATCGTGCTCTTCGCTTCCCACGACGTCGAGCCGGAACGGGCGCCCCTCGAGAGATCGAAGAGCCTCCAGGAGGTGGTGCAGGCCCTTTCGCCGGATGAGATTTCCGACGAAGAGGATCCGGAGCTCACCCTCCTCAGCGGCCCGCGCCACGACCTCGGTCGGGGTGACGGCTCGCGAGAATCGATCGCCGCCCGGCTTGGCGACGACGTTTCTCGTCTTCTTTCTCAGGAGGCTCTCTACCGTCTCCCGCGTGGTCTCGCTGTTGAAGACGAAAGCGTCGACGGAGAGGAGGTAACGCTTCTCGATCCGGCGGTAGAGATCGTTCTGCCACTCGGCTCTGTCCTCGCTCGAGCGCAGGTGGTGGACGATGCTCACCAGAGGTGCTTCGACGCGGCGGCGCAGGTTCCGGTTGAGGTGAAAGAGCGAGGGATGAGCGAGCTCGTCCTCGAGAAGGACGTCGAACGAGGACTCCGTCAGGCGCCGGCGAAGTCCGGGAGGGAAGTTCTGCGCCAGGTTGAGCGCGTAGGAGCGGAGCGGAATCGAAACCACGCCGACCTCGTGTCCCGAGCTCCTCAGGTGCGAGACCAGGATCTGGTCATAGAGGTTGCCGCCGGAGACGACTTCGAGACTTCCGTAGACGACCAGACCGACGCGCACGCGCCGGTCATTGTATCAATCGCCCTTTCCCCCGCGCGCGCCTTTGCTCTTCTGGTGCAGGTGAGCGGACTTGAGGGCGGTGGGGGCGTGCTCGGCCACGAGCTCCAGGAGCTGGTGATCGACGGGGGTGAATCCGTTCTTGTGCGGAAGCAGCTGCCAGATGGCGATGATCCCGATGCTCTCGGTTTCGCTCCGGAGCGGGATCACCGCGAGGGGCATATCGGGCGAGCGTTCCCGCTCCCCCGTGGTCTCGAGGTAGAACGGCCTTCCGGCGGCCGCCACCCGCCCGAGATGGCCGTCGCCGAGAGCGACCGTCTCCGGATGCTTCACCGTCCCGCCTCCGGTCACGCGCCGCAGAATCTTCTGGCGAGGATCGAGAAGGTAAATGGCGAACTCCTTGCCGCCCACGAGCTCGACCATGATGTCGCGCACGATGCGCATGACCTCGGCGGCGTCGAGCGAGGCGTGCAGGCGGTGCTTGGCCACGTACAGGTTGGAGATCGCCTCGTTCTGCTCCTGGAGCTGACTGCAGAGCTCGTTGAGCGACCGGTTCTCGGTCTCGAGCTGCCTCAAGCGGTGCTCGAGCTCCACCACCTGGGCCAGGATCTCGGTGTCGACCGGAGGGGTCCCGGAAGTCGCCGTCCCGCCGCCTTGTCTACTCTCGAGCTTCGCGACGCGCGAGTCCAGGTCGGTACAACGCTGATAGAGAGCCCGGATGTGGTCGGAGACGCTCTTCGTGGTCTTGGTGGGCTGACTCATCCGCGGAGACTGGTCGATCGGTTGGAAGTGGCTCTTGAATCATTGTGAAGAACGGCGGCATGGAGGTCAATCCCCGCGGATTGCCTGGACGGGATGGATCGAGGCCGCCCTGAGGGCGGGGACGACGGAGGCCAGGAGGGCCACGGCCGCGAGAATGGCGGAAACGGCGGCGAGAACCGAAGGCTCGGTGGCTCCCACGCCGTAGAGGTGCTGCTCGAGAACCCCGCCGAGGAGGAGAGCCCCTCCGAAGCCCAGGGCGAGCCCGAGGCCGATGATGACCGCCCCTTCCCGGAGCACCAGCTCGAAGGCGGACCGCGTGGTGCCGCCGAGCGCCATCCGGATTCCGATCTCGCGCGTCCTCTGGCTCACCAGATAGGCGAGAACGCCGTAGATGCCTACGGCGGCAAGCAACAGGGCGACGACCCCGAAGCTCGCCGAGAGCAGGATCGACGTCTTACGGGCGACGAGGGATTGGTCGACTCTCTCCTCCATCGTCAGCAGGTCGTAGAGCGGAAGCTCGGGATCGATGGCGCGGACGACTTCCCGCACTTGTGCAATTACGCTCTCGATCGTCCGTTCGGTCCGGATGGTGAACGTCAGGTAGCGCCACGGCGTCTGCCGATAGGGGAAGTAGTACGCTCCGATACGATCGTCGGTCCCGACGAGGCCGCGCTGTCGGATCGACCCCACGACCCCGATGACGCGGTGCCAGGTCACGTTCTCGCTCGGGCTCACCAGGTCTTCGGCGCTCGCGGCCTCGTACATTCTCTTGCCGACGGCGTCGGAGTCCGGCCAGAACTTCTTCGCCAGTCGCTCATCGACCAGGACCACGTTTCCCGCCGTCCCGTCGTCGCTCTCGGCGAACAGGCGACCGCGGAGAAGCGGAATGCCCATCGTCTCGAAGTACCCCGGCGTCACTTCCGTTTTTGAAGGGGAGATCAGGGACTCGCCGGGCGCCATCTGGTAGCCCTCGGCCATGATCACGCTGTCGTTGTAGCTTCCGCCGAAGGGGATGACCGACGTCGCCCCGGCGCTCTCTACTCCGGCGATCGATCGAATGCCGGCGAGGGCTCGTTCGTGAAACGCGAGCATGTCGCTTTCCTCCGCGTAGCGAGTCGGTGGAAGGCTCACCGAGGCCGTCACCACGGATTCCGGACGAAACCCCGGGTCGATGGCGAGGACGCGGCGGAAGCTCGCGAGGAGAAGCCCCGCTCCGATGAGGAGGACGAGGGCGAAGGCGACCTGGGCCACGACGAGCGCCTTCCGAAGGAGGGCTGCGCCCCTCCCGCCCGTCGAGGTGCGGCCTTCCTGGTGCACGATGTCGCTCAGGTTCATCCGCACCATCCGGGCGACGGGAATGAGCGACAGCAGCGCGCCCACCACGAACGCCGCCGCGACGGCGACCGCGAGCGAGACGAGATCGAGACGGATCTCGGTTCCCCGAGGGAGCTCGTCGATTCCGAAGGACCGAAGAGCTTCGATCAAGAGAAACCCGATGCCGACGCCCAGGGAGGCCCCCGCGAGCGCGAGGAGAAACATCTCGGTCACGAGCTGGCGGGCGATGCGAAGGCGGCCCGCTCCCATGGAGCTCCGGATGGCGAGCTCCTTGAGACGAGTCTGGGACCGAACGAGCACCAGGTTCGCGACGTTCACTATGGCGATGAGCAGCACCGCGGCGACACCGCCCCAAAGAAGGTGGAGCGTGCCGCGAAGGTCGCGCACGACGTCTTCCTGTAGAGGGACGGCGGTGGTGTGAAATCCGGCGTTGGTTATGATGTCCCTCATCGACGGGAAGCGTTCGAGGTTCGCGGCATTGAGAGCGTCGATCTGAGACTGGGCCTGCTCGAGGGTCGCCCCCGGCGCGAGCCGTCCTACCATCTCCCAGTTGTTGCTGTGCCTCGAGTCGTCGGACTTCTGCTCCTCGGTGAACGCCGCGGGAATGAAGAGACGGACGTCGGGGGACAGGAAGAGGAACCGATCGGGAAGGATTCCGACGATGGTGCGCGAGGTGCCGTTCACCCGGATCTCCTTGCCGACGGCGTCCGCCGCCCCGCCGTAGAGCTCCTGCCAGAGCGGGTAGGTCAGGATCGCCTTGGCGTCGTTTCCGACCTCTCCCTCGTCCTCGGCGAAGATCCTGCCCTGAAGGGGAGTCGCCCGGAGGAGCTGGAGGAGCGAGGGGGTCGCCGAGACGCCATTGACGCGGCGCGTCGACCCGGGCTCTCCCACCGTCAACCCCTGGAATCGATACGTCGCGATCTCGTCGAATGCGGTTATGTCGCGCTTGCGGTCGAAGTAATCGGGAACGGAGTTCCCGGTGCGGAGAACGCCGGCGTTGGGGTAGCTGTTGAGGACGGCCACCACGCGCTCGGAGTCGGGGAACGGAAGCGGCTTCTGGAGGACCGACCTCACGATGCTGAAGACCGCCACGTTCGCCCCGAGCGCGACCGCGAGGGTGAGAATCGCGGTGAGGGTGAAGCCCGGATCCCGGAAGAGCACCTTGACGCCGAACTTCAAGTCTTTCGTCCAGCTTTCCATGACGGCCTCCGAGTGAAGAAACCCTGGAACTGGTAACGGAAAGTCCCGGAGAAAGGTTCCTGATATAGAATGCCCGGCCTGTGCTTCCCCTGACCCTTCTGGCCGCCTCCGTCGTTCTGCTCTCGATCGACGGGCTGAAACCCGACTACGTCCTGGAGGCGGACGCTCATGGCCTGAAAGTCCCGAACCTGCGCCTTCTGGTCGAGGAAGGGGCCCACGCGAGCGCGGTGACCGGCGTTTTTCCCACCGTCACTTACCCGAGCCATGCGACGATGCTGACCGGCGTCGCGCCCGCGCGTCACGGCATCTACTCGAACCACCCCTTCGACCCCTTCGGACGGAACCAGGACGGCTGGTACTGGTACGCCTCCGACTTGAAGGCCGAAACCCTCTGGGAGGCCGCCGAGAACGCGGGGCTCCGGTCGGCGAGCGTCGACTGGCCGGTCAGCGTCGGAGCCAATGTTTCCTTCAACATCGTCCAGTACTGGCGGGCGGGCAACGCCGAGGACCTCAAAGTCATACGGGAGCTGTCGACCAAAGGGCTTCTCGAGGAGGCAGAGGCGGCGCTCGGGTCCTATCCCGAGGGGAACGACTACTCGATCGCCGCCGACCGGCGAAGGACGGAGTTCATCGAGTACGTCCTCGAAAAAAAGGAGCCGGCGTTCCTGACAGCCTACTTCTCCGGCCTCGACTCCGTGGAGCATCAGACGGGTCCGTACAGCCGGGAGACTTTCGAAGCGCTGGAGGTGCTGGACGAGCTCGTCGGAAGGCTCCGCGCGAAGGCCCGCGTGCTCTGTGTCGTCTCCGACCACGGATTTCTTCCCTCCGATCGAGAGCTCCACCTGAACGCCGCGTTTCGGGAGGCGGGACTCATCGACGTGGATGCGTCGGGTGCATTGACCGGCTGGAAGGCCATCGCCTGGGATCAGGGAGGATCCGCGATCGTCGTTCTCCGCGAGCCCCAGGACGACTCGACCCGCGCCGTGGTCCGCGATCTGCTGCGAGGACTCTCCGGGATCGGCGGGATCCTCGAAGGAGAAGAGGCTCGGGCGCTTGGAGGCTATCCCGAGGCGGCCTTCCTTGTCGGGCTCGCGAAGGGCTTCCGAGGCGGTGGGGGGCTCGCCGGTCCCGTCGTTCGTCCGGTGAAGATGGGAGGAACTCACGGATATCTCCCGACGGTTCCGGAGATGGAATCCGCTTTCTTCCTCGTGGGCGAAGGCGTTCCCCGCGGTCTCGCTCTCGGCCGCATCGACATGCGGGACATCGCGCCTACTCTCGCGGCCGTCCTCGGGGTCGCGCTCGACGGAACGGAGGGCCGCGATTTGCTCGAAAGCCATGGCAAAGACGATTCCGCAGTTCATCGGCGCTAGCGTCAAGCGGCGGGAAGACCCCGCGCTCGTGACCGGTGCCGGCAAGTACACCGCCGACATCCCCCTCGAGGGCGCGGCGTCGATGAGTTTCGTGAGGAGCCCCTACGCCCACGCCCGGGTGAAGCGCATCGACGCTTCCGCCGCGCTCACGGTTCGGGGGGTTCTCGCCGTCTTCACCCTCGACGACCTGCTTCCGTTTCTGAAGCTTCCGCTTCCGGTGATCGCGGAAGCGGACGGCGGCAGGTTCGAGGAAGTGTTCTCGACCGAACGGTATCCTCTCGCGGGCGATCGAGTCCGCCACGTGGGCGATCCGGTGGCGGTGGTGGTGGCGAGCGACGCTTACGCCGCCGCCGACGGCGCCGGGCTCGTCTCCGTGGAGTACGAGCCTCTCGAGCCACTCTCGACTCCCGAACGGGCGCTCTCGAAGGACGCGCCCGCGCTCCACGACTCCCCCCACGGAAACCGCGCTTTCGTGTGGACGCTTTCCGGTGGCGACGTGGAGGGAGCTTTCAAACGGGCGGCGAAGGTCGTCGAGCTGGAAGCCGCGGTCCAGAGGCTCGTTCCCAACGCCATGGAGCCTCGCGCGGTCGCGGCCCGCTTCGACCGGGAGACGGGTTTCACTCTCTGGTCGGCGACGCAGATCCCGCATCTGCTGCGCGACCACCTGGCGGAGATGCTCGGGGTCGAGAACAAGTCGATCCGCGTCATCGCCCCCGAGGTGGGAGGCGGCTTCGGAGCGAAGTGCAACGTCTATGGCGAGGAAGTTCTGGCCTTGATCCTCGCGCGGCACCTGATGCGCCCGGTTCGCTGGGCGGCGACCCGGAGCGAGGACTATTTCGCGACGACCCACGGGCGCGACCAGCGGGGAATCCTGAGACTCGCCGCCGATGCGGAAGGGAAGGTCACGGCGGCGGATCTGTCGCTCGTCATGGACTGCGGCGCCTATCACAGCCGGGCGACGCCGGGCATCCCGCCGCTTACCGGGCTCATGATGACCGGTTGCTACGACGTTGCCAACGCTCGCGCCCGCGCCGTCGGTGTTTTCACCAACAAGGTCTGGAGCGAGCCTTATCGGGGCGCCGGGCGGCCCGAGGCCGCGTACCTCATAGAGAGGGCGATGGACCTCCTCGCGGCCGAGCTCGGCAAGGACCCGATCGAGATCCGGCGCCGGAACTTCATCCAACCGGATCGCTTTCCCTATCGAACGGCGACCGGTCTCACCTACGACAGCGGCGACTATGAGCGCGCGCTCGACGAGGCGCTGAAGCGAGTCGATTACGCGCGTTATCGCGACGAGCAGAGACGGCGGCGGAAGCAAGGGGGGAACCTCCTGGGGATCGGCGTCGCGTGCTATGTCGAGATCTGCGGGTTCGGCCCGTGGGAGCTCGGAGCCGTCAAGGTCGGAGCCGACGGGAAGACCACGGTTCTCACCGGAACCTCACCTCACGGTCAAGGGCATGAGACGAGCTGGGCCCAAATCGCCGCCGATACTCTCCAGATTCCTCTCGAGGACATCGTCGTCCTTCATGGCGACACCGCGGTCGTGCCCCGCGGGATCGGGACCTTCGGAAGCCGCAGCGCCCCGGTCGGAGGGGCCGCGGTCCTCGAGAGCTCGGTTTCGGTTCGCGAAGGGGCGAAAGAGATTGCTGCGCACCTGCTCGAAGCCGCCGCCGCGGACATCGCTCTCGTGGAGGGGCGTTTTCACGTGGTGGGAGTTCCCGCCCGTAGCGTCACCTGGAGGGAGGTGGCGTCCTTCGGAAACTCGGAAAAGGCTCCCGAGCCCCTTCGCCGGAAGCTCACGGCGGAAACCGATTTTCGGCCCAAGGGGGAGACCTATCCTTTCGGCGCTCACGTCTCGGTCGTCGAGATCGACGTCGAGACGGGCGAGATCCGCATCTTGCGATTCCTCACCGTGGACGATTGCGGGCGAGTGATCAACCCGCTCCTGGTCGAAGGGCAGATCCACGGCGGAATCGCCCAGGGGATCGGCCAGGCGCTCTTCGAGGGGGCTTTCCATGACGAGCAAGGCAACCTGGTCACCGGCAACCTCATGGAGTACGCGGTTCCGCGAGCCGAATCTCTCCCCTCGTTCGAATGTCACCGCACGGAGACGCCCACACCGCTCAATCCCCTCGGGGCGAAGGGCGTGGGCGAGGCGGCGACGATCGGCTCGACCCCCGCGGTGGTGAACGCCGTGGTCGACGCCCTGGCGCACAAGGGCGTCCGGCACATCGACACCCCGATCACCCCGCAGAAGATCTGGAAGCTGCTGCGGGCTACTTGAGAAGCCTCTGGTAGCGGGCCCAATCGGCGTCCGAAAGCGGCACTTTCAGATCGAACCGGTACCGCTTGTATTTCCCCATGCTCAGAGTGTCTTTCTCGAAGGTCTCGACGATGAAAGCCGTACTCTCGGGCCGCTCCATCACCCGGATGTCCTTCGGGCGGAAGGCCCAGTCGTGGTCCGGTGACTGGAAGCGAACTCCGAGAGACGCGAAACTGACCTCGCCCGCGCATCCCCCGAGGCGGTGTTTGTGCCTCGCGGCGAGCACCAGGGGAAGACCCTTCTCCCAGATCTGATCCGTGACCGCGAGGTAGAGCTCGCCGGCGCCGGCGAAGGACGGGTCGCGCGACAGGAGGGTCTCGAGCGTCGCCCGGCTCCGCTCGAGCTCGCCTTGCTCCAGAGCGAGTCGAGCTTCGTAGAACAGATCGGCTTCCGAGGGTGACCTCTCCGCTTCCACCGGCGACGGCCCGGGAAGAGGCGCCGCCGCCTGCGGTTCGATCGGTCTTCTGGCGCCGGCCACCGCTGGTTTCGGACGCTCGGCACCGGCCGGCCGAGGCCGGGGCGCCGGAATCGACTCGGTGGATGCCGTCGTTTCCGGTTCTGGAGCGGGTGTTTGCGGTTCCACTTCGATCGTGGGCCTCGGAGGCGGCGCTTCCACCTCGGGTTGCGGCGCGCGGAGTCGGATGGCGGCGATCGCCACAACCAGGAGCGCGAGCGAGAGCCCGAGGGTTCGCCTTCGGCTCGTTCTCGTCCTATCGAACTTCTGGATCTTCCCGGATTCGGCGGCGGCGAGGGCTCGAAGGACTTCCGGCGCGCTTGCCGAGCGGTCCTCGGGCGATTTTTCCAGGCAGTGAAGGACGAGATTCGAGAACGCCTTGGGGATTGCCGGATCCAGGCGCCGCGGCGGAACGGGTTTCTCCTGGAGGATGGCGTGGGCGACGGCGGCGAAGGAGTCTCCGGTGAAGGGAAGAACCCCGGTCAACATTCGATAGAGAACGATGGCGAAGGAGAACAGATCGGTGCGCGCGGTGATCGGGCCCTTCGCCAGCTGCTCCGGCGCCATGTAGTAGGGACTTCCCAGGAGATCGCCACCCGCGGTGAGCTCCGACCCCATCACATGGGCGATGCCGAAGTCCATGATCTTCGCGCGGCCCTCCGAGGTGACCATGATGTTCGACGGCTTGACGTCGCGGTGCACGATTCCCTGGGCGTGAGCGAAGCCGAGAGCCTCGAGGACGTCCCGCGCGATGCGGAGCGTCTCCGCCAGAGTCGGCTTTCGGTTCTCGAGAAGCTCGCGCAGGGTCTCTCCCTTCACGTACTCCATCACCAGAAACGGCGTTCCGTCGTCGGTATGGCCCACGTCGAACACCGTCGCGATCGCCGGGTGGAGGAGCTGGCCGGCAGCGCTCGCCTCGCGATAGAACCGCTCGCGATACTTCTCGCGCTGGGACGGAGTGAGATGCTCCGCCGTCTGGACCAGCTTGATCGCCACCACTCGATCGATCGCCGGGTCCTTCGCCAGGAATACCGCCCCCATCGAGCCTCGTCCCAGCAGTCGGTCCACGGCGAAGCGCCCGAGCTTCTTCGGAAGCGGCGTCGCGCCGAAAGGCTCCGCCTGGGCTCCTGGCTCGGAGGAGACATCCCGGAGCTCGAGGACTCCCGTGGCGATCAGGCTCGACAGGACGTGCAGCGTCTCGCCGTTGCCCAACGGCGACCTCGAGGCGATCTCCGAAGGAGTGAGGTTCTGGTTTGCCTCCGCACGGAGAAAGTCGAGAAGGGCGGTTTCCCGGGTCGAGAGAGTCGTCTCCCCTATGTGAATCGGAGGCCGGCTCACCCAGCCGATCACGCGGTCCGTCGAATGGAGCTCGTCGCCCATCCGATTGTTCGGACTATTCAGATTGTCCGGAGCGTTCATCCGCAGCTCTCGATGATGGATCTCGACACGCCTTCGCCGCAGAATGCGGCGAGCACACTCATCTGTTGTTTTTTGGAACTATTTCCAGGTTACGTGGATCGGAGGCCGGAGTCAACGAGGCAAAACCGGCGTCAGGACCGATAGCGCTCTCGGATGTTGGGGACCAGGTACTCCTGGAACGCGCGCTCGGCGTCGTACTCCGGCTCCCACTTCCAGTCGCGGTGCGCCGCGGTATCGTCGAGGTCCGCGGGCCAGGTATCGACGATCGCCTGACGTTTCTTGTCGGGCGCGAACTCGATTCGGGCGTCGGGAAACGCCGAAAGCACGAGATCCCGCACCTCGGCGGCGGTGAGGCTGAACGAAGTCACGTTGTACACCAGCCGGGTGAGCGACTCCTTGGGCGCGGCCGCGAGCTTCAGCAGCGCGTGGATGGCATCGGGCATGGCCATGAAGGGAATCTGCACCTCGGGGGAAACGAAACAGCGATAGGGCTCTCCCTTGGCGGCGGCGTGGACCATTTCCGGAGCGTAGTCGCTGGTGCCTCCGCTCGGGAGAGTGAACGCGCTGATGAGACCGGGGAAGCGCAGCGAGCGGAAGTCGATCATCACCGGCTTCTCGGCCGAGAGCTGCTTGTAATGCTGGCTCAGGTAGCTTCCGAGAAGCTCGCAGTACAGCTTGTTGCAGCCGTACATCGTGGTGGGGTTGGTCCATTCCCACTCGCGCACTCGCGAGTATCGAGACTTCGCCTCGAGCGTCGGAAGGCCGTAGACCGCGATCGAGCTCGGGAAGATGAACTGGACCGGCTCACCCCGCCACTGGGACTGTTCGGAAGCGAGCCGCAGAAGCTCGAGGGTTCCTTCGACGTTGACCCGGTGGGCCTGCTCCGGTGTGAACTCCGATCGGGTCGAGAGCAGCGCCGCGAGGTGGAAGACGCACTCGATCTCGTACTCGGCGACGAGGCGGGAGAGGAGACTCGTGTCTAGAATGTCTCCCTGCACGTGGACCTGGCCGGTGGGAAGCGTCGACGGAAGCGAGGAGAGGTCGAGCGTCAAGACCGTCCGCGGCGAAGTTTCCGTCAGTTTCTGAACCAGGGAGGTTCCCACCTCTCCCGCGGCCCCGGTGACGAGGGTGACCTTCTTCCGCATGCGCGGGGATGGTATTCGCTTTCCTCAGCGAAGTCGATCCGAAAGGAAGCGTCCGATGTCGGCGATCTCCTCGGCGGAAACGCTGTGAGGCATGGGATAGGTGCGCCACTCGGGCTGGTACCCGCAATCCCGGAGGGTCGCGAGCGTCGCCTCCGCGAGCGGAAGGGGCACGATGGGATCGTGGGTGCCGTGCGCCATGAAAACCGGCACTCCGGCGTTCGCCTTCGAGCTCCGCTCCCGGATGAGGTGGGGCAGAGGGTGGTAGCAGGAAAGGGCGACGATCCCCGCGAGCCGCTCTTCGAATTGGAGACCTCCAAAAAGAGCGATGGCGCCGCCCTGAGAGAAGCCCGCGACCACGATCCTCTCGGAGGGCACGCCCGAAGCTTCCTCGTGCCGAATCCAGGCCTCGAGCTGCCGGCGCGAAGTCTCGAAATCCTCCTCTTCGACCATGCGGTCGAGATCCAGGGTCTTGATGTCGTACCAGGCGCGCATGACGTAGCCGCCGTTGATGGTGACCGGGCGCATCGGGGCGTGGGGGAAGACGAAGCGCACCCGCGCCTCTTTCGGAAGGCGAAGATGGGGAACGACGGGCTCGAAGTCGTGGCCGTCGGCGCCGAGGCCATGGAGCCAGATGACGGAGGCCCTCGGCGGTCCGTCGGGGTCGATCTCGACCGCGGGAAGGAGATGTTCGCTCATATCTGAAACCGGTCTTCCTGCAGGACCCTTTCGAGCCGCGTGAGAAAAAAATCCGCGTTGGCGGCGGAGAAGACGAGCGGAGGCTTGATCTTGATCACGTTGTGAAGGGGTCCGTCGGTGCTCAAGAGAGCTCCTTGCTCCTTCATGCGGTTGACGAGCGCACTCGCTTCCGAAGCCGCCGGCACGAGGGTCTCGGGGTCGGTAACCATCTCGAATCCGAGGAAGAGCCCCCGGCCGCGCACGTCGCCCAGGATCGGGTGGCGGCTCTGGAGGGAGCGGAGGCCCTCGAGGAGAAGCTCCCCCATGGCGCGGGCGTTCTCCTGCAAGCGCTCGTCTTCGAGAACCTCCAGAACCGCGAGACCCGCGGCGCAGGAGACGGGGTTTCCGCCGAAGGTGTTGAAATACTCCATTCCCGTCTGGAACGCGCGCGCTACCTCGCCGGTGGTGACGACCGCGCCGAGAGGATGCCCGTTCCCGAAGGGCTTTCCCAGGGTGACGATGTCGGGGACGGCGTCCTCCGAATCGAAGCCCCAGAACCTGGAGCCGACGCGGCCGAAGCCGACCTGGACCTCGTCGGCGATCGCGACGCCGCCGGCGTCGCTGACCGCGCGGAAAAGACTCGCGAGGTAGCCGGGCGGAAGCACGATCTGACCGCCGCAGCTCGAGATCGCTTCCGCGATCACCGCCCCGACCGGAGTTCCCCGCGCGGCGAGGGATCGAATGACCTCGCAAGCGTCCGCGAGGTAGTGATCGCCGTGAGCGGGATCCGAGCGGCGATACCGGCCGCGATAGCCGTCGGGCATGTCGAGCTTGTGCACGTGGGGAGGTGCCCCCTCGCCTCCCGGCCCGTCGAACTTGTAGGGGCTCACCTCGATGAGCGATGTGAGGTTCCCGTGATAGGCGGCGTCGAGGACGAGCGTGTCCTTTCTCCGGGTGCGCGCGCGCGCGAGCCTCAGCGCGAGATCGTTGGCTTCGCTTCCCGAGTTCACGAAGAAGGCGACCTCGAGCGGAGGGGGGAAAAGCGAGGTAAGCCTCTCGGCGAGCTCCACGAGATTCCGATGGAGATAACGGGTGTTGGTGTTGAGGACCGCCGCCTGCCGGGAGAGAGCCCCCACCACGCGGGGATGAGAGTGCCCCACGTGGCAGACGTTGTTCACCATATCGAGATAGGGACGCCCGTCGGCGTCGTAGAGAAACGCCCCGTACCCGCGCGCGATATGGAGCGGCTCCTCGTAGGAGAGGCTGAGGCTTCCGGACAATCGATCGCGGCGCCGCCGCCGAAGGCTTTCGGAATCCTCCCGCCGCGCGTGCGCTGTTTCGGGGAGCCCGAGGAGCCGACTCGGGTCCGGCGACAGCCCGAGCCAAAGCTCGCGCTCCGACGGCGCCGCGACCCCGGGGAAGTCGCCTTCCTCGTCGAGGAGATCGAGGACGATCTGAAAGTGGAGGTGCGGCGGCCAGTTCCCGTTGATCGGGTAGGCGCCGACGCGCGCGAAGGTCTCGCCCCGGGCCACGGGCCTTTCTCGCTCGAGCCCTTCGAGAGAGTCGAGCGAAAGGTGGCCGTAGAGGGTATGGAAGCGATCGCCCTCGTTCGTCTCGTGC
>Ga0299906_10002019_pt1 | contig 17123 bp, 14 predicted proteins | sample RVTome_14_FD_200259 | JGI IMG/M metagenome (GOLD analysis project Ga0299906, IMG submission 200259) | Soil microbial communities from uranium-contaminated site in the Upper Colorado River Basin, Wyoming, United States - RVT145D125 (version 2) ...
GCGAGGCGGCGGCGGCGAGGCCGGCGTGGCCCATCGGTCCCATGAGCGCCACCGCCGCGACGACGTTGACGCCGATCGCGAGCGCGCCGAGCCGGACCGCCGTCCCCGGCGCCGAGACCGCGTAGAATGCCTGGGCCGTGATGCGGGCCCCGGCGAAGCCGGCGAGCCCGACGGCGTACCACACCAGGGCGGCGGCGGTGGCCTCGGTGTCGGCCGGGCCGAAACGCCCGCGCTCGAAGAGCACGCGGGTGATCGGGGTGCTGAGCAGGACGAGCCCCACCGCGGCCGGCACCGAGACGTAAGCGGCCAGCCGCAACGCGAAGCTCAGGGTGGCCGCGACCCCCCGGGTGTCGCCGGCGGCGGCCTGGCGCGACATGGCGGGCAGCGACGCCGAGGCCAGGGCGATCCCGAAGATCCCGAGCGGGAATTCCATCACCCGGTCGGCGTAGTAGAGGAACGAGATCGAGCCGGCCGGGAGCAGCGAGGCCAGCAGCGTGTTCACGAACACCATCACCTGCACGGCCGCCAGGCCGAAGACGGCGGGCAGCAGCAGGCGCGCCACCCGGCCGAGGGCGGGATGGCGCAGCGCGCTGGACGGGGTGACGAGCAGGCCGAGACGGCCCAGGCTGGGAAGCTGCACCAGCAGCTGACCGACGCCGCCGGCGAGCACGCCCAGCGCCAGCGCGAGGATGGGCGGATCGACGCGGCCGGCCAGCACCAGCACGGCGGCGATCATCCCGACGTTGAGGACGGCAGGGCCGAGGGCGGCCGCGAAGAAGCGCCCCTGCGCGTTCAGGATCCCCATCGCCAGGGCGGCGAGGCCGACCAGCACCAGGTAGGGGAACATCACCCGCGTCAGGAGCGCCGCCAGGGCGTGCTGGCCGGGATCGCCGGCGAGGCCGGGCGCGATGACGGCCACCAGCCAGGGCGCCGCCCCGATGCCGGCCACCGTGGTGAGGCCGAGGACCAGCAGGGCCCCGGCCAGCACCGCCCGCAGCATCCCGACCAGCTCGTCGCGCGGCCGGGTCACCGCGTATTCCGTGAAGACCGGGATGACCGCGGTCGAGAGCGCGCCCTCGGCGAGCAGCCGGCGCAGAATGTTGGGGATGCGGAAGGCGACGAAGAAGGCGTCGGTGACCGGGCCGGCGCCGAAGACGAGGGCGACGACCATGTCGCGCACGAAGCCGAGGATCCGGCTGGCCAGGGTGGCGGCGCCGATGACGCCGAGCGCGCCCACGACCTGCCGCTCGGAGGACGTCACCTTGAAATCGCCCCGTCCGTCGTGCATGATGCACGGCGGTTCACCGCGCGCCCGCCGCGCGCGGCCGCTCCAGTCCAGGTCTCCCGAGGAGGAGTCACCGAGTGGCAAACACGAAGTCGGCCATCAAGCGGATGCGGCAGAACGAGCGCCGGCGCCTGCGCAATCGGACCGTGCGCTCGAAGGTCCGCACGGCGCTCAAGGTCGCGCGCGCGATCCAGGGTCCCGAGCGGCCGGCGACCATCGCCGAGGCGATCCGCACCCTCGACAAGGCGGTCACCAAGGGCGTCATTCACCGCAACACCGCCGCCCGCAAGAAGTCCGCGCTCGCCCGCCGTCTCGCCGCCGCCACGTAACGCGTCCCGGGCCTCGACTCACCGGTCGCAGGCCGCCGGCTCCGCCGGCGCGCGTTCACCGCGGGCGACGGCGCCCAGCAGATCGGCCGCGACGTCGGCCAGGCACGCGCCGGCGTGGGGGCCGTAGAGGGTGGTGCAGCTCACGTACGAGGGGCGCGTGTAGTCGTCCGCGGTCGTGAAGTAGCCGAGATAGTCGTTGGACAGGCCCGCCACCAGCACGTGCCGCAGGTGCGCGCCGGCCGCCCGCTTGATCCCCTGTCCCAGCGCCGTCTGCAGCTCGCCGGGGAAGGTCACCCACCCCACGTCGCCGAGGGCGACGGCGGTGAGCGTGGCCTCGCGCGGCAAGACGCCGCCCAGCGGCAGCGTGAGCGCGGCCGGCGCCCAGCCGCGCAGACAGTTTCGCGCCGGCAGCCACGGCGACGGCAGCGCCGCCGTGCGCGTATCGACGCGCAGCGTGGGGCGCGCCACCGGGACGGCCTGCGCCCACGCGGCCTGAGCCGCCGCCGCCAGGGCGGCCCCGAGATCCGCGGTGGCGCGCTCACCATGCCGGGCCGGGCTGACGTCGCCGACCGCCCCGTTGACGAACAGCGCGGGGACGCCCAGCGCGCGCTCCAGCCGACGGGAAGCCTCTCCCATGACGTCGCCGGACAGGCGCCGGTTGCGCGGGCCGAGCGTCGTGCCGTGGATCGCATAGTTCCACACCACGGCGACCGGCTGATGGTCGGCGTCGGTCACCTTGAGAAGGCTCAGCGCGGGGTCGAGCGCCTGGTCGAGACGGCTCTTGGCCACGTTCGGCGCGGCCACGCTCGCCGCCGCCACCCGTGCCGGGCGCCGGTTCGCGTCGGCCTGGCGAACGGCGGTCACGACCGACTCGAGGAGAGCCTCGCGCACGACGAGGTCCACGCGGTCGAGGGCGAGCCAGCCCAGCACCGCCGAGTCGACGTACCCGCCGGGACCGGAGTGCGTGTGCGAGGGCGACACGATGAGGACCGCCGGGGCCACGCCGGCGTCCGCCAGCCGCCGTCCCACGTCGGCGACGAACGTCCCGTCCACCGCCAGCAAGTCCGCGGCGACCCAGGCCACGCGGCGCCCCGCCGACTCCAGCACCAGGGCGCGGGCCGCCAGCGGGTCGCGCTCGCCGACCGATGGCTCCAGCCAGAACGCGTGCGGGTGGCGGCCGAGGACGTCGGGAACGAGCAGCCGCCGCGCGAGGGCGCCGTAGCCGGCGAGGGGGGCGCCCGCCGGTACCCGGAGCGTCACGCGTGCCGCCCCGGCCTGAAGGCACTCGGGGCACGGCTGGGCGCCGGCCGGACCGGCCACGAGCACGACCAGCAGCGCGAGCGCGAGCCGGAGCGGCCGCCTCACCTCGCCCCGCACAACTCGGCCACCAGCGCGGTCAGCTCCGCCTCGGGCTCGCCCCCCGACTTGCAGCGCCACTCCGCCTGCCAGCACCGTGCGAGCTGGTGCGGGAGCGCGGCGCCCCCGGCGCCGGCCACCCGCGCCATGATCGCCTGGACCACGGGGACCGGCACCGGCCGCACCGAGCGGGCGATCTCCTCGACCGACTGGCCGGCGGCGGCGAGGTCGCGCACGGTGAGCGACATCCGGACGCTGCGGGTCAGCATGCTGAGCAGGAGCATCGGCGGCTCGGTGGCGAGCAGGCGATCGAGCAGGGGGAGCGCCTGGGCCAGGTCGCGTCGCTCCACGGCGCGCGTCAGCTCGACCGCATCCTTGACGGCGTGCTCGCCGACGACGGCGCTGACCTCGCCCTCGCCGACCCGACGGTTGTCGGCCCCGCCCGCCAGCGCCGCCTTGCGCGCCTCACCGAGCAATCGGGCGCCGTCCTCGCCCACCCACTGCACGAGCAGCCGCGCCGCCCCCTCGGTGACCGTGAGCCCTTCGGCCGCGGCCCGCTGCCGGAGCCACTCCTGGAGCCCGCGCCCCTTGCGCAGCGGCAGGGCCACGATCGCGGCGCCCGGCAGCGCGCTCAGCAGCCAGTGGTCGGCCCGCCGCTCGCGCGACGCCGTCAGGGCCTCGGAGGCGAAGAGCGCCAGGCAGGTCGCGGGATTGGGATCCCGCGCGTAGGCGGTGAGCATCTCGGCGCCCCTGGCGGCCAGCGCCTGGGCGCGTCGCACGACGATCAGCCGCCGGCGCGTCATGAAGGGCAGCGTCATCGCCGAGCGCACGACCGTCTCGACGGACGCCTCGGCGCCCTCCAGCACCTCGCGGCCCAGCGACCGCTCGGAGGCGTCGGCGAACAGCCCGCCGGCGAGCAGGGCGAGGGCGTCGTCGAGCAGCTGGTCGTCGGCCCCGTGCACGAGCGCCACCGGGGGGGGCTGCCCGCGCTCGGCGGCCTGCAGGAACGCGGCGTAGTCCACGGCTCGCGCGTCGGGGGCGACCCTCAGAACCGCGTGACGGCCAGGCTCACGATGGCGCGGCCGATGTCGGTCGCCGCGGTCCGCAGCGCCGTTTCCTCGCGCGAGAGGGTCAGCGACACGGCGTTCTGGACCCGGAAGTCGGCCTGCTCGCGCACCCCGCCCCGCTGGAAGAGCACCGTCTTGCGGCGCACGTCGCGCAGGCGGAGGTTGACCGTCACCACCAGCCGGTACAGGCGCACGTTGGCGTCGCGGTCGAACGCGATGGAGTGCACGCCGTAGGTCGTGATCTCCCCATCGAGCACGGCATCGGCCTGCCCGCTGCCCACCACGCGCAGCCGGCCGTTGGTGGAGAAGGCCTCGACTACGGCCCGGGTGATGAGGCTCTCGATCGCCGGCTCCTCGGTGAGGTTGCGGAAGATCGGCACCGCGATCGTGTTGATGTGCGAGGGTAGCGTGCCCCGGAGGGTGTAGCCGCAGCCGCCGGCCACGGCCGCCAGCAGGAGCACCAGGAGGGCGCGCGCCCTCACGAACGCGTCACGACGTTGACGAGACGGTTCGCCACTACCACCACCCGCTCGACGGCCCGGCCCCGCAGCCACGCCTGGACCCGGTCGTCCCCCAGGGCCAGATCCTGCACGCGCGCCTCGGCGGCGTCGACCTCGACGGTCAGGCGGCCGCGCACCTTGCCGTCCACCTGGAGGACGACGGTGACGTCGTCGCGCTTGAGGGCGAGCGGGTCGGCCACCGGCCACGCCTGCTTGAAGAGGCTGTCGCGGTGTCCCAGACGCTCCCACAGCTCCTCGGTCACGTGCGGCGCGAAGGGCCCCAGCAGCAGCAGGACCGTCTCCACGGCCTCGCGCAGCAGGGCGGCGCGCTCGCCGGCCGGCATGCGGTCGCGGGCCGCCGGCTCCAAGGCGTAGCTCGCGTTCACGAGCTCCATGATCGCGCTGATCGCCGTGTTGAAGTGGAAGTCGTGCTCGATGTCGTGGGTGACGCGCGCGATCGTCTCGTGAATCGTCCGCCGAAACGCCCGCCCCTCGGCCGTCGACGGGGAGTCGGACGAGCGCGTCGCCGCGCTCCCGGCGGTGAGCACGTCCGCCGCGTGCTGCACCACGAACCGCCACACCCGGTTCAGGAAGCGGCTCGCGCCCTCGACGCCGTGGTCGTTCCAGTCGAGGTCCTTCTCGGGCGGCGCCGCGAAGAGCGAGAAGAGCCGGGCGGTGTCGGCCCCGAACATGCGGATGAGGTCGTCGGGGTCGACCACGTTCCCCTTCGACTTCGACATCTTGGCCCCGTCCTTGATGACCATGCCCTGCGAGAGGAGCGCCGTGAACGGCTCGTCCACCTTCGTGAGCCCGAGGTCGCGCAGCACCTTGGTGTAGAAGCGCGCGTAGAGCAGGTGCAGGACGGCGTGCTCGATGCCGCCGATGTACTGGTCGACGGGCATCCAGTAGTCGGCGGCCGCCCGCTCGAACATCCCGTGGTCGTAGTTCGGCGAGCAGTAGCGGAGGAAGTACCACGACGACTCCACGAACGTGTCCATCGTGTCGGTCTCGCGGCGCGCCGGGCCGCCGCACCGCGGGCACGTCGTGTTGACGAAGGAGGCGACCTCCGCCAGCGGCGAGCCGCCCTTGCCGGAGAGCTGGACGTCCCGCGGGAGCACGACCGGGAGGTTCTCCTCCTTCTCGGGCACCATGCCGCAGGCCGGGCAGTACACGACCGGGATGGGCGCGCCCCAGTACCGCTGCCGGCTGATGCCCCAGTCGCGCAGGCGGTAGTTGACCTTGGCGGTCCCCAGCCCGTGCTGCACGAGCCAGTCGATGGCCGCGCGCTTGGCCTCGGGGATGGCGAGGCCGTCGAGGAAGCCGGAGTTGATCTTCACGCCGTCGCCCGTGTAGGCCTCGCCGGCCCAGCCCGCCGGCCGCTCGACCGTCTCGACGATCGGCAACCCGTGCTGCCGGGCGAAGTCCCAGTCGCGCTGGTCCTCGCCGGGCACGGCCATGATGGCGCCGGTGCCGTACGTCATCAGCACGTAGTCGGCGATGAACAGCGGGATCTCGGCCCCGCTGAACGGGTTGACCACGCGGGCCGCCAGCCGCAGGCCGCGCTTGGGCCGGTCCTCGGCGGTCCGCTCCTGCTCCGACTGCCGGGCGACCTCGCTCTGGAACCGCTCGACGGCCGCCCGCTCCTCGGGCCCGCTCACCAGGGCCGCGACGAGCGGGTGCTCGGGCGCCAGCACCGCGTACGTCATGCCGAAGCCGGTGTCGGGCCGCGTGGTGAACACGCGGAGCTTCAGCCCCGGACGCCCGGCCACCGGCAGGTCGAATTCGGCGCCCTCGCTCTTGCCGATCCAGTTGCGCTGCATGGTCATGACGCGCTCGGGCCAGCCCGGCAGCCGGTCGCACCACGCCAGCAACTCCTCGGCGTACTCGGTGATCTTGAAGAACCAGCCGTCGATGTCGCGCCTGGTGACCTCGGTGTCGCACCGCCAGCAGCGGCCGGCCTCCACCTGCTCGTTGGCGAGCACGGTCCGGCACGACGGGCACCAGTTCACGGTCGAGCGCTTGCGGTAGGCGAGCCCGCGCTCGAGCATCCTGATGAAGATGAGCTGCTCCCACCGGTAGTAGGCCGGATCGCACGTCGTGACCTCGCGGTCCCAGTCGTAGGAGATGCCCATCTTCCGGAGCTGGGCGCGCATGTTGTCGATGTTCTCGTACGTCCAGATGGCCGGATGCACGCCGTGCTCGATCGCAGCGTTCTCGGCCGGCAGGCCGAAGGCGTCCCAGCCCATCGGGTGGAGCACGTTGTAGCCGCGCATCCACTTGTAGCGGGCGAGCAGGTCGCCGATCGCGTAGACCCGCACGTGGCCCATGTGGATGCGGCCGGACGGGTACGGGAACATCTCCAGGCAGTAGAACTTCGGGCGCGAGGTGTCGGGGGAGACCCGGAACTGCCGGCTCGTCTCCCAGGCGGCCTGCCACTTCGCCTCGATCTCGCCGAACGGATAGCGGTCAGACGACATGATCGGCCTTATTGCTACCAGACTCAGGAGCGGCAGGCAAGAAACGTGGCGAGGGTGGCGCCCGGGCGCCACCCGCGCCCGCCGGGCTACTTCTTCAGATCGGCCACCGCCTCGTTGGCCTTCGCCAGCGACTCCTTGTGCTTGCCGCCGTCGTGCAGCTTCTGCGCCTCGTCCAGCTTCGCCAGGGCGGCCTTGACCTTCGGGTCGTCGGCCTTCATCTTGGCGGCCGCGTCGCGGCCCTCCTTGATGACCTTCGGGCACGAGCTGGCCATCGCCACGCCACCCGTGAACGCCAGGGTCAGCGCCACTGCCGTCGCCACCATTGCCTTCTTCATCATCGTCCTCGTCACCACCTTTGCGCGCCAGGCTGGAACGGCCGATCGGCGCTCTGGTCGGCTAACCGCCGAGCCCGCGGGCGGGTTCCCGCCCCGCCGCCGGCTCCGGCGCCGCCGCCGGCTCAGTATCCGCCGAGGGGCGGGCAACCGGGTGGAAATATTCGTGGATCCTCTGGGCCAGCTTCGGCGTCACCTTGGGGACGGCGGCCAGCTCCGCCACCGAGGCCTCGCGCACCCGCCGCGCCGAGCCGAGCGTCTTGAGCAGGCTCGTGCGGATGGTCGGCCCCACCCCGGGAATCGCGTCGAGGACGGACTGGATCGTGCGCCGCCCGCGCAGCTTCTTGTGGTAGGTGATCGCGAAGCGGTGGGCCTCGTCGCGGATCTTCTGCAGGGTGTGCAGGGCCGGCGACGTCGGGTCGAGGACCAGCGGCTGCGCGCTGTCGCCGACGTACACCTCCTCCTGCTGCTTGGCCAGCGAGATCACCGGGATCCAGTCCAGCCCCAGCTCCTGCAGCACGGACGCTCCCACGTTGAGCTGCCCGCGCCCGCCGTCGATGAGCACGAGGTCGGGCAGGACGGTCCCCTGCTCGAGCGCGCGGGCGAAGCGGCGGTTCAGGACCTCGCGCAGCGAGGCGAAGTCGTCGGGGCCCGCCACCGTGCGGATGCGGAAGCGCTTGTAGTCGTCCTTCTTCATCCCGCCGTTCTCCCACACGACCAGCGAGCCGACCTGCTCGGCGCCCTGGATGCTGGAGATGTCGTACCCCTCGATGCGGTTGGGCGCCCCGGCCAGGTTGAGGGCGCGCCGCAGCTCTTCCAGCACGTACTGCTGGCGGTCGTCGCGCGACAGCAGGTGGTTCTGCAGCGCGATGGCCGCGTTGGCCTCGGCCATGGCGACGAACTCGCGGCGGGGGCCGCGCTGGGGCACGGTGAGCTGGACGCGGCGCCCGGCCAGGCCCGACAGCCACTCGGTGACCAGCGCCGCGTCCGGGATCTCCTCCGACAGGAGGATCTCGGGCGCCGGCACCACCCGCTTGCCGTAGAACTGGCTGACGAACGCCGCCAGGACCTCCCCGTCCGTCCAGCCCGACACCTTGTCGAAGAAGAACGCTTCCTGGCCGACCAGGCGGCCCTTGCGAACGAAGAACAGCTCGACGCAGGCGTCCGGCCCCTGCCGCACGACGCCGAGGATGTCCTGGTCGACCTCCTCCGTCGAGATGATCTTCTGCCGCTCCTGCACCTTCTTGAGCGACTGGATCTGGTCGCGCAGCACCCCGGCGCGCTCGAACTTCTCCTCGGCGGCCGCCGCCTCCATCTCCTCGGTGAGCCGCCGCAGCAGCTCGTCGTCCCGCCCCTCCAGGAAGCGCTGGACGTCGCGCACCGTCCGCGCGTACCCCTCGCGCGTCTCCCAGCCGGTGCAGGGCGCGTTGCAGCGGCGGATCGCGTACTGGATGCAGGGGCGCTCGAGGCGCCCGTCGATCGTGATGGAGCACGTGCGCAACGGGAAGAGCTGGCGGGTCAGCCGCAGCGTCTCCCGCATCGCGGTGGCCGGGTAGAAGGGGCCGTAGTAGGTGTCGCCGTCGTTCTGCACGCGGCGGGCGACCAGCAGGCGGGGGAAGGCCTCGCTGGTGGTGAGCTTGAGGAAGGGATAGTGCTTGTCGTCGCGGAGGATGATGTTGTAGCGGGGCCGGTGCTTGCGCACCAGGTTCGCCTCCAGCATCAGCGCTTCCAGCTCGTTGTCGGTGACGATGTACTCGAGGTCGGCGATCTGGCGCACGAGGGCGTCGGTCTTGGCGTCGTGCGGGCGCGCCTCCTGGAAGTACGAGCGCACGCGGCTGCGGAGCGACGCCGCCTTGCCGACGTAGATCACCTGGGCCCGGGCGTCGCGGTAGAGGTAGACGCCGGGCCGATCGGGCACCCGGGCCAGCTTGTCGTCCAGCGTCGAGGCCCGCGTCATACCTGCTGCCGCTTGAGGGCCCGCACGCGGTCGCGCAGCTCGGCGGCCTGCTCGAAGTCGAGGCGGCGGGCGGCGTCGCGCATGGCCGCCTCCATCTCGGCGATCCGCCCGGCCCGCTCGGCCGGCGACGCGAACGTCTCGGCGGCGGGCGCCTCCACCTCCACCGTGTAGTAGTCCCGCTCGTACACCGTCTGGAGCAGCTCGCGGATCGACGAGCGGATCGACTCCGGCGTGATGCCGTGCTCGGCGTTGTAGCGGGCCTGGATCGCGCGGCGGCGCTCGGTCTCGCGGACGGCCTCGGCCATCGAGTCGGTCGTGTGGTCGGCGTACATGATGACTTCACCGGCCAGGTTGCGGGCGGCCCGCCCGGAGGTTTGAATGAGGGACGTCGACGACCGCAGGTACCCTTCCTTGTCGGCGTCCAGGATCGCCACCAGGGAGACCTCGGGGATGTCGAGCCCCTCGCGCAGGAGGTTGATGCCGATGAGCGCGTCGAACTTGCCCAGGCGCAGGTCGCGGATCAGGGCCACCCGGTCCAGCGTGTCGATGTCGGAGTGCAGGTAGCGCACGCGCAGGCCGAGCTGCTGGTAGTACTCGGTCAGGTCCTCGGCCATGCGCTTGGTGAGGGTGGTCACCAGCACGCGTTCCTCGCGCTCGGCGCGGGCGCGGATCTCGTGCAGCAGGTCGTCCACCTGGTCGCCGGCCGGCCGCACGGTGATCCGGGGATCCATGAGCCCGGTGGGCCGGATCACCTGCTCGGCGACCGCGTCACCGGCCAGGCCCAGCTCGTAGTCGGCCGGCGTCGCCGAGACGTAGACCGTCTGGCGGGTCAGCCGCGTGAACTCCTCGAAGGTCAGCGGGCGGTTGTCGAAGGCCGACGGCAGCCGGAAGCCGTACTCGACCAGCGACTCCTTGCGCGAGCGGTCGCCGTAGTACATGCCGCGGACCTGGGGCACCGCCACGTGGCTCTCGTCGATGACGATCAGCGCGTCGTCGGGCAGGTACTCGATCAGCACCGGCGGCGGCTCGCCCGGCCGCCGCCCGGTCAGGTGGCGCGAGTAGTTCTCGATGCCGTGGCAGTACCCCAGCTCGCGCAGCATCTCCATGTCGAACAGCGTGCGCTGCTCCAGCCGCTGGGCCTCCAGCAGGCGGTTCTTGCCGCGCAGGAACGCCAGCCGCTCGCCCAGCTCTTCCTGCACCGTCCCCAGCGCCCGCTCGAGCTGCTCGGCGGGGGTCACGTAGTGGCTGGCCGGGTACACGTGGATCTCGGGCAGCCGATGCTGCACCTGCCCCCTGAGCGGATCGACGCGGTGGATGGCGTCGATCACGTCACCGAACAGCTCGATGCGGATGGCCGAGGACTCCTCGTTGGCCGGGAACACCTCCACCACGTCGCCGCGGACGCGGAACGTCCCCCGGTGAAAGTCGTAGTCGTTGCGCTCGTACTGCACGGCGATCAGCCGCCGGATGATGGCGTCGCGGTCCATCACCTCGCCTTCCCGCAGCGCCAGGTGCATGTCGCGGTAGGTCTCGGGGGCGCCGATGCCGTAGATGCAGGAGACCGAGGCCACCACCACCACGTCGCGCCGCTCGAGCAGCGAGCGGGTGGCCGAGTGGCGCATGCGGTCGATCTCGTCGTTGATGAGCGCGTCCTTCTCGATGTAGGTGTCGGACTGCGGGATGTACGCCTCCGGCTGGTAGTAGTCGTAGTAGGAGACGAAGTACTCGACCGCGTTGTCCGGGAAGAACGCCTTGAACTCGCCGAACAGCTGGGCGGCCAGCGTCTTGTTGGGCGACAGCACCAGCGTGGGCCGGTTCACGTTGGCGATGAGGTTGGCCATCGTGAAGGTCTTGCCGGAGCCCGTCACGCCGCGCAGCACGGCGTGGCGGCGGCCGTCCCGGACCAGGCGGGTGAGGTCGGCGATCGCCTGCGGCTGGTCGCCGCGCGGCGAGTACTCCGACGTGAGGCGGAACATCGCGCCGGGCGGCGCTAGGACGGGATCGGGACCGCGACGAGGTACTTCCGCCACGAGTCCAGCAGCGAGTGCGCGTGCGGGTGGCGCAGCATGTGGGTCGAGAAGACGAACTTGGGATGCACCGGGTTGCGGAGCAGCCGCATCCCGCTCTCGTCCAGGAGGCGGTTGCCCTTCTTGAGGTTGCAGCGCAGGCAGGCCGCCACCACGTTGGTCCAGCTGGTCGCGCCCCCGCGCGAGCGCGGCACGATGTGGTCGACGGTCAGCCGCTCGCCGCGGCGGTTGCAGTACTGACAGGTGTAGCCGTCGCGCCGCAGGATGTTCTTCTTGTTGAAGGCGACACGATCCAGGAAGGGCTTGCGGATGAAGACCGCCAGCCGGATCACCGCCGGCAGCGCAAAGGCCCGCGACGGCGAGCGAATCACCCGGGGCGAGCCCTCGACCGCCTCGGCCTTGCCGGCCAGCATCAGGGTCACGGCCCGGCGGGCGTTGGTGAAATGCAGCGGCTCGTACGTCGCGTTCAGCACGAGTACCGCGATCTCATCCATCTTGCCGACCTAGCATAGACAACGGGCCCCACCCTGTCAAACCGCTGACGCTCAGGCGGGCCAGGATCCCCTCGCGCAACCCCCGATCGCTCACGACCATCCGGGCGGCGCCCGTCAGGTCCAGCGTCGCCAGGACGATGGCGGTGCCGGCCACGATCAGGTCGGCCCGGCCCGGCTCCAGGCAGGGCAGCGCGGCACGCTCGGCGACGGTCAGGCCCCCCAGCCGGCGCAGCAGCGTCTCGACCGCGGCGCGGCCGAGGATGTGCCCCTGAACGCGGCCGGCGTCGTAGGCGGGCAGTCCGAGGTCGAGGGCGGCCAGCGTCGTCGCCGTGCCGGCCGTGCCCACGAGCTGTCCGAGCCGGGCGGCGCGGATCTCGCCCGGCACCTCGACGGCGAGGCGGGCGGCGATCTCGGCCTGCAGCGCGCGGTAGCGCGGCCAGTCGACGGGACCGGGAAACGGATGGCGCTCGGCCAGATCGACGACCCCGAGCCGCAGGCTGACACTGGCGACCGGCGCGCCACCGCGAGCCAGGATGAACTCCGTGCTGCCCCCACCGATATCGAAGACCAGGGTCGGCCCGGCGCGCGGGTGGCCGTCGTCGAGGCCGCCGAGCACGCCGGCCAGCGTGAGCGCGGCCTCCTCGTCCCCGCTGACGACCAGGACCCGTTCGCCGGTGACGCGCTCGAGCGCGGCCGCGAACGCGGGCCCGTTGGCGGCCTCCCGCACCGCGCTGGTCGCCACGATCGCGACCCGCTCGGCGCCGGCGCGCCGCGCCCGGCCGACGTACTCGACGACCGCCGCCGCGGTCCGCTCGGCGGCCGCCTCGCCGAGGCGGCCGCGGGCCGCCAGCCCCTCGCCCAGGCGGGTCACGCGCTGGTCGGCTTCGACGACACACCAGCCCCGACCGCCGGCCTCGACGTCGGCCACGAGCAGCCGCACGGTGTTGCTGCCGAGGTCGAGGGTGGCCAGACGCATGTCACGAATATACGAACGCCCTGCCGGCGCACGCCAGCAGAGCGTCGCGAGGGCGGCCGGGCCCCGGGCTACTTCTTGAGGGTCCGGATGTAGTTGACGATCTCCCAGCGGTCCTTCTCGGGCAGGTGCTTCCACGGCGGCATGGCGCCGCGGCCGTTGCTGATCTTCCAGAAGAGCTCGCCGTCGGCCTCGGCCTGCACCTTGGCCGACGTCCAGTCCGCGGGCTTGGGCGGAGGCAGCGCGGCGGCGGCGGGCCCGTCGCCCTTGCCACCGGGGCCGTGGCAGGTGGCGCAGTTGGTCTCGACGTTCTTCTTGGCGTTGCCGACGCCCTTGACCGGATTCTTCGCCTTCTTGGCGTCGGCCGGCGCCTTCCACTCCCCCTGCGCCGACGCGGCCGTGATGCCCGCCCCGGCCACCAGCGTGACGGCGGCGGCAGCGACGGTCAGCGTCCTCAGACAGGCCCTCATGGCGCCTCCTTCCCGAAGTTCGTGATGCGATTCACAAAACGTAGCCCATTTAACACTCGTGCGACGAACGCCGTCAAGCCGCTATTCACGCGCGCGGGGTCGACGAAGGGGTTGGCCCGGCCAGCTGGCGCGGCACGCCCACCGAGGTAAATCCGCTCAGGGACGGCGGCGGTTCCCGAGGGCGGCCAGCATCTCCTCGACGCGGGTGATCTTCACGCGCGGCCGCCCGCTCGCCCGCCCGCGCGCGACCTCCAGCTCGTCGAGCCGGAGCCAGTCGGGATACGAGACGTACAGGGGCTGCCGCTGGCGCACGAGGCGCTCGGCGGCCTCGGGTTCGGGCTCCACCGGCTCCAGCGTGCGCCCGGCGGCGGCGTCCTCCAGCATCGCCGTCACCGTCTCGGCGGCGTCGGGCTTGTTGGTCCCGATGACGCCGGTCGGCCCCCGCTTGATCCAGCCGGCGGTGTACTCGCCGGGCCGCGGCTGCTTGGTGTCCGGATCGAGCACCCGGCCCTTCTCGTTGAGCACGACGCCCCACTTGTCGTCGAACGGCACGCCGGGCAGCGGCACGCCCCGGTAGCCGACGGAGCGGAACACCAGCCCGACCGGCAGCTCCTCGAACCGGTCCGTGGGCTGGGCCTGGATGGCGCCGGTGGCCGACGCCGTCAGCCGGTTCTTCACGAGGCGGATCGCGCCGACGCCGCCCGCCCCCGTGTCGAGGAGCGCGACGGGCGAGACGAGAAAGCGGAGCGTGAGGCGTCGCGGCTTGCCGGTCGGGGGCCGGTGCGCGTACGACTGGAGGATCTGCGCCTTCTTGGCTCCGGCCCGGTCGCCGCTCCGCTCGAGCGCCTCGCGGCTGAGCGGATCCAGCTCGACCTCCTCGGGCACGACGGCCACGTCGGCCGCCTCCAGCTCGCCCAGCTCCTTGATCTCGGGGTTGGTGAACGCCGCCTGGGCGGCGCCCCGCCGGCCGAGCAGATGGACCTCGCGCACGCGGCTGTGCCGCAAGGCCTCCAGCGCGTGGTCGGCGATGTCGGTCCCCGCGAGCTCCTCGGGCGTCCGGCAGAGCACGCGGGCCACGTCCACCGCCACGTTGCCGACGCCGACGACCGCGACGCGTTCCTGCGAGAGATCGAACTGGCAGTCGCGATAGTCCGGGTGGCCGTTGTACCAGGCCACGAACTCGGTGGCCGGATGGCTGCCGGGCAGGTCCTCGCCCGGGATCCCCATGCGCCGGTCGGTCTGGGCGCCGGTCGTGTAGACGATCTGGTCGTAGTGCGACCGGAGGTCGTCCACGCTCACGTCCTTGCCCAGCTCCACGCCGCCGAAGAACCGGAAGCGCGGATGGGCCGCCACCTTGTCGAACGCCGACGTCACGAACTTGATCTTCTGATGATCGGGCGCCACCCCGGCCCGCACCAGGCCGTAGGGCGTCGGCAGGCGGTCGAATAGGTCGACGTCGACGACGAGATCGCCGCGGCGCAGCAGGGGCTCGGCGACGTAGAAGCCGGCCGGCCCGGCGCCGACGACGGCGACGCGGAGCGGGCGCTCCGCGGTCCCCCGCGTCATCGGTGACCGCGTTCCATGACGATCGTCTGGAGCGTGTCCACCTCGCCCTGGAACTGGTCGCGCTGGGCCTTCACGACGTCGCCGATCGAGACCATGCCGATCAGCTTGCCGCCGTCCACCACCGGCAGGTGGCGGATCCGGCGCGTCACCATCGTCGAGCCCACCGAGCCGAGGTCGTCGCCGGGCGCCCCGAGGATCAGGTCGCGCGTCATGAGCTGGCTGACGGGCAGCGGGAAGACCGCCTCGTTCCGGGCCGCCCACCGCACGATGTCCCGCTCGGACAGCATGCCGATCGGACGCCGGGCGTCGTCGACGACGACCAGCGCGCCGATGTTGTGCTGGGCGAGCACGCCGAGGGCATCGCGGATCGTCTGCTCGGCGAGGATCGTGACGACCTTGTCCCCCTTGGTGGCCAGGATGCTGGCGATGTTCATGGCGCTCTCCTCCGGCTCGATCTTAGCGCGGCCGTGCCCGCTCCGCCGCCAGCAGCGCCAGCCCGGCCAGCGCGCCGTAGGCGCCGGCCAGCGGCGCGGCCACGGCCAGCGGCGCGGCGGCGGACCACGGCCAGAAGACGGCGCCGCTGGGCAGCGGCGAGTGCACGAGCCCGCAGAGGGTCGCCAGGCTGGCGATCGCGAACACGGCGGCGGCGGCGGCCGCCCGCCGCTCGACGATGAACACCAGCGCCGCGCCCCAGAGCACCGCGGTCAGGATGAAGCCGTTGCCGAGCACCAGCAGCGTCCGGTACGTCAGCGCGGCCTCGCCGGTGAGATCGGCGGCCGTGCGGCCCAGCGCCGGCAGGATGCCCCCCAGCTCGATCAGCACCACGGCCGCGGCGACCGGCACGAAGGTGATGGCCACCGCGGCGCCGTGACGCGGCGGCGAGGCCAGGAATGCCTGGGCGGTGATCTCGAGCCCGATGAACACGAGGATCGGCGCCACCGCGGCCTCCGGCAGCACCCCGACCAGCGCGCCCAGCACGCCGGCCGAGGCGCCGAGGCCGATCACGAGCCCGGTCGCCAGCGTGTAGCCGCTTCGGGCGCCCATCGCCTTGTAGGCGGGGTGGCCGATGTAGGGGGTGTTCTGGATCACCCCGCCGCAGAGCCCGGCGAGCACGGTGGCCAGCGACTCGACCAGCAGGACGTCACGCGTGCGGTACTCGTCGCCGGCGGCCAGCGCGCTCTCCGTGTTGTCGATGCCGCCCACGATCGTGACCAGCGCGAACGGCAGCGCGATGGCGAGATAGGGCAGCGCCTCGTCCAGCGCCCCCACCCAGGCGAGCGTCGGCCACGGGATCGCCAGCGCCAGCCCCGCGCCCGCCGCCGGCGGCGCGTGGCCGGCACCCCCGAGCGCCGCGCGCAGCCAGAAGATCGCCGTCCCCGCCAGCACGGCCGCGAAGGCGCCCGGCACGCCGAACGGCATCCGGACCCCGCCGACGAGCCCCAGCAGCAGGACGACCAGCGCGACGAGGCCGACCAGCGGGTCGCGCAGGATCTTGAGCATCGGCAGGAACGCGATCAAGAGGATGGCCACCCCGGCGATCGAGCCCAGCAGTGCCGCCCGCGGCACCACCCGCCGCGCCCAGTCGCCGGCGAACGACAGCACGCACTTGACCAGCCCGATCGCGACGGTCACCGCCATCGCGACCTTCCAGGCGAGCACCGGATCGCCGGTGGCCAGCTTCACCGGCCCCAGCACGCCGAAGACCATGGCGAACAGCGTCGGCGTGTCGATGCCGAACGGCATCGCGGTGACGTCGTCGCGCCCCGTGCGGCGCGCCAGCCGCACGGCCATGACCGTGTAGGCGAGATCGCCCACCAGCACACCGACCGCCGTCCCCGGCAGCATCCGGCCGAGCACGAGGTCGGCCGGGAAGCCGAAGACGCCGATCAGCAGGCCGGAGAGGACGACGAGGTTGGTGGTGTTGTCGAGGGCGAGGCCGAGAAAGCCGTTGACGTCCCCCGCCGCGAGCCAGCGGGGGGTGCGCGAGCTAGCGGGCGCGGGCGTCGCCGGCGCTCCCCGCCCCGAGCAGGCTGCGCGCCAGCGCCCGCGTGCGCGCCGCCAGCGCCGCGCACCACGCCAGCGTGCCGCGGTTGTCGGCGACCTCCTTGAAGTCGAGCTCCAGCGGCTCGCTCACCCTGTCACCGAAGCGCAGGCGCGCGCGGTAGGCGCGGCCCTCGAGCGCGTCGTCGTCGTCGACGACGACCTCGACGCGCGCGTGCTCCCGCTTGCCGTGGGAGGCCAGGAAGTTACGGAGCCAGCGCTCGACCTCGTCGTACGTTCCACCAGAAAA
>Ga0299906_10002020_pt1 | contig 17110 bp, 12 predicted proteins | sample RVTome_14_FD_200259 | JGI IMG/M metagenome (GOLD analysis project Ga0299906, IMG submission 200259) | Soil microbial communities from uranium-contaminated site in the Upper Colorado River Basin, Wyoming, United States - RVT145D125 (version 2) ...
TGGGGGAGCAGGGCCAAGATGACTTCGTTGATCAACGTATCCAGGGCGTGAGGCTTCAACTCCATATCGAGACCAGCTTCGATCCGGCCAACGTCTAACAGGTCATCGATCAGGTCCTTCATCGAGTTGACCCGTTTATGGATCGTATCCAGTAGCTCTTTCTGGGTTTCATTGACCGGACCAACCTGGGCCATCAGGTTCGATGCAATCAAAATGCCGCCCAGCGGCGAGCGCAGGTCATGGGAGACAGCATTGACAAAATTATTCTTGAGCTCGTTCAACTCTTTGAAGTGGCTGACGTCCTGCATCGTGGCGACCCAGCCAACGATGCCGGCCTCGCCAACCGATACATGCGACAAGTTCGCAAAATAGGTCCGGCCGTCGATCAAGGGAATCTCGCCGGTCGATTTATCGCCCCGCATCGCACTTTCAAAGAGCTGAATCAAGGTTTCATTGGCGGTGCTGTCGACCAGGAGTTTGTCGCTCCGGGAGGTTTCTACCTCCATCACGTTCCAGGCGGCCGGGTTGTCCAATATGATGCGGCCTTCTTTGTTGACCACCAGAATGGCATCGGTGCTGCTGGCTAGGATCGCGGCCAGGCGCGCCCGTTCTTGCTCGGCCTGATGGAACAGGTGCGCGTTTTCGATACCGGCCGCAATCTGCGAGCCAATGAGCGAGAAGATATACAGCAGATCATCACTCAGGTCTTCCTTGCGATCCGACGCCATGTAAATGATTCCCAACGATCCAAGCCGGGTGATGATGGGAAACGACAGGCTTGTCACCGGCTCCCAATCGGCCGGGACCGGCATATTACCGGGGATACTTCTCGAATAAAGTAGTTCGGTTGGCACGTCGCCTTCACTCATTTCGGTGAAAGCCTCAAACATTATGTCGATGATATCATCGGTCTTATTAAAATTGAAGGGTACGGCCACGCCCAGGTAAACCCCGTGGTCTCCGGCCACGATGACGCCTTGCACACTGCCCGGCAGCAGGCGGGGCAGCATGCTCAGCGAGATATCGACCATCTCACTGAGATCCGTCATCGACACCAACATCTCGCCCAGACGATTCAGCATTTGGAGCTGATTGGTGCGCTGCTCCATCACGTCGGTCAGGTGGGCTTTCTTGATGGCGACGGCGACCTGAGGGATCAACTGCCGGAGCCGGTTGAGGTGTTTGAGGTTGTAAATATTGGTCTGGCGATGTCCCACAATAAGGCTGCCGTAAGGTCCTTTTGGCGTTGTGAGCGGGATCGCCATTTTCGACCGGATACCTTCTTCTAAAAGGATTTTATCATCGGGGTAGGTTCGATTATCCTGGTCAGCCGAAACAATATCGCCAAAAATACGCCCTTCATTATGTTCGATAATCCAGGCCAGGGCCGACTCTTTTAGCGGGATAGTCAAGCGGGTTTGCTCGTTAGCGCCGTATTCAGAAAAAATCCACTGCCGGACATTTTCTTTAGAGTCGTCCAGCAGTGAGATGCTCAAATGATCAAATGGCAGTAAATGGCTAAACTCTTGATAAATAATTTTGGCCGTGCCCGATAAGCCGTGTTCGGTATTGATAACGGTCATTATCTGGTTATTTGTTTCGATTTGGTGGGTGCGGTCCTGGGCCTCCTCATATAAATGGGCATTTCTAAGCGCGATCCCCAACGAAGCCGACATTGACACCAACAGTTCCTGATCATCGCTGGTAAAGGGTCCGCTGCGTTTGTTGATAACCTCTAACGCGCCGATGGGTTGACCCTGATTCAGAAGCGGCACGCATAAGACGGTTAGGGTCGTAAAACCTATCTGATCGTCGATGGTGGCGCAAAATCGTTGATCGTTGGGGGCATTGTTGGAGATGGCAGGCTGCTGGTTGGTGACCACCCAGCCGGCGATCCCTTCGCCCGGCTGCAAGCGAAACGACGTAATCTGCTTATTTTCTCCGCGCAAAGTCAGCTTAAAGTAAAGCTCACCCGTTTGCTCATCGACCAGCAGCAGTGATCCCGCTTCGACCTCTAAGATTTCGTTGATACCGGCCATCGTGCGGTGCAGCACTTCATCGATGTCCAGGCTGGACGTAATCGTTTGGGCAATCTGGTTGAGCGTTCGCAGCGCGTTGGCGTGCCGCCGGGCCCGTTCCAGCCGGTAGGCGTTATGCAGGTTGGTCCCCAGGTGCTCGCTCAGATAAACCAGGAACTGTCGTTTGTCTTCAGACAGGGAGGCGTGCATGGCCTCATGGCTGGCCACAATCAGCACCCCCACCGAGCCCTCTTCCGTGACCAGGGGCACAATAGCCGACAGGATCGAGTGAAAGGTGCCAAATAAGGCATCACCCAGATCAGAGTCGATCAGGTGATGGTTGGTCGAGTTTTTGGCCTCGACAAAATAGGGCTGCTTATTCGCAATCGCTTGCCCTATGAGCGTGTTCGGGGCAGGCCAATTCTCTGAGACAGGGGGGGCTTTATCTGAGATACAGATTTGAGCATCGGGCGCAATAGCTAACGGGGTGCTGATGGAGCCACAGGCCGTCGGTGGAAGGGGCGAGATAGTCAAGAGCCAGATACCATCAGCGGCGAGGGTTTTTAACAAGATATCATTGATTTTCTCGATCCGCTCGACCCAGGGTAACGGCTGGCCCAAGAAATCGTCAATTTCGTGCAGTGATTGCCAAACGGATATTGGTAATTGCGTTCTAATCATTAACTGCGTTTTCATCAATCAGCTAGACTTTTGTCCCTTGCCTGATTTTACGTAGCGGACTCAGAAACCTGATGGTACTTGATCAGCCTTCTGCCTACCGGACAGGCTTGATCGATCCTGATATTGCCAGACCTCACAAATGCGGGTTATCCATTGGCCTCCCGGATGGTTGGTGGGGAATGATCGATGTCTAAATCTAATTATGAGTATACCAGTGATACGGCGGGCTGACAACCCCTAAATGGCCTATATAGCCCAACTGTACTATATGGAAAGGCGGCTTTTAGTACTGAGTGATTGTCCGTAAATAAGTTTTTGGTTTAGGGGATTCGAGATTAGAGACATGGTGATTGTGAAATCTCTAATCTCTCGATGGTGGTAAGGCTAATTTAGGATAACCAGTCATTGCTGGCCAATGCTCTGTATCTCGATGGGCTCCGAAGGCAGTTGATAACGATACACCTCGACCCGGATAAAATGGACCTCGTCGGTCAATTCGGCGTTTTCGTTGAGCCAGGACCGGGTCAGGTGGCGCTGGTCCCACAGATCTTCTTCCGAAACGATGAGCCAGAGATCGTCCAGGCCGGCAGTCAACCTGATCATTTCGGCTGCGACAACCTCCGGTGATTTGTCGTCGTTGGTCCATAGTCCTTCCAAGAGGGTATAGTCGCCCCTATAGTAATAGGCCAATGTATGTTGTAGATAGGGTATCTGGATCATAATGGTTGCGGGTGAGGGTGATACCTGACTCAGGTATTGGGCCGCGCCTCGAAAGTCAGGCTTGATCGGCTCGCTCTGCTGCACCCAGATGCCCCTGAGATTGATAAGCAAGATCAGCAGCAGCCCCAGGCTCGCCAGCCAGCGCCCGTACTGCCGGACCCGCATCAGGCCAAGCACGATCATAAGATAAAACGCAGGCGTAATGTAAATAAGATAGCGGTCTTCGAAAACGGCGACCCGGAGTGAGATCAAATAGACGATCAACGCTGGCAGCAGCACCCAGGCCGCCAGGCTCAGCCGTGTGGTCAAGCCAAAGGCCGGGTGAAGGCTGGCCTGATGTGGCTGGTGGGCACGGTTGATTATATCCGGCGGCTGGCCCTGTAACGTTGGGTGGCTCACCTTTTCCTTTAAAAACAGGCCACACAAAAAAAGAAAAACAAAAAGTGTAATCGCCGCTAAACCGATCATCGCCGTCGAGCCGCTAAAACTGATCACACCCGTGGTGTAGAGCTGAAGCAATAGGTTGATTTGCCGTTGAAGTGGATAGAACGGGTGGCCGCTGTGAAACCCGGCCAGTAAGAGCCGGAACTGCCACAGGGCCAGGGGCAAATAGGGCAGGGTCAAAAAGGCCATGCTGATGAGCCAGCCACGCCATCGCTGGCGCAGTTGTGGGTAATGAAGCAAGCCTATCAGGCCATAAACGATCAGCATCAGGGGTGACAAAATGTGAGTATAAAACGAGAGGCTGGTGGCTGCTACAAACACCACCCACCAGACCAGCGGCCAGCCTGAACTAACGGATCCAGCCGTCATCGACCCCGGCCCGGCCAATGCTTTGAGATAAGCGATAAAAGCCAGCAGAATCAGGACTGCCAGCAAGCTGTACATTTTGGCTTCTTGCCCATACCAGACCAGGTAGGGCGATGTGGCTAATAACAGGCCCAACATCACCCCGGCCCAACGACCGAGCCTTAGCTGGCGCGCCAGAATAAAGCCAAGGGGTATCAGCAGCGTCCCCAGAAGCGCCGAGGGGTAACGCAGGGCGAACTCCGAGTCGCCGGTCAGGGTTCGCCAGGGGCGGAGTAATAGAAAGAAGAGAGGGCCGTTATGGCCGGCTCGAACCAGTCCGCTCACCAGTTCGGCCAGGGTCCAACTCGAAAAGCGAATGGCATCCACTTCATCGCGCCACAGGCTTTGCCGGCCCAGGGTGGTCACCCGCAGCAAAAAAGCGACCCACGTGATGCTGAATAACGTCCAGCGGGTCGCTTTTGGTGATGACAATGGGTTGCGTATGAGGGTTTGAAATCGTTTTTTAGAAACCTTCTTCTCTGGCAATCTGGCTGCGTCCTCGGAGATAAAGGAATAACATGAATACCGGCACTAATAAGAATAGCAGCACTCCGCAGCAGAGCCAAACATAGGCGGTCGAAACCACCACCGAGTCGATGAGTTCGATTTGATCCAAAATAAAATTGGGCGAGCCTGCCTCGTCATCCGTAAAAAGGTCTTCATCCGGTTCGACCGGCTCAGAATCGAACGATTCCGGTTCGGGGGCCGGTTCTTCGGGTATCAGTGGCTCGCTGCCTGTCTCGTCGACCGGCTCGATGGGCGTTTCAACCTCGGTCGCCGGTTCGTCCGTGGTCGACTGGTCCGTCTCAGTCTGTTCGGATGCGGCTGGTTGCTGCTCGACAGGCTGCTGCTGGGCCGGAGCTTGTTCAACCGGAGGAGGGGCCGTGGGTTGGGGTTGAGCGGGCGACTGCTCCGGCTGGGGTTGGGCCGGGGGCGCTTGTTGTTCGGGCACGGGTGACTGGGGCGATTGAAAGAGCATCTCGGCCGTGGCACTGCCACCGGCGATCCAGAAGGTCAGGATTATTGAAATGCTAAAAAGCAGAGCGAGGCGTCTCAAATCCTGCCGGGGTAATGCCTGGGCCTGGTTAGCTCGATGACCTGGTGAACACCTCACCTTGGGTAAAGCCGATTGGCGCATGAAATAATGACATCTCCTATAAAATTAGGTTTTCTACCACCGCCTGATTCCAACCTCGTCATCGAGATAGTTCCCATGAATAGGCGGTTTGGTAACAATTGGGTTATTATATCAATATCGGAAGCGTTTCGCCAATTCAGCCGGTTATCAGGTTGTGGTTCAAAAACAAAAAAATCAGCCGGGATAAGCCCCGCTGATTTTCACAATCCACCCAAAAACCAACCTGTGCTTCAATTTAGGGGATGACGAAAGCAGGACCCCCTTGCAAGGATGTTGCCAGTAAACACAAACAGCCCAAAATGAGCACCGAAAGGAATAACAAGACGGCTAATATTAAGAGCTGTTGCTGGGAAAGACCAGTCATGAAACCCCTCTTCAAAGATCGCTTACCAATTCTAGCATAACATAAAATTATAGATTGTCAAGCCTATTTCGATGTTATCAGCAGTTCCCAGGCGAGGTTGAACACACCATTCGCCAATCTTGACAGAGGCGCCCGGAAATGCTAGGATGACAGCCAACGTGCCAATTTGCGTAAAACAAAGGAGATAAGTATGGCCAAGAGATTCAAAATCACTTATGTAACGCTGTCGGCTGATAATGAGGAATTGCAATCGGCGTTTGATGAAGCAATCGACCGGGTCAAATCGAATTGGTTAGGCCAGGAAGTGCCTATGTACATCAATGGCGAAACGATCCGGGCCGCTGACACGTTCAAAAGCTACAGCCCCATCGACACCGACCTGCATCTCTGCACCGCCCAGAGCGGTACTCCGGAACATGCCAACGCCGCTGTGGCGGCGGCCAAAAAAGCCTTCCCGGAGTGGCGTAAGACCTCGTGGCAGGAGCGGGTCGCCATCATCCGCAATATCGCCGAGAAAATCAGCGACAACAGCCTGGAACTGAGCGCCCTCATGATTTACGAGGTCGGCAAGAATCGGCTGGAGGCCCTGGGCGAAGTCGAAGAGACCGCCGACTTACTGCGCTATTATGCCGACTCGATGGAAAAGAATAACGGGTTCGTCAACGAGATGGGCAAGCTCAACCCCAACGATCCGACCGAACATAACTACAGCGTCCTGGCACCCTACGGCGTCTGGCTGGTCATTTCGCCCTTCAATTTTCCTATGGCTCTGTCAGCTGCGCCGATTGCCGCCGCCCTGGTGACCGGCAACACCGTGGTCTATAAAGGGGCTTTGGAAACCCCTTACAATAATTGGAAGACGGCTGAACTGTTTATGGAGGCCGGTTTGCCGCCGGGGGTCTTCAACAGCGTGCTGGGGCCGGATGAGACGTTGGGCCAGTCATTGTTGGACAACCCGCAGGTCAATGGCTTTACCTTCACCGGTTCCCACCCGGTCGGCATGAAAGTCCTCAGGACAGCCGCGAGTGGACCAACCCCCCGGCCCGCCATCGTCGAGATGGGTGGTAAGAACCCGACCATCGTCTCCAAGACAGCCGATCTGGACAAAGCCACCACCGGCGTGATGCGCGCGGCCTTTGGTATGGATGGCCAGAAATGCTCGGCCTGCTCTCGCGTCTATGTGCAGGAGGAGGTGTACGAGGCGTTCAAGAACAAGCTGGTTGAAAAGACCAGGGCCATCAAAATTGGCGACCCCACCGAGCGCGACACCTTCATGGGAACGGTCGCCCACGAGGAAGGATTCAGCAAATATAAGCAGTTCATGGAGAAGGCCCGGGCCAATGGCCAGGTTCTGGTCGGCGGCAACGTCTTGAACAAAGGCCGTTATGCCAAAGGTTACTATGTTGAACCGGCCATCATCGAAGGTCTGCCGGAAGATCATGAGCTGGTCAAAGAAGAGTTATTCGTGCCGATTCTGCACCTCGCCAGGGTCAAGACGTTGGATGAAGCCATGCAGCGAGCCAACGACACCGTCTATGGGCTAACCGCCGGCTTCTTTGGCGAGGACGAACAGGAGGTCAACTGGTATCTGGAAAACATTCAGGCCGGCACCACCTACCTCAATCGCGCGGCCGGTGCGACCACCGGCGCCTGGCCCGGTGTCCAGGCCTTTGGCGGTTGGAAGGGCAGTGGCTCCAGCGGCAAAGGCATCGGCGCGCTGTATACCCTGCCCCTCTATATGCACGAGCAAAGCCGGACCATCATCGGTTAAGCTAAGTCTGCCAGAACTGAAATTAACCATGAAGAACATGAAGGGCATGAAGTTCTTTTATTCTTCATGCCCTTCATGGTTGAATGTTTTCGTCCATAGGTCTCATTCACCATTCACCCTTCACAATTGATTATGCCCTACACCATCGATACCCAACTCATCACCCGTTTCCGAAACCGGCTTGAACAAGATCAGCCGCTGTGTTTGGATTTGCTGCGCCAAATGGTCGAGATCAACAGCTTTACGGCCAACCCGGCTGGGGTGAACAAGCTCGGCGAGCTAACCGCTGCCGCGTTCGCGCCTTTGGGCTTTACGACCGAGACGGTTCAAGCGACCAATCCCGCCTACGGCCGGCATCTGGTTCTCACCCGGCCAGGTCGCTCCGGACGCAAAATCGGACTGATATCGCACCTCGATACGGTCTTCCCGTCCGACGAAGAGATCCGCAATAACTTTTCTTGGCGGCCGGACGGCGATAAAATCTATGGTCCCGGTACTCAGGATATCAAAGGCGGCACCGTCTTGATCTATATGATGCTGACCTCGCTGCAAGCGGTGCTGCCGGCGGTATTTGATGAGGTTACCTGGGTCGTCCTGCTCAACTCATGCGAAGAGGTCGCGGCCCTGGACTTTGGCGATGTCTGTCTACACCATCTCGAGGGGCCGACCCTGGCCGGTCTGGTTTTTGAGGCCGGCGATATGAAACCGGATCGCTGCCTGACCGTGGTTGGACGCAAGGGCATGGCCGTCTACCATATCACGGTTAAGGGACGGGGGGCGCATGCCGGCAGTGCCCATCACAAGGGGGCCAACGCCATTCTCCAGATGGCCCGGCTCATCGAGGAGGTCGCGGCCCTGACCGACTATGACCGCGGTCTGACCTTCAATGTTGGCACGATGGCCGGCGGCACCGTCATCAACCGCGTGCCGCACCACGCCGTCGCGACCGGCGAGATGCGGGCTTTTGCCAGTGAGGTTTATCAGGCTGGTCTGGCCGGGTTAAAAAGCCTGGCCAACCGGGCCAGCGTGCGCAGCCCTGCCGATGACTACCCCTGCCGCATCGACATCGACATTTTCCACGAATCACCCCCCTGGTCTCGCAATGAAGCCAGCGACCGGCTGTTGGCCCTCTGGCAGCAGGCCGGGCATTCGGTGGGCTTGCAGGTTTTGCCCGAAGAGCGAGGTGGCCTAAGCGACGGCAATCTGATCTGGTCCCAAATCCCCACCCTGGATGGCCTGGGACCGTCCGGTCGGAATGCCCACTGCTCCGAACAAAGCGCCGATGGTAGTAAAGAGCAAGAATATGTGCAGGTCTCGTCGTTTGTGCCCAAGGGCTTGCTCAATCTGATAGGCATCCTTAATTTGATCAACACAGTCTGAACCTCAGGTGAGACCCATTACCGCTTATTGTCAGCACCTGTCGGGCATGTTATACTGGGCCAAATAGAATTACTTGTCCCAATCTCTAATCTCCAGTCCCTAATCAAGCGAGACCTACCATGCACACAATGACCCCGGCTGAGTACAAAGCATTTTTACTCGAGACCGCCCGCACCGGTAAACTGGCTACCGTGCGCCGGGACGGCCGCCCCCACATCGTGCCGATCTGGTTTGATCTCGACGGTGACGACCTGATCTTTACCACCTGGCACAAATCGGTCAAAGCCGTTAATATGCAGCGCGATCCCCGGGTCTGTCTGTGCATCGATGACGAGACACCCCCGTTTGCCTATGTCCAGATCGAAGGGACGGCTGTCTTTAGCGACGATATGGCAGAGCTGCGCCGTTGGGCTACCCGCATTGGCGGCCGCTACATGGGGGCCGATCAAGCCGAGGCCTATGGCCGGCGCAACAGCGTCGAAGGCGAACTCGTGGTGCGTATCACGCCAACCAAAATCATTGCTCGCACCGGCATTGCTGACTGATCAACCTCTTCAGGATTAGGGAATAGACAAGATTGTTTTTGAAAAGCCAATCCTTTCCAATTTTCTTGCCCACAATGCAAGAAGTTGTTCGAGTAGATATTCTTATGATTTGGAGAATTCAATGAACCCACCGACCCTGGCGGAAATTCGGGCGAATCGGGAGCAACTTAACGGCCTCATCATCGAGACTCCGGTTTGGCGCTGGCAGACCCAGAAAATAACTGACATCGTTGGCCTTGAAACCCAGGTCTTTCTCAAACTGGAACTGTTCCAACATACCGGCACCTTCAAGCCCAGGGGCGCGCTGACCAACATTCTCAGCCTCGATGATGAGGCCAGAGCCCGAGGCGTGACCGCGGTTAGCGCCGGCAATCACGCCATCGCCGTGAGTTATGCCGCCCGGCAGTTAGGCGCCACGGCCAAAGTGGTCATGCCCAAAACGGCCAACCCGGTCCGGGTAGCTCTCAGCCGCGAATTCGGGGCCGAGGTCGATCTGGTCGATGACGTGATGCAGGCCTTCGACCGGGTCCATCAGATCGAAGCCGAAGAGGGCCGGACTCTGGTCCATCCCTATGAAGGCAAACTCACCATCCTCGGCACCGCCACGGTTGGCCTTGAATTCTGCACCCAGGTGCCCGACCTCGACGCCGTGATCATCCCCATCGGCGGCGGCGGTCTGTGCGCCGGCATTTCGACCGCCTTCAAGCTGCTTCAGCCCCGCTGCCAGGTCTTCGGGGTTGAGCCGGAAGGCGCGGATACCATGCATCGCAGTTTTGCCCAGGGCAGCCCGGCCAGCATCGATAAGGTTCGGACCATTGCCGACAGTCTGGGCGCGCCCCACGCGGCGCCCTACAGTTTTAGCCTGTGCCGGCAATATGTCGATGAACTGGTCATGGTCAACGACGATGATCTCCGGCGCAATATGGTGCGCATGTTTTATGGCCTCAAACTGGCCGTGGAGCCGGCCGGGGCCGCCGCCATCGCTGCTCTATGCGGCCCCCTGCGTGAGCGATTGCGAGGCAAACGGGTCGGCATCATCGTCTGCGGTACCAATATCGACCTGGCTACGTTTGCCGCCCAGGCCGGAGCCGGCGAGGCTTGAGCCGGACATCCGATGCCGCTGCTGCAACCCCCGCCAGGATCGCCGCTCGAACTCAGGCTGGCCCGCAACCTGGTGCGTTCGCTCAAACGCGGCCAGCCCTGGGTCTTTGCCGATGCGCTGCGCGATCTGCCTGCCGCTCCGCCCGGAACACCGGCCATCCTGCTCGATAACAAAAAAGGCCGCGAGATCGCGCGCGGCTTCTATGACGCCAGTAGCCCGCTGGCCTTTCGCGCCTGTACGCTGGAGCCGGATCAGCCGCTCGACGATGATTGGGCCGCCGCCGGACTGGCCCGCGCCCTGGCCCTGCGACAGGCTCTTTTTGATGAAACGACCACCGGCTACCGCCTCTGCAATGGCGAGGGCGATGGGTTACCCGGCCTGGTCTGTGATGTCTATGGCGACACGGCCGTGATCCAACTCGATGGGGTCGGGCCGGCCGGCTTCTGGCAGGTCGAGGGCGTGGCCCAATGGGTGGCCGGGGCTCTGTCATTGCGTTGTGTCACCTGGCAGCCGCAGGGCCGTCGCAGCCGTGGGCCTGCCCCGGCCGGCCAAGCGTTGGTCGGCCCGACGCCGGCAGCCCGGATACCGTTTCTTGAAAACAACATCCGATTTACGGTCGACGTCATGCACGGGCAAAAAACCGGCTTCTACCTTGATCAACGTGACAACCGCCGGCGCATCGGGCGGTTGGCCGCCGGACGGCGGGTGCTCAATCTCTTTGGCTATACCGGCGGCTTTTCCGTCTATGCCGGGTTGAACGGAGCCGGTCGCGTCACCACGGTCGACCTGGCCGAACCGGCCCTGCACGTGGCCGATCATCATTGGCAGCTCAACGGCCTGCCTGAGACCGGTCACCAAACTGTCGTTGCCGATGCGTTTGAATTTCTCGACACGGCCGCGCGCCGGAAACAAGAGCGCTGGGACCTGATCGTGGTCGATCCACCTTCCTTTGCCCCTTCTCAAGAGGCCGTGCCACAGGCGCTGCGAGCCTACCAGAAACTTGTCGCTGCCAGCGCCAGCGTGACCGCACCGGCTGGCCTCCTGGCGGCCGCGTCCTGTTCCAGTCACGTTCGCCCGGATGCCTTCTTGACCGCCTGTGAGGAAGGTATTTCCATCGCCCGCAGACGCGCGACCCTGCTCGGCAGCTTCGGCCAACCGGCGGATCATCCTACCCCGCTCGCGTTTCCCGAGTTCCGCTACCTCAAGTTCGTCCTGCTGCGGCTTGAGTAGGATCTGGGGATGTGAGATGTGGGATGTGAGATTTTGGGAGTAGCATCCTGAGTAGGCCGGTCGGTGTGAACTCATTACCGCAGGTGACCCTGGTCGATGGTTACATAGGATCGTTGCGCAAATGAAGGCCGTATCGAAGAGCTGCTACCTTATAATACTTGCTTGTGAGGTACTCAAACCAATGAAACCACTCCAGCCCATCTCAAGCGTCGCCCTTTTCCCGGAAGAACGAGCTGCGCTGCTCCAGCTTCTGTCCCAACTATCGGCGGAGGATTGGGACCGGCCCACCGTCTGTACCGGTTGGTCGGTCAAAGATGTGGCCCTTCATATCTTCGGTGGGGATGTGGGCCTGTTGTCGCGATCACCCGATTTCAAATTTCCCGGATCGGGCGACGTGGTAGAATGGGATGACCTGGTCGTCTTTATCAACCAGGCCAATAAAATCTGGGTCGAAGCCACTCGCCGCATGAGCGCCAGCCTGCTGTGCCAACTGCTTGAATTTACCGGCGGCCAGGTCTATCAGCGCCTGCTTGCACTCGATCTTATGGCCCTGGGCGAACCCGTCAGTTGGGCCGGTCCCGATCCGGCCCCGGTTTGGCTCGACGTGGCCCGCGAATACACCGAGCGCTGGCTACACCAGCAGCATATCCGGGACGCGGTCGCCCGGCCCGGCCTGACCGACCACCGCTTTTTTGCTCCCGTATTGGATGCATTCGTCCGGGCTCTACCTCACACGTTCCGGCAGGTCCGGCGCGATATCGGCGCCGTGGTCGAACTGGTCATTCTGGGTGACGCCGGCGGAACATGGTTCCTGGTACAAACGGATGACGCCTGGCTCCTTACTCAGGAGGTGACCTCCCTGGCTCAAACCAGTCTTACCCTCGATCAAGACATTGCCTGGCGCATCTTTACCCGGGGCATCAGCCCGACCGCAGCCGCCGCCAACAGTACGTTGAGTGGGGATCACTCTCTGGGCCTGAAAATCCTTGAGGCCGTTTCGATTATTGCTTGATATGATTAGGGTGTGTTGGCATTTCGGGTCATGTCATCCCTTCGACAAGCCCTTCGTCAGGCTCAGGATGTATTCAGGACAGGTCTGAGTGACCGTCGGGAGCGAAGAATCTCCCCCTTCATCGTGAATTCAGCCATCAACCCAGAGATTCTTCGTCGCTTCCTATGCTCTTCAGAATGACATGGCTGGACTAATTATCGAGTTCAGGTTATGAGGATAACGTATGAGTGATTGGAACCCATCACTTCCCCTGAGTGGGGTGAAGGTGGTGACCCTGGAGCAGGCCGTGGCCGCGCCGTTCTGCTCACGCCAGTTGGCCGATCTGGGCGCGGATGTGATCAAAGTGGAGCGCCCCGGCAGCGGTGACTTCGCCCGCAGCTATGAGGGCTCCTTGAATGGGTTGTCGGGGCATTTCGCCTGGCTCAATCGGGGCAAACGCAGCGTGGTCCTCGACCTGAAGCAGGCGGAAGACCAGGCCACGTTGGGCGAGCTGCTGGCCCGCGCCGATGTCTTTATTCATAACCTGGCCCCGGGCGCGGTGGAGCGTTTAGGCTTTGGCTACGAGGCGCTGCAAGTGGAGCAGCCCCGTCTGATCTGGTGCGGCATTTCGGGCTATGGCCCTGATGGCCCTTTCCGGGACAAGAAAGCCTATGATCTACTGGTGCAGGCCGAGGCGGGTGTGGTGAGTTTGACCGGCAGCCCGGACGCGCCGGCCAAAGTCGGCGTGTCTGTGGCCGATATTGCGGCGGGCCTGTACAGCTACGCCTCGATCATGGCGGCGCTGCTCAACCGGGCTCGCACCGGGCGCGGCGAACGCATCGATATCTCGATGCTCGAATGCCTGGTTGAGTGGGCCATGCCGTCACTCTACATGTGGCATGGCGCGGGCCAGATGCCCGAACGGGTGGGCGTGCGCCACAACATGATCGTGCCCTATGGTGCGTATGCCTGCGCCGACGGCAGCGTCAACTTTGCTATTCAGAATCAGCGTGAATGGGGCCGCTTCTGCCGGACGGTGCTGGAACGGCCTGATCTTGTCGACGATGAACGTTTTGCCACTAACACTCAGCGCCTGGCGAACCGGGTTGAACTGGAGACCCTGATCGAGCAGGTGTTTGGCTTGCTTACGGCGCGAGAGATCATCCGGCGGCTGGAGGCGGCGGAGATTGCCAACGGAGTCGTAAATGATATGGCGGCGGTCATTAACCACGCCCAACTGGCGGCCCGCGAGCGTTGGACCGAGGTCGCCTCACCCAACGGCCTGATTATGGCGCTGCTGCCGCCACACAATCTGAGAAGTGCGCCCCCCCGGATGGGCCCCGTGCCCGCGCTGGGTGAGCACACCAAGCAAGTACTGGCTGAATTACAGGAGGACGCATGACCCAATCGAACGGACCTTGCTATGAAACATTTGAAGTGGGGAAAGTGATCCGCCATGCCCTGGGGCGGACCATCAGTACCACGGACAACACCTGGTTTACCTTGCTGACCAATAACAGCAACCCGATCCACTTTGACCGCCATTACGCTGCGCAGACTGAATTCGGGCAGCCGCTGGTGAACTCGACCCTGACCCTGGCTGTGGTGCTTGGTCTGGCCGTGGCGGATATATCGCAGCACGCGGTCAATCTTGGTTGGACGGATATCACGCTGCCCGCGCCCGTGTTTGAAGGCGATACCCTCTATGCCCAGACCGAAGTCTTGAGCAAACGCGAGTCGAAGTCACGCCCGCACATGGGCATCGTCGAAGTCAAGACCACCGGCTACAAGCAGGACGGCACGGTGGTCATCACGTTTCGGCGCACGATTATGGTCTTCAAGCAGGCGCACGTGCCCGTACATCCGACGCCGGATATAAAAACCTGAGACGTGATAACCTATAACCAGTATTTGGGCCAGTCGTAATGTTCGAATAGTTTGTTTTCATAGTCCCGCTGGATTGGTTCTGAAGGATCATATTCCGGGCTGTTCTTAATCGTTTCCTGGATCAAATCGACATGGGCAATCGAGCCGGCCCATTCGATATCATTGATCCAAAATGGCGAGATCAAGACCTTGCGGCCCGGCAGCCAACTGCCGGTGTCGACGATCATATAGCGAATAGCCCAGGTATCGTCATTCAGAATGAAATCTTCAACGTGGCCAATTTTGCCATCATGGGCGTGAATATGGTAACCGATGATCTCTTTTGAGCTTTGCAAGTGGGGATCATATGCTTGCTTTTGGGGTTCAGGTTCGCCATTCAGCTTAACGCTCTGCTCATTCGCCCTGATCATTTCAACAACCGAGTCGGAACGCATGCCAAAATTTTCTTCCTGAAACAGGCCGCCACCGAGCCGGTCGATATAGGGCCAGGCATAATGTTCGTGTAACGCTATTTCATGCTGGCGGGACACAGGCTGATCGGTCTCGATGTCGGGACTGTATTTGACCTGTTCGGTCGTGAGTTTGACCGGCAGTGCCTGGGCCTCGTCATTGGGCTGTTTGAGGGCCACCGGCGCGATCAAGACTTTTCGCTCCAGCAGCCAACTACCGGTCTCGACCACCAAATAACGGACGAGCCAGAGTTCGTCATCAAAATAAAATTCGGCTACTTTGCCCAGCTCGCCATCTTCGGCCACTATTTTATACCCCTGAATGTCTTTTATACTTCGAAACATGGACCATCTCCTCTGAAAATAAGTGTCATGTGTCAGGTAATGATTTTAATTATACCAGGCGTTCTTGAACGGCCCGCACGGCGGCTTCCACGCGCGAGGCCACGCCTAACTTGCCAAGCAGGCTCTGGATCTCCTTCTCCACGGTTTTCAGAGCGGTTCCCAACAACAGCCCAATCTCTGTGTTCGTTTTGCCGGCCACAATCAAACGCAAGACCGCTATTTCCTGGCCGGTCAAGGCCGTCTCTTCGGGTTTCTGGCCCGAGGTCAAACGATCAAGCCGGGTTGACACCCGCCGACTGAGCCAGCCTGTCTCGCCGCGGGCGACTCCCTGGACGGCCTTGATAATGGTGCGGGGCGCTTCATCTTTGGTCAGATAGCCGGCTGCCCCACTGGCCAGCAAACCGGAGATGTACTCGGTGTCATCGTAAGCACTCAAGGCCAAAACATGCACCGGCGAGTCCATCTGCTGTAATTTTTGGGCCACTTCGACGCCGGTCAAGCCCGGCATCTCCATGTCTAACAGCAAGACATCAGGGGCGAGATCATCGACCAAACATAACGCTTCGAAACCGTTGCTGGCCTCGCCAATCACTTCGATGCCGGGTGCAGCGTTGAGCATATTACGAATACTGGCGCGTACTAGCGGGTGATCGTCGGCCAGAATTACGCGCGTGGTTCTCATAAGTTACTCCTCGTGTATCCTCCCGGAAAATATGAATTCATCAAAAAAGCCTCCAACGGAGGCTTCGCCAGGTCGCATAGGCCAGGTTGCTACTGGCTTGCATCGTGTGGAATCTATAACCATCTTACAGCATCGCCCCATGTTTAGCAATGGGGGAGGTTCCTAAACAGGAATTAGGGATATCCCTACCCCGATTGGCAGGTGCGAGGGATAACGGCCCGGATCAGTGTGCCCTGGCCGGGTGCGGACTTGATCGTCAACTCACCTCCGATGGCCTCCACTCGTTCAGCCGCCCCCACCAGGCCCAGATGTCCCTCACGAACCAGTTCGATCCGCCGCTTGAGCACCTCAAAGCCACAGCCATCATCCTCGACCGCCAGGATCACCTGGTCCGGGCTCAACGCCAACTCGACCCTGACATGGGCTGCCTGGGCGTGCCGCACGATATTGCTGAGGGCTTGTTGGTAGACTCGAAATAGGGCTAACCTGACCTGCTCTGGCAGCGTCTGCCCATCGGGCCTCAACTCCAGTTTCAGGCTTAACTCTGGCTGGGCCTGCTGGAACTGCTCGGCGTGGGAGCGGATGGCCTTCTCCAGGCCAAAGGGCGCCAGAGCCGGGGGCCGCAGTTCGCCACACAGCGTGCGTAAGGTCTGGATCGTGCGCTGGACCGCGACCTGGGTCGTGACCAGCTTGCCCCGGCCGACCTCACCGGGCAAGGCATCCCAGACCTCATTGAGTTGATACGAGATGCCATACAGGTCCTGCATGGGGCCATCGTGCAGCTCTTGAGCCAGATGGAGCCGTTCGGCTTCGCGGCTCGCCATCAACCGGTGCTGGACCTCGGCCAATTCGGTCTCCATCTGTTTGCGGGCGGTGATGTCCTTGACCATGTTGATCATAAACTGAGCTTCATCTTCGTTATTACGGATGAGCGACACGGTCAGATGACCCCAGACCA
>Ga0299906_10002021_pt1 | contig 17108 bp, 13 predicted proteins | sample RVTome_14_FD_200259 | JGI IMG/M metagenome (GOLD analysis project Ga0299906, IMG submission 200259) | Soil microbial communities from uranium-contaminated site in the Upper Colorado River Basin, Wyoming, United States - RVT145D125 (version 2) ...
GGATTCGAGAACAAGTAGACGGCTGCGTCAAAATAAACTTGGCGATTCCGGTGTTTGTCTGTAGAATCGCGAAAGAAGCTTAGCTAAAGAGTTGTTCGAGAAGGATAATTTAGCAACTTCTTTACAACCTTTGGCTTGACTTCGCCGCTTATCCAAGTAAGGTAGCGGCCTGTCGCGGCAACGGCGCGCGGGTTCAACTACTCGAACCCCGGGCAAAAAGCCGGTTCGCGGCGATAATTTGAGTCGTTATAACGCGTCTCGGACGCAGGAATTTCGTCAAAGGATTGAACCGTTGATTCCCGACTCGGAAAAAACAATAGACCAAACAGATCAATTGGAACACCAATCCAGCCGTTTTACGCGGGCTTATGGCTTTGCCCCTTCAAAGTGGTGCATTCCGCTTTTGCGCTGCAGGTGGAAAACATGTTAAAGAAAATCGTGCTCTCGCTCGTATTGATCCTGGCAGGCGGCCTGACGGCTTCAGCCCAGGAATATCACTATATCGGCGTCCAGGGGAGCTGGTGGAACTCCGAATATGCCGGTGAAGGCTTTGCTCTCGAGGAATTCGGCGACGGCTTCATGATCGCCTACTGGTACACCTATGGGCCGATGGGTGAACAGATGTGGCTGCTCGGCACCGGCCAACGCGAAGGCAACACGGTGGTGCTCGACACGGTTCGCACCTCGGGCGGTACGATGGCCGATCCGGCCAGTTCGGAGAGCGTGGTCGAGGAGCCGTGGGGTACCGTCACCCTGGAAATCGTGGACTGCGCCCATATCAACATGAGCTACGAGTCGCTCGACGGCCAGAGCGGCGGTTATCCGATGTTGCGCCTCCTGAGCAAACCGCTGGCGGCGGGTTCCTGCAATGCCATCCAGGTCGAGGCGCCCGAGCCGCCACCAGAAGAAGAGCCCCCGCCGGTAGAAGAACCCCCACCCGAAGTGGAGCCGCCGCCGCCGGCGCCTGTCGTGAGCATCACCTTGCAGAAGCGCAGCGCCACGGGGCAATGGCAAGACACGGACATTCCATTCTGGGGTCTCGCGGTCATCAACAAGACCTATATAGGCAATCCTCCCAGGATTGACCTGTTCCGCTTCCGAATCATGGTCGAAGAAGGCGAGATGATCATTGGAAACGTTATTGCCTCCGAGCCCACCGGCATCAGCCAGCCGAGCGTCGAAGGCATCAGGCCCGGCCAGTCGTTCCCGGAGGGAAGCGAAGTAACGTTCAGGCTGGAATCCAACCTGACCGGGGGCGAGCGGGTTTACCCCTACTACAGCGTTCACATCTTAAACTTGGGGCAGATTCTCGATCTGACGGTCCGGCTGTCCACCCAGTCGCTGTAAGCGGCAACCTCAAGAGTCAGTCATGAACTTCGGAAAAGAGCCTCAATGAGGCTCTTTTCTTTTTCACGCCTGCAATCTACCGAACAGCAGGAATTCCCTGGGGTCGTATACTATTGACAAACACCTCGGGAGACTTCATGACCCAGATCCGTTCACAGAAGGGCAAGGCCCTGTTGTGGATACTGCTGCTTCTGATCATCGCCGCGGGCCTTGTGTATTATTTCTACTTCCGCAAGGCCGAGGGCGTGCCCAGCGAAGCCCTGCCCCCGCCGGTGCCGGCCGTCAGCGAAGCACCCGACGTAGCTGAGCCCGAGCCAGCGCCCGAGGACGAAACGCCTCCACCCAAACCCACCGTCGAGGAAGCGCCGGTCGAAGTCGAGGCCCTGCCACCGCTGCCTCAAAGCGATGACGAGGCGCTGGAGACGGCAGAAGAGCTTTTGGGCGAAGATCCCGTCCGGACCTACCTGGTCACCGAAGGCGTGATCCCGCGCCTCGTGGCCGCCGTCGATGCCTTGACCCTGGAGGAGCTGCCCAAAAACATCCTGCCCGTCCGCGGGCCGGGCGGTGAATTCGAGGCGGAGGAAATCGGCCTCAGCGACCGCATCAATCCCGAAACGGGCCTGCCGGAGCCACAATACGTCGTCGATGCCGCGAATTTCGAGCGCTACACGGGCCAGGTCGAAGTATTCGAGTCCATGGATACCCGCGCCCTGGCGGAGCGTTACCAGCGGTACTACCCGCTGCTACAGCAGTCATACCGCGAGCTGGGATACCCGGAAGGCGAGTTCCAGGACCGCCTGCTGGTGGTCATCGACCACCTGCTGACGACGCCCGAGCCGGAGCGGCCCGTTCAGCTGCTCAAGCCGGAAGCGTTCTATGAATTCGCCGATCCGGAGTTGGAATCGCTGTCGGCCGGCCAAAAGGTGCTGATCCGAATCGGTCCCTCGAACGCCGCCCGGGTCAAGGACAAGCTGCGCGAGATTCGCGAGGCGATTCAGACCCAGCGTGAGTAGTCGCGCCGCGCGCTGATGATGCTGTGCGGCATGGCCGACATCAGTGACTTGAAATCCTCCCCGCGAAGGTGGACCAGGTGCTCGTGATCGCCGGCTTCGATGTAAATATCGGAGGCGTGGCGCAGCTGTTCGTCCCAGATGACTTCCAGGCCGTAAGCGTCGCTCAATGCCGGCACCGCGCCGACGTCGCAGTCCGCAAACAGGCTGGTCAACTCGTCCTCGTCCGCGAACTCGAGTTCGCGACCCAGCTCCTCGTTGACCCAATCGACCTCGATGCGGTTGTTTGAAGGCAGCACGCCGACGATGTAGCCTTGCTCGTCCTCCAGCACGACGGCCTTCGCCATCTGGTGGAGCGGAATGTGTGCCGAGCGCGCCGAGTCCTCCGAAGATTCGGTGTGGGCGTGGGCGATGAGGCTGTACTCGATGTTGTTGCGGTCCAGGTATTCTCTAAGCTTTTGCGAAATAGGCATCTCAATACGCTCCTGCGCGGGGGGGCTGTTGGCCCGCGCTCCACTATTCAGAGCTACCTCTAAGCATAGTTCAGCAGAAATAATTTTCATGACGGTAGAATGCACATTGCTTCGAGTCCCTAGTCCATCGCGAGGTGTTTCTTGAAACCATTGGCCATCATCCTGGCGCTCGTCGCCTGCGCGTCTCTCCCGGCCCAGGAGGCCCGGGAGAATTCGCCGGAACGAGAGGCGTCGCGCATCTCTTCGCTGGCGCGGCTGTACTACAAGAACAGGCTCAACTATGAGCCGGAACTGGCCTATTTCAGCGGCATCGAGCTGCAAAGGCACGACGGCATGCACGACAACTCGCCGCGCGCCTGGACCGGTTTCCAGGCCAACGATGGCTGGATGCTCCTGGAGCTGCGGCGGCTGGACCCGGAGCTCGTGCGCGGGCGTGTGGAATGGATCCCCTACGCTTACATGCTGGAGGACCTGGTTGCCCGGTCAGGTCTGCGCGTGTGCCAGGACTACCTGTGGAACGTCAACCAGATGGGGGGATGGCACACGCGCTATCCGCGCATCGCCGAGATGCAACCTGTCGGCAGCCAGGTCTTGCGTCAGCAGGCCATGATTCGCTGGAAGAAGTTCCCCGGTTTCATCGACCAGGAAATCGCCAATCTTCAAACCGGCCTGGGGCGCGGCTACTCGGCGCCCAAAACGGTGGTCCGGCGGGTGATCGAGCAGGTCGACGGGCTGCTGGCGGTTGCGCTGGAAGAATCCCAGCTGACCTCGCCCGCCCGGCGCGACGATGATGAGGCCTTTGCGGCCGAATTCACCGCGCTGGTCAAGGACGAGATCATGCCGGCCTACGGCCGCTACCGCCATTTCCTCCAGGACGACTACCTGCCGCAGGCCCGCGACGCGCTTTCGGTGCTGGAGAACACCAAGGGGCGGGAGTGCTACGAGGCCTCGCTCAGGGCCTACACCACGCTGGAGCGGAGTCCCGAGGAAGTGTTCGAACTCGGCCAGCAGACGGTCGCGGCCAACCGCGAGCGGGTGATGGAGCTCGGCAAGACCGCCTATGGCCTCGATGATTTCACCGCCATCATCGAGCGCGTCCAGGCCGACGAGGGCGACAAGTTCGCCTCGGCCGACGAGTTGCTGGAGTTCTCGCGTGAGACGGTTGACCGTGCAGGCGCCGCCATGCCGCGCTGGTTCGGGAAGGTGCCCGACCGCGAGGCCGTGGTCGAGCCGTTTCCATCGTACCAGGAAGGCACCGGCATATCGGCCCGTTACGAGCCGGGCGACGGTGAGCGCCCGGGCATCTATCGCATCCCGCTTTATCAGCCAGAGGCACAGAGCAAGGGGCGCGCCGAAGCAACCGCATTTCACGAAGTCTGGCCGGGTCATCACATGCAGGTGGCGGTGGCGCAATCCATAGAGAACCTGCACGAGATCACGCGACTGGTATGGTTTTCCGGCATGGGCGAGGGCTGGGCCCGGTATGCCGAGGGACTTGCCGATGAGGCCGGGTTTTACAGCACGCAGGCCGGCCCCATCCTCAGGCTCGCGTGGCCGGCTCGGGGCATGGTGGTGGACCCGGGTATCCACATCTTCGGTTGGACCCGCGAGCAGGCGATGGATTTCATGCGCGAGTCGGGGCGCATGACCGAGCAACAGTTGGACGACATGGTCGATCGGATCGCAATCCTTCCCGGCCAGCTCACCGCATACGACTCGGGCGGGCTGGAAATCCTGGCGCTCAGGTCGCTGGCCGAAACCGAGATGGGCGAGAACTTCGACATCCGAGCGTTCCACGACACGGTGCTGGAGAACGGCACTTTGCCGCTGACGGTGCTGCGCCAGCAGGTGGAGCGCTGGATCGAGGCCGAAAAGGCGCGAATCGCTGCCGCAAACGGCGCCGGCGACGACTGACCCAGGCGCGGAAGCGCACACGATGGCCGAAGCCGAGTCCCTGGAACGCCCCAAGGGCAAATCGCTGCGCCCGATTCGCAGTCTCGGGCCGTTCCTGCGGCCCTATCGCGGCACCGTGATCGCGGCCATGGCTGCGCTCGTAACGGCGTCGGGTGCGATGCTGGTGCTCCCCATCGCCCTGCGCCATGTGATCGACAACGGCTTCATCGCCCGGAACCTCGAGACAGTCAACCGTTACTTCCTGTGGCTGCTGCTTGCCGCAGTGGTGTTCAGCCTGTTCGCGGCGCTGCGCTATTACCTGGTCACCTGGCTCGGGGAGCGGGTCGTGGCGGACATACGCAATGCCGTGTTCTCGCGAGTTATCCGAATGGATCCGACCTTCTTCGAGGTCACCCGCACTGGTGAGGTGCTATCGCGCCTGACCACCGACACCACCCTGGCGCAGAGCATCTCGGGCGTGGTGCTGTCGATCGCGCTGAGATCAGGCCTCAACCTCGTCGGCGGTCTGGTGCTGCTGGTACTGACAAGCCCGCAGATGGCGGCCTACACGCTCGTCGGGATCCCCATCGTAGCCCTTCCCGTGATCATCGTTGGCCGGCGGATTCGCACGCTGTCGCGGCTATCGCAGGACCGGGTGGCCGACACCAGCAGCCTGGCCGGAGAGACGCTCAATGCCATGCAGACGGTGCAGGCCTTCACCATGGAGAAGCTGCAGATTCGCCGCTTCGCGGAAGCCGTGGCTCACGCTTTCAGCACGGCCGTGCGGCGCATCCGCATCTATGCCTTCCTGTCTGCCATGGGATTTTCGCTGGTTTTCATAACCATGACCTGGATCCTGTGGATGGGCTCGAAGGCGGTCCTGGGCGGTAGCATGACAGGCGGGCAGCTCGGGCAGTTCCTGATGTACGCCATGATCGTCGGTTCCTCGGTGGCGACGCTGAGCAGCGTGTGGGGCGAGATCCAGCGCGGCGCCGGCGCCATGGAGCGACTGGCGGAATTGCTCGAGAGCGAGCCCGGCATCCGCGCGCCCTCGAACCCGGAGCGGCTTCCCGAGGGCATCGTCGGGCGGATCCGTTACGCGGGGGTTCGGTTTCGTTACCCCTCGCGGCCCGATACGCCCGCCCTCGACGATTTCACGCTCGAGGTGGCCCCCGGCGAGAACCTCGCCATCGTCGGCCCGTCCGGGGCCGGCAAGTCGACGGCGTTTCAGCTGTTGTTGCGCTTCTACGACCTGGAGGCCGGCCGGATCCTCATCGACGGCGTCGATATCGCCCACCTCGACCCGGTGGAACTGAGGCGGCGAATCGGCCTGGTGCCGCAGGAAACGGTGCTTTTCGCCGAGTCGGCGATGGAGAACATCCGCTTCGGTCGTCCCGAGGCGGGGGACCAGGACGTTCGGCAGGCGGCCGAGGCCGCGGCGGCTCACGAGTTCATCGAGGACTTGCCCGAGGGCTATCACAGCTTCCTCGGTGAGCGGGGAATACGGCTTTCGGGCGGACAGCGCCAGCGCATCGCCATTGCTCGCGCCATCCTGAAGGACCCCCCCATCCTGCTGCTCGACGAGGCCACCAGCTCGCTGGATGCTGAAAGCGAATTGCTGGTGCAAAAAGCGCTGGAGGGGCTGATGGCGAATCGCACGACAATCATCATCGCCCACCGCCTGGCCACCGTGAAAAAGGCCGATCGCATCGTGGTCATGGAGCAGGGGCGGATCGTCGCCGTTGGCACCCACGACAGCCTGTCGGCCGAAAACGATCTCTACTCACGGCTGGCGGCCCTTCAATTCGGCACCTAGGGTAAAACTGTAGGAGCGGTTTTAGCCGCGACTTTCAGCGTCAGGTAGCGGTAATGCTCTTTGGCGACCTGGTAGCGCCGAGCGACGCAGCCGCGACTGGACAGCGAGGCAGGGATGCCGAGCTAGCGTATGCAGCCCATGGAAGGGCTGTCATGCGCGTGTCCAATAAGCGGCAAGAAGCGAGGGAAGCCCCACAGGGGCCGCGGACTCATGAGCCAAAGGGAATTACCGCTACCTGGCGATGCCGTTGCTAAAACGCAAGGATTTCCGGTACCGCTCGACGGACCGCCGGCCAAGCGCGCAGACCCGCGGCGAAATCCCGCCAGGCGGAGCGCCAGTACTCCAGCACTTCCTCGCCTTTCAGATCGGGCGGAGGGCCCTTGAATTCCAAGCTTCGGAGAGCGGAGACTTCCGACCCCCGGAGTTCTTCCAGGGCGCCGCGCAGGAAGGCCGTGAGGTGGGTGGGCCCGCTCGATGACTCATCCACCGCCTCGGCGAGCCGGGCCAGCCAGTCCATCCGCTTCTGGGTCCAGGCCGCGGCGGTGATTTCGACGATCCGCTCACGCGGCGAGTCGGCCAGGTCGCAATAGAGCATCGCGAGCCAATCGTTGCGAATCATCACGTCCCGCGCGCCACAACTCGGGACTTGGCCTGTCACGTAGTCATTCAGAAAGTGCGTGAGGCTGAAAGGAAGGTTGAAACGCCGATGCCCCTCGCGCCAGGCCCTGCGGGGGATGGGCAAATGCGGCAGCGCGAAGGGGAGGTCGGCGGCCAGGCTGTCCGGGTGCAGGAACTCGGTCATGGCGCCAAAGGCCCGGTCCTGGCCCCGAAACAGTGGAAAGTATGGCGGCAGGTAGGCGCGATTGTCGAAGCCCGTGAGCTGCGACATATTGGCGCGCGGCTCGAAAACCGGCCGGCTGCGCCCCAGCCAGCAGTTCCTGTCTTCCAGTGCGGACTCGATGTTACCGGTGATACTGGCGAGTTGTGCGCGGGATTCTTCCGGCAGCAGCGCGATCCATTCGTTGCCTGCCGAGCCGGGGTCGCCGAAGGAACCGCATTGGCTGATGAGCACCTGGGCATCGGGCTGAAGCCGCCGGGCAAAACCGGGCGTCGCGAATTCGAAGGCGGACGGGGCCGGCCGGCCCAGCCCGATCGCCGACAGGCTCGCGCAAAGGGTGCTGCCAAGCACCTGAAGGTGGGCCTGGATCGGGCAGGGTTGCGCCGCATTGCGGCGGTCTTCCCATTCCGCGTCCGAGGTATAGAAATGGCAGCCGCGTTGCCGGGCGGAGAACTCGACGCCGCTTTCGCGCTCCGGCGGGTCCATCACGGAACACAGCACGTCGTCGTCGAAGACCATCAGCGGGTGGCCGGGGCCGAGCAATTGGGCGATGTTGCGGGTGATGCCGGTCGTCACCTGCTCTTCCCGCCCACGGCGGTCGAGCAGCAGGCGGATGCCCCTTTTATGGTCCGGCAGGCGTTGCAGCAGCGAGTCCGCCAGGCTCGCGGCATCCGCCGGCGTGAAATGCTGAAACCCCTCCAGGCCTCGCCGGCCAAGCCGCTCACTGGCCTCGTCGATCGCCCGCCGGTTGGCCGCGAGTGATTCCTCGCGTCGCGAGTCGTCGACCACGACGACCCGCTCGACCCGCTCGAGGTCGCAATGCTCGATCATGGATTCCAGCAGGCGCGAAAGGGCCTGCGGGCGCTCGCAGGTGATAACGGCGGCAACGGGCAGCGCGGCTTCGGCTGATTTCGTTTCGGATAATTCGGCTTCGCGCACCACCGCCCCGCCGCCGTTTCCCTGGGGATCCAGCCGCGCGGCAATCGCGCTCGCCGACAGCATCAAGCCGCCATCGATGACCGACTGCAGAATCTGCCGGATCTCTCCTTCGCGGCCGCGCGCCTGAGGGCCCGCCAGGTTGGCGATGTGCTCTTCCATGGTGCGGAAGGAGACGCAGTGCGTGATCGCGTTGAACACCTGGCCGGGCAGTGCCATCTGGGCGCTGCTGCGGCGGTTGCGCGCGACCACGGTGCCGTCCGGCAGGTCGTGGCCCGCCAGGTCGTCAATGGCGAAACGATCCGCTTCTTGCATTACCAGATCTTGACGCGCTGTTCGGGCGCCAGCCACATGCCATCGCCCTCGCCGGTGCCGAATGCCTCATGGAAGGCGTCGATATTTCGGTATACGCCGTTCACGCGGTACTTCAGCGGCGAGTGGGGGTCGGAAGCCAGCCGGCTGATCTCCGCTTCGCGCTGGTATTTTCCCTTGCGCGACATGGCGTATCCGATGAAGAAACGCTGCGGGCCGGTCAGCCCGTCGATCACCGGCGGCTCCTCGCCGCCCAGGCTGCGGATATAGGCGCGGTAGGCCATGGCGACGCCGGACAGGTCGCCGATGTTCTCGCCCAGGGTCAGTTCGCCGTCGATGAACATGCCTTGCACAGGCTCGAAACCGGCATATTGCGCCACCAGCACCTTGGTGCGCTCCTCGAAAGCCTCGCGGTCCTCGTCAGTCCACCAGTCAACTAGGTTGCCGCCGCCGTCGAACTTGCTGCCGGAATCGTCGAAGCCGTGGCTGATCTCGTGGCCGATCACCCCGCCGACCGCGCCATAGTTGATGGCGTCGTCGGCATCGAGTTGGAAGAACGGTGGCTGCAGGCGAGCGGCGGGGAATACGATCTCGTTCTTGGTGGGGTCGTAGTAGGCATTGACCGTCTGCGGCGTCATCTCCCAGTCCTTCTTGTCGACCGGCCTGCCAAGTTTCTCAAGGTCGCGGTCGTGTTCCCAGGCGATGGCGCGGTGCAAGTTGCCCATGTGGTCGCCGGCAACGATCTCAAGCTTGGAGTAGTCCTTCCATTCATCCGGGTAGCCGATCTTGGGGGTGAACTTCGCGAGTTTCTCGCGCGCCTGCTCGCGGGTTTCGGGGCTCATCCATTCGAGGTCGGCGAGGTCGTCGTTGAGGGTGGCGATGATGTTGTCGACCATTTCCTCCATGCGGGCCTTGGCCTCGGGCGGAAAGTGCTTTTCGACGTAAAGCTTGCCGACTGCCTCCCCGACCATGTCGTCAATCAGGGCGACACCGCGCTTCCAGCGTGGCGCTTGCTCTTGCTGGCCGTTTAGCACCCGATTGCGGTAGGCGAAGCGGGTGTCGGATGTCGCGGTGTCGAGCTGCGGTGCTCGACTGTCCATCACGCGGAAGGCGAGGTAGGCCTTCCAGACTTCGAGCGGGATCGAGGTGAGCAGACCGTCCAGCGCTTCGAAGTAACTGGGTTGTTCGATGATGAGCTGGGGCTGTTGCTCGATGCCGAGCGTGTTGCGCAGCGCCGTCCAGTCGAGGTTCGAGCCCAGCCGGGCAAGATCCTCGACCGGGTAGGGGTTGTAAATCTTCTCCGGGTCGCGGTTGTCGACCTCGTCCCATTGCTTCTCGGCCAGGGCGGCCTCGAGTGCGTACACTTGCGTGGCCTCGAGTTCGGCGGCGTCCGCGTCCCAGCCCGCCTTGATCAGCATGGCAACGATGTAGCTTGGCAGCTTGTCCCGCGCCTCGGCGAAGTTCTCGTTCCCCAGTTCCAGGTAATAATCGCGGTTGGGCATGGTCAGCCCGTCCTGCCAGATGTAGGCGGCATGGCGGGTGGAGTCCTTGAGATCGGGAAAGACGTTCCAGGTAAAGGGTGTCTCGACGCCGGTTCGCTTGAGGCGAGCCATGACGGCCGTCAGGGAAGCCGTGTCCTTGATGGACGCAACCCACTCAAGATCTCCGCGCACCGGCTCGATGCCCAGCGCGTCAATCGATGCCTCGTCCATCCAGCTGTTGTAGATGTCGCCCACCTGTTGCCGCTCGCTGCCCGCTTGACCGGGGCTCGCCGCGGCGTCCTCGATGATGGCCCTGAGGGCTACTTCTGCTTCCTCGTACACCTGGTGGTAGACCGTGTAACCCGAGTAGATCGGTGGAATCGGCGTACTGTCCAGCCAGCCGCCGTTGACGTACTGGTAAAAATCGTCGACGGGCCGCGTCGCGTGGTCCATGGCCGGGAAATTCACCCCGGACCGAAGTGCCGCTGGTTCGGCAACGGCCTCGACCGGATTCTCGGGCGGGTCGTAGCGCATGCAGGCCGTCGCCGCCAGCAGGGTGCCAAGAAAAATGCCAGGAAAAATGCCAAGAGAAATGAAGGGCAAGGGGATTCGACTATCGTTCATCCGCGTTCCTGCTTGTGTCCTTTCGTATCGGCCGGGGATTATCGCACCGGCTCGGGTCGCTTTGACCGGCCAAAAGTACCAGATGACTCAGGCCGGCGTCTTTCGCGTTTTGCCTCGCGTACAATCGGGCGATGAATTCGATGACGCGAAGACGATGGCTGGAGCGCGTGGGCGCCGCCGGGATCGCGCTCGGCGGGGCGCGCCTGGGACGGGCTTCCGACGCGCTGATCCGCAAGGCCATCCCTTCAAGCCAGGAGCCGCTGCCCGCCGTCGGCCTCGGCTCCTGGCAGAGTTTCGACGTGCCGCCCTCCGATCGCGCGGGGCGCGAGAGCTGCACGGCCATCGTGCGGGAATTTCTCGATCACGGCGGCGGCATGATCGATTCGTCGCCGATGTACGGTCATGCCCAGGACGTCATCGGCGAAGGGCTGCGTGAGATCGGCGAGACAGCCACGCTGTTCTCCGCCACCAAGGTGTGGACCAGCGGCCGCCAGGCGGGCATTGCGCAGATGGAGGACACCATGCGCCTGTGGGGCGTCGACCGATTCGATCTCCTGCAGGTTCACAACCTGGTCGACTGGGCGACGCACCTCGAATGGCTGGGTGAATGGAAGGCGCAGGGTCGCGTGCGTTACATCGGCATCACGACGTCGCACGGCTCGCGCCATGACCAGTTTGCCGACCTGATGCGCGATCAGCCCTTCGACTTCGTGCAGTTCACCTACAGCCTCACCAACCGGCAGGCGGAGCGGAGCCTGCTGCCGCTGGCCAGCGAGCAGCGCAAGGCCGTGATCATCAACCGCGCTTTCGAGGGTGGAGACCTGTTCCGGCGCGTCCGCGGCAGGCCGCTTCCCGATTTCGCCGCCGATTTCGATTGCACGAGCTGGGCGCAGTACTTCCTGAAGTTCGTGATCTCGCACCCGGATGTTACCTGCGTCATCCCCGCCACCTCCAAGATGCATCACCTCGAAGACAACATGAAGGCGATGCGCGGCCGCCTGCCGGACGCCGACCAGCGCGCCGAGATGATTCGTTACTTCGACTCGCTCGGCTAATCCATAACGGCCGGATAGCGGTATTTGCCCTTTGTCTCATGTATCCGCGGCCCCTTCGGGGCTTCCCTTGCTCGTTGGCGCTTTGTGGACACGCGCATGACAGGCCATCCCTGGCCTGCATGCGCTGGCTCGGCTTCCTGCCTCGCCGTCCAGTCGCGCCTGCCTCGCTCGGCGCTCCCAAATCGACAAACGCCAAATACCGCTACCCGACCTGCGAAATGCTGAGAGGAATTGTGGCCAAGGGCGGGTCAGTTCCTTTGGACGCGTTGAGAACGCCGAGTGACGACTGAGTGACTGGACAGTTCGGCATGGATGCCGAACTAGCGCATGCAGTACAGGGACGTGCTGTCATGCGCGCGTCCACAAAACGAGGGAGGAGCGAGGGGCGTCCTGCTAAGGACCGTTCGATCGCGGCCGGAGGAACTGTCCGCACAGGCCGTCACTGCGAGCAGTCGCGGCAGGGAGGTTCGGCACAGGGACGTGCCAACGCCCGAAGGGCGCGAGCCTTTGAAAATCGCGCTTTTCAAAGGCGAGATGCAAGAGGGCCAGGATGGCCCATCTTGCTCCAACTACTTCGTCGAGCGGCTGTCGAGTGGCACCTGGCAGACGTCGAGCACCTGGGGTGGGCGGTAGTGGAAGAAATCGTGCTTGCGATTGCGGCGTGAATCGAGCAGCTCGGCGAAACCCGCGCTGCTGGTGTCGACGACATAGGCCGAAAGGCGCTCCTCCTCCGGGATGTCGGATGCGAGCCGCAGGCTGCGGATGCGCGTGATCGCCGTCTCGTCGCGGAAGATGCCGTTGTTGTTGGCCGGGCCGCGGGCGATTTGCTGCACCGCCGCCATGCCGTCGATGACGCGGCCGAAGATGTTCATGTTGCGATCTAGGTAGCGGGGTGCCTGGCCGATGACGATGTAGAAGTCCGAGCGGCTGGAATCCTTGTCGTTGTTGCGGGCCATGGCGACAATGCCGGGGCAATGGCTGAGCCAGACCCGGTTGGCGCCGGGGTCCCGGGCCGCCGCGAAGCCGTCGACGAAGCCGGTCTGCGGGGCGTAAAGGTCGGACTCCTGGGCGAACTGCCAGGGCAGCGAATCGTCCCATTCGCGATCGAACTCGGCATCGATGGTGGGCTTGTCGCTGAGCTCGCCGAGGTCGCTTCCATCGCCGCCCTGGGCCACGAAGCCTTCGATCACGCGGTAGAAGCCGAGGCCGTCGTAAAAGCGTTCGCGGACGAGCTCACGGAACTGGGCGACGGTCTTGGGCGCGAAGGTCGGGTTCAATTCGATGGCGACGGTGCCCGCCGGCAGTTCCATGTACGCCAGGTTGTCGGGGTCGACTTCGCGCCACAGCAGGTCGTCCTGCGAAACCGCGGCGGTTGAGCAGGTAAACAGCAGGCAGCCTATTAGCTTACGGAACATGGCGCGCCCCTTGTGGGCCCGGCAAACTCAAAAAGTCCGGGGGATTATGGCATCTGGATGCCGCCGCCTCCAAGTTTGGAGGGGTCGAGGCCGCCTCTGGGCACCACGATGGACGAGGCCTGCTCGCGCTGCAGTTCCCGCAGTTCTTCCAAAGTGCGTTCGATGGCGTCCTTTGCCGCCGGGCCGAATCCGCGGACTGCGGCATTGAGGGAATCGGCCTCGATCTCGAACGAGACCGGTAGCGGGCCGGCCGGCGTCATGAGCTGGGCCGTTCCAATAAACCGCGATGTTCGATGCGGATCATCGCTGCCTTCGGCGGTCACGGGTTGCATCTGGCGGATGGTGCCGAGGCGGTTGTCGGTGAAGGTCAGCTCGCGGTAGAGGTCCGCATCGTTCATGCGGATTTCGTTGATGGTATCGGGCATCGAAAAGTCCTTGAAATCTCGTTCAACGAAGGCGTATTTCTAGAAACATGGGGTCGTGACCGGCAAACCCAATGCGGGTCTAATGGAGTACACTGTCAACTGCATTTCCCCCCGTAAGGACGCCTCGCTTTATGGCCAATAAAACCAAGAATCTTGCACTTTTCTGCGACTTCGAAAACATCGCGCTCGGCGTACAGGACACCAACTTCAAGGGTTTCGAGATCGACGAGGTCCTCGAGCGCCTGCTGGTCAAGGGTAACATCGTCGTCAAGAAGGCTTACTGCGATTGGGAGCGGTACAAGGCGTTCAAGAATGCCATGCACGAAGCTTCTTTCGAGCTCATCGAGATTCCCCATGTGCGGCAGTCCGGCAAGAATTCGGCAGACATCCGCATGGTGGTGGACGCCCTGGACCTTTGCTACACCAAGTCGCACGTCGACACCTTCGTCATCATGTCCGGCGACTCGGATTTTTCACCGCTGGTATCCAAGCTGCGCGAAAACAACAAGGAAGTGATCGGCGTTGGTGTGAAAAACTCTTCTTCCGACCTGCTGATCGCCAACTGCGACGAGTTCATCTATTACGACGACATCATGCGCATCTCGCAGAGCCGCAAGCCGCCCAGGGTAAAGCAAGCGGCCGAGAACGGTGGTGACAAGAAGGAGCCAGTGGACCGCAAGGTGATGTTGGAGCGGCGCACGCAGCAAGCCTTCGATCAGGTGCTGGAAACCATCGATGACCTCGTAACGGAGCGCGGCGAGGAAGAGTTATTGTGGGGCTCGATGGTCAAACAGGCGCTGAAGCGCCGCAAGCCGGGCTTCAACGAGAGCTACCACGGCTTCCGCTCGTTCGGAGGCCTGCTCGAGGCGATGCAGGAGCGCAAAATGCTCAAGCTCCAGCACGACAAGAAATCGGGCGGCTACATCATCGAGGAAGTTACCTGAGCCTGGCCGGGCCGCAGGCCGAAAACGTCACAGCACTTTGGCGGGCGAAAAAAAGCCCGGCTGCGTGCCGGGCCTTAGTTTCTCGTCGATGTCCTGATTTCCCGTGTTTCGCACGGTGGGCATCTTTGTTGGCCAGTACCAGGTTTTCCCCCCTTGGCATTGGCCGTTTCTACCTGTCCCCCAAGCATTACTTCGGTATTTCATCCCCTTTCTGGAGATGGGACGAGAGGAGCCCCGATTGGGCAAAGAGGGGCGAGGCTCCTTCTCATCCCGCTAACTGCTACCAGCCAGTTAGTTACCCTTGGTAATGCAAAAACTGGGCCAGACACCGGGTGTCGTTACGTTTTAGTAGGAAATCAATGCTTTATCTGTTTTCGGGCGAATAGAAAAGGCCCCGACTCGTAACCGCGGCCTGTCGCTGAGCGTCAGCAAACTGACAAATATTGTCAGTCGCCAGCCGCTGTCAGATGTATTCCAGCCAGCCGAGCTTGTCCTCGGTGCGGCCGTCGAACAGCCCGAAGAAGTCGTCCTGCAGTTGTTTGGTGGTCGGCCCACAGCCGCCGTTGCCGATCACGATGTGGTCGAGTTGGCGCACCGGCGTAACCTCGGCTGCGGTCCCCGTCATGAAGATTTCGTCGGCGCCGTACATTTGCTCACGGGCGATGGGCTGCTCCACGACTTCGATGCCACGCGCGCGGGCGAGCGTAATGACCGTGTCGCGGGTGATGCCGGCCAGGATCGAAGCGGAAATCGGCGGGGTCAGTATGCGCTCCTTGTCGACAATGAAGATGTTCTCGCCCGCCCCTTCGCTAAGGAGGCCGTCCCTGCCGAGGCCGATGCCTTCCTCGCAGCCACGCTCGCGCGCTTCGAGACCGATGAGCAGGCTTGACAGGTAATTGCCGCCGGCCTTGGAGCCCGGCGGCATGGTGTTGGGCGCAAGCCGCTGCCATGAAGTGATGCAGGCCTTGATGCCGTTTTTCAGGCCCTCCTCGCCAAGATAGGCGCCCCATGGGGTGACGATTATCGACACGTCCACCAGGTTCATGTCCTTGGGAATGACACCAAGCCCGCAATTGCCGCGCGACACCATGGGTCGGATGTAGGCCTTTTCCATCTTGTTCGCGCGGACCGTGTCTTTGCAGGCTTGGTCGAGTGTCTCGATGTCGTAGGGAATCGGCATGCGATAGATGCTGGCCGAGAAGTACATGCGCTCGAGGTGATCGGTGAGACGGAAGATGGCCGTGCCCGACGGCGTCTTGTATGCCCGGATGCCTTCGAAAACCGACGTGCCATAGTGGAGGGCGTGGCTGGCCACGCTCACCATGCATTCCGAATCATCGCGAAGTTCGCCGTTGAACCAGATCTTTCCGTACTTCACCATCACACGCTCCGTAGTCGTCTCGAGTCTTCGATCAGCGGCCCTCGCGCGGCTAAAACGAATTAGGCCCGGCCCGGCGGGTTTCAGCGCGGCAGGCGTTACAATACCTGCTCAGCGGACGAATTCCCATGAACAGAGAGCGACGCCACCACGATCACGGAACAGTGAATTACAACCGTGCCTTCCTGGCCGGCGTGCTGCTCAACGTGGCCTTCATCGTGGTGGAGGTTGTCTACGGTGTCCTCGCCGATTCGCTCGCGCTGTTGACTGACGCCGGTCACAACCTCAGCGACGTGCTCGGCCTGCTGCTGGCCTGGGGCGCGGCGACGCTGGCGCGGCGCAAACCGTCCATCCACCGGACCTACGGGTTTTCACGCGCCACCATCATCGCCTCGCTGTTCAGCGGCCTGCTGCTGATGGGCGCGGTCGGTGCCATCGCCTGGGAAGCGGCGTCGCGCTTTGTTGAACCGGCCGTGCCGGTCGGCCAGACGATCGTGGTAGTGGCGGCCATCGGTGTCGTGATCAACGCCCTGACCGCGATGTTCTTCCTGCGCGGCAAGGACAGCGACCTGAACATCCGCGGCGCCTTCCTGCACATGGTGGCAGACGCTGCCGTATCGCTGGGTGTGGTGGTCTCCGGCCTGCTGATCTGGCGCTACGGGCTGAACTGGATCGACCCCGTTACCAGCCTGCTCATCGCGGCGGTGATCTTCGTGTCCACATGGGGACTCCTGCGCGACTCGCTCAACCTCGCGGTCGACGCCGTGCCGCCCGAAGTGGACCCGCGGGGCGTGCGCGATTTCCTGCTCTCGCTTGAGGGGGTGGTTGCCGTGCACGACCTCCACATCTGGGCACTGAGCACTACGGACAACGCCCTGACGGCGCACCTCGTCATGGATCCCAGGCCGGCCGATGACGGTTTCCTCAACCGCGTCTCGGGGGAATTGCTGGCCCGTTTCACCATTCACCATTCGACCATCCAGATCGAGGACCAGGGCGGCGAGGATTTCTGCCAGCAGGCCGTGGGCTGCGCCCACTAGGGGCAAACGAAAAAGCCCCGCGAGGGGGCTTTTCCGCAACTTTTGCCGATGCGTTGTTTAACACATTGGGTGGATCTTTTACATTTCGAACACGGCCCTCAAGTACCAGAATTGGCCGCCG
>Ga0299906_10002023_pt1 | contig 17094 bp, 16 predicted proteins | sample RVTome_14_FD_200259 | JGI IMG/M metagenome (GOLD analysis project Ga0299906, IMG submission 200259) | Soil microbial communities from uranium-contaminated site in the Upper Colorado River Basin, Wyoming, United States - RVT145D125 (version 2) ...
AGCAGGGTCGCCGTCGACTCGACGGCGGCGATGCAGTCGTCGTCGAGTCTCTCGCCCCGCAGGTCGTGGAGGCTGTACGCCACCCGAAGCCGGGCAGGGTCACGAGCAACTGCTTCGGCGAACGGGCGGTCGGGCGGCGCGACGAAGTAACGGTCCCCGGGGACGGCGCCGTGCGTCGCGTCGAGCATCGTTGCCGTGTCGCGGACGGATCTGCTCACGCAGAGGTCCGTCGAGACGATGTCCGCCGCGGACGCCGGGAACCGAGGCATCCTGCCTCTGCTCGGCTTCAGACCGAAGATCCCGCACGCAGAAGCGGGGATCCTGATCGACCCTCCCCCGTCGCTGGCGTGGGCCATCGGGACGACCCCCGCCACGACCGCCGCCGCCGAACCCCCACTCGAGCCGCCCGGCGAGTGGTCGAGGCTCCACGGGTTCTTCGTCGAGCCGAACAGCGTCGGCTCCGTCGTCGGCAGCAGGCCGAACTCCGGTGTGCTCGTGCGCCCGAGCGAGATCAAACCCGTCGCAAGCATGCGCGAGACCATGGTTGCGCTCGTCTCCGCCGTGAAGTTGCGGAAGAACACGGACCCGAACGTCGTCACCTTGCCCTCTTCGACCGTGAGGTCCTTCACCAAGAAGGGGACTCCCCGGAAAGGCCCGTCCGGCAGATCCGCTCGGGCGGCGCGCCGCGCCCTCTCGAAATCTGTCGCGATGACGGCGTTGATGCGAGGATTGACGGCCTCGCAGGCCTCGATCGCCAGGTCGAGCAGCTCGCGCGGCGCCACCTCACCCGCTGCGACGAGCGATGCAAGGCCGACGGCGTCGTGATCGGCGTACTCGGACAGCCTCATGGGACGTCGCCGCCTCGTACCTCGCCGCGAAGTACGAGGGTCACGTCGAGCGGGCGACGAGACCCTCGTACGTCGCGGCGACGTACGAGGCGAGGAACTCGTCCTGCTGCTCGGGCGTTCCTCCGCCGGCGACCGCCTTGGCGGCCTCCTCCAGCCTCGAGAATCGCCGCAGCGAGGATGGAAGGTACTCGGCTGCGGTGCGCCAGGCACCCTGGTTCCGCTCCTCGTCCCACTTGAGGTACAGCCGCCACGCCAGCAGCACTGTGATCGGCTCGAGGCGCTTGGTGATCACGGTGGTCGGCAGGCTCGAGAGCAGGTCGAGGCCGAGGCGGGTGCCGTTGTCCTTCATCAACTCGAGGAAGAACGGAGCATCGACCGCCGGCGTGTATCCGGCGAAGGCTGCGATGGCCTCCCAGGACTGCTCGATGGCATAGTCCGGTGACACCGTCACGTACACCAGGTCGCCGATCGGGACGAGGTCGAGCGTGGTGTCGAACGGCTCGGCGCCGTCTTCGTGCCATCGCAACGTGATGATGGGCATCCTCGGGGCGGCTGCGCCGATCATCTCGTACGCCGTGTCCTCGTCGAGGTCGTCGGGATACACGTCGGCGGCCACGCCACCGAGGTCGACGGGGACGGGGGGGGTCAGGACGCGCGTTTCGTCGAACTCGGCGAACACGTCGACGAAATCGGGTTCGAGCTCTGCGGCGAGAAGGGTGAGATCCATTGCCTCGAGTCGGGGCGGCAACCGAGTATATCGGGCGACCGCATGGTCCCCCCGACGGAGTGACTAGTCCGCGCGCCGGCGTGCTCAGATTGAGCAAGAGCGACCGGCAAGGGGGGTAGACCGGTCGCTCTCGCTCGCACAGCCACCTCGAGCAGCGCGCTCTTCGATGGCCGACCTAGGAGGTGGAGAAGGCGGGAAAGCTCCTGCACGACGAATCCGGACGCCTCGATGCGCCGACCGACGACGCGTCCCGTCGCGCAGGGCGTCGTGTTTCCCACCTCCGAACACCATTCCCGGACAGGCACCAACTCTACTCGTGAGCGGCGGGCAACCTTCCGGGCTTGGCGTGGATTGGTTGGCTCCGAAGAGCGCTCAGCGCTGCTCGTACCGGTTCTGGCGCTTCTTCGCCGACACGATGTCGTCCGGCGTGGCGCCTTCGACCTTGGCGCCGTAGAACATGCGCCGGAGGCGAGCCTCGACCTCGGCCGCTTCCTCGGCCTTGAACTCGTACGTGTAGCCATTGAGGCGATGGAGCCGGTCCGTCATGGCATCGGAGTAGCTCTTGCGCGAGTCGTCTCCCGATCCGGCCGGTGACTCGAGCCACTCTCCGGTCGGGATCTCCTCCTCGGCCTTCTTGCGACGGCGAAAGATCATGGTCGGGTTTATCGGCAGTGCGCCCGTGGAAATACAGCCTCGTTCGGGAAATGGGGCGAGCGCCCCAGATGACGAGGGCCGGTCAGGCGAGTGTCACCGGCGAGCAGTCTCAGCCGGCGGCCACCATGCCGATTGCGATGAGAGCGAGTCCGAGGCCTGCCAGCCGTGTCCTCGTGAGACGCTCCGACATGACGAGCCGCGCCAGGACCACGGTTGCCGCAGGGAACATCGCGGCGAGAACCGAGGCGACCGCCAGTGAGCCGGTTTGCGTCGCCAGGATGAACGCCCCGTTTCCGACGATGGTGGCGGCGCCCGCCCCTACGAGCGGCGCGACCGCCGGCCTGGAAGGCACGAGGTCTCTTCGCAGGACCAGGGCGACGAACACGAGGAACACGCCTCCGGCGGCCCGGGCCGGGGCCAGCGGCCAGATGCCTGCATCCTGTGACGTGAGTCCGAGGAAGACGAGGAGCCACCCGAAGCCGAGGCCGGCGGCGACGCCGTATGCCACCCCGACACCAGCGTGCGTCCCCTTCGTCGTCGACCTCCCTCGGCTGATGAGCCAGATCCCCCCCATTCCGACCAGGAGACCCGCAGTCGTCAGGGTTCCCGGTCGATCGCCCGAGATGAAGGCGTAGGCCACAGGGAATCCCGCCGCGCCGACCGCGGCGATCGGGGAGACGATCGCGATGTCACTTCGAGAGAATCCGGTGTACAGCGCCACGATGCCGATCGCTCCGCAGACCCCTGCAGCCGCGCCCCACCCCAGATCGACTGCCGTCGGGTTGCCCCCGACGAACGGTGCGATTGCGAAGGTGGCGACGATGCCGGCCAGGTGCGACGCGATCGCGATCGCCACGATGCGGCCATGCCGGCTCGCCAGTCCGCCCAGGAAGTCGCCCGAGCCCGAGAAGACGGCCGCCATCAGGCCGAAGAGGATCGCCATCTCCTCAGGCTATGACGCTTTGTCCCGGGCCGAGCGCACCTCGCACCGAGGTCGGCTGAACCGTGTCCGGCCGTTCCGGCACGCTCCTCGGGGGCACGGCCCACACCAGCGACGTGCCACTTGCTGGTACGGTCTGGCGCCATGCGGAAGAGAACGGTCGTGGCGTTCGCAGTGCTCTCCGCGATGGTGGTTGGGCCGCTCTCGCAGGCGGGCGGGGTGCCGAACACGTGCCAGGGCAAGAAGGTGACGATCTCCGGCACGAGCGGCGACGACTTCCTGCAGGGCACTCCCGACCGGGACGTGATCGCCGGAGGAGACGGGAACGACTTCATCCAGGGCTTCGGCGCGAGAGACACCATCTGCGGTGGCGACGGCCAGGACACCATCTACGGTGGATCGGGCGCTGACAGCATTCGAGGTGGAAAGAAGCGCGACGTCGTCTTCGGAGGCGACGGCGACGACTACGTCTACGGCGGCCATGGCGACGACACGCTGTACGGAGAGAGGGGCAGGGACCGTCTCTTCGGTCGCAAGGGGGCGGACGTCCTCTGGGGCGGTCCGCAGCGCGACAGGCTGCGGGGCGGCCCCGGCAAGGACTTCTGCTACGAGGGGGAGAACACGAAGTCGTGCAAGCAGTGATCTGCGGTGTGGCCCGGCGTTTGTTCGCCGCGAAAATTGAGCTCTCGCTCAAGTTCTAGGATTCGGCGCACGGCCGGCGGGCCGAAAGGACGTGACACGTGACGCCACGAGAGAAACGCAGGGTTGCCATCGTGGGTGGCCTGCGCACACCGTTCGTCAAGTCCGCCACGACGTTCAAGGAGCTCTCGGCCCTCGATCTCGCAGCCGCCAACATGACAGAGTTGCTCGCCCGCTCGCCCTTGTCCCACGACGACGTGGATCTCGTGATCTTCGGCGCAGTCGTCGCAGACGTCGCCGCTCCCAACATCGCCCGCGAGGTGGCGCTGCGATCGGGGCTCCCTGCGAGGGTCGATGCCTACTCGGTGAGCCGGGCGTGCGCCACGTCCACCCAGGCGATCGTCGATGGGGCGCGGGCCATCATCGAGGGGTCGGCAGACGTCGTGATCGCCGGGGGAGCAGACAGCCTGTCGCGCCCGCCGATCACCTACGACGGCGCGGTCGTCGACGCCCTCATGAGGGCGGGAGCGGCCAAGGACGCCATCTCGAAGACGAGAGCGTTCGCCGGGCTCCGTCCCAAGCATCTCGTGCCACGTCCGCCGGCCCTCGCCGACCTCTCGAGTGGGTTGACGATGGGTCAGGCCGCCGAGAAGATGGCGCGCGAGAACCGCATCGATCGCGCAGCCCAGGATCTCTACGCTCTCGAGTCGCACCGCAAGGCGACCGACGCGTGGGAGAAGGGCGTCTTCGACGACGAGGTGATGACCGTGGCGGTTCCGGCGGCGTACGAGGTCGTCGTGCGGCGCGACGGCATACTGCGGCCCGACTCGACCCTCGAGAAGCTGGCATCGCTGCGTCCCGTGTTCGACCGCGTCAACGGGACCGTCACGGCGGGCAACTCCTCTCCTCTGACTGACGGGTCGGCGGCCATCGTTCTCATGAGCGAGCAGGCCTGCCACGAGAGGAGCATCGAGCCGAAGGCGTTCGTCCGATCGTGGGGGTTTGCGGCCATCGATCCGTCCTGGCAGATGCTGATGGGTCCGGCTTTTGCCGTGCCGGACGCCCTGGATCGGGCTGGGTTGACGATGGCCGACATCGACGTGGTCGACTTCCACGAGGCCTTCGCGGCTCAGATGCTGTCGAACCTGGCTGCGTTCGGTTCCGACGACTGGGCGCGTCGTAACCTGGGCCGTGACGGGGCGGTGGGGCCCATCGACGAGGATCGGCTCAATCTGTACGGTGGCTCGATCGCCCTCGGTCACCCGTTCGCGGCCACAGGTGCTCGTCAGGCGCTCACAATGGCGAATGAGCTGCAGCGGCGAGACGGCGGAACGGCGCTGATCGCACAGTGCGCGGCCGGAGGGCTCGGGGCGGCCCTGGTCCTCGACCGATGAGGGCCGGAGCAGACGACTCGCACGCCGAGGTCGGCGGTCACGTCCGCGTCGAGATCGATGACGACATCGCCGTCATCGTTGTCGACCGAGTTGGTGAGACGGTCAACACGCTGGATCCCGATGTCGCCGAATCCCTCTTCGCTGCGATCGATCGATGTGCATCCGATGCAGCGGTGCGTGGAATCGTGCTGACGTCCGGCAAGCCGGACAGCTTCATGGCAGGTGCCGATGTCAGATGGCTGATGACGCTCGAAGACTCGTCCGAGGCCGTCGCCCGGCTCGCCGGAATGCACGCCGCCCTCGATCGCCTCGAGAAGCTCGGCCGCAGAGGCGGAAAGCCGGTGGTCGCCGCGATCCACGGCCCGTGCCTGGGCGCCGGCCTCGAGGTGGCCCTCGCCTGCTCGGCGAGAGTCGCCAGCGACGATGAGGCACGCACGCAGCTCGGCCTCCCGGAGATCCGCCTCGGGCTGATCCCAGGGGCGGGCGGAACCCAGCGCCTTCCGAGACTCGTCGGGCTTCCGGCGGCGCTCGAGATGATCCTGACCGGGCGCTCGGTGCGCCCCCGCAAGGCCTCACGCATCGGCCTCGTCGACGTCATCGTCCCGCACGAACACCTGTTGCGGACGGCTCGTGGGCTGGCTCGGGAGGGCGCCGGCCAGAGGAGCTCCCGTCGCTCGCTCACCCCTTCGGCTCGCCGCCTCGGGCTCGATTCGAATCCCGTCGTGCGTCGGCTGGTGCTCGCCAGAGCCGAGCAGCGGGCGGCGAAAGAGACGAAGGGGAACTACCCGGCGCCTGCCGCGGCCATCCGGGCCGTCCGAGCAGGGCTCGGGCGCCGCCGGGGGTCGGGAGCGGCAGTCGAGCTCGAGGAGTTCGGCAGGCTTCTCATCGGCCCAGAGGCGCGGGCGCTCATGTCGATCTTCCTGGCGACTCGAGCGTCGAAGCGCGGTTTCACCCTCGAGGAGTATCCGGCGGCCCGTCGTGCCCGTGACGTCGGAGTCGTCGGCGGTGGGCTGATGGGCTCCGGGATTGCCGCCGTGACGGTCGCCACGGCGGGTGTCAGGACCCGCGTCAAGGAAGTGAGCACCGAAAGCTCAGCGCGAGTCCTCAGAGCCGTTGGGTCGGCAGTCGATGGCCTCGTGGCAGGCCGCAGGATGACGGAGGCGACCGGTGACCGGTCCAAGCACCTGCTGACCGTGACGACGGACTGGACCGGATTCGCCAAGGTCGACCTGCTCATCGAGGCGGTGTTCGAGGACTTGGAGGTGAAGACCGGAGTACTGCGCCAGTTCGAGGAGATTGCGGGCCCCGGCGCCGTCTTTGCCTCCAACACGTCCTCGATTCCGATCTCGCGCATCGCTGCGAACGCAGCCGACCCCACCAGGGTCATCGGTATGCACTACTTCTCTCCCGTCGAGAGGATGCCGCTTCTCGAGATCGTCGTCACAGAGAAGACGTCCGGCGACGTGATCGCCACCGCAGCGGATCTGGGGAGGCGCCAGGGCAAGACGGTGATCGTCGTCAACGACGCTCCAGGGTTCTACACGACACGCATCCTCGGTCCATACGTGAACGAAGCGGCCCGGATGCTCGGCGAAGGCGTATCGATCAGGGTGGTCGACGGCGCGATGGAGCAGGTCGGCTTCCCCGTCGGCCCCTTTGAGTTGCTCGACGAGGTCGGCATCGACGTGGCCGCCAAGATCGCCACCGTGTTGCACGACGCATACGGCGATCGGATGGCGCCGCCTCCGGGCCTCGCCTCCCTGGTCGCAGCAGGCAGGATGGGGAGGAAGAAGGGACTGGGGTTCTACACCTACGAGGGCGGGAAGAGGCGCCGGCCCGACCCGACGGTCGCCGCCCTCGTCGGAGCGACGTCCGTCACCAAGCCGTCCCAGGAGGAGATCAGCGACCGGCTGATCCTGGCGATGGTGAACGAAGCGGCGCGGTGCCTCGACGACGGCGTGCTCAGTGGGGCCACGGACGGTGACCTCGGGGCCGTGCTCGGGCTCGGGTTCCCCCCGCACCTCGGGGGCCCGTTCGCGTACTTGGATCGCCTGGGCGCGGGCGGCGCAGTGGCTCGCTTGCGCCGGCTCGCAGAGCACCATGGGAGTCGATTCGAGCCGTCGCCGCTGCTCACGAGCCTTGCGGAGAGCGGAGGATCATTCCACGGATGAGCCTTGCCTTGACGTGACCATCGACTACTATCCGTGGCGGTAGGGCCGCACGCGCTGCATCGCGTCGAAGCACGTGTCCAGTGGGAGCAGGCCGAGACAGGCAGCGACTCTTCGGACGATCACGTACAGATGCTTGGTAGGAACTTCACCCTGAGGTGCGCATTCCCGTGCGCCGCCATCGCCTTCGTCGTCGCGACGTTGCTCACCGCGATCGGCGCGGCTGCCCAGGCCGTCCCACAGACGACGGTCCCGTATTTCATGGCCGGCCCACAATGCTCCGACGAGGGCGTCGGGTACATCAGATGGCGCGTCGAGAACACGGAGGCCGTCACCCACCACCTCGTGATCGCCGTCGAGGGCCAGGACGTGGTCGGCCCGATCAAGGTCAAGCCGGGTGTGACGAGGTCTGGCACGCTCTCGCACACAGCAAGCGGGAGCGCGGTGAAGTCGGTGGTCGCTCGTTGGTCCGACGTGGGTCACCAGGCCGCCGCCACGCTCCTGATGCACCTGAGCCTCTGCTCGGGCGGTGAGCCGCGCGGGCCGTGGTTCATCGCGGGGCAGTACTGCAAAGCGGGCAACAACAAGGTCCGCTTCAAGCTGGAGAACACCGCGGACGAGACGATCGCCATGAGCGCCACGGTGACGAACGAGTTCAACCAGGGCTCCACCCGCATCTGGCCGTCGGATGCACCATCGAAGGCCATGGCAAGTGGTGCCAGGATCACGAAGAACCGTATCATCCCGGCGCCGTACGGCCCTGGTGACGAGGTCAGGCTGCGGGGCTGGTGGCTGACGGGCGACCCGAGCGCGCACAACCGGGTGGCGTTCGAGCTCCTCGATTGCGGAGGAAGCTCATGACGAGGAAGCGCACAGGAGGACTTTCGTGATGACCCGAGGCAGGAAGATGAGGACGATCTCGACGACAGTCATCCTCGCCGTCGGTCTGGCGGCCCTCCCGACGCCGGGTGCTTCGGCCATCCCGGCAACCCCGCTGCCGTTCTTCATGGCAGGCGGGCAATGCGACACGGGGTCGCCATACGTCAGGTATCGCGTCACGAACAAGGACTCGGAGAAGCACCAGCTCGTCATCAAGGTCGACGGGGACCGCGTCGTCGGGCCGGTGACCGTCAAGAGGGGCGAGACGGTGAAGGGCAAGTTCGTCTACGACCTGCCTCCCAACAAGTCACGCTCGGTGGTTGCGAGGTGGAAGGACGAAGACTCGTCCCATCGTGCCAAGCTGAGGTTCCGGACGGACAACTGCGAGCAGGGAGCGGCCCGCGGCCCGTGGTTCATCGCCGGTCAGCACTGCGGTGCGAGCGGCGAGAATCGCGTTCGATTCTCGGTCAAGAACAACAAGTCGACCGCCCAGCCGGTGGACATCAGGCTCACCAACCACTCCAACCAGAACGAGGTGCAGCTTTGGCCGAACAACGACGACTTCAGGATGATGGAGCCGGGTGAGAAGGTCACGAAGTCTCGGGACATCCCGCTGCAGTACGGGCCGGGCGACGAGGTGAGGGTTCGCGCCTATTGGGTCGTCGGCGATCCGGGAGCCCACAATCGCGCCGTGTTCCGCCTGTTCGACTGCGGCGCCTGACCTCAGTCGGGCGGGGAGGCCGGAGTAGGCTCGTCGCGGAACTGGAGCTCGAAGAGGTCGGCGTACAGCCCGGCCCGGGCGATCAGCGAGTCGTGGGTGCCATCCTCGATGATGCGCCCACCATCGATCACCAGTATCCGATCGGCGTTGCGGACGGTCGAGAGCCTGTGGGCGATGACGATGGTCGTTCTGCCACCCATGAGGCGATCGAGGGCCTCCTGGACCTGTGATTCGGACTCGGAGTCGAGCGAGCTGGTCGCCTCGTCGAGGATCAGGACTCGCGGGTCCTTGAGCACCGCCCTGGCGATGGCGACCCGCTGCCTCTGGCCACCCGACAGCTTCACCCCACGTTCGCCGACCACCGTGCGATAGCCGCTTGGGAAGGAGGCGATGAAATCGTGGGCGTTGGCGGCGGCCGCGGCCGCCTCGAGTTCCTCCTGCACAGCATCGGCCTTGCCGATCAGCAGGTTCTCTTCGATGGTGCCGGAGAAGAGCTGCGTCTCCTGGGGTACGGCGGCCATGTGCTTGCGGAGGTCGGAGATCCGCAGCCGGCGCACGTCGACGTCGTCGAGCAGGATCGTCCCCGCATCGGGGTCGAAGAATCGCGGGATCAGCTGCACGAGTGTCGACTTGCCTGCCCCGCTCGGACCGACCAGGGCGACCAGCTCCCCGGGTTGCACCTGGAACGTCACGTCGTCGAGCACGCGGACGTCCCGGTCGCCGTATCCGAACGAGACGGATTCGAAGGTGATCCGCCCTGCCACCTCGTCGAGGACCGTCGGGTGCTCGACCTCCGTGACCTCGCTTCGTTCATCGAGGAGCTCGAAGATCCTGCGCGATGCGCCGAGTGCCTCCTGGAGCTGGGCGTACAACCCGGTGAACGTCCCGAGGGCTCCGGCGACCGTGAGGGTGTACACGAGGAACGTCACGAGGTCTCCCGCCGTCATCGAGCCCTCGGCGATCAGCCGCCCGCCGCGCCACAGGACGAAGGCGAGCGTCCCGAACGCCACGAGCGTGATCGTCGGCGTGAACACGGCACGCCACCTCGCTCTGCGCAGCGCCACCCGGTACGACTCGTCGACGGCCGATCCGTACCGCCCGATCATCTCGGGCTCGGATGTGAACCACTTGACCACCCGGCTGGCGGCGATCGACTCCTCCGCGATCGCATTCGCCTCGGCGACCTTGTCCTGGAACTCCGTCGATATCCGCCGCAAACGCCTTCCGAAGAACGCCCCGGCGATGATCATCGGCGGGAGAAAGAGGAGTACCGAGAGGGCGAGCGGCGGGCTGATGATGACGATCAGCGTCACCGCGCCGATGAACGTGACCACCTGAGCCAGCGCCTGAGCCAACGCCGTCGATACGGCGCCCTGCACCGTGCCGACGTCGGACGTGAGGCGGCTGGTGATCTCGCCGGTCTTGCGGCCGTCGAAGAAGCGGACGGGCAACAGCATCAGATGCGCGTAGACCGCCTTGCGCAGGTCGGCTACCACTCCTTCTCCCATGGATGAGAGGAAGTACAGGCGCACGAAGTTGAACCCCGCCTGCACCGTGAAGACGAGCACCAGGATCACTGCCCACCGGTCGACCTCCCTGGTGTCGCCGGCGGCGCTCCGGGCAAGTGCGCTGTCGACCAGGGTCCCCAGGATCCTCGGGAACACCAGGCCGGCTGCGGTGGCGACGAGGACGCCGACGAGGGCGATGGCGAGCCGGCGCCGATAGGGGCGCACGAAGGCGAGCATGCGCCGCAACTGAGCCAGGTCTGCCCTGGTAGGGCGCCCAGCACCGGTGTCGGCGCGGCGGGCGGGACGGGTTGGCCGCATCACGGCACAATCGTAAGGCGGCCCAGGTGGGCCGACGTCTCCCGTCAGTCTCCCAACGTGATGCCGATGGAAGTCCAAGCGAGCAGGAACCCGACCCCGATCGCAGCGGCGACGAGCAGCCAGGCCACCCAGCGGGGGAGCTTGGCCCCGGCATCCGTCGAGTTCTTCACGAGGGCGACGAGCGGGAGCGCCATCATCGTCGCGGCGTGGAGCACCCCCATGATGAGGAACAGACCGCCGACCCGGGCGGCGGCCTCGAAGATCTGGACACCGATCATGTGCTCGGCGTAGGCAGCCGGGGCCTCGAGTCGGGCCGTCAGCAGGACGTATCCCGCGAAGACCAGGTAGTAGGCGATGTCGAGCATGCGGAGCAAGCGGGCACCGCGGTCCTCGGAGTGGAGCAGCTCGCTGGCGAAATCCCTTCCGAAGCGGCGGATCGCTGGGCCGAGCGCAGCCGTCAGCGTCACGAGGACGACCGTCTCCAGGGCTTCGATGGCAACCCAGTCGATGCGTTTGCCTCCGCCGTTCGTCACCGCGAACGCTGCCGCGATGACGGCGGCGGTCAGCACGGCGACCACGACGAAGACGACGAGTCGGATCCTTCGCCTGTGCGCCTTGTCCTCCTCGATGGAGTACAGCACCCTGCTCCACAGGTCCTCGCTCGGGGCGAGCCCGGCGGTGTGTCGCAGGGCAGCGGCGAGGCGCTGCTCAGTGGTCATGCGACGCCTCCAATCGTGTCTCGAGCGCTGCCAACCCGCGCCGGCAATGCGTCTTCACGGAGTTGGGTGAGATGTCGAGGGTCTCTGCGATCTCGCGTTCGGAGAGCTCCAGGTAGAAGCGCAGCACGAGGCAGTCGCGCTGCCGGGCGGGCAGGTCGCCAAGCGCATCGAGGACCACTGCGTCTGCGGCCGCGTCGACCACGTCTTCCTCGAAAGCCATAGTCGACTCCGGGAGCATCGAGTTGCGATGCCGCAACGACATCAGCCCCCTCCTGTTGTGGTCCCTGGCGAGGTTGAGGACGATCGATCTCAGGTACGGAACCGCCTTCTCCGGGTCGATGATCCGATCTGCGGAGCGGTGCAGCCGGATGAATGCTTCCTGGACGAGATCTTCCGCCGCGTTGCGATCGTCTGTGAAGATCCGCGCCAGCCGAACGAGCGATGCCCCCTGTCGGGTGAAGAGATCGGCGACGAGAGCGTCTGGGTCGAGCCGACCGCTCATCGATGCGTCGATTCGCTCGGCTCTCGCCGTCACGTCCGGCGGGCTCCCCGTAGACGCGCTCCATCTCCGCTGCGGTCGTGTCGATGTGGCGCGGGCGGAACAGGGATGGGCGGCGGTTGGAGCCGCCGCCCTCCCTCGCTCGCCATCTGGGTCAGCGCAGGTCTACGCATGCGAGCCGTATGGACGTGTTCGCCGGGTAGTGGATGATGATCGATTGAGCTTCCTCCCTCGCCCAATCACCGTGGCTGGCGGTGCCGAGCCCGTTCCCTGCCGCTGACGTGGTGATCGTCGGCCAGATCTCGTTGACCGCGTCGACCGCCCCACCGACCTGGCGCTGGTAGTGACCACCTCCGGGAGGCGTGGCGCTGCAGGGGGCATTGTGCACGTGCGACGGGTAGGTGGTGTTCGGATCGAGGCCGCGAACGGCGGCGACCACCGAGGTCGTGCCGCCGTGTGCCGACGTCCTGACCATGACGGCCAGGCCGGTGACGTGGTAGCCGAGCGCCTCTCCTCCCGGCAGCGTGTGGAAACGCCCTGCCGTGACCTCGGCTCGAGTGTGCGCGGTGGCGGGCGTGGCGCTCACTGCTCCGAGCACCGCGAGCGCAGCCACTGTGACGGCCATTCTTCGTTTCATGGTCCTTCTCCCTGATCCGTGACCGGTGGCGGACCGGCCCCCCGTGGCGAGCGGGTGATCATGATCATCTGTGAGGCGGCGGCCCTCAGGCCGCTTCGATGTGGCGTGGCTCCTCGTCCAGCTGCTTGTTGAGGCTGAAGAGCCTGCCGATGACCGGCAAGCTGAGCACGTTGAGGCCGTGCAGCAGGCCCATGAGGAGGGTCATCCCCCCGATGCGCATCACTGACGCTTGGAGCTGCTGCCCGTTCACCTCTGGACTCCATCCGGTATCGCGTTGCCAGCGGATGCTGAACAGGATGTACGCCCCGAAGATCAGGTAGTACGCGAAATCCATCAGTACCAGATAGCTCTTGCCCGTCCTTGGGTTTGCGCGAAACACGTCGGCGGCGTAGCTCTTGCCGAACCTCTTGATGAGTGGGCCGAGCGCCGCGACGATGACGACGAGGATGGCTGCAGTGATGATCTCCAGCGTCCACCATTCCACCGTGAGCTCCTCCTTGGCGAGTGTGTACATGGTGACAGACGATCTGGAGCCCTCGCAGGGTGACACGGATGTTCCGCGGCATGACTGAGGCGGCGCGGCGACCACCGCGTTCCCGGCCGACCACGTGGAATTGCACCCCTGCCGGGCTGGACGGGCTGCTGCCCACCGTGCTCTAGCGTTGCGGCCTCCATGGATCGAGTCATGACGCCGCAGTTCGCCCGGGTGTGGATCGCCGGGTTCCTCCAGGAGCTGTCGTACAGCCTGATGGTCCACTTTCCCGGTCACCTGTCCGAGCTCGGGGCGACCGAGTCACGCATCGGCTTGGTGTATGCGGCCGCCTCGGTGGTCGCACTCGCCTTGCGTCCGGTCATCGGAAAGGTGCTCGATCACACGAGACGCCGCACCGTCCTGCTCGTCGTCGGAGTGCTCAACGCCGGCAGTCTGATGATGCTGACGATGTTCGAGACGCTCGGAGGAGCACTGGTGGCGGTGTACGTGATCCATCGCTTCCTGCAGATCGTGATGTTCACAGCGATGCTCACATACGAGGCCGACTCGCTACCCGAGCGACATCGCACGAAGGGCCTCGCCCTGTTCGGGCTGGCAGGACTGATCCCGATCGCCACCGGAGGGGCGCTCGGAGACGTCGTGATCGGCCGGGTCGGATTCGATGGCCTGTTCGTTGCCGCGGCTGCGGCGCAGCTCGTCTCGTGGGCGCTGGTGTGGGCGCTCCCGCCGCTGCCCGACGGAGCGCGCGGCGTCGAGCCGCGCCGCAATTTCTGGGCGGCGCTCGCGCAGCGCGACCTCCTTCCGATGTGGTTCATGGCGATCTTGTTCGGTGCCGGGCTCGAGACGATCTTCACCTTCACGCGAACCATGGTCGACGAGCGGCGCGTCGGCACCGTCGGCCTCTTCTTCGGCGTGTACGGGGCCGTCGCCATCGCCGGCCGGGTTGCGGCGAGCAGCCGCTTCGACAGGGCGCCGCAGCGGGCACTCCTCGTATCGTCGATCGCTGCCATCGGGGCCGGGATCGTCCTGGCGGGCAGCGCCACCCGGCTTTCGACATTCATGGTCGCGGCTGCGCTGTCCGGCCTCGGGCACGGGCTCTCCTACCCCATCCTGTCGTCACAGATCGTGTCCCGGGCGAGGGCCGCCGAGCGCGGATCGGCGATCGCCATCTTCACGTCGATATTCGACGTCGCCCTCTTCACCGTCACCCCCCTCGTCGGTCTCACGATCGACCTCAGCGGCTATCCGGCTGCTTTCGGCGGTGTCGGCATCGCAGTTGTCGCGGGCGCTCTCGTGTACGCCTGGTGGGATCGGTCCCTGCGGCCGAGCCCGTCGCCCATCACGCCTCCCTCGGTTCCCGAGGCGGTCTGACGTCCGTATTGTGGCGCGATGAGCGAATGGCCATTCGAACCGCCCATCCTGCCGATGCTCGCCAAGGTGAAAGAATCGCCACCCGAGCCTCCCGGGTGGGTGTACGAGCCGAAGTGGGACGGGTTCAGAGCGATCGCCTGGGGCGGCACGGAGGTTCGCCTCGACAGCCGCAACAAGCGCCCGCTGCTCAGGTACTTCCCCGAGCTCGAGGCCGCATTGCGCCAGCTTCCTGCGGGTTCGGTCGTCGACGGTGAGGTGGTCGTCATCATCGACGACGTCACCCAGTTCGATCAGCTGCAGCTCCGCATCCATCCGGCTCGGTCTCGCGTTGAGATGCTCTCGGACGAGATCCCTGCGGAGCTGGTGGCGTTCGATCTCCTGGCACACGACGGCGAGGACCTTCGGGAGCGGCCTTACACCGAGCGGCGCCAGCGGCTCGAATCGTTGTTCCATCGGGTCGGCCACCCATGGCACCTCACGCCGGTGACGGACGATCTCGCAGTGGCGTCGGAGTGGTTCGATGCGTTCGAAGGCGCAGGCTGCGACGGCATCATCTGCAAGCAGGCGGACGGCGTGTACCGCCAGGACAAGCGGGATTGGCTCAAGTGGAAGCATCGCCGTGACTGCGACTGTGTCGTCGGCGGGTACCGCGTCCACAAGGACGGCGGCAAGATCGGCTCCTTGCTCCTCGGCGTCTACAACGATGCCGGCGACCTCCACTTCATCGGGCACTGTTCCGGCTTCTCGGACAGCGACCGATCCTCGCTGCTCGCCCGATTCGAGGAGCTTCGGGCCGATGTGAGCTTCGGGGGAGGGGATGCGGCGCGTATGCCCGGTGCCCTCAGCCGCTGGTCGCAAGGCAAGGATCTCGATTGGATCCCCGTCGAGCCGGACGTGGTCGTCCAGGTGTCGTACGATCAGCTCGAAGGCGGGCGTTTCCGGCACGCCGCCAGGTTCGAGCGGTGGCGCCCGGACAAGCCCGCCGAGCAGTGCACGATGGATCAGCTCGAACGCCCCAAGGTGGTCGGGTTCAGCACCGTGGTCTCCTGACTCCCAACCGCCTCGAGCTACGCCGCCGTCGCACGGCAGGTATCGATTCGCTGGGCCCGGGCAGTCGAGACAACGCCCGCCCCTCGACGTTCGGGAGCCCTCCTTGTCGGAAGGCTCCCGAACCGTCGGCTGATCCGTGGGGCGGTCAGTCGCTGGTGTCTGCGGAGCCGCTGGTGTCTGCGGAGCCGCTGGTGTCTGCGGAGCCGCTGGTGTCTGCGGAGCCGGACGTATCGGCGCTGTCTTGGTCACCCTCGTCGTCGCCTCCGCCGGGGCCACTGTTGTCGTCGTCTCCGCCGGGGCCGCTGTTGTCGTCGTCTCCGCCGGGGCCGGTGTTGTTGTCGTCGTCTCCGTCGGGGCCGCTGTTGTCGTCGTCTCCGCCGGGGCCGGTGTTGTTGTCGTCGTCTCCGCCGGGGCCGCTGTTGTCGTCGTCGTTACTCGTGTCGGTCGTGTCGGTCGTGTCGGTCGTGTCGGTCGAGCCGGTCGTGTCGGTCGTGTCGGTCGTGTCGGTCGAGCCGCTGGTCTCCGTTGCATCGAAAGGCGTCGCCGCCGAGTCACCGCGCTCGATCGTCACGACAGGTCGATCGGAAGTCAGGCGAGCGATCCGCGCCGGCGTCACCTGCTCGAGGCGCACCACCTCGTCGAGGTCGATCGGCGGTGCACTGCCGGCGTCTCGTGCGATGGCGGCCCCGGTACCGGTGGTGACCACCATCACGAGCGATCCCCCAACGACCTTCCATCTCTTTGCTACAACCACGTTGGCCTCCTTGCCGTCGAATGGACTGTGATCGTCGATGAGAGCGCGTTAACGGTGCATCAACCGACGACAAAGCGACCGCGAATCTCAATCGGATGGCAGCGTCACACGATCGGGGTGGACATCGTGTCTACCGAGTCGAGCCAAGCCTCGACGAGTGCGAGCCGCTCGCTCGTCCTCGCCGGCCAGTCCTCCTCCTGGACCCGGAAGGGACCCGTGGCCAGCCCGAATATTGCGGCAGCAGTCTTCCTGCGCAGGGCCGCACCATCGACGACGGCGTCGAAGTCCCTCACCAGATCGGCACCGTAGGACCGCACCGCAGCCGGAGCTGCCGAGATGGTGGCGACCGTGGCGGCGTGGCCGAGCATCTGCGCCAGATCGTTGACTCGGCGCCCCGCTCCTGCGGTGTCGACGTCGACGAGCCCGACGATGTCACCTTCGTCGACGAGCACCTGTCCCAAGTGGAAGTCGCCATGAGCCGCCACCGATGCTGAGTCATCCCCCAGCGGACCGGCCCGCCTCGCCAGGTCGGCGATGCGCCCCGCCTGGCGCGGCAGGACCGCTTCGAGCAGTCTGGCGTGATCGGCGACCCGGTCGTCGGGTCCGGCCACCTTCCCTGACGTGGGCGAGAGGGGTAGGCGGTTCAGGAGGTCGACGAGGGCTCGACCACTCGGCCTCGCTCGACCTGCCTCGACGACGTCTCGCAGCGTTCGCCCGGGCATCGCCTCGAGGGCGACGATCCCGAGGTCGGCTGCCAGCCCCAGGCTGTGCGGGA
>Ga0299906_10002024_pt1 | contig 17091 bp, 11 predicted proteins | sample RVTome_14_FD_200259 | JGI IMG/M metagenome (GOLD analysis project Ga0299906, IMG submission 200259) | Soil microbial communities from uranium-contaminated site in the Upper Colorado River Basin, Wyoming, United States - RVT145D125 (version 2) ...
TGGCAACCCTGGGGGTAACCGTGACGCCGCTATTGGCGGTCAAGGCGTCGGCAATGGCCTTGGCCTGGATCTCTTTGAACCCCGGCGGGAACCAGCAGGTCAGGGGTCCCGCGGCCATTGCCGACCCGGCAACGGTCATTCCGACGACAAACAAGAACAACACAACCAATTTTTTCATGCTTCTCCTCCTGTCGATGTTATAAGGCGAAAGTTCATTCTCCCGCTTCCGATCTTCAACCTAGAACCGTTCAAACTCCTCGTCCAGCCGGTCGGCAGCTTTCCCGCCGCGGAGCGTTTCCAGATCGAGGGCGAAACCGCCCGCCCGGCCATGACCTGCCGCCTTCGATCCCTTTTGCTCCGGAGCCATACGGGTGGCCTTGGGCTTTTCATACAGCGCCCTTTCTTGCCCTCCGGCCCTGACGGCCGCCGCCGGCCTGCGCTCGCGGGCACGTCGACCCTCTTCCACCTTGAAGAAGTCGATCATCTCCTGCAGCTGTTCCGACTGGCTGGTCAGTTCCTCCGCCGTCGAAGCCATCTCCTCCGAGGCCGAGGCGTTCTGCTGGATCACCTGGTCGAGCTGCTGGATCGCCTTGTTGATCTGCTCCGCCCCGGCATCCTGCTCCCGACTCGCCGCGGCGATCTCCTGCACCAGCTCCGCCGTCTTCTGGATGCTGGGCACCAGCGCCTCCAGCATCCGGCCGGAGCGCTCGGCCACGTCCACGCTGGAAACCGACAGCTTGCTGATCTCGCCGGCCGCCACCTGGCTGCGCTCGGCCAGCTTGCGCACCTCGGCGGCCACCACCGCAAAGCCGCGACCGTGGTCGCCGGCACGCGCCGCCTCGATGGCGGCGTTCAGGGCCAGCAGGTTCGTCTGCCGGGCAATCTCCTCGATGATCATGATCTTGCCGGCGATCTCTTTCATCGCCGCCATGTTCTCGGCGGCCGCAGCTCCCGCCTGGCGTGCGTCATCGGCCGCCTTGACCGCGATCTTCTCGGTCTGCAGGGCATTGTCGGCATTCTGCCGGATGTTGGCGGTCATCTGCTCGACGCTGGAGGAGGCCTCCTCGGCAGCCGCCGCCTGCTCGGTCGCCCCCTGCGACATCTCTTCGGAGGAGGCGCTCATCGCCTGGCTGCCGGAGGCGACGTTGTCCGAAGCAAGCTTCACCCCGCCGACCACCTCGCGCAGCTTTTCCACCATCGTTTTCATTGCGCCGAGCAGAATCCCGGTCTCATCACTGTTCCGCACCTCAATTGTCTGGGTCAGATCGCCGTCGGAAAGCTTTTCCGCCACGCCAACAGCCTGGCTCAGAGGTCGAGTGATGGACCGGGTGATGAGAAAAGCGGCGCACAGGGCAAGGATTGCTCCAACCACGGAAATTGCGATCGCCGCCCGGATTGTTGTAGTTCTCGTGGCGTCAAATATCGCATCGGCCTCTTCACTCTCTCGGGTCAGGGAAGCGTTGATGACATCAAGCTTCTTCATGGCGAGATCACGAAATCCGTCCATCTCCTCGTCCAGCACCTGGACCTCGTTGGAAATCCCCGAACTGTCACGCTCCAGCACCGTAAACAGCCGCTGCTCGACAAAATCCATGTAATCACGGTACTGGACGGCGAAAACTTTCGCCTCCGCCTTTTCCTCCTCCGTATCTGCCAAATTGAATACCGTCTCGATATCCTTTTCGGCCTTCACCCGATGCTCCGTAAGCTCCTTGCGGGACCCGGCCATATCACCGTCGATCACGGCATTGCCGACGATCTGATAAAACTCCTCAAAACGGATACCAATATCCTTGATGACCAGGGCGTCGACCGCCCGCTGAGCACCGAGGTCCTGCAGATTGGCCAGACTGCTCAGCCGCACCAGCTGAAAGGTTGCTGCGGAGACGAAAATCAGGGTCACCAGAAGAAAACCGAGGGTCAGCTTGGTACTGATTTTAAGATTGCCAAAATTCACCTTTCAAAACCCTCCATTGGAAGCAATTTTTGCTCCTTCCTCGAACTCGGCCGATGCAATCAGGCGCGGCACGTCGAGAATCAGGGCTACCGTGCCGTCCCCAAGGATGGTGGCGCCGGAGAGCCCGGCGACCTCGCGGTACATGCGCCCCAGCGACTTGATCACCGTCTGGTGGCTGCCGATCACATGGTCGACGACGAAGCCGACCCGCTGCCCCTCGGTTTCGGCAATCACGATCTGCTCGATCGCCGGCGGCTCGCCGCCGACGGCGAACTGCTCGCGCAGGCGGATGTACGGCACGATCTGCCCCCGGACGTTGACCAGGTGGCGTTCCCGCGCCTTGACGGAGCCGACTCGTTTCAACTCGATGCATTCCTCCACCGACGAGAGGGGCAGCACGAACTGGTCCTTGCCGACCTGAACCAGCAGTCCATCGATGATGGCCAGCGTCAGCGGCAGTTTAACGGTAAAGGTGGTCCCCTCTCCGGGCCGGCTCTCGGTTTCGATAGAGCCGCGCAGCCCCTCGATGGCCTGCTTGACCACGTCCATGCCCACCCCGCGGCCGGAGACGCTGGTCACGCTGGCCGCCGTCGACAGGCCCGGCAGAAAGGTCAGCGCGAAGATCTCCTTGTCCGTAAGTTCTGCGCCGGCCGGGACCAGCCCTTTCGCTGCGGCCCGGGACTTGATGGCATCGCGGTCGAATCCGCGGCCGTCGTCGCTGATTCGAATCAGGACATTCGGGCCCGCATGGCTCGCCGAAAGGCAGATTCTGCCCCGTGCCGGTTTGCCGGCGGCACTTCGAACAGAAGGGGACTCGATGCCGTGATCGATGCCGTTGCGGATCAGGTGCACCAGCGGGTCATAGATGCGGTCGATGACCGTCTTGTCCAGCTCGGTTTCGGCCCCCTCGGTCGTCAGCTCGATCTCCTTGCCCAGCTCCGCCGACAGGTCCCGGACCAGCCGCCGGAACTTGCTGAACGTCGAACCGATGGGGAGCATGCGGATGCCCAGCACCTGGTCTCGCATCTGCCAGGTCAGGCGTTCGACATCCTCGGCCACCGCGACCAGTTCGGCATCGTCCTTGCGGGCGGCAAGCTGGCTGAGGCGGGCCTGAACCGTCACCAGTTCCCCCACCAGGTCGACCAGGGAATCGAGCTTGTCGGAACGAACCCGGATGCTGCTGCTCAGATCCTGAACCTGCCGTTCGCGACGGATTTTTTCCACCTGCTCCTGTTCGGCAAGGGCCGAGGCAATCTTGCCGCCATCGACCAGACCTTTCGCCACCAGCACTTCCCCCAGCCGCTTGCGCTCCTGCAGGGCGGACTGCAGCGCCGACAGCGGCAGATCGCCGCGCTCCACCAGGATCTCTCCCAGCCGCCGGGCCTCGGTGGTCGCTTCGGGAAGATCGATGGCTTCGATCGTCACTTCGCTGTCGTCCTCGACAAACAGGAAAACGTCGCGGATGACGTTCGCGTGGACCTCGGTGGTCAGGATCACGTCCCAATAGAGATAGCAGAGCTCCGGATCGAGCTCCGTCAGCGGCGGGATGGCATCGACCTGGGCGACGACCCGGCAGTCGCCCAGATGGGCCAGTTCCCGAAGCAGGGTGGCGGGATTGATTCCCCGGCGGAAAATCTCCGGAGTCGGCCGGAAACGGATGCGGTAGGTCACGGCCTCGACGGAGGATCGGGATAACCCGGGCGGGCGACCGGTCGCCGTTGTTGCCTCTTCGCCGGGGAGTAAGCCGGAAAAAATGGCGACGATCGCGGCAACATGCTCGGCACATTCGGCATCGTCCCCTGCCTCGATCATCGTCTTGAGCCGGTCCCTGGCCGCCAGGGAATGGCTGACCAGCTCCCGGTTGGCCGCCATCTCGCCGCTGCGAATCCGCTCGAAAACAGTTTCGATCTCGTGGGCCACCGCCGCCACGGCCTCGAAACCGGCCATGGCCCCCGATCCCTTGATCGTGTGCAGTACACGAAACACCCGGCCGACCGCGTCACCGTCCTGCGGGCGCTCTTCGAGTTCGAGCAGGGCGATTTCCAGTTCCCCGAGCAGTTCGAGGGCTTCCTCGCGAAAGGTGTCTCCGACCGATCTCATCATGCCATGACCATCTGCACGACCTTGAGCAGCTGCTCTGGCTTGAACGGCTTGACGATCCAGCCGGAGGCGCCGGCGGCCTTCCCTTCCAGCCGTTTCACCTCCTGGGTTTCCGTCGTCAGCATGATGATCGGCAGGAACCGCAGCCCCGGGCTCTGCCGGACGCTGCGGATCAGATCGATGCCATTCATCTGCGGCATGTTCAGGTCGGTGATCAGCATGCTGACCTTCTCCGATTCGAGCTTGGTCAAGGCGTCCTTGCCGTTTTCCGCCTCGATCACTTCGTAGCCCGCCCCTTTCAGGGCCATGCCCAGCATCTGGCGGATGGTGGGGGAGTCATCAACGGTCATGATCTTTTTAGCCATATTCCCTCCGGAGGGTTGATTCACTTTGACTATCACCTGATCAGTTTGCTGTTTATCGATTTTCTGTCGCGACCCAGATGCAGTTGTTGTTGCAATCGAGCAGACAGCCGATGTGACGGACGAAGCCGGCATCCTCCAACTGTCGCTGGAACGTTGACGAGTTCCCAGCATCGAGACTAAGGCACTTGCCCGCACTGACTGCGGTTCGGTGGGCCGAGCAAAGCAGTTGCAGGAATGCCGGGTCAACCTCGGCTGTTTCATCGACCCGAATGACCATCGACGCGTTCTGCCCGACAAAGGTCAGGAGCATTTCCCTGATTTCGGTTGCCCGACGGATGGTGAGCTCACCGCTCAAGAGAAGTTCTCCTTGGTTCCTGCAGTCGATTTCCATTGGTGCCATGCCCCTCCCTATTGCTGAAAAAGCGTTCTGAACGTTCTGTTGGTAGCAGTGAGACTCGTCTTCAAGACATTGAAATGGTTCAGCATGACCAGCATCTCGGAAGATTCGCAGACAAAAACCGGAAGCTGCGTGTATGCCCCATTGAGCAATTCTTCCTTTTTCAGTACGGACTTATACCGGTCCACGATCAGTATCGGCAAAAAATGGCCGAGGTTCTCCAGCGAAAAAAGAAAATCGAGGATCTTTTCATTCTCGATCTGGCCGTTAATCAGGATCGACAAGATATCTTCCGAGGCGTTCCGGATGATGGAAAGCCAGTTGAGGAATTCGCTCTCATCCACGAAGGAGCGCACCTGGAACTTGGCGATCCCCAGCAGAAAGGAGATATTTTTTTGACTCTCGTGGTCCGAGTCCAGCAGCAATACCGTTGGCCAGCTCATCGTCATTTATCCGTTTGGAAGTTTTCATGGTCAGAAAGGCCTGCTCGATTCCATAGAACGTTAAAAGTCAGCAATTAAAGTGCCAACACGATTAATCGACTTAAGTCACTGCAATCACATTCGAATTAATATTTTTTCATTATTTTTTGAATCGACCGCTTTAGCGCAACACAGCCTCCAGGAGTCTGACAAGTCGAACGCAAATAGCTAGAATGTTTAAAAAAAGATGGGGGTGTAACTTTTCTTATCAATGTCAGAAAAGTTACACCCCTCTGTCGGGTATATGAGAATGGAAATTCAGGCGGGCGAGGAAATAGTCATTTTTGCAGCCGCTTGATCAGGGCGGGGCGGGAGATGCCGAGCAGCTTGGCGGCCTGGGTCTGATTGCCGTTGGCGCGCCGCATCGCCTCTCGTACCAGGAGATCGCCGGACTGCTTGAGTGTGGGGAGCCGGGCCGAAAAGGAGAGGAGTTCACCGGCAGGGGCGTTGGCATCCGGTGTCGCTGCAGACGGCGGCAGCTGGCCGCCAATGGCCTTGTCGAAACGGCGCAGCGCCAGCACACCGGAGTTGTGCTGACTCACTGCGTCATAGATCATGGCCCGCAGTTCCCGTACGTTGCCCGGGAAGTGGTAGGTGCCAAGCAGGTCGAAGATCGCTGCCGGCACGGTCGGCTTCTGCTTGCCGAGGCAGCCGGCCGCCTCTTCGAGGAAATGGTCGAGCAGCAGGGGGATGTCGTCCCGACGCTCCCGCAGCGGCAGGAGATGGACATGGTGGGCCTTGAGCCGGTAATAGAGGTCGATGCGAAACGCGCCGGACGCGACTTTGGTCTCCAGTTCCTGGTTGGTGGCTGCCACCACCCGGACGTTCATTTTCCTAGGGCGGTCGCTGCCAAGGGGGAAGTAGTCGCCGTCCTGCAGCAGGCGCAGCAGCTTGACCTGCGAGGCCGGGCTCAGGTCGCCGATCTCGTCGAGGAAGAGGACTCCGCCGCCGGCCTGTTCGATCAGCCCGCTGCGGGGCTGGTCGGCGCCGGTGAAGGCGCCCTTGACGTGGCCGAAGAGCGTATCGGAAAAGACGTTGTCGTCGAGGCCGGCCACGTTGACCGCCTGCCAGGGTCCTTCGGGGGTGCAGAGCCGGTGGATGGCCCGGGCGATCAGATCCTTGCCAACCCCGCTCTCCCCGGTGATCAGAACCGGTTCGCGACTTCCGGCAATAGCTTCGACGTAGCGGAAGGCCGCCTGCATTTCGGCATTGGCTGTTACCACCTCGGAAAACGCTTCGGGAAACTTTAGTTCCTGGCTGATCAGACCCTGCTTCAGGCGCCGGTTCTCTTCCTTCAGCTCGGACATCGCCAGTGCCCGCCGGATGCCGCCAACCAGCCGTTCCTGCTCGACCGTTTTGACGAAGTAGTCGAATGCGCCCATTTTCATGCAGCGCACAGCGATATCCACTTCGTTGCGGCCAGTATGGATGATTACTGGAGTCTCAGGAAAATTTTCAACAATGCCCGACAATACCTCCTCACCGCTGCTGTAGGGCATGGTGACATCCAGCAGGACCAGGCTCACCCGGAGGCTGGCGAGTACCGCCGGCACCTCCCGGCTATCCTGGACCGTCAGCACGTTGTTGATGCCCAGGGTTCGTTCGAGCAGGATGGTCAGGCTCCGCAGCCAGGCAGGTTCGTCGTCGACCAGAAGAACCGGATCAAGCGGATAGGGTCTCTCGTTCATACAGTATCGCCTTCCAGGGCAGCCGGCAGGGCCAGCGTGACCGTGGCCCCTTCGCCGGGAGCCGATTCGAACCGCAGTTCCCCCCCATGCTCCCTGACTATCCGGGCGGAAACCGAAAGGCCCAACCCCGTCCCGCCAGACTCCCTTTTGGTGGTGAAGAAGGGATCGGTCAGATGCGGCAGGACCTTCTTCGGGATTCCGCACCCCTCATCCTGCACGATGACAGTGCACAAATCGAGCCTGGCCTCAAAGCGGGTGGAAACGAACAGTCCTCTGCCCTTGTCCGGAATCGCCTCGCAGGCATTGAGGATCAGGTTGACCAGGACCTGCTCGATTCGCTGCGAATTCCCCCGCACCCGAGGAAGGTGCTCGGCGAGGGAACAGGAGAACCGGTCGGTCGACCTGCGGACCTGGTTGTTGACCAGCCTGACGGCCTTCTCGACGGCGGCATTCAGGTCGAACAGCTGGAAATCCCCCTCCTGACCGCCGCGGGCAAAATCCTTCAGGTCCTCGACGATATTCTTGATCCGTTGCGCTCCATCGAGAATCTCCCCCAGCAGCAGGGGCAGCTGGGACTTCATTTTCGAATACCGCAGCCCGCCGAAGGCGAAATCGCCGTGTGCGCGGAAATGTTCCTCCAGAACAGGGGAGATATCTGCAAACGCCTCTCTGATCGCCGGCATGTTCATCAGGATCAGACCCGTCGGGTTGTTGATCTCGTGAGCGACTCCGGCAGCCAGTTCGCCGACGGCAGCCAGCCGCCCAGCCCGATCGACTTCCTCGCGCAGCTGCCTCCTCTCGGTGATGTCGCTGGCCAGCATGATCACGCGGGTCACTTCCCCTTCGGGATTTTTCAAGGGAAACGCCTTGATCCCCCAGATACTCCCCTCCGGGCGCCTGATAACCCCGTCCTCCGTCGATCCGGAACCGAAGCTGCGTACGACGGGACAGCGACTGCAGGCTTTCGTTTCGCTGGCGCAGAAGTCTGAACAGAATGCAGCATCGCGATCGGTGACTTTAGCGGAGAACTGCCGTTGTGAGGCCGCATTGGCCCAGATGACCCTCAAGTCGGGCGCCAGCAGGACAAGGGCATCCGGGATTCCGTCGAGAAGAGCCTCGAACTCCTGCGACAACCTTTTGTACCGCTGCTCGCTCTTGCGAAGGGCCAGTTCCCCCTGGCGGCGTTCCAGCTCGCCGGCGGCACGAATCGAGAATATCCGGAGCAGGGACTCGGCCATTCCGGGGTCCTGGACAGGCTGCCTGAAGAGGGCCACCAACAATCCGAGGGGCTCACCGGAGGAGCCGAAGAGGGGGGCTCCGGCGTATCCCTCGATGCCGAGTTCGACCAGCAGGCGGTCGCCGGGAAAATGCCTGCACACCTCTTCCGGGTAGATGCAGATCTTCTTGCCGGCCATATTCTCGCAGGGGGTGTTCGCAAGGGAATATTCGAAATTTTCGCCTTCCCGGCCCCCGTCAACCATCGCAATCGCTTTGACGCTCTGCGGCTGCTGGCTGTCGAGTTCGCCGACAAAAGCGATGTCGGCCTTGAGGGCGTCGGCGAGATGGGTCACCAGGGAACGGAAAAAGTGGTCGCCGGTCACGATGGAGACCCCCCGCTCGATGTTCACCACCAGATCCTCGTAGCGCTTGCGATCGGTGATGTCCTGCACCAGAACGACGCAATAGCGCAGATTGCCGCTCTCGTCCCGGACGCCGGCAGCCGTTGCGTGCCCCCAGACGGTGGAGCCGTCTCTTCGAACGTAGCGTTTCTCGCAGTTGAACGCCGAACGCTTTTCGGTTCTCAGCTCCTGGTAGAACCGGAGCGACGTAAGGTGGTCATCCGGGTGGGTGATGGCCAGGATGTCGAGTTTCAGCAATTCGTCCGGCTCGTAGCCGAGAAATCGGCACAACTCCGGATTGACCTGAAGCAGATTTCCCTGGGGCGAAACCTGCGCCATGCCGGCAGCGGCATTTTCGAATATCGACCGGAACCGCCCCTCGCTCTCGGTCGCCGCGCGTTCGGCGACAGCCACCCGCCGCTCATTTTCCAGGCGCCCGAGAACCTGTCGAACCACCGACGGCAACATTTCGGCAAAAACATGGTCCTTGGCCAGGTAATCGAGGGCGCCGAGCTTCATCATCTCTACGGCGAGTTTTTCATCGCCATGGGCGGTAATGGTGACAAAAGGGACACTCAGACCCTTTTCGGCAAGCCTGCAGACAACATCCCGGCCAGTCATGTCAGGAAGCCGATAATCGAGCAGCACCAGGGAAACCGGATGAGCGATGAGCCAGCTTATTGCCGCAGCCCCGCTCATCACGCAGGCAACCTCGTAGCCAAACTTTTCAAGCGTTTGGCGGCTCAGCGCCAGGGCACTTTCCGAGTCGTCCACCACCAGGATGGTCTTGCTGGCTTCGTAACCATTTACGGACATGTGTTGCACCCTCTTTGGGTAACAATCCTCACAGCACGGCAAAGACAATTGGGTAATAGCAAAAGAGCAAGATTAATGTAAGCCCTATTATGTAACTTTCACATTTTTTATTTTTCAGGAACCACGGATGGCGGGATCAGTGGTCACCCCCGCCTTTGCAAGGCTGTTGCAAGGCTGTTGCAAGGCTAGGCAAAGGGAATCAGCTGTGCTAGTCTGCTGCGCACCAATCCGTCCTGGGGGGATGACGAGTGAGATTCGTTGCCGGTTCTTTTGCGCCCATATTCCTGCCGGCCGTCACCGGCTCACGGCGGTAGGCAACAATGGGGCTCACTTCGCTTCTGCTGGCTTATGCCGCAGGCCTCGGTTGCGCCCCTTATCTCGAATTCTCCCGTCCCTTGGCCGCCCTCCCCTGCCTGGCTGCCCTGCTCTGGCTTGCCTGCCGGCAGCGGCGCACCGCGCCGCTGCTGTTGCTTTTATTCTTCTGGGCGCTGGGCGTCGCCTTCTTCCATCTTGCCATCACCCCCCCACGGGATCCGGGGCATGTCCGGTCGTTCCCCGGAGATCAGCCGCTGACCGTCGAGGGCACCGTTCTGACGGTCGCCGACCGCGCCTTCGGCCGGACCTTGATCGACCTCGAGACACACCGTGTCGGCACGAACGGGATTCTGGCCCCGACTCGGGGGAGAATCCGCCTCTACCTCGACGAGGAGGCCCCCGGGATGCATCCCGGCCAGGCTATTCGATTCCGCTCGCGCCTGCGCGCACCTCGTGCGTTCGGTACTCCCGGCGAATTCGACTATCCCCGGCAGCTGGCCCGTCAGGGGATATTTGTCGTCACCTCCCTGAAAAACGCGCGGGAGATCGTCCCCCTCGGCGCAGCACTTGGTCACAGCTCCTTCACCCCCATCGAAGGTTGGCGCCGCCAGCTCGCCCGCGGCATTGACGACCAGCTTTCTCCTGCTTCCGCCGCGCTGGTCAAGGCCCTGATTATCGGCGACAAGGGGGGCGTTACCCCGCAGCAGCGGGACCTGCTGGCTCGCGGCGGCGTCTCGCACCTCTTCGCCATCTCCGGACTGCATCTGGGCATGATCGCCCTTTTTCTCTTCGCCGCCGCGCTGACGCTCTATCGCCGCAGCGAATCACTCCTGCTCCTTGCCCCGCCGCGACGCCTGCTGCCCTTGCTCCTGCTGCCGCTGTTGTTCGCCTATCTGCTGCTGACCGGCAACGCCCTGCCGACCCGCCGGGCGTTCCTCATGGTCCTCGCCGGAGGCGCCCTGGCCGTCGGGGCCAGGCGGACCCAGCCGCTGCGGCTGCTGGCCAGCGTTGCCTTCCTCATCCTGCTGTTCGAGCCGCTCGCCCTGTTCGAGCCGTCTTTTCAGCTCTCCTTCGCCGGAGTTCTGGGCATGTTGCTCCTGCTCCCCCGTTGCCAATTCCGGCTCACAACATTGCCCGGCCCGCTGCGCTGGGTAGCGCTGCTGTCGTTGACAACGCTGGCGGCGACCCTGACCACGACGCCTTTGGTCCTCCTGCATTTTCATTTTTTCGCTCCGGCCGGGCTGCTCACCAACCTGTTTGCGGTTCCGGCCATCGGTTTTCTGGCCGTCCCCCTGGGACTCTCCGGCGGCCTCCTGCTGCCCGTCTGGGCCGTTGGCGGAGCCCTGCTGCTGCAGATCTGCGGAGCAGTGATCGAAGCCGTCCTGGGCGGAGTCGCGTGGCTGGTCGACTGGCCCCCGCTGAGCGGCTGGAAAATCTACCTTTCGCCGTGGCAGACAGGCGGAGTGGCGCTGCTGTGCGCCATCCCCTGCATTGTCGGCGGCACGCAGCGGGCCTGGCTGACCAGGGGTGCGCTGCTGGCGGCTGCCGCGGCATTGATCGGTTGGGCTCCCGCCGCTCCCTCCACGCTCACGGTAACCGCCCTCAGTGTCGGGCAGGGGGATGCATTTCTCGTCTCCCGCGCCGACGGCCGTAATTACCTGGTCGACGGCGGCGGCCTGCACAGCAGAACCTTCGACGTCGGCGAAAGACTTCTGGCACCGGCCCTGGCCAGCCTGGGAATCCGGACGCTGGACGCCGTCCTCCTGACGCATGATCAAGCCGACCACCGTCAGGGTCTGCCGCATATCCTGGAACATTTTCCGGTCCAGGTTTTCTGGTGCTCCGGGGACCCGGAGGAGCTCCACCCCACGCTTGTCGGCGCACTCCGCCGACGGGACATCCCGGCTGTCCGTCTGCCAGCGGGGTGGAGCATCCTCGAAGAGACCGGAGAGACAACGCTGGCGCTCTTCGTTCCGGCCGTCGAAACCAACAATCCGAACGATCGTTCACTGGTCCTTTATGCCCGGCAGGGAGCCGACGGGGTCCTGTTGACCGGCGACCTGGAAACACCGGGGGTCATCGATCTGCTGGCATCGCCGCCGCCACCGGGCCCGGTCAACCTGCTGAAACTGCCGCACCACGGCAGCCGAGAATCATCACCGGGCCTCCTGCTCGACCGCTTCCAGCCGCAACTGACCTTTGTTTCGGTGGGCGCCGGCAACTCTTTTCACTTTCCCCACGCCGAGGTTCTGGCCGAGGTCGAACAACGCGCCATCCCTCTCTATCGCACCGACCTGTCGGGAAGCGTGAGATTTCTCAGCGATGGCCGGGGATGGCGTGTACAGCAGTGGCAGAGGGGGCTTTTCCGTTGACATAACACCGGGAGTTTGCTAGCTTCATCCCCTCTTGACACGGAGCCCCCCGGGATGAAAAAGTCAACCATACTGGTTGTTGACGACGAGCTCTTTTTCCGTCACCTCTATACCGAGATTCTCGGCGAAGACGGCAGCATCGAAGCCGTCGCCTCCGGGGAAGCGGCCGTGAAGCGCCTGCAACTCGGCGGCGTCGACCTGGTTCTGACCGACATGGTCATGCCGGGAGCGGATGGCATGGAAGTGCTCCGCTACGCCCGCGCCCTCGAAAATCCTCCCGACGTCATCCTGGTCACCGGCCATGCCACCCTCGAAACAGCCATTCAGGCTCTCAAAAACGGCGCCCGCGATTACCTGATCAAGCCGTTCGATCCGGAAGAGCTTCGGCACCTGGTGCGCACCTGTCTGGAACAGCGCCGCCTCCTGGACGAAAATATTCTCCTGAAAAGCCAGATTCGACTCTTTCAAAGGGGCCAGAGTCTGGCCTCACAACTGGAGATCGAGCAGCTCCTGCCGCAGGCGGTCGGAACGCTATTGCACGAAACGGGACAGGGGCGCGGGTTTGCCTTTCTCGTCGATAAGAACATGGTGACCCGCCTGCTCGCCCTCGAAGGACTGGAGGAAGCCCAGGCATCCAGCCTCTCTCTTTCCCTGCTGCCGCATCTGCAGGAGCTTTCGGGCATCCGTCTGCTGCGTGGCAATGAGCTGACATCCGATCTGAATTGGCCGGAGCAGGTTCGCAGCCTCTGTCTTTTCCCGCTGAACTGCCAGAAGAAGCTCAAGGGTGTCATCGTCATCCTCAATTCTGCCGACGGCGACCTGCCCCACCCGCTGCCGTCCGATAATCTGCTGTTCCTGGCCGAGCAGGCGGGCCTCGGCTTTGAAAATGCCTATCGCTACGAGGGTGCCCGGGAACTGATCTATACTGACGATCTGACCGGTCTCTACAACCACCGTTATCTGCAACTGGCGCTGGACCAGGAAATCCGCCGCTCGGAGCGTTACGGCCTTGAATTTTCCCTGGTCTTCCTCGACCTCGACTATTTCAAGAACGTCAACGACACCCATGGCCATCTTGCCGGCAGCAGGTCCTTGCGCGAGGTGGCCATCCTGCTGCGTCAGAGCGTACGGGAAGTCGACATGGTATTCCGTTATGGCGGCGACGAATTCACTGCCCTCCTTGTCGAAACCAACAGCGGCGGCGCCGCGGTGGTGGCTGAGCGCATTCGCTGCTCCATCGAAGGCCACACTTTCCTGGCCGGCACCGAAGCAGCCTCCCGGTTGACGGCGACGGTGGGATACTCCACTTTTCCGGAGAACGCCAACGACAAGAAGGCGATCATCGAACTCGCCGACCAGGCCATGTACCTGGGCAAGAAGGTCCGCAATATTACCAGGGGGGCCTGGGAGCTGATGAAAAAATAAGGCAACGCCTGTCCGGCACCGCCGCCATCCGCGACCTGACGATCTACCCGGCCCATCCCGAGCACTCCACTGATCCAGCAAGCACGCATTCGCTCTTCATCGCCAGTAGCCTTTCAGACCCCCCGAATGCGAGGCACTGAACAGGTCCCACCCGGCGGTGTTCTGGCAGCACCATGCCGGCAATTATTTCATGAGGTGATATTTCGTGGCAATTACAGGCATCAAGGGAATGAATGACATCCTGCCCGGGGAGGTTGCAACCTGGCAGTTTCTGGAGAAAACGGCCCGGCGGATTTTTCAGGCGTACGGCTTTGCCGAGATTCGGGTGCCGGTGGTGGAAAAGACAGAGCTCTTCTGCCGCTCCATCGGTGAAGCCACCGATATCGTCGAAAAGGAAATGTACACCTTCGACGACAAGAGCGGCAACTCTCTCACCCTGCGCCCCGAGGGGACAGCGCCGGTCATGCGCTCCTTCATCGAGCACAAACTGCACGCTCTCGATCCGGTGGCCAAACTCTATTACCTGGGACCGATGTTCCGCTACGAGCGCCCGCAGAAAGGGCGCTACCGGCAGTTCCACCAGATCGGCGCCGAGGCGGTCGGGGTCGAGGACGCCAAGATCGACGCCCAGGTGCTCGCCATGCTGGTCCATTTCTTCGACGAAGCCGCCATCCCCGACGTGTCGCTGCAGGTCAACTCCCTCGGCTGTCCCGAATGCCGCCCCGGCTACCGGCAGACCCTGATCGCTTTCCTGGCGGACCGACTGGAATCTCTCTGCGAGGACTGCCGGCGACGCTACCGGACCAACCCGCTGCGCGTGCTTGACTGCAAGGTCCCCGGCTGCAAGGAGGCGACCGCCGATGCTCCTTCGGTTCTCGACCATCTCTGCGGCGGCTGCGCCGATCATTTCTCCCAGGTCCGCGGCTACCTTGAAGACCTGCGGATTTCGTTCACGGTCAACGCGCGCATGGTCAGGGGGCTCGACTACTATACCAGGACCACCTTCGAAATGGTCACCGGCAGCCTCGGCGCCCAGAACGCCGTGGCCGCCGGCGGCCGCTACGACGGACTGATCCGGGACCTCGGCGGGCCGGCCCTGCCGGGAATCGGCTTCGCCATGGGTCTGGAGCGACTGGTCCTGCTCAAGGGAGGGGAGCCGATTGCCCCGCCCCGCCCCGCCCTTTTCCTGGCGGCTCTCGGCGCCGAACCTTCCCGCCACGCTTTCCTTCTCATGACGGAGCTTCAGCGCCGCGGCATCCACGTGGAGATGGACTACGAAGGCAAGAGCCTCAAATCGCAACTGCGGCGCGCCGACAAGCTGCGGGCCCGTTTCGTGCTGATTCTCGGCGAAGACGAACTGAATCGTCAGGTGGCTCAGTTGCGGGACATGGATGCCAGCACCCAGGAAGAGGTTCCCCTGCCCGCACTGGCGACACTGCTGCCGGAACGGCTCTTCCGAACCTGAGAGAATCGCGCCGGATAGTTCTTGACGCTGCCGGAATGCCGTCTGTATAATTCTTTTTTTCGTTCCCTGAAGGACCGAAGACCATCAATTGCATCGGAGGATACTCGCTTGAACGACGTTCTGGGTGACTGGCAAAGGAGCCATTATTGTGGTCAGGTTTCCAGTGCCGACATCGGCAGGGAAGTCTGCCTCATGGGCTGGGTGCAGCGACGCCGTGACCATGGCGGCCTGATTTTCATCGACCTGCGGGACCGTGAGGGAATCGTCCAGTTGGCTCTCGACCCCGACCGGGACCCCGAGGCCCACACCAAGGCGGACCGGGTCCGCAACGAGTACGTGCTGGCGGTCAAGGGGGTCGTCTCCCCCCGTCCCGAGGGAACCGTCAATTCCAAGATGAAGACCGGCGAGGTCGAGGTGGAGGTACGCGAACTGCGCATCCTCAATACCGCCAAGACGCCGCCGTTCATGGTTGACGACTTCGGCGATGTCGCCGAAAACATCCGCCTCAAATACCGCTACCTTGACCTGCGGCGGCCGGCCATCCAGAACAACCTGATGCTTCGCCACCGGGTGGCACGCACGGTCCGCACCTATCTCGATGCCCAGGGCTTTCTTGAGATCGAGACACCCGTCCTGACCAAGAGCACTCCGGAAGGGGCGCGCGACTACCTCGTTCCCAGCCGGGTCAACCCCGGCACCTTCTACGCCCTGCCCCAGTCGCCCCAGCTCTTCAAACAGCTGCTGATGGTCTCCGGCTTCGATCGCTACTGTCAGATCGTCAAATGCTTCCGCGACGAGGACCTGCGCGCCGACCGGCAGCCCGAGTTCACCCAGATCGACTGTGAGATGAGCTTCGTCAGCCGCGACGACGTGATGAATGTCATGGAAGGGATGATCGCCAAGGTCTTCAAAGAGGCGATCGGCGTCGATGTCACCCTGCCGATGCCGCGCATGACCTACGCCGAGGCGCTCGGTCGCTACGGCGTCGACAATCCCGACCTGCGTTTCGGCCTCGAACTGGTCGAGATTTCCGAACTGGTCAAGACCTCCGGCTTCAAGGTCTTCGCCGAGGTGGTCCAGGGCGGCGGCATCGTCAAGGCCCTCAACGTCAAGGGCGGGGCCAGCATGTCCCGCAAGGAGCTCGACGATCTGACCGATTTCGTCAAGATCTACGGCGCCAAGGGGCTGGCCTGGGTCAAGATGACCGAGGAAGGCTGGCAGTCGCCGATAGCCAAATTCTTCACTGAAGCTGAACTGGCTGAGTTGAACCGGACCCTGGACGCCAATATCGGCGATCTGCTGCTCTTCGTGGCCGACTCCTACCGGGTCGCCAACGAATCCCTCGGCCGACTGCGCGGGCATCTCGGCAACAAACTCGGGCTGACCAGCAAAACCGACTACAAATTCGTCTGGGTCACCGACTTCCCGCTGCTCGAATGGGACGGCGAAACCCGGCGGCATGTCGCCGTTCACCACCCCTTCACCGCCCCGATGGACGAGGACGTTCCCCTGCTCGAGACCGACCCGGGCAAGGCACGGGCCAAAGCCTACGACCTGGTGCTCAACGGCTCCGAGATCGGCGGCGGCAGCATCCGTATCCATGACCAGTCGGTGCAGAGCCAGATGTTCGGACTGATGGGGATCGGCGAAGAAGAAGCCCGCCAGAAGTTCGGCTTCCTGCTCGACGCTCTGGAGTTCGGCGCCCCGCCCCACGGCGGCATCGCCTTCGGCCTCGACCGCCTGGTCATGATCCTGACCGGTTCCGACTCGATCCGCGACGTAATCGCCTTCCCCAAAACCCAGAAGGCAACCTGTCAGATGTCCGAGGCGCCCGGCGTCGTCGACGAAAAGCAGCTTCGCGAGCTCTCCATACGCCTGGCCACCAAGCCCAAATAACGATCCAACGTTCGCAGCTCAAGGGGTTTTATGCAGGGCGGTCCAGGGACCGCCCTTTCCCGCTTCCGACCGGGGCCGGCGAAAGCACGGCAACCAAAGAGAATGGCAAGGAATTTACTCGCTTTCATCGCCCTCGCCGCAATTCTGTGGGGTTGCGCCAAGCCGCCCCGGGAAGAGCTTCAGGCTGCCCGGAT
>Ga0299906_10002025_pt1 | contig 17081 bp, 16 predicted proteins | sample RVTome_14_FD_200259 | JGI IMG/M metagenome (GOLD analysis project Ga0299906, IMG submission 200259) | Soil microbial communities from uranium-contaminated site in the Upper Colorado River Basin, Wyoming, United States - RVT145D125 (version 2) ...
GGTACCTGCAGCGCTTCGCCACCTGGATCGACGCGAGCGACTCGCGTCCGCTCGACGCGTCGCCGCTCGCCTGGCGGGCGGTCGCGCTGGGCATGGACCAGCGGTGGCAGGCCAAGCTCGCCGCGCAGGTCGCGGCCCGCATCGTGCGCGCGGTGACGCCCCTGCCGCCCGTTGATTGCCGGGCCGCTGGCCGGTTCCGCATCGGCTACGTATCCGCCGACTTCCGTGCGCACACGGTGGCCTGGCTCACGGAGCAGGTCTATGCCCGACATGACCGGGATCGGTGCGAGGTCTTCGCATACGCGCTGACCCCGGACGACGGCAGCCCGGTCCGACGCCGCATCGCGTCGGACGTCGATGCATTCCGCGATGTATCGGGCCGATCGGCGGCCGAGATCGCCGCGCAGGTCCGCCGCGACGGGATCGACGTCGCGGTGGACCTCACCGGCTACACGACCGGCGGACGACCGGAGGTGTTCGCGATGCGACCGGCGCCGGTCAACGTCGCCTACCTCGGGTTTCTCGGCACCTCGAGCGCGCCGTTCATGGACTACATGATCGTCGACCGGATTGCGGTCCCGCCGGGCGCGGAGGTGCATTTCAGCGAGCGGCTGGTGTTCCTGCCGGACACCCTCTGGTGCTACGGGTGCCCGCCGCCGACCCAAGACCCGCCGCCGCGCGACGCCGTCGGGCTGCCCCCGCGGGGGTTCGTCTTCTGCGCCTTTCACAACGCCTTCAAGATCGGCCCGGAGATCTTCTCGCGCTGGATGGAGCTATTGCGTCGCGTTCCGGACAGCGTCCTCTGGGTCCTCGCGCGCAGCCCGGAGACCGGTCGGAACCTCGGACTCGAGGCGGAGCGCCGGGGGATCGATCCGGAGCGGATCGTGGCCGCGCCGGCACTGCCGCACGACCAGCATCTGGCGCGCCACGCGGCCGCCGACCTGTTCCTCGACACGCCCGACTTCAGCGCGGCGACGACCGGTCTCGACGCACTCTGGCAGGGTCTCCCGGTGCTCGCCTCCCCGACGGCCACCCTGGCCGGTCGGCAGTCGGCCAGCGCCCTCGCCGCACTCGGCCTCCCGGAGCTGATCGCGAAGGATCTCGATGACTACGTCGATCGAGCGGTCCGCCTGGCGACGGACGCAGGAGCGCTGGCCGCGGTCCGTCGGCGCCTCAATGCGGCGCGCCTCGAAGCCCCGCTGTTCGACATGGGCGCGCGCGTCCGGGAGCTGGAGGCCGCCTTCGGCGCGATGCTCGAGCGTGCGCGTACGGGGCTCCCGACGGCTTCGCTCGAAATCGAGCGCGCCGGACAGAGCGTGAAATTCTTGCCCGCCGCGCGATAACCGTACGCCTTGCGCCGGGCGCGACTGCGCAACCGTGAATGGTTCCTTGACGGGGTTCAGGCTGCCAAAGGACGCTCGCGCCCACTGCCAATTCTTGGAGCCAGGACAATGACCAACCGATTCCTCCTCGCCCTCGCCGCCTGTGCGTTGCCGCTCGCTGTTGCGGCGCAGCAGGCGCCGGGTGTCACGCCGACGACGATCGTCCTCGGTCAGTCGGCGGCCTTCACCGGCCCCGCCGCGCAGCTCGGGATCCAGATGAACGTCGGCGTGAAGGTGTATCTCGACCACGTCAACGCCCAGGGCGGCGTGCACGGCCGCAAGATCGAGCTCAGGACGCGCGACGACAAGTACGAGGCCAAGCTCTGCGCGGAGACCACGCGCAAGCTGATCGAGGAGGATCGCGTCTTCGCGCTGATCGGCTACGTCGGCACGCCGACGAGCGCCGCCGCGCTGCCGATCTTCACCGAGGCCAAGGTGCCCTTCGTCGGCCCCTTCACCGGCGCGGAGCTGCTGCGCGAGCCGTTCAACCGGTACATTTTCAATGTCCGGGCGAGCTATTACGACGAAACCGAGGAGATCGTCGAGCAGCTCGTGTCGACCGGCACGAAGAACATCGCCGTCTTCTACCAGGACGACAACTACGGGCTGGCGGGCCTCAAGGGCGTCGAGCTGGCGATGCAGCGGCGCAAGCTGAAGATCTCGGCGACCGCCACCGTCGAGCGCAACACGACCGCGGTCGCCGCCGCGGTCAAGAAGATCATCGCCGTGAAGCCGGACGCCGTGGTCATGGTCTCAGCGTATACCTCGATCGCCGCGTTCGTCCGGGCGATGAAGAAGGCCGGAAGCGGCGCCCAGTTCCACAACGTCTCGTTCGTCGGCAGCAAGGCGCTCGCCGATGCCCTCGGCGACGAAGGCTACGGCGTGGCGATCTCGCAGGTCGTGCCGTTCCCGTGGAGCCCGACCACCCAGATCGTGCGCGAGTACCAAGCGCTCCTGAAGGCGGCGCGGATCACCGACTACAACTTCTCGAGTCTGGAGGGGTTCATCGTCGCGAAAGTGTTCACCGAAGGCCTCCGCCGGGCCGGGCGTGACCTCACCCGCGAGCGGCTGATCGCCGGGCTCGAGGCGATGGCGAACGTCGACCTCGGCGATTTCATCGTCCGTTTCGGGCCGAACAACCACAGCGGCTCCAAGTGGGTCGATCTGACGATGATCGGCCGCGGCGGCAAGTTCGTGAGGTAATGCCCGGGCCGGCCCCGCGGGACGGGGCCGGCCGGCAGTATTCCCTGGCGGCAGGCGCTACAATCGGCGACATTCTTTAAGATATCATTCACTTATAACACTGGGGGGAGCGATGAGAGTCGTCCGTTCGCTGATCGTGGCGCTCTGCGCAGCCGGCATGGCTGTGCCAGTGGCGGCGCTGGCCCAAAGCGCCATCGTCATCGGGCAATCCACGCCGCTGACCGGAAGCAACAAGGAGCTCGGCACCGACATTCGGCGAGGCGCGCTCGCGTACTTCAAAAGAATCAACGACACCGGCGGCGTCAACGGCCGCAAGATCGAGCTCGTCACGCTCGACGATGCGAACGACACCAAGCGGGCGGAAGCGAACACCAGGCAGCTCCTCGAGCAGAACAACCCGATCGCCCTGTTCGGCTACGCGAGCGCGACCCTCAGCCGCCCGGCGCTGCCGCTGGTCGCGGCGGCGAAGATCACCTTCTTCGCGCCGTTCACCGGCGCCGATCCGATGCGGAAGTTCAACCGCTACGTCTACAACCACCGCGCGAGCTACGCCGACGAGCTGGAGAAGATCGTCGAGCACTACACGACCTTCGGGATCAAGAAGTTCGCGGTGCTCCACTACGACGACGTGATCGGCAACGAGAACTTCAACGCCGTCGACCGGGCGCTGAAGTCGCGCAACCTGAGCCCCGTCGCCGTCGCGAAGGTCACCCGCAAGCAGACCGACTTCGCCAAGGAGGTGGCGGCGGTCGCGAAGGCGGGGCCCGACGTGGTCATCCTCACGACGCTCTACAAGACCTCCGCGGACTTCATCAAGCTGATGAAGAAGCATGGCGTTGGCGCACAGTTCGTCAGCACGTCGTTCGCCGGGTCGACCGCGCTCGCCAACTCGCTGGGCGGCGACGGGCTGGGTGTGGCCATGTCCCAGGTCACCCCGTCTTACCTGCGTCGCGCGGTGCCGGTCGTGAGGGAGTATCAGGCGGCGATGGAGGCGGCGTTCGGCAAGAAGGAGTTCTCGTACTCCTCGTTGGAGGCGTACATCGCGGCCAAAGTGCTCGTCGACGGGCTGCGGCGCGCCGGGCCGCAGCCGACCCGTGAGGGGCTCTTGCGAGCCTTGGACGGGATAAACGTCGACGTCGGCGGCTACATCGTCGCGTTCTCGCCGACGAACCACAACGGCTCGAGCTTCGTCAGCCTGTCGATCCTCGGCCGCGATCTCGCGTTTCGAGAGTAGCTGCTGACCACGTCGAGGGGCGGCAGCCCGCCCCTCAGCCGCGCCGCCAGGTCGTCCCCTGCGGCGTGTCCTCGAGGACGATCCCGGCGTCGAGCAGCTCCTTCCGGACGCGGTCGGCCGCGCCGAAGTCCCTCGCCTTTCGCGCCGCGTTCCGCGCCGTGATCAGCGATTCGATCCGCTCCACCGTCCACCCGGCGGGCAGGTCCCCCCGCAGGAACGCCTCTGCAGGGCGTTCGAGCAGCCCGAGAACGCCTCCCAGTCGCCGCAGGAGCCCGGCGAGCGCTGCCGAGCCGGTCCGGTTGGCCTCGCTCGCCAGATCGAAGAGCACGGCGATCGCGTCCGGCGTGTTGAAGTCGTCGTCCATCGCGGCGCGGAAGCGCGCCGCGTGCGCCTCCGACCAGTCGACCGGCGCACCGGCGTCGTCCGCGCCCTTGAGCGCCGTGTAGAGCCGCGCGAGCCCGCTCCTCGCCTCGTCGAGGTGCTGGTCCGAATAGTTGAGCGGGCTGCGGTAGTGGGCCCGCAGGATGAAGAACCGCACCACCTCGGCGTCGTACTTCTCCAGCACCTCGCGAATGGTGAAGAAGTTGCCGAGCGACTTCGACATCTTCTCCTCGTCGACCCGCACGAAGCCGTTGTGCATCCAGTAGTTCACGAACGTGCCGCCGTGCGCGCCCTCCGACTGCGCGATCTCGTTCTCGTGGTGGGGAAACTGCAGGTCCTCGCCGCCGCCGTGAATGTCGAAGTGCTCCCCGAGCAGCGCCGTGCTCATCGCCGAGCACTCGATGTGCCACCCGGGCCGGCCGGCCCCGAACGGCGACGGCCAGGACGGCTCGCCTTCCTTCGACCGCTTCCACAGGACGAAGTCGAGCGGGTCGCGCTTCCCGGGATCCACCTCCACGCGCTCGCCCGCGCGCAGCTCGTCCAGCGACTTTCCCGACAGCTTCCCGTAGCCGGGAAACTTGCGCACCGCGTAGTTCACGTCCCCGCTCCCGGCGCGATAGGCGAGCCCGCGCTGCTCGAGCGCGTCGATCATCTCGAGCATCGGCGGGATGTACCGGGTGGCGCGCGGCTCGTGATCGGGCCTCTGCACGCCGAGCCGCGCGGCGTCCTCGTCCATGTAGCGGATGAAGCGGCGGGTCAGCGCGCCGACCGGCTCGCCCGCCTCGGCCGCGCGGCGGATGATCTTGTCGTCGATGTCGGTGATGTTCCGGACGTAGGTCACGTCGTAGCCGCTCGCCCGCAGCCACCGCTGCACGACGTCGAAGACGACCATCACCCGCGCGTGCCCGATGTGGCAGTAGTCGTAGACCGTCATGCCGCAGACGTACATCCGGGCTCGCCCGGGCTCGATCGGGACGAACTCGCGCTTGGCCCGACTGAGGGTGTCGAAGATCTTCAGCATCGGGGGAGACGGGGAGCGGCGGATCGCACGCGGGCGCGACGCCCTGCCGGCGCGGCCTTCTTGTTAGAATCGCGTTCGAACGAGCGGCTAATCGAAAAAGTATACCCCACGATGCGCATCGCGCCGGTCCTCGTCTTCCTCGCCGGGATGGTCGCGTCCGGCGCACTCCTCGCGCAGCCCGACGAGCTGGCGGCGGCGCGCGCGGCGTGGCGCGGCGGCGATGGCGTCGCGGCCGCGGCGGCGATCGACCGTCACCTCGCGCGGCACCCGAAGGATCCGCGGGGCCGGTTCCTCAAGGGGGTGCTCCTCGCGGAGCAAGGCCGCAGCGACGAGGCCTTCGACGTGTTCCTGGTCCTGACCCAGGACCACCCCGAGTTCGCCGAGCCCTACAACAACCTCGCGGTCATCTACGCCGGCCGCGGCGAATACGTACGCGCGCGCGAGATGCTCGAGTCGGCGATCCGGGTGAATCCCGACTACGCCACCGCCTACGAGAACCTGGGCGATCTTCACGCCCGCCTCGCGAGCCAGGCCTACGAGAAGGCCGCCAGGCTCGACGCCGCCAACCGCGGCGCGCACGCCAAGCTCGCGCTCGCGCGCGACCTCATGAACTTCTCGCCGCAGCCGCGGCCCGCGGACGCCGCCTCCGCACCGCCGCCGCGACGGAACTGACCCGCATCGCCCGCGCCCACGCGAACCCGAAGGGAGACTGTCTTGCGTAGCCTGCTCATCGCGCTCGGACTCGCGCTCGTCGCCGTGCACCCCGCGCTCGCCGCCGACCCCCGGGTCGAGCTCCGGACCAACCGCGGCGCGATCGTCATCGAGCTCTATCCCGGCAAGGCGCCGAAGACGGTGGCGAACTTCCTGCAGTACGTGAAGGACGGCCACTTCAACGGGACGATCTTCCACCGCGTCATCCCCGGCTTCATGATCCAGGGCGGCGGCTTCGACAAGGATATGCGGCAGAAGCCGACGCGCGCCTCGATCCAGAACGAGGCCGCGAACGGTCTGAAGAACGACTACGGCACCATCGCCATGGCGCGTACCCCGGATCCGCACTCGGCGAGCGCGCAGTTCTTCATCAACGTGAAGGACAACACCTCCCTCAACTTCCGCGAGCCTACCCCGCAGGGCTACGGCTACACGGTCTTCGGCAAGGTCGTCTCGGGCATGGACGTCGTCGAACGCATCACCAAGGTGCCGACCGGAAGCGCCGGACCGCACCAGGACGTGCCGCGGGAGCCGGTAATCATCGAATCCGCGGCCGTCGTCGCGGCGAAGAAATAGCGGGGGCGATCGTGGTCAAGCTGCACACCAATCTCGGCACCATCACCCTCGAGCTCGACGCCGAGCGCGCCCCGGAGACGGTCAAGAACTTCCTCGCCTATGTCGCCGGCGGCCACTATTCGAACACGCTCTTCCACCGCGTGATCGACGGCTTCATGATCCAGTGCGGAGGATTCGAGCCGGGGATGAAGCAGAAGCCGACCAAGGCAGCGGTGAAGAACGAGGCCGCGAACGGGCTCAAGAACGCCCGCTATACGGTCGCGATGGCGCGCACCTCCGACCCGCACTCGGCGACCGCCCAGTTCTTCATCAACGTCAATGACAACGGTTTCCTCGACCATACCGCCCCCACGCCCCAGGGCTGGGGCTACTGCGTGTTCGGCCGGGTCGTGGCGGGGCAGGACGTCGTCGACCGGATCAAGGCCGTCAAGACCGGGCGCCAAGGCGGGCACGGGGACGTGCCGCTCGAGGACGTGGTGATCGAGCGCGCTGAGGTCGCCGGCTGAGCGCGGCCCGGGCCGGCGTGCGGCCGGTGCTCTTCGTCTCGGATCTGCACCTCTCGCCCGAGCGGCCGGCGATCGTTGAGCGCTTCTTCCGCTTCCTCCGCGAGGAGGCGCGCGCCGCGGCCGCGCTGTACATCCTGGGCGATCTGCTCGAGCACTGGATCGGCGACGACGACGCCGACGAGCCGTTCAACCGCGACCTCCTCGCGCGCGTCGCCGACCTCGCCGGCGGCGGCGTCGACGTGTTCCTCATGCTCGGCAACCGGGACTTCCTGGTGAGCGCCGGGGCCGCCGCCCAAGCCGGGATGACGCTCGTTCCGGACGCCGTGGAACGCGAGCTGTTCGGCGTGCGCACGCTGCTCATGCACGGCGACACGCTCTGCACCGACGACGTGAGGTATCAGCGCTACCGCAGCTGGGTGCGACGACCGGGACTGATCCGTGCGTTCCGCGCGCTGCCGCGGGGCATCCGGGAGGCGATCGGCGGGGGCTTGAAGCGCGTGAGCGCCGGGGAGAAGCGCATCAAGGCGCCGGCGATCATGGACGTGAACGAGGGTGCCATCGAGACCGTGCTGCGCGCGCACGGCTATCCGCGCCTGATCCATGGCCACACCCACCGCCCGGCCAGGCACGTGCACGTCGTCGACGGGCACGCGTGCGAGCGTTGGGTCCTTGCGGACTGGTACGAGCGGGGCAGCTATCTGCGCGGCGACGCCCAGGGCTGCACGGCGATGCCCCTGAACTGAACCCCGGGCTAGGCGTCCAGGCCGCGCGCCAGGTCGGCCCTCACGTCCGCCACCGACTCGAGGCCGACGGCCACGCGGAGCAGGGCGTCCCCGATCCCCGCCGCCTTCCGGGCCTCCGCGCTGATGCGTCCGTGCGTGGTCGAGGCCGGATGCGTGATCGTCGTCTTCGTGTCGCCGAGGTTAGCCGTGATCGAGATGAGCCGCGTCGCGTCGACGACCCGCCAGGCCCGCTCCTTCCCGCCCCGGACGTCGAACGACACGATCGCGCCTCCGCTGCGCTGCTGGCGCTTCGCGAGCGCGTGCTGCGGGTGTGACTCGAGCCACGGGTAGTACACGCGCTCGACCCGCGGGTGCCCCTCCAGCCAGCGTGCGAGCTCCCATGCGGCCGCCGATTGCGCCTCCATCCGGATGCGCAGCGTCTCCAGCCCCTTCAGCAACACCCAGGCATTGAACGGCGACAGGCTCGGACCGGCGGTGCGCAGGAACCCGAACACGCCATCCATGATGAGCTCGCGCCGGCCGAGAACCGCGCCGCCGAGCACCCGGCCCTGCCCATCGAGGTACTTCGTCGCGGAATGGATCACGAGGTCGGCGCCCAGCGCGAGCGGCAGCTGCAGCGCGGGCGTGCAGAAGCAGTTGTCGACCGCGAGCAGCGCGCCGGCGCGCTTCGCGACCGCGGCGAGCGCCGGAATGTCGGCCACCTCGGTGATCGGGTTGGAAGGCGTCTCGAGGAACAGCAGTCGCGTCGTCGGCCGCATCACCCGCTGCCAGGCGTGCGGGTCGACGCTCTCGACGAAAGTGGTTTCGACGCCGAATTTCGCGAGCACGGCGGTGAAGAGCTGCACCGTCGCGCCGAAGATGCTCGGCGACGAGACGATGTGGTCGCCCCCCTTCATCAGCCCCATCACGGTCGCGAGGATCGCCGACATCCCGGAGGCGGTCGCCACGCAGCTTTCCGCGCCCTCGAGCGCGGCGAGCCGCTCCTGGAAGCTCGTCACCGTCGGGTTGCTGAAGCGGGAGTAGACGTAGCCCGGCTCCTCGTTCGCGAAGCGCGCCGCAGCCTGCGCCGCGTTCGCGAAGACGAAGCTCGAGGTGAGATAGAGCGCCTCGGAGTGCTCGTTGAACTGGCTGCGATGGGTCCCCGCGCGCACGGCGCGGGTGTCCGGATCGAACTGGTCGTCCATGGTCAGGGCCCAAGAAAACGAAAACCCGCCTCAGCTTGCGCAGCTCAAGGCGGGTTGCCCACGCTTTAGCCGGATTTATTGATCGCCGGCCCTTCGGCCGGCGGCGCCCGCAAGCTGTGCATCAAATCGGCGCTGGATGTGAAGGTACCCGCCGGGGGCGCGGCTGTCAAACGGGGGCTCCGGCGCCCCCGGCAGTGCGGCGGACCGGCGGTCCCTTCAGGCGAGGTTGAGATCGGCCTCGCCGGCCTCGATCTCGTCGGGGCGTTCCTGGCGCTTGTCGTCCCGCCGCTGCTCGACCGCCGCGAGGTACTCGCTCGTCACGTCGCCGGTGACGTAGTGGCCGTCGAAGCACGAGGCCTCGAAGCGCTCGAGCCGCGGATTCGCCTCGCGCACCGCGGCCTTGAGCGCCTCGAGATCCTGGTAGATCACGGCGTCGGCGCCGATGTGCCTGGCGATCTCGTCGTCGGTGCGCCCGGTCGCGATGAGCTCGCTCCGGGTCGGCATGTCGATGCCGTAGACGTTGGGGAACCGCACCGGCGGCGCCGACGAGGCGAAGAACACCTTGTTGGCCCCGGCCTCGCGCGCCATCTGGACGATCTCGCGGCTGGTCGTCCCGCGCACGATCGAATCGTCGACGATCAGCACGTTCTTGCCCTTGAACTCGAGCGAGATCGCGTTCAGCTTCTGGTGGACCGACCGCTTGCGGATCGTCTGTCCGGGCATGATGAACGTGCGGCCGACGTAGCGGTTCTTGACGAAGCCCTCGCGGTAGGTGAGCCCGAGCCGCGTCGCGAGCTGCAGCGCGGCCGGGCGGCTCGTGTCGGGGACCGGAATGACGACGTCGACATCGAGATGCCGGTACTGGCGGGCGATCTTCGCCGCCAGCCGCTCGCCCATGTGGAGCCGCGCCTCGTAGACCGAGACCCCGTCCATCAGGGAGTCCGGGCGGGCGAGGTACACGTGCTCGAAGATGCACGGCGAGAGCGAGGGGCGGGCCGCGCACTGGCGGCTGTGGAACGCCCCGTCCTCGTCGATCAGGAGCGCCTCGCCGGGCGCGACGTCGCGCACGACCTTGAAGCCGGGGGTGTCGAGCGCCACGCTCTCGGAGGCGACCGCCCATTCGGTCCCCAGGTCGACCTCGCGCTTGCCGATCACGAGCGGCCGGATCCCGAACGGATCGCGGAAAGCGAGCAGCCCGCAACCGGCGATCATCGCGACCACCGCATACGCCCCGCGGCAGCGGCGGTGAACGTTCGCGACGGCGGTGAAGACCGTCTCCGGATCGACCTTCGGGCCGGTCGCCGCGCGCTCGAGCTCGTGCGCGAGCACGTTCAGCAGCACCTCCGAATCGGAGTTCGTGTTGATGTGCCGGAGGTCGGTCCGGAACATCTCCTGCTTGAGCTGATCGGCGTTGGTCAGGTTGCCGTTGTGCGCGAGCACGATGCCGAACGGCGAGTTGACGTAGAACGGCTGCGCCTCGCCGCTGGCGAACGCCGAACCCGCCGTCGGGTAACGGCAGTGCGCGATGCCGACGCGGCCGGACAGGGCGCGCATGTCGCGCGTCCGGAACACGTCGCGCACGTACCCGGGGCCCTTGTGCATGTGGAACTTCGCGCCCTCGGCGGTCACGATGCCGGCGGCGTCCTGCCCGCGGTGCTGGAGGAGCAGCAACCCGTCGTAGAGCAGCTGGTTGACCGGGGTCTTCGCGGCTATGCCGATGATCCCGCACATCGCCTTGCACCTCGCTTCATCTCGCGCCCGTCAGCGCTCGTACCGCACCCGGTCGGCCACCGCACGGGGCAGATACGGTTTCACCGCGATCGCCGCCGTCTCGAGGGGCGCGGAGAGCTTCGCCTCGCGCCAGAACGGCTCCCTCGGCAGCGCCGTCAGCCCGGCCGCCAGCACCAGCACCACCAGAATGAGGGCGCCGCGGGCGATTCCGAAGACCGCGCCCAGCGTCCGGTCCGCAAGGCTCAGGCCCACCGCCCGCGCGAGCTTCGAGGCGAGCACCCCCCCGAGACTCACCGCCACCAGCACCGCGACGAACAGCACGATCACCGCGATCACGGCGCGCACCAGCGGCGTCGTGAAGTTCGCGGGGAGCCACGCCGCAGCCTCGGCGGCGAACAGCATGGCGACCAGGGTCGCCGCGATCCACGCCGCCAGCGCGAACACTTCCCGCAACAGCCCGCGCCAGATGCCGATCACGGCCGAGAGCCCGAGCACGGCCAGCACGGCGTAATCGAACCCGGTCATTGGCGCGCGACCACCGCGCCCGGGCTCAGGCCCAGGGTCTTGAGCCGCTCCCGGGCGCCCTCCGCCGCGTCCTTGGTCGGGAAGGGCCCGGCCCGCACCCGGGTCTGCTCCCCGCCGGAGGTGCTGACGGTCTCGGTGAAGTACTTGACCCCCGCCTTGGCGAGCTTCGCCTCGAGCTGCTTCACGTTCGCCCGACTCGCAAACGCGCCCAGCGGCACCACGAAGGCCTCGGCGTTGCGGATGGCCTCGGCGTTGAGGATGGCCTCGGCGCGCTTCGCCTCCGCCTCCTTGTGGGCGGCATCGCTCGGCGCCGCCCGGGCGATCGCCGCCGCTTTCGGCGCCGCCGCGCCCGGCCGCTCGCCGGGGAGGCCCGATTCGGGTTTGACGTCCGGGGGTCGCGGGATCACCTCGCTCGCCCCGGTCCGCGCGCCCGGCGCTGCGGCGCCATCGGGCGCCTTCGCCGGCGCCGGAGCCCCCGCGGGCGCCGCCGGAAGCTTCAGCTCGCCAGGTTGCTGCTTGGGGATCTCGACCGTGAGGTTGGTGACGACCGGCTTGGGCTCGAGATCCATCACCCAGGGCGGGATGAGGACCAGTGCCATCACCACCGCGATCGCACCGATGAGGCGCCGCCGCGCCCGTCGTCGCAGCTCGAGCGCCTCGTCGTTACCTCGCATTCGGGCTCCGCGGTGTCGCGGCGCGCGCGGCCATCACCTCCGCCACAGTGTAGAAGGAACCAAACGCGACGATTCTATCACCTTCCCCGGCGTCCTCCTGCGCTGCAACGAGCGCTTCGCGCGGCGACGCGAAGCGCCGGACCACGCTGCCGGCGCCGCTCTGGACGATCCCCTGCTCGACCTCCTCGGCCGTGGCGCCGCGCGGATTGTCGAGCGTCGCGGCGTACCAGCGATCGATCCGGCCGCGCAACGCCCGGCACACCTCCGCGATGTTCTTGTCGCGCAGCATCCCGATCACGGCGAGCGTTCGTCGGTACTCCCCCATCCCGGCGAGGCCCTCGGCCAGCACCGCTGCGGCCTCGGGGTTGTGGGCGACGTCCAGGACGACCACGGGACGCCCGGGCAACACCTGAAAGCGCCCCGGGAGCTCGATCGCGGCGAGCCCGCGCCGGATGTCCTGCATCCCCAGCGGCAGCCGCTCGCGGAGGCTGTCGAGCGCGGCGATGGCGCACGCCGCGTTCGCGAGCTGCTTCGCCCCCCGCAGCGCCGGATAGGCGAGCCCCGATCGCGCCCCGCCCGGTCCGAAGTACCGCCACTGTCGGGGCTCCGCCTGGTAGCCGAAGTCGTGCCCAATGCGCTGGAGGCTCGCCCCGATCTCGCGCGCGTGGTCGAGCACGCTCTGCGGCGGGTTCGGATCACCGACGACGGCGGGCGTCCCGGGCCGAAAGATGTGCGCCTTCTCCCAGCCGATCGCCTCGCGGGTATCGCCGAGGTACTCGGGGTGGTCCAGCGCGACGCTGGTGAGGATCGCGCAGTCGGGCTCGAACGCGTTGACCGCGTCGAGCCGGCCGCCGAGCCCGATCTCGAGCACCAGCGCGTCGGGCCTCGCCCGGGCGAAGACCAGCCATGCCGCGAGCGTGCCGAACTCGAAGTACGTCAAGGCGGTGTCGCCGCGGGCGACGTCGACCTCCTGGAACGCCGCGGCGAGCGCCGCGTCGTCGGCCTCGCGGCCGTTCACTCGCACCCGCTCGTTGTAGCGCCGGAGGTGCGGCGAGGTGTAGCACCCCACGCGGTAGCCGGCGGCGAGCAGAATCGACTCGATCATGGCGCAGGTCGATCCCTTGCCGTTGGTGCCGCCCACGGTGAAGATCGGGCACGGCTTCGGGGCCGCGAGCCGGTCGCGCACCGCCCGCACCCGGTCGAGCCCGAGCGCGATCGCCTGCGGGTGCTGCCGCTCGATGTACGCGAGCCAGCCGGCGAGGTCCATCAGCCGACGACGAGAGCCGCTCCGCCTAGGCCGCCGGCGGCAGTCGCATCAGCAGGGTGATGAGCGAGGCGATCTGGTCGCGCAGGCTGCGGCGGTCGACAATGAGGTCGATCGCGCCCTTCTCGAGCAGGAACTCGGCGCGCTGGAAGCCCTCGGGCAGCTTCTCGCGCACGGTCTGCTCGATGACGCGCGGGCCCGCGAACCCGATCAGCGCCTTCGGTTCGGCGATTACGACGTCGCCGAGCATGGCGAAGCTCGCGGAGACGCCACCCATCGTCGGGTCGGTGAGCACCGAGATGAACGGCAGGCGGCGCGCGGCGAGCTGGGTGAGCGCCGCGGTCGTCTTCGCCATCTGCATCAGCGAGAGGAGGCCCTCCTGCATGCGTGCGCCCCCGGTCGCGGTGAAGCACACGAGCGGCAGGTTCTGGTCGAGGCAGGCGCGGACGCCGCGCACGAACCGCTCGCCGACCACCGAGCCCATCGAGCCGCCCATGAACGCGAACTCGAACGCGGCGGCCACGAGCGGTACGTTCTTGACCGCCCCCTGCAGCACCACCAGCGCGTCGGTCTCGCCGGTCTCCTTCTCGGCCTCCTCGAGGCGCTCGGCGTACTTGCGGGAGTCCTTGAACTTCAGCGTGTCCACCGGCAGCACCTCGGCGCCGATCTCGTAGCGGCCCTCCGGGTCGAGGAAGAGGTCGAGCCGGGCCCGCGCGCCGAGCCGGTTGTGATAGCCGCACTTGGGGCAGACGTTGGCGTTCTTCTCCAGGTCGGTCGTGTAGAGGACCGCATCGCAGGCCTCGCACTTCGTCCAGAGACCCTCCGGCACCGTGCGTCGCACCGCGCCGGTGCGCTTGATCTTCGGCGGCAGCAGCTTCTGGAGCCAGCTCATCGGACTTCCCTCGCGCCGCGCGCTCGGGATTCGCCCTTGGGGCGGCCCTGCGGGCTCACTGGACTACCCTCGCCGCAACCTGCTCCGCCCCGTCGAGCGCCCGCCGGATCCCGGCGAGGAACGCGCCGGCGCGCTCGATCGCCGCGCCGGCCGGCGCGTCCTCCAGCTCCTGGATCAGACGGCTGCCGATCACCACCGCGTCGGCCACTGCACCCACCGCGCGCGCGGTTTCGCCGTCCCGGATCCCGAAGCCGACGCCGATCGGGAGCGAGGTCTTGCGCCGGATCGCCGCGAGCCGCCCGGCGACGTCGGCGACGTCGAGGTGCGACGCCCCGGTGACGCCGCGCAAGGAGACGTAGTAGATGTAGCCGCTCGCGAGCTTGACGATCCTCGCCACCCGCGCATCGGTGGAGGTCGGCGCGAGCAGAAAGATGAGGTCCATCCCGCGTCGCTGCACCAGCTCGGCGAATGGCGCGCACTCCTCGGGCGGATAGTCCACCACCAGCACGCCGTCGGCGCCCGCGGCGCTCGCGCGCTCCACGAACCGTTCGACGCCCATCGCTTCGATCGGATTTGCGTAGCCGAACAGCACGAGGCCGGTCGCGTCGTCGCGCTTCCGGAACTCCGTGACGTAGCCGAGCACCGTCTCCAGGCTGACCCCGTGCTTCAGCGCGCGCTCGCTCGAGCGTTGGATCACCGGACCGTCCGCCATCGGGTCGGAGAACGGCACGCCGAGCTCGACGATGTCGGCCCCGGCGTCCACGAGCGCATGCATGAGCGGCACCGTCGCCGGCGGCGACGGATCGCCCGCGGTGATGAAGGGGATGAGGGCCTTGCGCCGGGCGCGCGCGAGGTGCTCGAAGATGGCCGGGATGCGGGACATCGGCCTAGAACTTGATTCCCGACCGCTCGGCGACGGTGTACATGTCCTTGTCGCCGCGCCCGGACAGATTCACCAGCAGGATCCGGTCGCGCGCCATCGTCGGCGCGATCTTCGCCGCGTAGGCGAGCGCGTGGCACGACTCCAGCGCCGGGATGATCCCCTCGTAGTGGCAGCAATCGTGGAACGCCTGCAGCGCCTCGTCGTCGTCGATCGTGACGTACTCGGCCCGGCCGGAGTCCTTCAGCCACGCGTGCTCGGGCCCGACGCCCGGGTAATCGAGCCCGGCCGAGATCGAGTGCGTCTCGCTGATCTGGCCGTGCTCGTCCTGCAGCAGGTAGGTGCGGTTGCCGTGGAGCACGCCCGGCTTCCCGGCGTTGAGCGAGGCCGCGTGCTTGCCGGTCGCGAGGCCGTACCCGCCCGCCTCCACGCCGATCAGGCGCACGTTCGCGTGCGGGATGTAGTCGTAGAAGATGCCCATCGCGTTCGACCCGCCGCCGACGCAGGCGATGACGGCATCCGGCTGGCGGCCGGCGACCTCGGGCAGCTGCTCGAGGCACTCGCGTCCGATCACGCGCTGGAAGTCACGCACCATCATCGGATACGGATGGGGGCCGGCGACGGTGCCGATGATGTAGAACGTGTTGTGCACGTTGGTCACCCAGTCGCGCATCGCCTCGTTCAGCGCGTCCTTGAGCGTCTTCGAACCCGACTCGACCGGGACCACGGTCGCGCCGAGGACCTTCATCCGGTAGACGTTCGCGGCCTGACGCTTGACGTCCTCCGCCCCCATGTACACCACGCATTCCATGCCGTAGCGCGCCGCAACGGTGGCGGTCGCGACGCCGTGCATTCCGGCGCCGGTTTCGGCGATCACGCGCGGCTTGCCCATGCGCCGCGCGAGCAGCGCCTGCCCGACGGTGTTGTTGATCTTGTGCGCCCCGGTGTGGTTCAGGTCCTCGCGCTTGAGGAAGATCTGCGCGCCGCCGCGGAGCTGCGACCAGCGCTTCGCGTGGTACACCGGGCTCGGACGGCCGACGTAATGCTTCAGCTCGTAGCGGAGCTCGGCGACGAATTCGGGATCCGTGCGGTAGCGCTCGTAGGCGGCGCGCAGCTCGTCGAGCGCGTGCACGAGCGTCTCGGCGACGAAGACGCCGCCGTAGGGCCCGAAGTGGCCGCGACTGTCCGGAAGGTCATGCATCTGCATTGCGGACTCCCGCCATGAACGCGGCGATCAGCCGCTCGTCCTTGACGCCCTTCGCCGACTCGACCCCGCTCGAGACGTCGACCGCCCACGGCCGCACGCGGCGGACCGCCTCACCCACGTTCTGCACATCGAGCCCCCCCGAAAGGATCACCGGACGGGCGAGGCGCTGCGGGATCAGGGTCCAGTCGAAGGCCTCGCCGGTGCCGCCGTACAGGTCGTCACGATACGCGTCGAGCAGCCAGCCCGCGGCATCCTCATAAGCGGCCAGGGATTCTAGCAAATCGACTCCGGATCTCACCCGCACCGCCCGCAGGTAGGGCACGCCGAAACCCCGGCAGAACTCGGGGGTCTCCGCGCCGTGGAACTGCAGCAGACTCGGCCGGCACGCGGCGATCACCGCGGTCACGTGCTCCGGAGAGGCGTTCACGAACACCGCCACCCGGGCGACGAAGGGCGGCAGGCCGGCGGCGATTTCTGCCGCTCGCCCGAGCGTCACCAGGCGCGGGCTCGGCGGATAGAAAATGAGCCCGATCGCGTCGGCGCCGGCCCGCGCCGCGGCCAGGCCGTCGGCGACCGACGTGATGCCGCAGATCTTGACTCTCGTCCTCATGCGAGACCCGGGCGCGACTCGGAGCAGAGCGGGAGCATAGGCGCGAACCGCGGCAGGTTCCAGCGGTCCGGGTACGTCACGCGCGTGAGGTAGAGCCCGTCGGGCCCGAAGGTCGGCGCCGCGCGCCGGCGGTCGCGACCGCCGAGCACCTCCGCGACCCACTCGGGAGGATGGGCGCCTTTGCCCACCTGGACGAGGCAGCCGACGAGGTTGCGCACCATGTGATGCAGGAACGCGTTGGCGGTGAACCCGAAGACGACGTAGTCGTCCCGCCGGTCGACCGCCGCGCGCATGAGCACGCGCACCGGGCTCTTCGCCTGGCACTCGGCGGAGCGGAACGCGCTGAAGTCATGCTCG
>Ga0299906_10002026_pt1 | contig 17079 bp, 15 predicted proteins | sample RVTome_14_FD_200259 | JGI IMG/M metagenome (GOLD analysis project Ga0299906, IMG submission 200259) | Soil microbial communities from uranium-contaminated site in the Upper Colorado River Basin, Wyoming, United States - RVT145D125 (version 2) ...
AGCCGGCCCTTCGAGCAGCGAGAACGTCGCCGAGCCGGGTGCTCCGCGAGGAGTAAGCCCTCCGGCGGCCCGGTCCCGGCAGCCGGTCCACGGCGGCGGGTCTCAGGGTCTACCGAACGTGCGCCGCAGCGCCTCGCGCGCCGCGTGGTACCCCACCATTCCATGCGCGCCACCTCCGGGCGGTCGCGAGGCGGAGCATACGTATAGATGCGGCACCGGCGTGCCCCATGGGTGGAGCGACCAGCGCGCGGGCCCGAACGTCTGCGAGACGGTGAGCGCTCCTCCGTTGACGTCGCCGCCGACCAAGTTGGCGTTCCACGCCTCGAGTTGGGCCGGACGGTGCGTGCGCCGGGCGACGATTCGGTCTCGAAAGCCCGGAGCGAAGCGCTCGACCTGTGCTTCGATCGCGGCAGTCGCGTCTCCAGCCCATCCGTTGGGCACGTGGCAGTAGGCCCACGCAATGTGCTTGCCGGCGGGCGCGCGCGACGAGTCGAAGAGCGTCGGCTGGGCCAGGAGCACGAAAGGCCGCTCCGGCGCCGCTCCTCGGGCGGGACGGCACTCGGCCGCGGCGATCTCCTCGAGCGTCCCTCCCAGATGGACCGTTCCCGCCTGGCCTACCTCCTCGGCCTCCCACGGGATCGGCGCGTCGAGCGCCCAGTCGACCTTGAACGCGCCCGGTCCATAGCGCCACGACTCGAGCCGCGAGCGATACGCGTCGGGAAGACGAGGCCCCGCGACCTGCGCCACCTGTCGGTGGGTGAGCGCGAGCAAGATGGCTCGCGCCGCCGGCAGCTCATCGAGCGAGCCGACGCGGCGCCCCGTCTCGATCGTGCCGCCCAGGGATTGGAAGTACGACGCCATGGACTCGGTGAGCCTGCCGGCTCCGCCGCGTGGAATGGGCCACCCGACGGCGTGGGCAGCGATCATCAACGTCACGCCCACCGCGCCGGATAGGCTGTCGCCGAGCGGCACACCGGAGTGGGCCGCGTTTCCCGCGAGCAGCGCCCGCGCCTCGGGGGTGTGGAAGGCCCTCGCCTGCTTCGTCGCCGGGCGTAGTGCCCGGACCCCGAACCGCATCATGAGGAGAGGGCTCCTGGGAAGCTTCGTCGGGGCGTCGAGCACGTGATCGGCGAATGACGGCCATCTCCGCACGAACGGACCCACCAATCGTCGGTAGGCGCCCGAGTCCCGCCCCAGTCCGGCCGCCGTCGCCTCCATGTCGCGCCTCAGGATGACGGCCCGGCCGCCGTCGAGCGGATGTGCGAGAGGCACCGGCGGATGGACCCAGTCGAGGCCGTGCTCGCGGAGCGGGAGCGAGTCGAGGTAGGGGGAGCCGATGCCGAGCGGGTAGACCGCCGAGCCGACGTCGTGGCGAAAGCCCGGGAGCGTCAGCGCCTCGGTACGCGCCGACCCGCCGATCGTCTGGTTGGCCTCCACGAGAAGCACGCCGAGCCCGCTCCTCGAGAGCTCGATCGCCGCGGCGAGCCCGTTGGGCCCGGCGCCCACGACCACCGCATCGAAGGTGGACGTCACCGCGCGAAAGGCGCACCGAAGCGGAGGAGTATCGTGCTCGCGCCGTCATCGGTGAGCGTCACCACGTAGAGGCGATCGTACTCGAATTCGTCGATCGGCTCTCCGGCGTCACCGCCGAGCGCGGCGACCAGCTCCCCGGTCGTGTTGCTGTGTCCGAGCACGAGGTGTCGCCCGGGAGTCGCGCGTAGCCGATCGGCGAAGGTGCTCAGGCTCCGAGGATCGTAGACCTCCATCTCGATCCCCGTCGCGTCGGCCGTGGGGCGGCCCGTTCCGCGAGTGCGCCTGTAGTCGGTGGTGTGGATATGCGTAAGCTCCGTATCACTCATCATATCCGCAAGCGCTCGAGCGCGGTCCCATCCGGGAAGGGAGATCACGGGGTCCGAGGTTCCGTCTTCCGCGCGCTCGGCGTGCCGCACCAAGAAGACGACCGTCGCGTCCGCCTGGGCCGTCAAGCGTGTGGGAGCGAGCGACCACGATGTCACGACGAGACCGACGGCGAGCAGGATGGTCGAACCGACACGACGGGGGCGGTGAGCGAGATACATGGTGTTCTCCGAAGACGGGCGGCGCCGTTCGATCAGGCGGCCCCGACAATACCCAGGACGTCGGTGAGGAGCCACCAGGCGGCGGCCAGAACGATCGCTACCGGCACGACCCAACGCAGCCAATGGATCAGCACGAGGTCCGCCGCCGACGGCCTGTCGCCGGCGATCTGTCGGAGCAGGTCCCCACGGCGCATCACCCACCCCACGGTCAGGACCGCGACGAGCGCGCCGAGCGTCTGTCCGCCCGATCCGAACGTCAGGTCCCACGGCACGAAGATCTCGAGGTTGATCATCGGCGGAAGGGCGAGCAGCAGCGAACCGACGTAGACCGTTGCCGTCGCGCGCCGCCGCGACCAGCCCCACGTGTCGGTGAAGCCCGCGACGATCACCTCGTAAGCGGCGACTCCCGACAGAAGTGCCGCTCCGAAGAGTCCTCCGAAGAAGAGGAGCCCGAAGAGCCATCCTGCCGGAAGCTCGGCGAAGACCTGCGGTAGCGTCGCGAAGAGCAGGCCGGGACCCGAGTCGGGATCGAGGCCGAGAGCGAAGACGGCCGGAAAGATCGCCAAGCCGGCCAAGAGCCCGGCCCCGGTGTCACCGACCACGGTCCAAGCCGCGTCGGAGCGGATGCGCGTGTCGTCCGCCAGGTACGATCCGTACACCAGCATCAACGTGCCGCCGAGGCCCACCGAGAATACGACCTGACCGAGGGCGGCCATCGCCGCGGTGGGCGTCACCCCCGAGGGATCGAATGCCAGCAGCCATCGCACCCCTTCGCCGGCCCCCGGCAGGGTAAGGGAACGTACGATCACGACGATCAGCGTCAGAAAGAGGACGGGCACGACGATCGTGGATACCCGTTCGATTCCGCGCCGGACGCCCGCGAGAATGATCGCGGCCTCGACGCCGAGCACCAGCGTGGTGAAGGTGACCTGCAGCGCCATCGACTTCGCCGAGAACCCCGTCTCCGGCGGCAGGATCGCCGAGGCATCCAGCGATCGCCCGAGCCCTTCGGCGGCCTGGCCGATGGCGTGGTACATCACCCACCCGATGGCGTTCGTGTAGTACGCCACCGCCACCCAGGCGATCATGCTCAGGAGCCATCCGAAGTAGCGTCCGCCCGGCAGGCCGATCCGTTCGAACGCGCCGAGCGTGCCCAGGCGCGTATGGCGCCCGATCGCCCACTCTCCCATCAGCGCGGGAATCGCCACGAGCGCCGCGATCGCGAGGTACAGCAGGATGAACGCGGCTCCGCCGAACTGCCCCACCATGTAGGGGAAGCGCCAGACGTTGCCGAGCCCGACGGCCAGCCCGACCATCGCGGCGAGGAGGCCGAGTCGCGAGCCGAACGTTTCTCGCGGGGTCATGCGCGTCGTACGTCGAGCACGCGCACGAGGGCGTCCAGCGACCGGTCGACGTCCTCGAGCGTGCTGTAGAAATGGGGAGCGAGACGGATCACCGGACCCCGGGCCGAGGCCAGAATGGCCTCTCGGCGGAGCGCTGCCTCGACCCCGGGGCCGTCGATGCAGACGATCGCGGTGGTGGGCGTGCGGCGCTCCTGGTCGTGGGGCCCGAGCACGTCGAGACCGCGCTCCAGCGCGCCCTCGACACAGCGTCGCCCGAGAACCGCGTTCCACGCGCCGATCGCCTCCAGCCCGATCTCGCGCAGCCATGCCATCCCCGCGCGGGCTACGTACGCCTCCATGATCGGCGGCGTCCCGAGGTCGAAGCTCCGCGCCCCGGTTCCCCAATCGAGGCGCGTAGCGTCGAACGCGAACGGATCCGCCCTGCCGAACCAGCCCGTGATCGCGGGACGCAGGTGCTCGGCGAGCCCGGGGCGGGCCCACAGGAAAGCGATGCCGGGGGTTCCCATGAGGAACTTCAGGTTGCCCGAAGCCACGAAGTCGGCCCCCGAGGCGGGCGCGTCGAAAGCCTCGGTCCCCAGGGTCTGATAGGCGTCCACGAAGAGGAGGGCGCCCTGGGCGTGGGCGAGCTCGGCGATCCCCGAGATGTCCTGCTTGAACCCCGTCTGGTAGCACCCATGACATGCCGCGACGACGCGCGTTCGTTCATCGATGCATTCGGCGTATCTCGAGAGATCGATCACCCCGTCCTGCTCGGGAACCCATTCGACCCGGGCCCCGAAGCGCTCCTGCGCGAGCCAGACGTGTCCGACGGTCGGGAACTCACCCGCGCTCGCGATCACCCGGTTCCTTTCGCTGGTCCAGTCGAAGGCAGTCGCCACGCTCGCCGTCACCTGGGACACCGAGGTCCCCACGGCCACGTCCTCCGGCCGCGCACCGATGACTGCGGCGAACTCCGCGCGTGCAGCCTCGGTTTCCGCGATCCACGATTCCCAGTCCATGCCGGCCTCGTTCCAGGACGTGAGGTAACGCTCGGCGGCTTCGCGTGTCGGCTCGCTCTGTGGTGCCTGCGAGCAGTTGCTCATCGGGACGTGTGACGCCAGGATCGGAATCCTGCGGCGAACCGCGTCGAGATCGTAGGCCGGATCGGTCATGGCGCCGACGATACCGGTCCGACGGCCGCGAGGCGAGCGCTTCTCTCCACGGCGGCTTTGGCACCGCCGGCTAGTGGGGGAAGTGACCCACTACCACCACCGTCCCTGGATGCCGGAGGGCGGATCGGCTAGCGTTGGTGCGAGCATGCGAGTGAGGATCGCCGGCGACTTCGGTCGCCGGAGGAAAGTCCGAGCTCCACAGGGCAGGGTGCCGGGTAACGCCCGGGCGTCGCGAGGCGACGGAAAGTGCAACAGAGAGCAGACCGCCGATGGCCGCTTGCGGCACAGGCAAGGGTGAAAGGGTGCGGTAAGAGCGCACCGGGCCGCTGGTAACAGGGGTCGCATGGTAAACCCCACCCGGAGCAAGGCCGAATAGGGGACGAGGGGTGGCCCGCCCCGTCCGAGTCCCGGGTAGGCCGCACGAGGCCGTTGGCGACAACGGTCCCAGATGAATGATCCTCCCCCGCGAGGGGACAGAACTCGGCTTACTCCGCGCGCTCGTTCTACCGGCGCCCGTCGCTCATCTGCGGCGGGCGCCGACCTTTTGCGGGGCTTGGACGCTTCGGCGAGCGCGGAATCAACCGAGTCGGATCACTTCCTCCACCGTGGCGGCGTGGATGGCCACCGTGTCTTCGGTGTTCATGGCGTAGCCGCCGGCCAGTACTGCGGCAACGGACGCACCCAGCTCGCGGGCCGCCTCCAGCACGGAGCGGTCCCTTTGCCGGAGGCCCTCCTGCGAGAGGCCCAGCCCGCCGAGTTGGTCCTCCCGGTAGGGGTCGGCCCCCGCGAGGTAGAGCACCAGATCCGGCCGGCCGGCGAGCGCTCGAGGGAGGTGCTCGGCCAGGAGCGCCAGGTACGCCTCGTCATCGATGCGAGCAGGGAGCGCCACGTCCAGGTTCGACGGAGGCTTGATGGCCGGATAGATGTCCTCCTGGTGCATGGAGAAGGTGAGCACGCGGTCGTCGCCCGCGAAGATGGCGGCGGTGCCGTTGCCGTGGTGGACGTCGAGGTCCACCACCGCCACCCGGCGCACCGAGCCGTCGGCCAGTAGAGCGGCGGCGGCCGCGGCCACGTCGTTGAGAAGGCAGAAACCCTCGCCGTGGTCGGCGAAGGCATGATGGAACCCTCCGCCGAGATGGGCCGAGACACCGTCCCGGAGGGCGCGCCGCCCCGCGAGCAGCGTTCCACCACAGCACAGCAGCATGGCTTCGACCAGCGCCCGGGAGAACGGAACCTCCAGCCGCCACCGCTCGGCGGGAGCGAAATCGTCCTCACGGATCTTCCGCAGGTAATCAGCGGTGTGCACCCGCAGGAGGGCTTCGTCCCCCATGGGCTCGGGCTCTTCGAAGGCGCTCGCGGGTGCCACTCCCTGCGCAAGGAGGCGTTCACGGACGAGGCGATACTTTCGGGTGGGGAAGACGTGACCTCCGATGTCGACCTCGTAGCGGGGCGACCAGACGATCGAAGGTGTGGTCACGGCATCACTCGCGTGGAGACCTCGGTTGCTCCAGGTCGAGGTCCTCCCGGATCTGGGCCAACTCGGCTTCGGGGACGTAGGGACGGAGGAAGACCGCCCAGTACGTCTCCCGCGTCATCCCGTCCCACCGTATGTAGCTCATCACGTACTGATACGTCTGAAAGACGTTGAGGGCGGCGAGGACGGAGATGACGGCCCACACTCCGCGCCGCTGCCGGGCGGTGGTGCCCAGCGTGGCAGCGACCGAGGCCATGGGCAGAGCCAGAGGCGCGCCCGACTCGATGAGCGCCCGCATGCCGAAGCCCCCACCGTACCACCAGTTCCACCAGCTCGACACCACGTAGAGGTTGACCGCCGCGAACACGGCGAGAGGCAGGGTGATGCCGCGGACGTAGCGGCCCACGACGAACAGGCCGGCGACCGCCGCGCCCATGATCGGCGTATAGACGAGCCAGCCCTTCCTGTAGCTCCACAGCACCGACCCGATGGCGGGCTCGGAGAAGTAGAAGGTGCCCGCTCCGTGCGGGTTGTGGATCCAGCTTCCGGAGGTGAATCGCCAGTACAACAAGAGGGGAAGGGTCACGATGAACCCCATGCCGCACACGGCGAGCACCTGCCCGATGATGCGGGATCGGTCGCGGGTGTCCCCCCACCGGAGGCCCGCGTCGCGTGGACGCATGAAGAGGAACAGCAGAGGCAGCAGCGCGAGCACCGCGTTGGTCGGGCGGATCAGCACGACCAAGCCGAGCGCGGCGCCAAGCGTGAGCGCATCCCTCGCCCGTCCCGTCTCGGACCACGCCAGCATCGCCCACACGGCGGCGGCGAAGGCGAAGAACGAATACGCATGGCTCATGAGCGGCTCGATCGTGCCGTAGTAGAGGAGATTCGTGCCCAGCCCGAGCGCGACGACCGTCGCAGCCCCCGCCCACTCGGGCAAGTCCCGCCTCAGCGTGACGAAGACGAGCCCGAGCCCCAGGACCGCGTAAGCCGCGCCGCCGAGACAAGCGAGGAGCCGGTACGGCCAGCTCAGGCCGTCTCGCGGAGCGCGCGCCACGACCGCGGCCACGTGGCCCAACGCGAAGAAGGGAGCCTGGAGAACCGCGACGCCGGGAGGGTACACGTTCTGACGGCGTCCGGTCTCCTCGTTTCGCGGGAACCCCGCGAAGCCCGAGGCCTCGAACCGTTCCCAGCGCGGACCGACGAAGTCCTCGAACGTCCACCTGCTCTCGGTCAAGAGCGCGGGCAGGTAGGCATAGTACCCGACCTGATCCTGCTTCAGCGGCCAGTCTCCCACGCCTGCCGACTCGTTGTAGATGAAGCCGGCGACGCTCAGTGCCGGATAGACGATGGCCAGCGTGGCCAGCGCCACGACGGCTCCCCGCGCCGCTTCACCCTTCATGGTGCGCGCCTCCGTCGAGTCCATGCATGACGAAAAGTACCACCCGGGGAGCCACCGCGGGCTCGAGGCGGCGGAGAGCGTGTTGTCACGATTATGATGACAATGTATACTTGAGCCGTTCATATTGATGACAATGTATACGTACGCCCATGACTGCCTCCTGGCCCGTGGGCATGGAGGGAAAAGATGCCCACCAACACGTTGGGCGAGTTCGAGCAGATGGTCCTCCTCGCGATCCTGCGTTTGGGGGATGGCGTCTACGGCGTGCCGATCGTAGATGAGATCGAAAGCCGGACGGGCCGTAGCGTCGCGCGCGCCGCCGTCTACGTCACCCTGCGGCGCCTCGAGAAGAAGGGCCTCGTCGAGTCGTGGATGGGCGAGCCGACGGAGGAGCGCGGCGGCAAGGCGCGGAGGATGGTGCGTGTACGCCCCGCGGGCAGGCGCCTGGTGCATGAGTCGCGCGAGGCAATGGACGCAATGTGGCAGGGACTCGACGCCGTCCGGGGAGACACACGATGAGCGATCCAGCCGGTAGCGACCGGCCATCCGAAGACGCTCGCCCGCCGAACGTCGCCCGTTCGCTGTTGCTGCGGTGCATTCCTCCCGACGCCCGTGACGCCGTCATCGGCGACCTCGAGGAGGTCTTCCGCGAGCGCTCGCGTACCGGCGGGCGTTCACGCGCACGGGTATGGTACTGCCGCCAAGCGGTGTCGTTCTCCGTCCGCTTCCTCGTCGAGAGGGCGGCGGAGGCCGGCGGTGGACTGAATCGGGGCATGGCCCCGTCCTGGCTCGACGTGAAGCTCGGCGTTCGCATGCTGGCGAAGAGCCCCCTCCTGACGCTGACCGGGTGCGTTGCGATCGCCACGGCGATCGGCATCAACGCCGGCTTCCACGAGTTCATGCGTGACCTGATGTCCTTCAGCTCGTGGCTCGAGTCGGACGAGCGTATCGTCGGGATCGCCAATTACGACCTCGAGAGCGGAGGACAGGATCCCCGCCTTCTCGAGGATCTGGCGCGCTGGCGAGAAGGACTCGAGACGGTCGAGGACATCGGCGCCGCAGTCTTGCTCGACATGAGTCTCGTGCCCCCGGGCGGGCGCCCGACGAAGGTGGATGTGGCAGAGATGAGCGCGAGCGGGTTCCGGGTCGCGGCGATGTCTCCGGAGCTTGGAAGGCCCTTTGTCGATGCCGACGACGGTCCCGGCGCCGAGCCGGTCGTCGTCATCGGCCACGACGTCTGGCAGCGACAGCTGGGTGGAGATCCCGAGATCGTCGGATCCGCGGTCCGACTGGGCACGACGACGTACCGTGTCGTCGGTGTCGCCCCAGACGACTTCCGCTTCCCGCGGGCGCAGGAGGTGTGGGTCAACTTCCGGCGCGACCCGGAGTCGTACCCGCCGAGGGCGGGTCCGCCGCTGATCGTTTTCGGACGCCTCGCGTCCGCGCGCAGCCTCGAGGAGGCACAGCGGGAGATCGAACAGCTCGGCCTACGAATGGCCGCGGATTCCCCCGAGACGCACGAGCGGCTTCGCCCCACGGTGCGACCCTACGGAGAGTCCGCCGGGATCAGATCGGACCAGATCCGATGGGCGTTACGAATCGCGCGTACGTTGCTCGCGATGCTTCTGATCGTGGCGTGTGCCAACATCGCCACACTGGTCTTCGCGCGGAACGCTGGTCGCGAGGCGGAGATCGCCGTGCGCAACGCGCTGGGGGCGGGCCGGAGCCGGATCGTCATGCAACTCTTCGCGGAGGCCCTGGTGCTCGCGCTCGTCTCGGCCGCCGTCGGCCTGGCCGTCGCCAGCTTTGGGCTCCGTTGGGGCAGCGACCTGTTCTGGGCGGTCCAGCGTACCGAGCCGCCCTTTTGGTGGAATCCGGAAATGTCGCCCTCGACCGTGCTGTACAGCTTCGCCCTGGCGACGGTCGGCGCTGGAGTCGTGGGGATCCTGCCCGGGCTCCGCGCCACCGGCCGGAACGCCCATGCGACCTTGCAGCGTTCGAGCTCGGGCGCGGGATCGCTCGCGTTCGGTCGCCTCCCGACCGCGGTGATCGTGGTGCAGATCGCGATCACCGTCGCGCTCATTCCCATCGTGCTCACCGGCACGATCTCCGAGTTCCAGAAGCGCCTCGTCACCGTCGCGTTTCCGACCGAGGACTACCTGACCGCACGCCTGCTCGTCGACTCCGAAGTCCAGCTTGCCTCGACGGCCGCCGACCGGGCGGCCGGCGAGTCCGAGTCCAGGGTCATCTCGGTTGCCGGCGTGACCGATAACTTCGTGATCGGACCGGCGCTCCTCGTTCGTTACAAGGAGATGCGGGATCAGATCGCCGAGCGCATACGAAACGAGCCCGGTGTCCGCACGGTGGCATTCACGAGCCGGCTTCCCGGCTTGGTCGGGCAGTCGATTCCTGCCATCGGCCTAGAAGTCGCGGGGCAGCAGCCCCTTGATCGGGGGTGGTACGTGAAGACCGCAACATCCGAGCTCGAGCTGTTCGAGATCATCGGGAGCTCGATGGCCGCCGGCCGACCGTTCACGGTCGCGGACTACGGTGAGGACCAGCGGGTGGTGCTCGTGAATCAGGCGTTCGTCGAGGAAGTGTTCGCGGGTCGGAGTCCGGTGGGGCACCTCGTACGCGAGTTCCAGCGCGAGGGCGACGAAGGACGTCCTTGGACGGAGATCGTCGGGGTCGTGCCCGACGAGGTCGCCGGACCGGCTGCCAGGGAGCCACAGATGTACGTTCCGCTGGCGGGGGTGGGCGAGTATCCGATGCGCCTCCTGATCGAGGTCGATGGCGACCCCGCCACCTTCGCGCCGCGTTTGCGGTCCATGGTGGCCGACGCGGCGCCGGGGCTGATCATGGACGAGGTCTATCCACTGGACGAGCTGCGACGGAGCGAAGTGCTCAGCGAGCTCTTCTTCGTCGTCCTCCTGGCGTTCGTGGCGCTGGTAACGGCGTTGCTGGCCACCGCGGGTGTATACGCGCTCATGTCGTTCATCGTCTCCCGTCGCACCCGCGAGATCGGGATTCGCACGGCGCTCGGCGCGGCCCCCGGTCGCGTCCTGAAGGGGATATTCCTTCGAACCTTCGTGCAGCTCGGGGCCGGCGTGCTCGTGGGCCTGGTGATCGTGGGCATCCTCGGAGCCAGGAGTCTCGGCATCGAGGGGGGTCGTACGCTCTGGCTCTCTGGTGCGGGCGTAGCGGTCGTGCTCGTCACGGTTGGCCTCTTCGGCTGCGCGATCCCCGTGTTGCGAGCTCTACGTGTTCAGCCGACGCAGGCGCTGAGGGCCGATGGGTGAGCGTTGGGAGGGACTCTCGCGAGATCACGCGCTGCGTGACGAGGTTGGTTCGGGCTGCGCGCCCACGCTATTTTGCGGGTTCCCCAAAATGGCCGAGGAAGAAGATGGTATCTCGACGAGATTGGCTGCGAATCACTGCCGGCGCGGGCGCCGCGATCGGCCTGAATCCCCGCATGCTCGCGGCGCTGCAGACCGGGGCGGTCCGTACGCGGCCGATTCCCTCCAGCGGCGAAGAGGTTCCGGTGATCGGGCTGGGCGGCCGCTGGATATCGGCGAACTCGAGTCCCGAAGAGCTCACCGAGCACCGTGCCGTGCTGCGTGCGCTCGCCGAAGGCGCCGAGGGGGCGGGTAGGCTGTTCGATTCCGCGGCCGGCTACGGCGGTGGTGGCTCCGAGGAGTACGCCGGCCAGTGGGCCGAGGAGGACGGCTTCCAGGACCAGATATTCTGGGCCACCAAGGTCAACGTGGCCGGGCGGGGGAGCGGATCGGCCGATCCCGCCGCGGTGCGGGCGCAGATCGAGCGGTCTTTCGAACGGATGCGCCTGGACGTCATCGATCTGGATCAGGTCCACAACATGGGTGATCCGCCGACGCAGCTCGGCATTTTGGAGGAGTACAAGGACGCCGGCCGAATCCGCTACATCGGGATGACCACCACGAGCGAGGGGCAGTACGACGCCCTCGCCCGAGTCATGCGCGACTATCCCATCGATTTCATCGGGATCGATTACGCGATCGACAACCGCATCGCCGAAGAGCGCATTCTTCCACTCGCGCAGGACGAAGGGATCGGTGTGCTCGTGTACCTGCCGTTCGGTCGCAGCCGTATGTGGGAGCGTATCGGCGACCGGGAGCTCCCCGAATGGGCCGCCGAGTTCGACGCGCATACGTGGGCGCAGCTCATGCTCAAGTTCGTCGTCGCGCACCCGGCGGTGACCGTGGCGTGTCCGGGCACTGGCGATCCGGAGCACATGGTGGACAACCTCGGCGGCGGGCGAGGACGCTTGCCGACCGCGGACCACCTGCGGCGGATGACTCAGCTCGTGGAAAGCCTGCCGGGCGGCTAGAAGGTTCTGGGGCGGCCGGGCAAGGGCTGACACCCGCATCAGGTCCTGCCGTCACCAGCTCACACGAATCGACCGACAGACCTTGCTGCGACTTGACGGACAGAATAATTTGTCCGTCATGGTCACCACGCGACGACAGAGCCCGCGAGACCGCGGGGGGTCCGATGCATTTCGAGGCTCATTGGATGCTTCGCGTGGCGTCGGAATCATCGCGGATGCCGGGAGCGCTTCGATTCTCCTGAAGGACCCCCGCCGGAGGATTCTCGAGATGGCACGCCGACCGATGAGCACGGTGGAGATGGCCGAGCGACTCGACGAGCCACGCCAGCGGATCGGATACCACGTTCGTCAGCTCGTCGGAGCCGGGCTTCTCGAGGACGTCGAGATCTCGCGGCGCGGCGCGATGATCGACAAGCGATACCGGGCCAGCGCCGCGGCGTATGTGCTCGCGCCCGACCTGCTCGGTCCACTCGCCGCGCGCGTCGAGTCGTCGGCGGATCGCGAGAGTGTCACCCACCTCCTTGGCGCAGTGAACGAGGTCCAGAGCGATCTAACGCGCGTCCTTTCCGCGCGGGGCGCGTCGGGGGAGCGGCTCCCAACGCTGACCGTCTCGACCCGCATCCGCTTCCGGCGCGCGCGGGAGCGTGCCGCCTTCGCCGACGCGCTGACGGCCGCATTGACCGACGTGATCGGTCGCCACTCGTCGCCCTTCGTGCAGACCGACGGAGCCGCCGGCGCGGGCGAGCCGTTCCGCCTGACCCTGACCCTCCACCCGACCGAGCCATGACCGATGACCGTTGGACCGATGAGCGCGAGATCCGCATCTCCTCCGACCCCGAGACCGTGTGGGCGAGCTGGGCGGAGCCCGAGCACGTGCGCCGCTGGTTCTCCGACGACGCGCGGGGGCGTGTGGAGGAGGGCGCCGAGCTCGTCCACGAGTTCGAGGGCCACGGCGAGCACCGCTACCGCGTTGTCGAGGTCGACGCGCCGCGTCGGCTCGTGCTCGATGGAGAGATGGATGGACGCGCCTTTCGGCAGATCGTCGAGATCCGGCGAGACGGTGGCACGACGATCCTGCGCCTCGTCCACTCGGGATTCGGAACAGCGGATCCCGATTCGGAGATCGTGCAGGGCATCGATTCCGGATGGACGATGGCGCTCGCGCTGATGAAGCACTACGCGGAGCGGTACTTCGGACGGGACAAGACGTCGATCGGCGTCTTCCGGCCGGCCCGATTCGAGTACGAGTCGCTGCTCGCCGACCGCTACCTGGACCGCGCCGGCCTCGGGGCGTGGCTCACGGACGGATCGGCGGGGATCACGAATGGGTCGGGGAGGGTCAGGCGCGGCGACCCGGTCTCGCTTCGACTCCGGAGCGGGCGGGCGCTGTCAGGAAGGATTCTCGCGTTGACCGACCACGAAGTGTCCTTGACGTGGGACCAGCTCGAGGGCGTGCTCGAGCTCAAAGCGTTCGGGGCCGGCCCGGACGCGCGTATGCTCGGGGTGCGTCTCGTTACGTGGAGTGGGGACCAGCCGCTCATCGAATCGGTGCGGGCAGACCTGAACCAGGCGGTAGGGCGCCTGGCCGATTGATCGGTCGCTTCGCGATCCCGGTTCCTGGCTAGAAGTCCCACCAGAGCCGCAGCCCGATGAAGTCGGTGTCCCCCGATTCCCCCTGCGCCTGGAGCTGCCGATAGCCGGACAGGAGCAGGCCGGTGTTCCGGGATAGCCGGTATCCGGCAGCCGCCTCGATGCGGTGGACGTCGTAATCCCATTCCTCCCCGTCCTGCGGCCGGAAGTCGAGGTAGCCCCCGCGTGCCGCGACGAACAGACCGGCCGCGAGGTCGCTCTGGACCTCGAGCGTGTAGCCGAACTCCGTCGGCATGCCCTCGACGTTCGGGACCTGCCATCGATCGCGGATCGCCTCTGCCCGGACCATGACGGGCCCGCGCGCGAAGGCGATGTCCGCCGCGATAAGCTCCTGCGCGAAGTCGCGCCAGTCGTCGGGTCGTGGCACGACCGGCGAGCCGGGTGGCTGGATGTTGAGGCTGGGGCCGAGCTCCGACCACATCCACGGGCCGCGATCGTACGAGGCGCCGAGCTCCAGCGACGCGGAGAGCTTCCACCGGGCGCCGACGATCCAGGAGAGGCTCTCCAGGCCGTGGAGCCCCAGATCCCATGCGTTGGGGTGGCTCGATGGTGCGCTGTTCATTGCCGCGCCCCGCAGGTCGAGGGGGCCGACGTGACCGAAGACCATCATACCCCACGGGTACGGAGTGTCCCACACGGGGGGGGCACCCGGCACGTCGATGTCCCCGGGGGTGTCCTTCCAGCCCTGGAAGCCATCGATGCTGGCGGGGATCCGCCACCGGTTCATGACCGTCCGGTAGTCGTACGTCAGGGGCGCGTTCAGGAATGGATCGACGTCGGAAAGGTGGCGTGGGGCGTACGAGCCGAATGGGCTGGCGAAGCGCCCCACCTGCACGCCGGCAGTGCCCGCGCCGGTGACCGCGCGGACGAACCCCTGCTCCACTCTGGTGCGTGTCCTCGCATTGTGCGATTCGCGTCCCCGGTCGTTGCGCAGCTCGATCAACGAGTAGAGGTGGTCGCCGAGGAAGAGGTCCGCGAACACGCGCAGCCGGTGGGTCTGGAGCAGTCCGTCGCCCTCCTGCATTTCGTGCGCGATCTTCGCGTGACAGGCGTCGCATTCGTTCATCCCGTCGGTGGGCGTGTCCCACTCGTTCGTGATGTGGAGGCCCTCGATGTCGAGCCGGCCGGAGAGGAGAAGCTGGAAGAACCCCGAGCGCGAGATGTACTCGACGCCCAGGTCCTCGAGCGTCGGAAGCTCGGGGAGCTGGGCGTCGGCGGACACGGGCAGGGCGAGCAGGACGACGATCGCGCTCAGGATCGGCACGTAGCGCCGGGTCGCAAACAGAGGCGTCAGGGGTCCTCCATGGGACGGTTGCCAGCGGGTGGCGGCAAGGTGAATCGTGACGGGAAGTGCCGCAACGGAGGCGGCCGCGGCCGCCTTCGCGATTCCTATCCCTTTCAGCCGACCTCGCCTCTCGCAGCCCCGCCTGGTCTCCGGCCGCCGCTCTCAGAACCTGTCGCCGCGCTCACGACCCGCCACCCCTCACCGCCCCACCTCGCCTCTTGCCACAGGAGCCCTTTGGATGCCCTTCTTATGGGGCTGGCTGTCAAGACGCACGCTCCTTACACGCCGTCGGATGAGGTCTTGGCCGCCGGCGTCCGCGTGGTTTGGATTGCCGGTTCGACGTTTCAGGGTGGGTGCGCTGGCCGGTTCCGCATCGCAGTCCGGAAGACTCTCACAGCCACTACGTTCTCCGCCCGGGGGCGGGAACCATCCTTCTATCAGGGACTCGGTGGCCCATCGCTTCATTCGGCTGTCCAGGGGCGCATAGCCTATCCGTGGGGACTCGGACCCGTGGGCCCAGCCCAGAAATCCAATGGATGCTCTCCCCTGTAACCGGTTCGCTTCCGGTTCGTCGGGTCCGTAGCCCACGCCGCGCGAGCGCAGCACGCTCTTGAGTCGGTTCTTCACCCGCACGACGTCACGCACCACGAACCCGTAGGCTCGCGCCACGTGGCCCAGCCGCCCGAGCGCGCTCAGGGTATGGCGCGCGCTCGTGAAAGCTTGCGAGTCGGGGAGGCGTCAGACCCTCCCCCCCGCAAGGCCGAACCAGAGCGCCTTTGTGGTGGCCCGGGCGAACGCCTCGGCCGCCTCCGCCCCGGGCGGCCCGCCCGTGAGCTGTCCGTCCACGAGCAGATAGGACAGGCCATGGACGACGGACCAGAGCGGCACCCGGGCGTCCTCCGGAGGAATCCGGTCGGCCGGGCGGGATGCGGTCTGCTCGACCTCGTCCCCGAGCAGCGCCGCGGGCGGCCGCGACAGGGCCGTGAACACCCGATCGGCGGCCCGCGCCAGCTCCGGGAACTCGTCGCGCCGTCGGAGCTGCGGGCCGAACATGACGCGGAAGCGCCCGGGATTATCGACGGCGAACCGGACGTAGCACACACCCATGTCCTGCAGGGCCCGCTCGTCTCCCCCCTCACACCACCGGTCGGTCAGGAGGCCGAGCAGCTCCTCGAAGGCCTCCTCGGCCACGGCGGCGATGAGGTGGTCCGCGTCCCGGAAGTGATTGTAGGGGGCCTGCCGGCTGACGCCGGTCCGCCGGGCGACGGCCCGCAGGGTCAGGCCCGCGACCCCCTGCTCGTCGAGGATCTCCACGGCAGCCGCCAGGAGCGCGGGCTTCAGGTTCCCGTGATGGTATGCCATGGCGCCCCCTTGTATGTTGACGCGGTCAACATCCGTCCATATGTTGCTTCTGTCAACATCGACGCGTCCCCTGCTCGGCGCAACCCATGTATCTCCTGCTGAAGGCGCTCCACCTGCTGGCCGTGGTCATGTTCCTCGGGAACGTCACCACCGGGCTTTTCTGGAAGGCCCACGCGGACCGCACGCGCGACCCCCGCATCATCGCCCACGCCCTCGACGGCATCATCCGGAGCGATCGGCTCTTCACCCTCCCCGGAGCGGCCCTGATCGTCCTCGCTGGCTTCGCCGCGGCGGAGCTGGGGGGATGGCCGGTCTTCGGGACCGGGTGGATCTGGTGGTCGCTCACGCTCTTCGGAGTCTCGGGCGTGCTCTTCGCCGTCGCGGTCGCGCCGCTCCAGACGCGCATGCGGGACCTGGCCCGATCCTCGGAGACCCACGCCGACCTCGAGCGGGGCGGTTACCGGCGCCTGTCGATCGCCTGGGAGGTATGGGGGGCCCTGGCCCTCCTCACGCCCTTGGCCGCGTTCGTCCTCATGATCCTGAAGCCGACCCTGTAAGGCCCGCCTCCCGGTCAGGTCCTTCACCTCCTAGGCGCCGAACGTGCCGCACAGCGCGTTGGTGTAGAGGTCGGTCATGGTCACCCCCGTCGTCTCGGCCATCCTCATGCACCTCGACCTCCCCCACAAACCCCCGCCCTCTCGCCCGCTCGCGGACCGCCCCAGAGCGATCTCCTCGTCGAGCTCCTCGATCAGATGCCCGCCCTCGACCCCACCGAGCCCGACCCGGTCCCCGACTTCGACTTCGACCAGTCCCTGCCCGACGACCTCGACCCCTGAGTTCTCGGCCGGTCGCCGGATGCCGCCGCCCTCCCCTACAGCGCCCATCCACGCATCCCGGCGGAGCATCCCCGGATTCCTGTAACTCCACGTAGTGGCAGGAAGCGGGAA
>Ga0299906_10002027_pt1 | contig 17076 bp, 16 predicted proteins | sample RVTome_14_FD_200259 | JGI IMG/M metagenome (GOLD analysis project Ga0299906, IMG submission 200259) | Soil microbial communities from uranium-contaminated site in the Upper Colorado River Basin, Wyoming, United States - RVT145D125 (version 2) ...
GAGCGCGGCGATCTCACCCTGGAGCAGGCGGTACAGGCGGTCACGGGCCGGCCGGCAGACCTCTACCGCATCCGCGAACGCGGGCGGCTTGCACCCGGCGCCTGGGCCGACCTCATCCTGTTCGATCCCGCAACCGTGGGGCGCGGGCCCAAGCGGCGGGTGTCCGACCTGCCCGGCGGCGCAAGCCGCGTGGATACGCCGGCGGTGGGGCTGCACGGGGTGTGGGTGAACGGGGTGCGCGTGGTGAACGAGCGTGGACCGATGCGGGACGTGGGCAGGCCGGGGAAGCTGATGCGGGAGTTCGACACGTAGACGTCGCCCGGGCCTGGCGTTTCGGCGCGTCCGGGCCGCAATCCGCCCCGGCACCGGGCAGGCGGGCCGTTGCGCCGCCGCTCCCGCCAAAACATAATGCGCCGGGGACGCGAGACGCCGGCCGCACGGCCGGACAGGGGAGGAGATCATGGGGAGGTTTCTGAGTGACCAGGAGCTCGCGCGCACCGTCGGGGCCGAGACGCGCGAGCTGCGATCGCCGCTGCCGACGGCGATCGTGTCCAACGGGGAGTACAACCCGCCGCCGCAGTCCCCGCAACAGAAGCAGGTCGAAGCCGAGATCGCGGCGCTGGGCGATCGCTACGCCAAGCGCCTGGGCCTGACCCGCCGCCGCTTCCTGGCCGGCAGCGCCGGCATGGCTGCCGCCTTCCTGGCCATGAACAAGGTGTACGGCCCGCTGTTCTCGGTGAGCGAGGCCGAGGCCGCCGAGCCGGAAGCGGCGGACGCCCGCGCCGGCGGGCTGCGCGACCAGTTCGTGTTCGACGTGCAGTTGCACTTCATCCGCGACGACTTCGACTGGGAGCCGCTCGCGCAGATCATGTCCTTCGCCGGCGAGCACTGGTACCCGGCGTGGAAGAAGAAGGGCATGGACTTGAGGCGCTTCAAGTTCGAGAACTTCCTGACCGAGGTGTTCATGGACAGCGACACCAAGGTCGGGCTGATCAGCAGCGCGCCTTTCGACGAGCAGTCGATGGTCCCCCTGACCAACGACGAGATGGCGGAAGCGCGGGCCGTGATCAACAGCGTGGCGGGCTCGCGCCGGGCGTTGAGCCATGCCGTGTTCACGCCCGGCAAGCCGGGCTGGATGGACGAGGTGGACCGCGCCATCGCCACGCTCAAGCCCGACTCCTGGAAGGGCTACACCATCGGCGATCCGTTCGGCATGTCCAAGTTCCCGTGGCGCCTGGACGACGAGAATGTCACCTACCCCTTCTACGAGAAGATCGCCAAGGCGGGGATCACCACGGTGTGCATCCACAAGGGCCTGATGCCCACCGAGCTGGTGGAGAAAGCGCCGCAGCTCGCCACGTTCGGCAAGGTGGACGATGTCGCCAAAGCCGCCAAGGACTGGCCCGACATCGACTTCGTCATCTACCACTCGGGCTACCGCATGGCGATCGAGCTGCCGGATGCCCTCCTCGCCGAGTTCCACAAGACCGGCTACATCGAGTGGACCACCGATCTGGTGGAGGCGGTGGAGAAGAACGAGCTGCGCAACGTGTACGCCGAGCTGGGCACCTCTTTCGCCAACTGCTGCATCACGCACCCGCGGCTCGCTGCGGGCTTCGTCGGCCAGCTGGTGAAGGGCATGGGCGCAGACCGCGTGCTGTGGGGCACCGACTGCGTGTGGTGGGGCTCGCCGCAATGGCAGATCGAAGCGCTGCGCCGCCTGGAAGTGCCCGAGGACCTGCAGAAGCGCTTCGGCTTCGCGGCGCTGGGCCCCGCCGACGGCGCGGTGAAGAGCAAGATCTTCGGCCTGAATGCCGCGAAGCTCTATGGGCTGGACCCGGCGGCCCTGCAGAAGTCGGTGCGGGCCGATCAGCTCGAGCGCATGCGCGCGCGGCACCGCGCCGAGGGGCGCCTGCGCAGCAACCTGGCCTACGGCTACATCGCACGCTGAAGGGCTTCTTCGATGCAATCAGACGCGCAGGCGCTGTCTCGAGCCGTCGCCTTCTACGACGCCCATCCCATCAACGAGGAGCAGATCCTGCACGCGCTCGCCGCCCGGGGCGTGTCCCTCGACCGGCTGGACGAGGAGATCCTGAAGGATCACGACCAGGATCACTTCGGCGGCACCGAGGCCAACGAGATCCTGGCGGCGAAGGCCGGCATCGGCGCGCAGCATCTCGTGCTGGACGTGTGCAGCGGAATGGGCGGGCCCGCGCGCTACCTCGCCCATCGCATCGGCTGCCGGGTGGTGGGGCTCGATTTCACCGAGAGCCGCCACCGCGGCGCCCAGCGGCTCACGCAACTGGCGCGCCTCGACCATCTGGTCGGCTTCCGTCACGGGAATGCGCTGGACATGCCGTTCCAGAATGCCACGTTCGACGTGGTGATCGGCCAGGAGGCGTGGTGCCACGTCCCCGACAAGCCGCGCCTCATCTCGGAATGCGCACGCGTGGTCAAGCCCGGCGGCGCCATCGCCTTCACCGACATCCTGCGCCGCGCAGCCCTGAACGAAGCGGAAAGCGAGCGCCTGCAACAGGAGATGAGCTTCCCGACCTTGGAGACGCACGCCGGCTATATCGGCCTTCTCGAGAGGCAGGGCTGCAGCGTGCGCGCGCAGGACGACCTGAGCGAGCACTGGGCGCGCATTCTCGTCGATCGGCTGGCCATGTACCGCGGGCTTAAAGAGGAGACGGTGCGCCAGTTCGGCGAGGCGCACTTCCGGCGCTGGGACGACACCTACGCCTTCTTCGTCAGCCTGTTCACGGCGGGCAAGCTCGGCGGCGGAAGGTTCGTGGCGCGGCGGGGAACGTAGCAGCAGCCGTTGCTCCAGGGCGGTAGACTTCGGCCATCGCCACTCCGGCAGCATGCGACCATGAGCGAGTCCCCCTTACCCGTCCTCTCGCCGCTGGAGGCGCGCGTCCTCGCGGTGTTGATCGAGAAGCAGCTCACCACGCCCGACTACTACCCGCTCACCCTCAATGCGCTCGTCGCCGGCTGCAATCAGAAGAGCAGCCGCCAGCCGGCGATGAACGTCGGAGAGCGCGAGGTTCAGGACGCCCTGGATGCGCTCAAACGCCAGACCCTGGTCATCGACAGCTACGGCGCTTCCGGGCGGGTGATGCGCTACGCGCACAACGCGCCCAAGGTGCTCAACATCGGTCAGGCGATGACGGCGCTGCTGGGGGTGCTGATCCTGCGCGGCGCGCAGACGGCTGCGGAGCTGCGCGGCAACTGCGACCGGATGTACCAGTTCGCGGATCTGTCTTCGGTGGAGGCTTACCTCGAGGACATGGCGAGCCGCTCGGCCGGCGCGCTGGCGCTCAAGCTGCCGAAGCAGCCGGGCTCGCGCGAGCACCGCTGGACGCACCTGCTGAGCGGATCCGTGGCGATCGAGAGCGTCGCCGCGCCGGTTTCAGAGGACGCCGCGGGCAACGAGCTGTCGGCGTTGCGGGCGCAGGTCGCGCAGTTGAGCGACGAGGTGGCGGAGCTGCGCGGGCTGGTCGCGCAACTGCAGGAGGCGCTGCGCGTCGCAGGCGGCTGATGCCCCGGCGAGAAGCCTCGGTCTTCCCCGGATTCCGCTGCGCTGCAGCCGGGCTGCGAAGCCGGCTAGCTCTTGTGCGCGGTGCGCTCGCGCAGCAGGTGCAGCGCTTCCTCGAGCTGGCAGTCCACTTCCTGCTCGGCGTCGGTGCCCTCGCCGGCAGCCGTGCGCAGCAGGTGGCTGCATTTCGGGGTCGCCTGGGCGTCGGCCTTGGTGAGCTGCGCATCGGCCTCGGGCAGGGCCGGCACCGCATCGGTGAGCTTGTTGGCCGCGGGGCCTTGCGCTTCGACGATCACGTCGGGCGTGATGCCCTTCCCATGCACCTTGTTGCCCGCCGGCGTGTAGTAGTACGAGGTGGTGATCTTCAGCCCGCTGCCATCGTCGAACGGAATGATCTGCTGGATCGAGCCCTTGCCGTAGGTCTGGGTGCCGAGGATGGTGGCGCGCTTGTGATCCTGCAGCGCGCCGGCCACGATCTCGGAGGCCGACGCCGAGTTGCGGTTCACCAGCACCACCAGGGGCACGCTCTTCACCTCGGCGGGCAGTCCCGCCAGGTAGTCCTCGGCGCGGCCGCGCAGGTAGTCCTCGCGCTTGGCGTAGCGGCGCATCTTGGAGCTTTCCCCCGCGCCGTCGGCGAACACCACCGGCGCATCGTTGGGCAGGAACGCCGCGGACACGCCCACCGCGGCGGTGATCAGTCCGCCGGGGTTGTCCCGCAGGTCGAGCACGATGCCGGCCAGCCCGTGATCGCCTTGCTTCCACAGTTGCTCGAGGGCGCCGGCCATCATCAGCGGCGTCTGCTCCTGGAAGTGGGTGAGCTTCAAGTAGCCGTAGTCGTGCTCGATCAGCCTGGAGCGCACGCTCTGCCACTGGATCACGGCGCGGACGAGCGTGAGCACACGCGGCTCGGCTTCTCCTTCACGCAGCACCGCCAGGCTCACGCGCGAGTCGGGCTCGCCGCGCATGCGCTGGATCACCTGCTCGAGGCTGAGCCCCTCCGTGGTGTTGTCGTCGATGCGGCTGATGCGATCGCCGGGCATCACTCCGGCACGCTGCGCAGGCGTGTCGTCGTAAGCGGCGACCACCGTGGGCAGCCCCTTATCGATGCGCAGCTCCATGCCCAGCCCGCCGTAGCGGCCGCGGTTTTCGGCCTGCATCTTCTTGAACGCTGCCGGGTCGAGGTACTTGGAGTAGGGATCCAGGCCCTTCAGCACCCCGTTCACCGCGTCCGAGACCATCTTGCGCTCGTCGATGGGCTCGACGTAGCGCGAGCGGATCTGCTCCAGGATCTCGACCACCCGCCGGACGGCATCGCTTTGCGGCGGCACCGGGTCGGCCGCGACCGAAGGGCCGACGCAAAGCAGCGCGACCAGCGCTGCGGCAAGGCGCACGCGCTGCCCAAGAGCGGTGCGGCCGCGCGGGTGAGCCAGCCGCACCTGCCCCTCCACGTCCGCCCCGCTGTCGCCGGACGTCAGTGGGTCAATCCCCTGGAAAGACGGCTTCAATTGAGACCTCTCTGTTTTCACTGAGTGTTCTTATGCGCAGCGCGCTGCCGGCGGCGCACGCCCCATACGGCCGCAAAAATTGTGCAAATTCTGCTTCGATTCGGGCCGGAACGGAAGAGGTCCGGCGGGCTTTTCTAGGGTCGTGCGCCGCCCGCGATCCGGGCCTTGGCCGCGAGATACTCCTGCCGCATGCGCTGCACCAGCTCGCGCGCGGGCAGCACCTCGTCGATGTTGCCCACGCCCTGCCCCGCCCCCCAGATGTCCTTCCACACCTTCGCGGGGCGGTCGGAGGCGAAGTTCATGCTGGTCTTCTGCGCGGCCGGCAGGTTGTCCGGGTCCAGGCCGGCCGCGGCGACGCTGCGCTTGAGATAGTTGCCGTGCACGCCGCTGAAGAAGGGCGTGTAGACGATGTCGGCCGCGGTGCTGTCCAGGATGGTCTGCTTGTAGCCCTCCACCGCATTCGCCTCGTGCGTGGCGATGAAGCGCGTGCCGACGTAGGCGAAGTCGGCGCCGATCGCCTCCGCGGCCAGCACGCCTGCGCCGTCGGTGATCGCGCCGGACAGCGCGATCGGACCGTCGAAGAACTTGCGCACCTCGCGCACCAGGGCGAACGGGCTGAGCGTGCCCGCGTGCCCGCCCGCGCCGGCACACACCAGCACGAGCCCGTCCACGCCCGCCTCCAGAGCCTTCTGCGCATGGCGGATGCTGATGACGTCGTGGAACACCATGCCGCCGTACGCGTGCACGCGCTGCACCACGTCGTTGGGCGCCCGCAGGCTGGTGATGATGATGGGCACGCGGCGGCGCACGCAGACGTCCAGGTCGTGCTCGAGCCGGTCGTTGGACTGGTGGATGATCTGGTTCACGGCGAACGGCGCGATCCTGGCGCCGGGGTGGGCGCGCCGGCGCTCGTCCAGCGCGCTCTCGATGTGCACGATCCACTCCTCGAGCCTCTCCTTGGGGCGCGCATTGAGCGCCGGGAAAGAGCCCACCACCCCGCTCTCGCACTGGGCGATCACCAGATCCGGGTTGGAGACGATGAACATGGGCGCTGCGATCACCGGCAGCGCCAGCTGGTTCTTCAGTTCCCGGGCGCGCGACATCTTGCCCTCTGCTGTGCTCATGTCCCTCACCTGATCCTCTCCCGCGAGGGGGAAAAGCGCGTCACGCCTTCAGCGGCTTGAACCGGATGCGGTGCGGCCGCGCACCCTCCTCGCCCAGGCGCTTGCGCTTGTCCGCCTCGTACTCCTGGTAGTTGCCGTCGAAGAACACCACCTTGGAATCGCCCTCGAAGGCGAGGATGTGGCTGGCGATGCGGTCCAGGAACCAGCGGTCGTGGGAGATCACCAGCACGCAGCCGGCGAACTCGAGCAGCGCGTCCTCGAGCGCGCGCAACGTCTCCACGTCGAGGTCGTTGGATGGCTCGTCGAGCAGCAGCACGTTGGCGCCTGCGCTCAGGGTCTTGGCCAGATGCAGGCGACCGCGCTCGCCGCCGGACAGGTTGCCGACGTTCTTCTGCTGATCGGCGCCCTTGAAGTTGAAGCGCCCGATGTAGGCGCGCGAGGGCATCTCGAACTTGCCCACGGTGATCAGATCCGCGCCCCCGGAGATCGCCTCCCACACCGTCTTGTCGTTCGGCAGCTGGTCGCGCGACTGATCGACGGACGCCAGCTTGACGGTGGGGCCCATGATGATCTCGCCGCTGTCGGGCTTCTCCTTGCCCGTGATCATGCGGAACAGCGTGGACTTGCCGGCGCCGTTGGGGCCGATGATGCCGACGATGGCGCCGGGCGGGACCTTGAAGCTCAGGTTGTCGATCAGCAGCCGGTCGCCGAAACCCTTCGACACGTTCTTGAACTCGATCACGCTGTCGCCCAGCCGCTCGGCCACCGGGATGAAGATCTCCTGGGTCTCGTTGCGCTTCTGGTGCTCGAACGAGGACAGCTCCTCGAAGCGCGCGATGCGCGCCTTGCTCTTGGCCTGCCGCGCCTTGGGGTTGGAGCGCACCCACTCGAGCTCCTGCTTCATGGTCTTGATGCGCGCGGCCTCCTGCTTGGCCTCGATCTCCAGGCGCTGCTCCTTCTGCTCCAGCCACGAGCTGTAGTTGCCTTTCCAGGGGATGCCGTGGCCGCGGTCGAGCTCGAGGATCCACTCGGCGGCGTTGTCCAGGAAGTAGCGGTCGTGGGTCACCGCGACCACGGTGCCCGGGAACTTCTGCAGGAACTGCTCGAGCCATTCCACGCTCTCGGCGTCGAGGTGGTTGGTCGGCTCGTCCAGCAGCAGCATGTCGGGCCTGGACAGCAGCAACCGGCACAGCGCCACCCGGCGCTTCTCCCCGCCCGACAGGTTCGCCACCTTGGCGTCCCACGCCGGCAGGCGCAGCGCGTCGGCGGCGATCTCGAGCTGGTGCTCGGTGTTCGCGCCGGCGGCGGCGAGGATGGCCTCGTACTTGGCCTGCTCGGTGGCGAGCTGGTCGAAGTCGGCGTCCGGCTCGGCGTAGGCGGCGTAGATCGCGTCGAGCTTCTGCTTCGCCTCCAGCACCTCGCCCAGGCCCTGCTCCACCGACTCGCGCACGCTCTGCTGCGGGTCGAGCTGCGGCTCCTGGGGCAGGAAGCCGATCCTGATGCCCGGCATCGGCACCGCCTCGCCCTCGATGTCCCGGTCCACGCCGGCCATGATCTTGAGCAGGCTGGATTTGCCCGAGCCGTTGAGCCCGAGCACGCCGATCTTGGCGCCGGGGAAGAAAGACAGCGAGATGTCCTTGAGGATCTGACGCTTGGGCGGGACGATCTTGCCCACCCGCAGCATGGTGTAGACGTACTGAGCCATTGAATGAACCGCTGGAATCCGGAAAGCGCGCAATTATGCGCGAAGCGCGACCCTAAAGCACGTGGCCGCAGCGCCGTTTATCATCTTGGGTTCAGCCAGGAGGAGAACCCATGCCCTACGCCATCCAGACCGTCGACAGACGCGGCACCGCCGAGCTGCGCGCGACCACCCGCGCCAGCCACGTAGACTACCTGACCCGGCACAAGGACAAGCTGCTCGCGGCGGGGGCGCTGATCGACGACGACGGCACCGGCGGGCACGGCGGCATCCTGATCGTGGACACCGATGACCGCGCCGAAGCCGAGCGCTTCATCGCCGAGGACCCGTTCACCAAGGCCGGCCTGTTCGAGAAGGTGACGGTCACGCGCTGGCGCAAGGCGTTTTTCAACAAGGAACGGCTGATCTAGAGAGATGGCGAAGCGCGCACTGGTGTCCCCCCTGGTCCGACCCTCTTCCGACGCTCTACCGACGGACGACGTCTGCCGCGAGGGCCGAGCGGGGCGCCGCCGCGCACTGCGGGCGCTGTCGCTGGCGCCGCTGGCGCTCGCAGCGCGCCCGGCGCTGGCGATCGCGCCCTCCGGCGTGCGCTCGCTCAGCTTCTATCACACGCACACCGACGAGCGGCTGAGCGTCACTTACCACGCCGGCGGGGCCTACCTGCGCGATGCGATGGCGCAGATCAACGCCCTCCTGCGCGACTTCCGCACCGGCGAGTCGCACGCGATGGACGAGGGCCTGCTCGATGTGCTGTTCAGCCTGTCCCGCGCCCTGGACGGCGGCGTGTTCGAAGTGATTTCCGGCTACCGCTCGGCCGCGACCAACGCCAAGCTGGTCGCCAACTCCGCACGGGTATCGAAGAACAGCCTGCACATGCAGGGGCGCGCCATCGACGTGCGGCTGGCCGGCGTGGACACGCGCCTGCTGCGCGCTGCCGCCGTCGAGTTGCGCGCGGGCGGGGTGGGCTTCTACCCGGAATCGGACTTCGTGCACCTGGATACCGGGCGCCCGCGCACCTGGGGCCCGGCCTAGCCGGGCGGTCCCGCTCGGACATAGGGGGCGAGGGATGGGCAATGGCCAACGCCCGTCCGCACGCAAACTTACAAAGGAACGCCGCGAGGAAAACCCGCCGGCCGCGCGCGAGCGACGGCGGCGCGATGGGTGAGGCTGCGGGGCGACCGGGAGGGCCGCCCCCGTCGAGGGGCGCGAACGCCCCGGCTATAAGTGCTTAAGCCCGCTCAGAATGAGGTAGATGTCGTCCTTGATCTTGAGTCGCCGCTTTTTCAGTTCTTCGAACTCGAAGTCCTGGAACGGCTTGTCGTTTTCTTCGATGTCCACGATTTCCCGATTGAGGCGCTCGTACTCCTCGCATAGGTGGGCGATGCGCGTGTCGTGCTCCTTGAGGTCGTGAATGCGCTGCATGTACTCGGGAAACTCGTGGGCGAGATCGTGCGGCTGGACGTACATGTTTCCTCCGCGTAGTTGAGGGAACACCCGCTTCAAGGATACGCCTGGGTGAGCCGGAAAAACAACCCCTGCCGGCCCGGGCCAGCGGGCGCCGGGCGGCAAAAAGCGTGCCGCCGGCCACCGCCTCAGGCCGCGCGCGAGGCCGGGGGACCCAGGACCTGCTCCATCTCGCGCCGGGTGCGCGCCGCCACGCCGCGATCGTCGAGCGCCACGTCGTCCCAGCGCACGGTTCGACCCGCCGCCACGGGGCGCAGCAGCTTCGCCTCGTGCGCCAGGCCGAGCGGCAGCGCGCCGAGCGCGAGCGAGTCGGCGGCCGGCATGAGCTTGCCATACACCGTGTAGCCGCCCTCGCCGTCGAGCGTCTCGCCCGCGCCAAGATCGCGCTTGGCGGTGGCCACGACGTCGGCGCGCAGGCTCGTCGGGCAGCCGGTGGGCTCGCCACGCAGGCCCACGCTCGCCACCGAGATGCCCACCTCCAGGCCGATCAGATGCCAGCGCTTGTACAGGCAGGCGTAGCGGCCGCTGGCGTCGGTTTTCACGCCGTACTCGGTGAAGCAGCGGCGGATGTACTCGGTGTCGCCCTCGAACACGACCCACACGCCCATGCGGATGTCGTAGCCGATCGGCGTGCCGTCGCGCCGCAACGAGGACACCACCTCCACCTGGCCCTTGTGGTGCAGTTGCCCGCCCTCCGCCTTCGGCCGCATCACGTCGGGCAGCTCGTCGATGCTGGCGGGCGGAAACGCCAGGCCGTCGGGCGCGGGCGTGAGCCCGGTCGCATTGCACACCGCGGTGCTCTCGATCGCCGGCTTGGAGCCGTCGAGGAAGGAATTGAACATCTTCGGGTTGAGGCCGCCGATGCGCGCCTGCTCCGGCGTCAGGCCGTAGTGCCCCCACACCGTCTCCGGCGTGGACTGGGCGAAGTGCGGCAACCACTTGTGCCCGCGGCCCGCAGCGACGACGTTGAAGCCCGCGGCGCGCGCCCAATCCACCAGGTCGCAGATCATCGCCGGCTGGTCGCCGTAGGCGAGGCTGTAGACCACGCCCGCCGCACGCGCGCGCTGGGCCAGCAGCGGCCCGCAGAGCGCGTCCGCTTCCACCGTCACCATGACAACATGCTTGCCCTGCCGGAAAACCTCCAGCGCGTGCTCCACGGCGGCGATGGGATTGCCGGTGGCTTCGATCACGATGTCGATCGCGGGGTGCGCGACCAGCGCGCGCCAGTCGTCGCCGATGTGAGTGAGGCCCTGGGCGGCCGCCTGGTCGAGCGACGCCGCGGCATACCGCTCCGCCGGCCAGCCGACGCGCTGCAGGCTGGCGCGCGCACTCTGCGGCGACAGGTCGGCGATGCCGACCAAGTGCACGCCGGGCGTGTTGGGCACCTGCGCCAGGTACATGGCGGCGAACTTGCCCGCCCCGATCAGGCCCACGCGCAGCGGTTTGCCTTGTGCGGCACGCCCGCACAGCTTGGCGTACAGGTTCATGTCGCCTCCTTCAGGCCGCGAGCGGCGGCTTGAGCGCCGATTCGGGGGTGCCGTCCTTCCAGGGCAGCGGCACCGGGTAGTCCTTCAGCAGGCAGTCGTCGGGCAGGCTCGCGAGCGGCGTGAAGTCGCGGTGCGCGATGTACTCGGGGCGCTTGAAGTGCCGGATATGGTTGGACACGGCGCACAGGCTCAGGTACACGCTGATGCGATTCCAGGGCGACAGGTTGGACGACGAGGCGTGCACCAGGCAGGAATGGAACATCAGCAGCGACCCCGCCGGCCCCTTGGGCGCCACGATGCCGCCGCGCTGCACCAGCGCGCGGATGGTGTCGTGGTTGATGACCCACAGGGGATAGCTGGTGGTGGTCACATCGTGCGCGGCGTCGATCACGCCCAGCTCGTGGCTTCCCGGGATGAACATCAGGGGGCCGTTGAACTCGTTCACCTCGTCCAGGAAGATAGCGATGTTCATGGCGCGCGGCTCGGGCATCAAGTCGTCGGCCTTCCAGGTGCCGTAGTCCTGGTGCCACTGCCACACGTCGCCGTCGAAGGCCATCTTGCCGTTGATCTTGAACTGGTGCATGTACACCTCTTCGCCGAAGACCTGCTTCACCGGCTCGAGCATGCGCGGGTGGCGGGCGAGCTTGGCGAAGGGGTAGCTGTACAGGTGCGCGGCGAAGTTGGTGCGCACCGCCTCGCTGCCCTTCTCGCGCACGTTCTCGGGCCGGTCCTGGGTGTACAGGCGCGGGACCTCCTCGATCAGCGGCTTCATCTCCCCGGGCGAGAACAGCCCGGGAAACAGCAGATAGCCCTCGCGGTCGAACTGCTCGATCTGCTGGGGGGTGAGCTTCATGCGAGTCTCCTGGTGCTGGACCGCCTACCGGCGCGCGGCCTCGCGCGGTGGAGCAGGAATGATACGCGGCCGGCTCGCCGGTGTCCTGGGGGCGCAGCCGGAGCGGCGCTCCGGCGGATGCGCCGGAGCCGGCTCGCCTACCAGGTGTCCAGCTCGCTGGTGCGATCCTGATAGGCGCGCATCAGGCAGGGGACGTCGTTGCAGGCATCGCGGACGGTGCGCCGCCAGCGTTCCTGGTCCTGGATCAGGGCGTCCTTGTCCTCCACCCGGTGGAAGGCGGCGCGGAAGGCGACGGCCATGATGTGGTCGGCGATGGCCACCTTGTCGTTGGAGCACAGCAGCCAGTCCACACCCGACTTGGGCCGGCTGCAGTCGATCGCCGCCGGGGACTGGGCGGCGGCAAGGGTCAAGACGCATGCGAGACAGATTCTGGACCAGGCGTTCATGTGCGACTCCCGGAACTCATGTGCCCGGAACGATAACGACATGTTCTGGAGCAAACTTCAGTCCCGGCGACCGATGAACTCGCGGATGAGACCGCCGATTCGGGCCGGTTGTTCATGCACCACCCAGTGCGACCCCTCGGGAATGCGAATCACATGCAGGTCTTCCACCTGGCGCTCGAGCCCCTCCAGGTTGCCGATAAGCAGGGCCTGGTCGCGCTCGCCCCAGATCACCAGCGTCGGCACTCGCACCCGGAACGCGTCAGGCGCGAGTTCCGGTCCCGCTGTGGACTGCGCGCCGGGCTCGGGCGGGTGCAGGGGGGATGCACGGTAATAGTTCAGGCCGCCGGTCAGCGCACCGGGCTGCGACCAGGCGGCGAGATAAGCAGTCCGATCCGCCTGGGTGGCGGCGCCGCCGTTGGCGGCCCAGGCGTCGAGCGTCATGCGCTGGAGGCGCAGATAATTATCCTCGGTCAGCACGCGCTCCGCCTTGGCGCTGCGGAAGAAGTTCATGTACCCGCTTGCCTGCTGCTGCGCGGGGTTGTCGCGCAGCTCCCGCGCGAAAATCAGCGGATGCGAGGCATTGATGATGACCAGCTTGTCCAGCCGCTCGGGATGCATCGCGGCGAAGTTCCACGCCACCGCTCCGCCCCAGTCGTGCGCCACCATCACGCATCGCTGCGCGCCCAGCTGATCGAGCAGCAGCCGCAGGTCTTCGACCAAGTGCTTCGCGCGATAGGCCTCGACCTCCGGCGGCTTGCTGGAAAGGTTGTAGCCGCGCATGTCCGGGGCCACCGCCAGGTGATCGCGCCCGAAGTCCGCGAGCAGGTCCTTCCACTCGTACCAGAACTCCGGGAAGCCGTGGACGAACAAGATCAGCGGGCCCGCCCCGCAAGCGGCGTAGTGCAGCGTGATGCCGTTGGGAAGCGCCGCGTAGCGTAAGTCGATCGTCATGTTGTCCTCCCAGTCACGCCTTTCGGTCACGCCTCTCGGTCACGCTTCCCGGTCACGCTTCCCGGTCACGCTTCCCGGTCACGCCTCTCGGTCACGCTTCCGGTCACGCCTCTCGGTCACGCCTCTCGGTCACGCCTTTCGGTCATGCCTTTGGGTCACGCCCTTCGGCCGCCGCCATCGCTTCGATCGCCATCCCGAACGCCTGCGAGCCGTACAGATTCTGTCCGCCGTCCACCACCAGCACCGTGCCGGTGACGTACGCGGCCAGCGGTGAGGCGAGGAACGCGGCGGCATGGCCGATCTCCTCCACCTTGCCGTAGCGGCCGAGCGGGATCGTCTTCGAGCGGGTGGCGGCCCAGGCCTCGCCGCCCAATCGCTTCACGCCTTCGGTGCCCTCGACCGGGCCGGGCACGATGGTGTTGGAGCGAATGCCGTACTTGCCCCACTCGAGCGCGAGGTTTCGCATCATGTTGTCCACACCGGCCTTGGCGGCCCCCACGTGCACCTGATACGGGTAGGGCACCATCGCCATGCCGGCCGAGATGAAGATCACGCAACCGCGGGTGGCCTTGAGCTGCTCGAACGCCGCGCGGCAGGCGTGGAACGACCCGAGCAGATCGATGTCCACCACGGCCTTGAACCCATTCGGCGAAAGCTGCTCGGCGGGAATCGGAAAGTTCCCGGCGGCGCCGCAGACCAGCACGTCGATCGGCCCGAGCTGGTCGCGCGTCGCGTCGATCGCGCGCTGCAGCGCCGGGTAGTCGCGCACGTCGGCCACTTCCGCGACGACTTTCGCCCCCAGCGCGCGCAGCTCCTGCGCGGCGCTGTCGAGCCGCTCGCGCGTACGGCCGCAGAGACCCAGGTTCGCGCCCAGCGCCGCAAAGGTCTTGCCGATGCCCAGGTTGATGCCGCTGCCGCCCCCGGTGATGAAGACGGTCTTGCCCTTGAACAGATCCTGCGGGAGGTAGTCGGTCACCATCGTCCTCTCCAATGACACCAACGCAGCGCGGATACGCCGCGGACGCGGCGGAATCCGCGGTATTGTTTGCTAGGCCGTGGCCACCGGCGTCAGGCGCCCGTCGACGAGCTTGGGCACCACGTCCATGACGCTCAGCCGCGCGGCGAACTTGACCTCCTCGGTCAGCCCGCGCTCCTGCATCATCTGGCCGACCCGGCAGCGCAAGAGCAGCGACTCGGCGCGCTCGCTGCGGAACAGAGCACGCGTGGCCCAGGCGGCGTCGGAGAAGTCGCCGCCCTCGCCCAACGCCTCGGCGAGCAGATCGACGAAATAGCCGGCGCCGTACATGTCCTCCAGGTTCGGGTTGCCCATGGAGCCGGAGCACACGATCAGGACAGTGCGGTCCCGGTGATGCCGGGCGATGTGCTCCACCACAGCACGCGCGTTGAGCAGCGCGCCGGCATAGACGTGCGCGGCCGGAGCCGACTCGTTCAGCGCCACCGTACCGTTGGTGGTGGCGTAGACCACGGTCTTCCCGCGCAGCTCGTGCGCCATCAGCGCCATGGGGGTGGGCGGCGCGAAGCCCGCGATGGTCTCGGCGAACAGCTCGCCGGAAAGCACGTAGCTGCCCTCCCTCAGCGCCTGCGCCCGCTCCCGCGCGTGGTCCTCGTTGAGGGTCGGGATCACCTCGGCTGCGCCGTCGGCCAGCGCCGAGATCATGGTGGAGGTGGCGAACAGCACGTCCAGCACCACCGCCACCTTGCCGTCGAGCTTGACCATGTCCAGGTCCTGCCGGCGGAACAGCACGTGGATCTTGTGACTCAGCCGCACCAGCATCTAGAGCGCTCCCGCGCTACGGCGCTGGAACATGCCGTAGCCTTCCATGGTCATCACCAGCTCGCCGTCCTGGTTGAACACCTCCCAGCGCGTCTTGACCAGTCCCATCTCGGGCCGGCTCTGCGAGGCGCGCGACTCGAGCACGGTGCGCTGCGCGCGGATGGTGTCGCCCGGCCGCACCGGCTTCAGCCAGCGCACATTGTCCACACCGGGCGAGCCGAGGCTGGCCGACTGGTTCAGGTACGAGTCGCACATCATGCGCATGACCATCGCCACGGTGTGCCATCCGCTGGCGATCAAGCCACCGTAGATCGACCGCTCCGCCGCCGCTTCGTCGATGTGAAAGGGCTGCGGGTCGAACTGCCGCGCGAACGCCATGACCTCGTCGCGATCTATCGCCCGCTCCCCCATCGGGAAGGTGTCGCCGGGCTTGAAGTCTTCCCAGTAATACTTGTGTGTTTCAGACAATTCATTGTTCCTTGTGCGTTCGTAGTGCGTCCGCCAGTGGCCGCGCCGCCAGGTTCAACCCCACGCGGTGGGCCTCAGCCGATAAGTCCCGAAGCTTCACCAACAGGGCATCGTCGCGCCATCCCTTGCCGTAGGTAGCCAGGGCCCGCGCACGCGCGATGAAGAAGTCCGACCAGGGTAAGGGCTCGGCGCGGGTGTAGTCCTCCAATGCAACCGCGTAGCGCTCCACCGAGTCCCAATCACATGCGTCGAGGGAAACTTCCATGGCGTCCCGATAAAACCAGAAGTAATTATGGCTTACGCACCCCTTTCGAAGAATACCTTCTGCTTCGCTTAGCGCGCGTTGACGGGCTTGCGGATCGTCGGAAAGACGGGCATGACATCCCAGAACCGCGGGCCCGATGTAGCTCATCCCGGTGTCGCGACAGATATTCAAAGCCTGCTCCACCAGCTCAGATGCGCCGGAGCGATCTCCCTCGGCTTCGGAAAGTTTTCCGAGATCGCACAAAAAGTGCGCTTCGAATCTTCTCGCCTTCAGCTTGCGTGACAGGGCCAAGGCGAGGTTCATCTGCTCCCTGGCAGCGGCGAACTCGCCCATCTCCATCTTGATGAAGCCGACCAGGCCTCGAGTCTGCGATTCGGCGCGGTAATGGCTGCCCTTGCGCGCCGTGTCGGCAGCCGCTTGGGCGGTCGCCAGCGCCTGGTCCAGTGCACCGATGTACATCCCGCTCCAACCCACCATGGGAAGGTTGGCGACCTCGACCTGGCTGAGCCCATGTTGACGGCACAGGTCGACGCAGCGCCGGAAACGATCGTATGCGGTTCTCATCCGGCCGTTCAGGTAGTAGGCGTCACCCTGCCCGCCGAGAGCGCGCGCTTCGGCCTCGGGCAAACCCGCCGCGCGCGCCCAGGTCAGCGCCGCGTCGTGTTCCTTCAGGCAGCCGTCGATATCACCCAGCGGAAAGTAGAGATTTCCACGCAGGTAGTGGAGTTGCGCAAGTTCCGCTGCCAAGCGGTTCTCGGCGGCGGGTTTCTCGACCTTCTCCAACAGCGCCAGGGCGTCCTGAGAGCGATCGATCAACCGCATCCCCTCGACCTGGCCGAGCCAGGCCCGGCAGCGCTGGATGTCGTCGCCCGCCAGGCGTTCCGCTTGGCGGTAAGCCTCGATGGACTCGGGATTGCGGCCCAGTTTGCGGAGCAACTCCCCGGCATAACATGCCAGCGCGAACCGCACCGCCGGCTCGGCATCCAGCTCGAGCCCACGTTCGGCAAGCGCGAGCGCCCGCTCGTGCCGGAACCCCGCAGCCTGTTCCCGCGCCGCCTCGAGGAACGCCGGTGGCGCCGCGGGATCCTTGGCGCGGTCGAGATGCTCCGCGCGCAAGGAGAGATCGCGCCCGGCGAACCATCCCGCCGCTCGGCGATGCAACTCCCCTCGCCGCGCCATGAGGAGAGATCCGTACACCCCTTCCTGGATGAGCGCGTGTGCGAACAGGTAGCCCTCACCCTCGGGCCGGACGAGCAAATGGGCGACCAGCCCGTCGCACCGGTACTCTAGATTGCCCAGCAGGGCGCGCAGGGCATCCAGGGGAAAGCGCTGACCGAAGATGGAGGCCGTGTGGATAGCCTGCCGTTCCTCGGCGGGTAGCCGGTCCACCCGCGCCAGCACCAGGCTTTGCACGGAACCGGGCACGCTGTCCTCGGAGGATTCTTCGGCGGCGCGCAACAGCTGCACCAGGAACAGGG
>Ga0299906_10002029_pt1 | contig 17057 bp, 12 predicted proteins | sample RVTome_14_FD_200259 | JGI IMG/M metagenome (GOLD analysis project Ga0299906, IMG submission 200259) | Soil microbial communities from uranium-contaminated site in the Upper Colorado River Basin, Wyoming, United States - RVT145D125 (version 2) ...
CGGGATTTGAACCCGCGACCCCCTGAACCCCATTCAGGTGCGCTACCGGGCTGCGCCACGTCCCGTAAAGACCGGTAATCCCCCTCACTTCGGGTGCGCTCTCCATGTCCTCGCACCAAGGGGTGAAAACCTAGTCCCTCGCCCGCCTGAATGCCACCGAGCGACGCGAAACGGTGAGCTCCCACCCACGCCAGCCGCTACTGTGGCATCACGGCTCGTCACCCGCGGACCCGGGAGGCTACCGTATGCTCAAGCCACAGCCTGGCGCACCCTGGGCGGCGGCCGCCGCTCCATTACCTTGCACAGCGTCCCCCCGACAGCCGGAGCCCGCCCCATGGAGCTGCTCCTCCTTGCCGCCGCCGCACTCACCGTCTGGGGCATCCTCATATACAACAGCCTGGCCAAGCTCCGGCTCCTCGCCGGCAACGCCTGGGCCGACATCGACGTCCAGCTCAAGCGCCGCCACGACCTGATCCCGAGCCTGGTGGCCACCGTGCAGGGCCACGCGGGCTATGAGAAGAGCACCCTCGAATCGGTGGTCGAGGCCAGGAGCCGCGCCATGCAGGCCCCCGGTCCCGCCGCGGCCAGCGGCGCCGAGCAGGCCCTCGCCTCCCAGGTGCGCGGGATCTTCGCCTTGGCCGAGGCGTACCCCGACCTCCAGGCCATGCGGAGCTTCCTCGATCTTCAGCGCAGCCTCAGCGAGATCGAGGACCACATCCAGAACGCTCGCCGCTACTACAACGCCGTGGTCCGGGACCTCAATACCCGGATCGCCCAGTTCCCATCCAACCTGGTGGCGGGCCTCGCCCGCGTCGGGCCGCGCGAGTTCTTCGGGCTGGCCGACGACGCCGAGCGCGCCGTGCCGGAGGTAAAGGTGTGAAGACGCTCCGGCGCGCGGTCCTGCTGCTGCTGGCGCTCGTGGCCCCGGCCCATGCCCAGCGCACGATGGTTATCGAGCGCTTCGACGCCCGCATCACCGTCAACCCGGACGGCAGCATCGACGTGGTCGAGACCATCTCCCCACGCTTCTCGGGCACCTGGAACGGGATCTACCGCACCATCCCCATCAAGTACCGCACCCCGCAGGGGTTCAACTGGTCGGTCCGGATCGAGCTCCAGCGCGTCACCGACGGCAGCGGCCAGCCGCTCCGCACCGAAGCCAGCCGCGAACGGCACTACGCCAAGTACCAGATCTGGGTGCCGGGCGCCGTCAACGCGACGCGCACCGTCGTGCTCAGCTATCGGGTCCACAACGCGCTGCGCTTCTTCGAGAACCACGACGAGCTGTACTGGAACGTGACCGGCGACGAATGGGAGGTCCCCATCGAGGCCGCCACCGCCGACATCCATCTGCCGGCGGGCGCGGAGGCGGTGCGCGCCATCGCGTTCAACGGGACCTACGGGTCCAGGACACAGGATGCCGCGGTCGGCGTCGCGGGCACCACCGTGCGGATCGCCATGCCGAGAATCCTCCAGTTCCGCGAAGGGATGACGGCGGTCGTGGGCTGGAACCCGGGCCTGGTCGCCCGGCCCACCGCGACGGACAAGGTGACCGGGTTCCTCGCGAACAACTGGCCCCTGGCGATCCCGATCCCGGTCTTCTTCGCGATGTTCTGGCTCTGGCGGAGGCGCGGCCGCGACCCCCGGCCCCTCCCGGTCGCGGTGCGCTACGAGCCTCCGGACGGCCTCTCCCCCGCCGAGGCGGGCACCCTGCTGGACAACTCGGCCGACATGCGGGACATCACCGCCACCGTGGTGGACCTGGCGGTGCGCGGCCATCTCCGCATCGAGGACGTGGAGGTGCCGCGCTTCTTCGGCCTGCTCAAGGACGAGGACTACATCTTCCACCGGCTCGATCCGCCACCCGGTGCGCCCTCCCCCGCGCCCCACGAGCAGGAGGTGCTGCGCGGGATCTTCGACGGCGCCCGTTCGGTCAAGATGAGCGAGCTGGCGAACAGCTTCTACAAGCACCTGAACGGGATCCGGAGCGCCGTCTTCTCCCGGCTGATCGCGAAGCGGGCGTACCGCTCCCGGCCCGACACGGTTCGCACCGTGTGGGTCTTCATCGGACTGCTGCTTGGCGGCATGATGGCCATCGGCGGCGCGACCCTGGCCGGGATCTTCCTGCTGACCCCGGTCCCCTTCGTGGTCGCCGGAATCCTGGTGGGACTCATCGTCGCCGGCTTCGGCCTCTTCATGCCGGCGCGGACCGTCGCGGGCGCGCGACTGCTGGAGCAGGTGCTCGGCTTCGAGGAGTTTCTGGACCGGGTGGAATCGGACCGGTTCGAGCGGGTGGTCAAGACGCCGGAGATGTTCGAGCGGTGCCTGCCCTACGCCATGGCCTTCGGCGTGGAGAAGAAGTGGGCCCGCGCCTTCGAGGACATCTACACCGTGCCGCCCACCTGGTATACGGGGACCCACGTCAGCGGCATCTCGTCCTTCAACGTCGCCAGCTTTTCCAGCCGGCTGAGCCAGATGTCCAGCACGGCCGCGAGCACCATGTCGTCCTCGCCGCGGAGCTCCGGCGGCTCGGGCTTCAGCGGCGGCGGTTCGTCGGGCGGGGGCGGCGGCGGAGGCGGGGGCGGCGGGTTCTAACCCGGCCCGGCGAGTCCCACCCGTGGGCGGTAGGCTTCCACGAACGCCTGCCGCAGGCCGTAGCCGAAGCCCGCCACCGTCGCCGCCAGGACCACCAGCCAGGCCATCCCCAGGTCCTGTTCCAGCCACCGCGCGTACAGCGTGGGCCAGACCGCGATACTCAGCCCGAGCACCACCATGCCGAGCCGACGCCGCGAGGGCGACTCGTAGCGCGAGGCCCGCATCCACCCCTGGCCCGCGACGGCGAGCCCGACGACCGCCAGCACCGCGGGCAGCCGGCCGAGCAGCAGCGGCCAGGTGGACGGCAGGGCCGCCAGCGCCCCGATCGCGATCAGGAGCCCGCCGGCCCCGAGCACCAGCAGCCGAGCGGTCCGGAACTGCGCCACAGCCGGCGCGGCGACCAGCGGCAGCCCGCGCGTGACCAGGTAGTCCCGCAACTCGGCGAATCCCACGGTCGCCAGCCCGCGCGCCTCGCACTCGGCGAGAAAGTTCTCCACCGCCGCCCGCCGCAGCCGGTGACGCAGCAGTCGTCGGAGCGGTGACGGCAGCCGCACCCCGCCCACGGATTGCTCGACCACGCCGTCGAGCGCTCGCTCGTAGCGCGACCGCGCCTCCGCGGGTGCGACCCGGGGCACCAACCGTTCCGCCTCTTCGGGAGTGATGCGCCCGAGCAGTCCCCTCACGTGCTCGATGAATCGCGCGACGCCGCGGTCGGCCTCCGCGTTGAGACCGAGCACCAGGCCGCCCACCAACCCCGCCACGCCGTAGACCAGCAACAGACTCCATTTTCCGAGTTGGGCCCAGAGCCCTTCGGCGGGCAGCAGCGCGGCCAGCAGCAGGCCCAGGCCGACCATTACCAGCGCCCCGAGCAGGGCCGCGCGCAGAACGCGAACGGTAACTCCGACGACCGAGCCGACCGCGGAACGCACCCGTTCCATCAGCGCCTCCTGGGTTTCACCCTGGTTCCCCGCCCCGCGTTCCGCCCGTCCTCCGATCCGGCGCCGCTCGGCGGCACCTCGTCACCCGGCCGCACCTCACGCAATCGTCCGATGTCCTCGATCCGGATGTACGGCACGATCGGCCGCTCGCCGGATTCCGCGGTGGGCGAAATGATCCGGCCCTGCACCCGCACTTCTCGGCCCCGGAGCACGGTCACGCCGGGGAACTCGAAGACGATTTCGGGATTCACCACCACAACCAGAGGCCCACGGGGATAACGCTCCCCCAGGCTGAGCCAGAGCTCGCCGCTCGATCGGCGCTGCGACGTCGCCACGCGACCAAACAGCGTGACATACTGATTCAGGTGCGACCTGGCAGCCGTGTCCCGAATCACGGGATCCTGCGCCGCGGCGGATCGCACCGGGGCCGGTAGCCCGCAAACGACCGCCAACGACCATGCTCTCGCCAAGAACCGCATCCAAACTCCCCTCTCAGGCCCCACCCTTGACAACAACGCCTTGGGCCGCTGCTGGCGCCAGTCCTCTCCTTGCCAATCAGTAACTTTGTGTTGCAAAGTATAGCGACCGGACCGTGGGGGCTGCCGGCTGGTCCTGATCGGCTGGGCGCTACGCGTGGTCACCCAGCTCGCCTGAGAGGCCGACCCCGCACACGCCCCTGTCGCAGCGGCTCCATTTCCTATACATTCGAGAAGTATGGCCGCTCCGCCCCGACTCGGCGCGTTCGAGGAGTTGGTGCTCCTCGCCGTCCTCTCCCAGCAAGGAGAGGGTTACGGTGTCACCATCCAGGAGGCCCTGGAGGCCGAGACCGGCAGCGGGATTTCCGTGGGGGCCGTCTATGCCACGCTCGACCGGCTGGACCGCAAGGGCTTCGTGTCTTCCCGGGTGGGCGGTGAGACCCGGGAGCGAGGCGGCCGCCGGAAGCGCTTCTTCCGGGTGACCCGGGCGGGCGCGCGCGCGCTGGAAGCCATGCGGCGCATCCGCGGCAACCTGCGCGCAGGCGCCGCCCTGCCCGAGCCCGCATGACCCCGCTCGAGCGCCTGGTCCGCTGGACGGTCGATCCGCGGTACCGCGAGGAGCTGCTGGGAGACCTGGCCGAGCTGCGCGAGCGCCGCCGGCGGCGGACCGGTGGCCGATCCGCCACGATCAGGTACCTGCGGGACGTAGCGAGCGCCTGTCTTCTGATGGCCCGCCCCCGAAGGGACCTGCGCGGAAGCGCGCTGACGGTCGCGGTAACCGCCCTGCTGATCGGCGTGCTGGCGATCCGCGCGCGCGGGGCGGCGGAACACCCGGGGCGCTACACGGTCACGGCGACGGACCCGGCCGGCGTCTTCACGGTCCAGATCGACGGGACCCGGGTGGTCGGCGCCACGATCGACGGCGCGCCCGTGCCCGAGGGCGCGATCCGCCAGCGAGACCTGCGGGTGGTCATCGCCGACGGCCAGGGCGACCAGGCGTTCGAACTGAGCGTCAAGCCGCGGGGCGGCATCCAGTGGTCGCCGCGCGCGGCGCGGGGCGGCGCCCGGTGACCGGCTGGGCCCTGCTGCGCATATTATCTCTACATTCTAGAATGAGATTCTTCCGATGAAGGCTCCCCCCGCAGTCGCCGCCGCCCTGCTGCTGCTCCCCGGGCTTCCCCTGCTCCACCTCCCCAGCCGGCTCCACGCCCAGGACCAGGCCGATCGCCTGCTCCGGCTGCACCGGACCCTCGCCGCCATCGAGCGCGACGCCATCTGGCCAAGCTTCCAGCCCGACAGCATCCCGGTGCTGTACCTGATCCCGGGCCGCGGGACCCTCCTGGCCGGATGGGGCGGCGAGCTGCCCCAAGGCTTCGAGCGACTGCCCGGCGCGAGGGAGCACGGCTGGCGCCCCGAGGCCGCCCGGGGCGCGGCCAGCACCAGCGTCGAGCTTGACGGCCGGAGCGCCGCGCAGGTCGTGGTGGACACCGCCGCCCCCGACGCCACACTCCTGGCGCTCGCCGTCCACGAGGCCTTCCATGCATTCAGCGGCCAGGCGCGCCGGCCCGGCCGGCGCTTCGGTCAGGGAGAAAACTCCTTTCTGGTGGCGAGCTACCCCGTGTTCGATGCGGGCAACGAAACCGGGGTCGCCCTCGAAGGCCGCATCCTCGCCGCTGCCCTGGCCGCACGGTCCGACGACGAGGCCCGATCCCTGGCGGCGCAGTTCCTGGCTGTCCGGTCGGCTCGCCAGCGCGCCCTCCCCTCCGAGATGGCGACGTTCGAGTCGCTCGCCGAGCTCAACGAGGGCCTGGCCGAGTACGCCGGCCTTCGCGCGGTAGCCCTGCTCGCGCCCCGCACGGGATGGACGCCGGAGACGGAGCGAATGCGGGCGGATCTGCTGGGCCGGCTGAACGATCTCATTGGCGCCCCGGAGCGTTCGCTCCGGCTCCGTTACTACGCGACCGGGCCGGGCCTTGCGCTGCTGCTGGATCGGCTCGCGGCAAAGGACTGGAAGCAGACCCTGGTCGACAGCAACCGGACCCTTCAGGATCAGCTGGCCTATAGCGTGGGGTATTACGACGCCGAGCGACGGATCGCGGCCGAGGCCCGCGCTCGCCACGACTGGCGCGCTGTGCGGGACGAGGCGGCCCGCATTGTCACATCGCTCCTCGCGCTGCGGCGTGCCCAGGTGGACAGCGTGCTCGCCGCCCCGGGGATCCTGCTCACGATCGACGCGCAAGCGATCGGCGGCGGGATCGGGCTCTGCGGCATCGATCCGCAGAACCTCTTGCAGGCGAGCCAGGGGATGCTGCTGCACACGCGCTGGCTCCGGCCCTGCGCGGGCACTTCGCTCCAGGGGGAGTTCAACACCCGCGTGGTGCACGATCAGGGAGCGGGAACCCTGCGGGCGGTGATCGGGGCCGAGCACGACGTGGCGATCACGGCGGGCGGTCAGCCGATTCTGCTGGAGGACGCCGCGGCGCGGGTGGTGACCGGGCTGGCGATCGCCTCGCCCGGCGCGACGCTCCAGAGCGCCAAGGCGGAGGTGACGCGTCGCGGCCGCGCCATCCGGGTCAGGCTGCTCCCGCCCGCATAACGGCGCGCCTGGTGGTGCGACCTATCGCGCCGCCCGGAGCAACGCGTCGGCGGCTTCCACGGCGATCGCTGGCCGCGCCGCCTGCAGCTCCGCCAGCGAATGATCCCACTGCTGGACCCAGGCCGCCGCGTCGCCGCTGGCCTCGGTCAGCTCGAGCCGGATGTGGATCTGGCCGCCGGCGTGGGTGACGAGGCCGCCGAAGAGATACCGCACCCCGAGCGAATCCCCGATGGTGCGAGCGGTATGCCCGCGCCGCAGCATGGCGCCCGATGAGATCGGCGACACCACCCGGATGCTGCCCCGACGGAGCAGCTCCGCCACGATCTCGTCGGCCAGCCGTTCGGAGTGCCGCAGCGCCACCGAATCGCCCCCGGCGGCGTCGAACGGCAGGACGGCCACCGAGAGCCGCTCTCCGGCGCCGCCGGCCCCACCCCCGCCGAAACGGGCGAACCACACGCCGGCGATCCCGAGCAGCAGGACCCCGACCGGCCAGAGCCGTTTGAACCAGGAACCGGCCGCGGGTGGCGGGGGCGGCGGCGGCTGGGCCGAGGCCCGCTCGGCCGTGCTCGCCAGCAACGCCGGATCCACGGTTTCCCGCGCCATCGCGTTCTCGAGGTCGACCAGCAGGTCCTGGGCGCTCTGGTAGCGGTCCGCCGGCTTTTTCTGGAGCAGCTTGGCGACCAGGGCGTCCGTGGCCGGCACCAGGCCGCTGCGGAGCGAGGAGACGGGGGGCGGCGTCGCCTCCATGTGATGCCGGATGACATCCATGACGCTGCGCCCGGTGAACGGCGGCCGGCCGGTCAGCAACTCGAAGAGAATGCATCCGAGCCCGTACAGGTCGGAGCGGTGGTCGATGTCGCTGCTGCCCGTGGCCTGCTCCGGGCTCATATAGGCCGGGGTGCCCAGGGGCAACCCGGTGGCGGTGATCCCGGCGCCCTGGGTCCCGGCCACGGCGCGGGCCAGCCCGAAGTCCGCCACCATCGGCTGCCCGCCGGAAAAGAGAATGTTCTCCGGCTTGATGTCGCGATGGATCACTCCGTGCTGCCGGGCGTACTCCAGGGCCTGCGCCACCGCGATGGCGATGCGGAACGCGTCCCGCACGGGAAAGGGGCCGTCCTTGAGCCGATCGCGGAGCGAGATCCCCTCCACGTAGGGCATCACGTACCAGCAGAGTCCGTGGGCGGCGCCGGAATCGATCAGGGGAAGGATGTTGGGATGCTGGAGGACGGCGGTGATCCGGATCTCCCGCAGGAACCGCTCGGCGCTCTGGGCGGTGGCGGTTTCCGGCGGCAGCACCTTGACCACCACCGTGCGGTCGTGGCGAAGGTCCTGCGCCAGAAAGAGGCGGGCCATCGCGCCGCGCGCGAACTCTCGCTCGACGCGGTAGGTCCCCGACAGGGCCGCCTTGAGGCCGGCCTGCACGCGGTCCGCGGCGGGACCGGTCACTCGAAGGACACCTGTTCCGCGTGAGGCAAGGCGGCGCGCCGCACCGACTCGAGCAGCAGGGGCATGGGGATCTTCTTGCGGAAGCGTACCGAGTACTCGATGCTGACCTTCCCTCCGGGTTGATCGGCGCTCCGGTCATAGCGCCAGTCCTTGGCGTCGCGGAACAGAACGCCCTCCACCGCGGCCCGCACCCCTTCCTGCTGCTCGGCGGCCAGCACCACCTTGAGCGTCCCGTCGAACCGGTCGTCGACCTCCATGACCTCCTTCACCATCTTCTGCCGGTGCTTGATCGCGCGGTCGGCCAGGACACTGAGCTGGTCGGGCGTCATCGAGCGCAGAACCTGCTGGTCGAGCAGGGACACGAACTGGCCGCCTTTGCGGTCCGCGGGCTCCACCATGCCGCGCGCCATCTCGATCCGGCGCTGCGCCACCTTGCCGGCCATCTGCGCCGGCACCCGCCCGAAGTCGCTGTACCACATGCCGAGGATGACGAAGTTGAAGAACAGCGAAACCGAGTACGCGACGGGAAACGCCTGGATGCCGCAGGCCAGCCCCACGGCGATGGAGAGGAAGACGTAGACCGCATCCTTCGGGTCCTCCAGGCGGTTGCGGAAGCTCACCGCGCCCACGGTGCCGCCCAGCGCGAAGGCGAGGGCCAGGCTGTTCTTGACCAGGATCACCACCCCCGCGACCACCACCGGCAGGATGATCAGGGTCTGCACCATGGCCTGGCGGTACCCCTTCTTGGACCGGGTGGCGGTATAGACCACCAGCACGGGCCAGAGCAGCAGGGCGGCCATCGCCATGGCCGTGATGGAGCTGCCCAGCACGCGCATCTGCTCGTCGGGACTCGCCGCCACCGGGGCCGTCTGCGTGACGTCGAACAGGTTGCCGGGATCCGCCAGCGCGTCGGGAGCCATCAGGGTTTCGCGCACCCAGGGGACGTACCGCCCCGCGACGAAAATGATGCCGCCCAGGAGGACGTAGATAATCGTCACCTGGAGGATGGGATTGAAACGGGACCAGAAGCCTGCGCTGGAGTCGCTCATGTTCCGGTCGGCCTGTGGGATAACGAGAAGATACAACCCCTGTGCGTCATGGGTCAGGTCGCCGCTAGTAGCCGAGGCCGAACCCGAGGTAGAACCTGACGGGCTCGGCCCCTTTGGCCACGCCGATCGACAGCATGACCGAACGATCGTGGATCCCGAAGAACATCCCTCCCCCGGCATTGGTGTGCCAGGTGTCATCGACCTCGGGATCGAGGTCGTGGTAGACCCGCCCGGCGTCCAGCAGGCCGAATACTCCCAACTCCCCCGGCAGGATGATCGCGGTCCGGGCGATGCGGAGCCGGAGCTCCGCGTTGCCGTAGAGGGACGCATCGCCGGCAAACCGGTTCTTGGGAAAGCCGCGCAGACTCCCCGAGGCCCCGAGGTAGGCCGCCGCGAAGTAGGGGTAGTCCCCGAAAGCCTTGCGTCCCCCCCCGCGAATGGCCAGCGTCACCCACCCCGGCTGGACCGGGGTCAGGTAGGTGGAGACCGACCCCTCGACCGCCCCGAACGTCCCCAGCCCCTCGTCCCAGGAAACGGGATATACCTCGCCCTCCACCACGGCGTGGAGACCGCGGGTGGGCCCCAGCGGATTGTCCCGAGAGTCCCACTCCAGACGGGCCGAGCCGCCCAGCTGCCCGTATTCGTTGTACCCGAGCGGCTGCACCTCGCCGATGATGGCCGCCAGGTTGTCCGGATCGTTCGGGTCGGTAAAGGTGTGCCGGAGCCGTGCCGCCACGTGAGCGCTGGCCCGCCCTTCCAGTCCGAACCCCAGCCCCAGCCCGACCCCGTACGCCTTCTGGCGCACCAGGTAGATGTCCTTGTCGGGCGAGTCGCCGGTAGTCCCGTTGCCAAAGCCGTAAAAGCGGAGCCCTTCCAGCCCGGAGGCGAGCATGTCCAGGGTCACGAACGTCTCGCTGCTTTCGATCTTCCAGCGCGCTCCCATCCGGAACCGGAAATCGCTGCGCAGGAAGGAGTAGTCCAGCAAGCCGGAGGTGTGGGTGGCGTAGGGCTGCCGGCGGAACCCGTACCCCTTCCTGGTGCCCGTAATCCCGAGGGCCACCCCTACATCGGAATTGATGACCAGGCTGGGAATGATCAGTCGCTTGTGCCCGAAATCCCGCTCCGGGAGGGCGGCCGGGTCGGTGTCGGAGGGGCGGTCGTACCGGGAACGGTCGACCGAGCGGCCCTCGCTCACCGTCCCGTCGCCGTGGTCGTAGAACCGGGTCGCCGACCGGCCGGAGGAGAGGTCAACCAGGGTGTCCCTTCCGGGGCCGCCGATGATCCGGAGCTTGGGCCCCACCACCTGCCAGCTGCCGCCCCGGACCACGACGTGGTCGTCGCCGTCACGGGTGTAGATGCGGATCTCCTCGGTCTCCGTCGGGAGAAACGTGCGCCGATAGTAGGGCCGCGACTCGTCCCGCCGCTCGCGCAGCTCGATCATCACCGCGGCGGAGTCATCCCGGGTAATGATGACCCGGTCGTCGTGGTCGCCGCCGTGAATGGTGACCTCGTCGGCCAGGAAGGCGTAGTAGCGCCGTGCCGTCGCATGGAGGTCGTCGCGCCGGCGGCGCAGCGCCCGGCGGAGCTCCGCCGCGCTGCGGGCCTGGTACTCGGCGGGGAGCCGGCTCACCGCCGCGTCGATCACCTCGTCGGTCAGCTGCGCGCTGAGCGAGCGGGCCACGGAATCCCAGGTCGCCCACTCCAACTCGTTCAGCAGCCGCCGATCGAGGTAGCGGCCGTTGAAGGTCATCGCGTAGATCGACGCGTACCGGTCGCTGTAGTTGAGCAGTTGCGGCTGCGACAGCCGCGCGATGCTCCACAGCAGCCCGTCGTAGCGCGCGAACGCCTGATCGCGGTCCCGCGGGATCGGCTGCCAGCGGGCGCTTTCGCCCTCGCCCAGCAGCGCCCAGCTCCACTGGCCCTCGTGCCGGTCCCAGTCCCCCACCACGAGGTCGAGCAACCGCGCCGTGAGATAGGCACGGCTGTCGACCTTCACCTTGGGATCGTCCCACAAGCGCTCGATCAGGTCCTCGGTGTCCTCGATGGTCTCGGCGCCGGCGAATCCCGGCATATCGTCCTCGGCCTCGGTGGGGCGTTCCTCCATCGCGCCGAGCATCCCCGCGAACTCGGCCCGGAACTCCTCGAGACGGGGGTCGTCGGGCATCACGCGGAGCACGGGTGGGGCATGCAGTATCCCCGCCGCCTGCATCAAGGGGGGCAGCACCAGTGCGCCGCCCGGATGGATCGCGCTCATCTGGTCGCGCACGACCGATTCGACAAAGGTGCCGCGCATGTCCTCGGGCACGATGCTCCGCGGGTCCTTGCGCACGGAGCGAAAGACGTACTGCCGTCCGTCGGCGCCCTGGAACCGGAGGGAGACCGTCTGGAGCCCGCCGCCCTTGCGGAGCGGCGTCAGACCTCCGGCGAAGCTCCCCAGATCCAGCACCGGCACCTGGAGCGGCGTGTGCCAGAGGTCGCGGTAGTGATCGCCGAACAGCCAGCGGTGCAGCGATCCGCGGCTGAAGCTGCTGTCCGCCACGACGGCGACGGTACCGGCCGAGTTGGGCGCGCCACCCTGCGCGGCCGCCCGGGCGGTGGTTCCGCCGGCCACCAGCAGCAGAAGAAGTGAACGTGGTCCGGTCATAGAGGCTACTCCAGCCAGGTGGAGAATAGTTCGCTGACGGCGCCCGTGCGGTCCAGGCCGATGACCCCGAGCCGGGTCCTGCCCGAGCGAAGCAGGTCCACCCGCATGAAGCCGCTGGCCTTGGCGGCAAAGCGGGTGCGGTCCAGCCATACCGCCAGATCGTCGTGGCCAAAATACCCCGCGCCGCTGATCAGCAGCCAGCGGGAGGTGACCCCTTCGAGCACCTGGAGATTGTGCTCATGTCCCGCCGCGTACGCCAGCGGGGGCGCCGCCGCCATTCCGGAATCGATCGCCTCGCGCATGCGCCGGTTGCGGACATTGGAGACGTCCTGTGGGGAAGCGCCCGAGGTGCGCAGCAGGGGATACATCGACCCGATCACGGGCAGGGGCAGCCACAGGGCCGGGTGGACCGCGCGCAAGGGAAAGAGGTGGTCGGTGAGCCCGAAGTGGCCGCCATGCTTCCCCCCCGAGACCAGGGGATGGTGTCCCGCCACGATGACCCGCCGCTCGCCTCCCCCGCGCATGGCGTCGGCCAGCGCCGCCACGATCTCCTCCGGCCGGTCCGCCCCGCAGGACGAGGTCGGGTGCTCCGGTTTCACCCAGTCATGCAGCCACCAATGGGTGTCGAGGAATACGAGTCGCAGCTCGGTGCCGATATCCCGGATCTCCGGTCCCGGGCACCCGTTGGGAGGGAGCAGCTCGGCCAGCCCCTCGCTCCGGGCCCGAATGAACTCGGCCTGGCGGATGACGGCCTGGAATCCGTCGGGCCCATGCTGGGCCCAGTCGTGATTGCCGGGGATGAAGAAACCCCGTACTCGGGACCTCCGCATCACCTCGATCTGGCGATCGAGGCGTGCCGCGGCGATCGGCCACAAGAGGTCGGTGCTGTCGGGCAGGCCGGCGGGGTAGATGTTGTCTCCCAGAAACACGATGGTCGAGCGCTCCGGCGCCCTGGCGGCGGAATCGATGAGGGTGAGCAGTACGGGATCGCGTGGGGTCGGCGCTCCCGCGTCCCCGATCAGAAACAGGGTCCAGGCGATGTCGTCGGGCGCCGCGGCGGGGACCGGCGGCCCGGGCAAAGGACGGCGGCCGGCGCACGACCCGGCAAGCGCCGCGCCGAGCAGCGACAGCAGGATGACGCCGAAGGCGCCGCCCGGGACCCGCCTCAAGGTGCGCACGCGTAGCTGGTCATCGAGCCCGGCATGGCCGCGTTCCCTTCGTCGGCGATCACAAGCCGGTCTCCGACCAGCGTGAGACCCTCCGGCTGCGGGTGTCGCCGCGGATCGAGCCGGAGTGCCGCGACGAGTCGCCCGTCGGGCGTGACCTCGAGCACCGCCTGGGGCTGCGCCGAGAGCACCAGCAGCCGCCCGGTCACCGAATCCCATTCCACCGCCGTCGGACGGACGCGGGGAAAGCCGAGCGCGCGCGTCACTGACGCCGCGGGGGTGACGATCTGTCCAGGGTCCGCGGGCGCAGCCTGCTCCAGCGACCAGCGCAACACGATCAGCGATCCCTCATAGCGGATGTCCCGGGGTACCTTGCAGGGGATCAGGAGGACGCGGGCCTCCGCATCGTACGCCAGCCCCTCCAGCTCGCAGTGCCGGTCGAGGCCCGTTTCGACCCGCTCGAAGGAGAGCTCCACCGGCAGCGACCCCTGACCGTTTCCGTCGATCTGGGAAAGCTCCGGGCCGAAATCGCCGACCAGGAACAACTCCCCCGCACTGGTCATCAGCGCGATCCCGTCACCCGTCACCGCAATGCCTTCGAAGTCGCCCTTGGGGCGCCCGCTCAGGTCCCATTGGTGCACGACTTCACCGGAGAGCGGGTCGAGCTCGAAAACCGTGGCCGCTTCATCCTGATGGGCCAGCAGCCTGCGCCCCACCCGCGCCAGGCCCGAGACTTCATGCAACGCGGCGGGCAGGCCGATGGCGGCAACGGGCTGGTCAAGCTGGCAGCGGCCCAGCACGACGCGCTCCCCTTCAGGAAGAGCCGGGTGCGAAGCCCAGATCAGAAGGACAGGTGCCAGGAGAACAACTTTGGGGATGCGGGCCATCCCGTGGTTCGGGCAAGGAGCGGGCGGTCGAGAGCCACTGGTCGGATTTGAACCGACGACCGCTCGATTACGAATCGAGAGCTCTACCCCTGAGCTACAGTGGCGAGGAACATGCCCTGGCCCGGATTCGAACCGGGACGCCTTTCGGCACTACCCCCTCAAGATAGCGTGTCTACCAGTTTCACCACCAGGGCGATGGAGGGGCGTAACAACGTAGCCTGGAACAGGTTAGGTGACAAGTAGGGGGACCCCGCGCGTCCCGGCATCCAGCCCCTGGAAGCAGCGGATCAACGGAACTTCCCCCTCTTGCGTAGAGCCACCGGGCGCACGTCCTTCATGTTGCCCGCGAACCATCCCGTCACCACCCATCGCGCGAGGTCAGCCTTCCATGGGCTCCCATCGTCCCATCGCCCCGTCGTTCTCTCGTCTTCTCGTCCCTTCGGTCCCTCGTCTGCTCGCCCTGCTCCTGTGCGTCGCTCCCGGCGTCGCCCTCGCGCAGGGGGTGGCGCAACTGGATTCCGCGTTCCTTGCCGGCTTCCGGTGGCGGAACATTGGCCCGGCGAACATGAGTGGACGGATCGTCGACATCGAGGGCGTGCCGGGAACCAGGACCATCTACGTCGCGGCGGCGACCGGCGGGCTGTGGAAGTCGCTCAACGCGGGGACCACCTTCCAGCAGATCTTCCCGGGGCCGGACGACCGGGTGGCTTCGCTGGGCGACATCGCCATCGCCCCCTCCGATCCCAACGTGCTCTATCTCGGCACCGGCGAGCCGAACTCGCGCAACTCCATCTCGCCCGGCGCCGGGGTGTACAAGTCCACCGACGCCGGGAAGACCTGGGCCTACGTGGGGCTCAAGGAGACCGAGGCGATCGGCCGGATCGTGGTACATCCGACCGATCCCAACACCGCCTGGGTCGCGGCGCTGGGCGCCATCTGGCGCTCGAACCCCGAGCGCGGGCTGTACAAGACCAGCGATGGCGGCGGCACCTGGCGCAACGTGAAGTTCATCTCCGACAAGGCGGGGTTCGTGGACGTCGAGTATCACCCCTCCACCCCGGACGTGCTGTGGGCCACCAGCTGGGAACGGGTGCGCGGGCCCTATTTCCTGCAGAGCGGGGGCCCCGGCAGCGCCCTGTGGAAGAGCACCGATGGGGGAGAGAGCTGGACCGAAGTGACGGGGGGGGGCCTGCCCGAGTCGATGAAGGGCCGCATGGAGGTGGCCATCGCGCACAGCAACCCGCGCGTGATGTACATGATGATCGAGGCCGACACCATGCCCAATCCGCGCCCTGCGGCCGGGGCGGAGCGCCAGGTGCGGCCCAGCGGGCTCTATCGCTCCGAAGACGGCGGAGTCACCTGGACCCAGCAGAACAACCGCAACGTCCGGCCGTTTTACTACTCGCAGGTGCGCGTCGATACCGAGGACCCCGACCGGGTGTACTTCTCGTCGACGCCTCATGCGTTCTCGACCGACGGCGGCAAGACCGTACGGTCGTACTCGCAGGGCCTGCACGTGGACACCCACGCGCACTGGATCGACCCCACCGACGGCAGCTACATGGTGGTCGGCAACGACGGCGGCATCGGGGTGAGCTTCGATCGGGGCGGCAACTGGATTTTCCCGAACACCTTCCCGGTCGGCCAGTTTTACAACGTCAGCCATGACTTCGCCGTGCCTTACAATGTGTGCGGCGGGTTGCAGGACAACGGTTCGTGGTGCGGGCCCAGCCGGAAGCGCGGCGACCCGATCACCAACGCCGACTGGATCAACGTGAGCGGCGGCGACGGGTTCGGAACCGCCCAGGACCCCACCAACCCGAACATCATCTACAGCACGTCGCAGGCCGGCAACACGGGCCGCCTGGATCTCTCCACGGGCGTCCGGATCGGCCTCCGCGGCGGCGCGCCCTCGTGGCAACCGATCTACCGGAGGTGGATGGACTCCATCGAGGTCATCCGCGGCGACACCACCCGGCCGGAGACCTCGGCTCAGCGGCGGCAGATCCAGGAGCTGCGACGGCGCGCCACCCAGGACTCGCTGGATCTCCAATTCCGCTGGAACTGGAACACTCCGTATTTCATCTCGCCGCACAACACGAAAACGCTGTACTTCGGGGCCAATCGGGTGATGAAGTCGGTCAAGATGGGAGAGGAGATGTATCCGGTCTCGCCCGACCTGACCACGCGGGATACCATGAAAATCCGGATCTCCACCTCCGCCACCGGCGGCATCACGCCCGACAACACGGGAGCGGAAACCCACGCGACCATCGTCTCGCTGGCCGAGTCGCCGGTCCGACCGGGCCTGCTGTATGCCGGGACTGACGACGGGAAGGTCTGGGTGACCCGCAACGACGGGGCGCACTGGGAGGACCTCACCGGTCGCTTCCCGGGCGTTCCGGCGGGGACCTACGTGAGCCGGATCGAGCCCTCGCACCACGATAGCGCGCGCGTGTATTTCGCGTTCGACAACCATCGGAACGGCGATTTCACGCCCTACGTCTACGCCAGCAACGACTTCGGCCGCGGCAACCGGCCCCTTGCCAACGACCTGCCGACCGGAGCGCCCGATTTCGTCCACGTGATCCGCGAGGACCCCCGCAACCAGAACCTGCTGTTCGTGGGCACCGATGTCGGGGTCTACGTCTCGGCGAACCGGGGCGGGAACTGGCACCGGTTCATGCGAGACCTGCCGGCCGTGCCGGTGCACGACCTCAAGATCCATCCGCGGGACCAGGATCTGATCGCCGGCACCCATGGTCGCTCCATCTGGATCGCTGACATCGCGCCGCTGGAGCAGCTGGACGGCCGCGCCATGACGGCCCAGGTGCATCTGTTCGAGCCCAAGGTCGCCTGGCAGCTCAACGCATGGCCGGACGGAATCATGGGCGGGGGCGGCGGCTCGGGGCACCAGTTCTTCAGGAGCAACAGCCCACCCCACGCGGCGGAAATCGTCTACCGGGTGGCGTCCGGCGCCCGTGGCGGTCCGGCGCGCATCGTGATCACCAATGCGGCCGGCGACACCATTCGTTCCCAGACCGGACCGGGCGCCCCAGGGCTGCATCGGGTTTATTGGGCCTTCCAGGCGCCGCCACCACCCCGGCAGCGGCCGGAAACGTTTGAGCGCGACAGCACCCGGCTGGCGGCCCGGCTTGCCCGCGCCGTCGACTCGATGGTGACCGCCGGCGGCAATCGCGGGACCCTCGACTCGGCCCGCACCCAGCTGCTGAGCGGCCAAATCGGGGGCGGTGGGGGCG
>Ga0299906_10002030_pt1 | contig 17053 bp, 15 predicted proteins | sample RVTome_14_FD_200259 | JGI IMG/M metagenome (GOLD analysis project Ga0299906, IMG submission 200259) | Soil microbial communities from uranium-contaminated site in the Upper Colorado River Basin, Wyoming, United States - RVT145D125 (version 2) ...
CCTCGACGGGGACCGCCGTCAGGAGGTAGACCCGCTCGCCCCAGACGATGGGCGCGGCATGGCCGCGGCCGGGGATGGGCACCTTCCAGCGCACGTTCTCGGTCTCGCTCCAGCGCACCGGCGGATCGGCGGCGGGGGCGACGCCCGTGCCCTCGGGTCCGCGCCATTGCGGCCAGTCGGCGCCGGCGGCGAGCGGCAGGACGAGACTCCAGATAGCGGTGAACGTCAACAGCTTCTTCATCGCGACTCTCCTCAGTCTCGGGTTGTCGTGTATCGAGGTTGCCGTGTATTATAGATGATCGGCTTCTAGTAGGGCACCGGAGGCCTGCAAGCTCGGAATCGAATTGGCTGACGCCTTGACTACGGGTCGCATAGCTTCACGCGGACGGCATCAGGCATGGCCTTGGGGCTTCGGCCTTCTGGCCACGCTGACGGGGTTGGGGCCGCTGGCCGCCGATGCCCTCGCGGCGGGCTGTGCCGTGCCGCCGGCCGCCGTAGCCGGGTTGAAGTGGGCATCCGAGAATCCCGATGCTTATACCTCGCACCTCCTCCGCGGCGACGTCTACTTGCGCGCGGGATGCCTGGACGAGGCCGACGCCGAGTTCATCAAGACGCGCGAGGTGCTCGTCGACCGGCCGGCGGGTGAGGAGCGAGACAAGCTGGAGCAGGGCGCCATCGGCTCCCGCGAGCTCGTGGCGGCTCTGCGCACGCTGCGGCGAGGCGAGATGACGGAGGCTCGCCGAGCTCTGGCAGCCATCCTCGACAGGTACGTGCACACCCGACTGCTGCTCATGACCACGCTCACCCTCGCCGATCTCGGCCGTCAGATGACGCTCGATCCACGTGAAAGCGAAGTGCTGGAAGGCAGCCTGCGGAAACTCGCTGAAAACGGCTATTGGCAAGCGGACGCATATCTGGTGGATCGGCGGCTGGTCGCCGGAGAGGGAGCCCGCATCCTTGACGAGCTGGAGGAACGGCTGCAGGCGGAGCTCCCGGTCTTGCGGAGAATCGCCTTGCAGGTCACCTACGCCGACGCGCTGTTCAAGCTCGGACGCCTCCTCGAGGCCCAATTGCTTCTTGCGGAGGTGGAGGACGAGGTGGCCGAGAAAGTGGTGGATTCCGAGCTGCGCATCCAGTATCTGAAGCTATGTCTCGAAGTGTGGCAAACCAGGGCGCGACGGGGCCACGACCCGGGCGCCCAAGAGCGGGTAGAGGCCTTCGCCTCCGCGCTCTTGCAACTGCGGGCGATCGCCGCTGGAGAAAGCCGATGACGAGGAGAACGTCGTTGGGAGTCTTCCTGCTGCTTCTCGTCGCTGGTCTGGCCGTCGTGACCGCGACCTTTCGCTTCTTCCAGAATCACGATGAAGCATCCGATCGGCCGGCGGGCATGCAGTTGGTCGCGGATCTGTCCGACGCGCAGAAGGCGCTGATTACGTCACACCAGGAGCTTTCGAAATGGCTGATTGCCCTGGCTTACGCCTCCCTTGCCGGACTGCTCGGGACGCGTCTCAAATCGCCGGCGGACCACCGCCTCCATGGCGCGCTGCCGCTGGCCGGATCAGGCGCCCTGGTCGTTTCGCTCTACTGCGGATTCCTCACGCACCAGGCCACGGCTTTCGTGCTGCGTGAAGGGCCGGTCCAGCTCTTCTACGGGTATTACTACCAGTTCCCGATACAGGCACAGTTCTGGTCCCTGATGTTAGGCTTGACTCTTCTCGCCTGGCCGCTGCTGGCCAGAAACGGAACGGCGGTGGCCGCGGCGATGATCCTCTTGTCGCCTGCGACCACCTCGCGTGCGAGCGAGCCACCTGCTCAGGCGACCGCCACGCCGAGCTGGCAGGACTGCGTCGTCGCTTGGACCGCGAGCCGCGGCGTTGAGCTGAGCGCCGAGGCGGTCGAATCGGTGGCCGCCATGGCCCGGGTCGTCGTCGCCAAAGCCGAGGTCGAGGTCGAGCCCGATGGCGGATGCGTCCTGCTTGCGTCCCTCCTCGACGAGCTTCGTTTCCAGCTCGCGGGCCAGATCCGGGGCGGCGACGTTTCAGGAGCCATGAACGAGGTGGTACCGGACCTCCGGCGGGAGCTGGAGAGTCCGAACTTCTCGCCCGGCAGGCTGCTCGAGGGCCTGATCGATCTGGCCCGGATCTGGCGAGCGCCGTCCGGAGTCCTGCTCGTGGAGGCCGACCGCGGTCTGACCATTCACCTCGACGACGACATCGTCGGCCTTACGGATTGGGTGCGCCGCATGAAGCCTCGGATCTATCGGCTGCGCCTGTCCAGGGCGGGAGTGCTGCTCCCGGACCTGGCTTTCAGGTTCGAGCTCCGAGACGGCGATCTGATCAAGGTCCGGGTCGCGGGCGACACCGCCGAAGCGACGCGCAACGGAGGCCCGCTGTGATGCGCGGGTCCGTGCTCCTGGTGCTTACGCTGGCGGTCCTTCCGGCCGCCCGCGCGCAAGGGCCGCCGCCCGAACGAATGGAAACCCTGAGCCGCCTGCGCACGAAGCCTCCGAGCGCCTGGACCGATGCCGATGCCACCCAAGCCGTCCAGGCCGTGTTCGGCACTATCGTCGAGATCGCCGGGGACCACATGCCCCCCGACCAGCGTTCGCGTCTGGGTGAATTCACGGTGGAGATCGGCCGCTGGGAGGGTCGAGCGCCGGCCTCGATGGTGGACCGTACGCTGCTCCTCCAGGAGAGTTACTTCGACGAGATGCTGGTGCTCGCGGGGCTCCTCGCCCACGACCTTCACGTGATCTATCTCGACTGGCTTCCGGATCCGCAGCCGCTGTTGACGCGGCCATGGGCGGAGACACCGCTGCTGCCCCTGCTGCGTCCCCTGAGCGTCTACGCCGAGAACTCTGCGTGGTTCGCTTCCTGTCCACAAGGCTTGGAGGGCTGCAGGCTGCTCCTCGGAACCACGATCGGCGCCACTCTCGGATTCGTCGCATCCCACGAGCTGGCCCATCGCCTGTACGGGCACGAAGGAAACGCCGCGGCGAGGTATCCTCTGGATCAGGAGAAGAGCGCCGATCGCCTGGCGCGGCGGATTCTCGACAGGATGCACGCTGAAGCGTCCTTCGAAGACGAGGGCTTCGCGGAAGCTTTCGAGCTCGCGCTGGCGGCCGGGCCGCTCCTGACGCTCGAGAACGAGATCGAGAAGACGCCCTGGCGGGCTGCGGACCTGAGGGTGCGGCTGGACTCCCTCGCCCAGGAGCTGCCGGAGCGGCTGCGCGACGACGCCCTGGACCTGGTACGGCCGGAAACCTCGAGTGAGAACGCGGGACGGCTTCGCGTCGTCTGGGACGAGACGCCCGAGCTCCTGATCGTCAACGGGATGACTGTATCCCCCGAGGAGGTGCAGGGCCGCGAGTTGCGCGTGGCGGGAGCCCTCCACCGGGTCTTCGCGCGTTCCCGCGATCGCTTCGCGTTCGATCGGGTCGTTGCCGAGGGAGCGGCACCCGCCGTGGCGAGGCTCCTCTTCCAGCCCCTGGCGGCCCCGGTCTCGGCGGCGGAGCTGGAAGGGTTGGAAGAGGACCGGGCCTGGCTGGAGCTCTTGTGCCGCACTTCTCGGGCCGACCTGACCCCCGGCGAGGCATGGTTGGCGCCCCGGCACTTGCGCGCACTTCGACGAATGGGCCTCGACGCCTGGATCGACGCCGACGGCTGGGGTATGCTCTCCGGCGAGGACCTGCGCCGTGCACGACTGGCCAGGCAGCGCAGCCGGGCCCTGGCCGGCTGGCGTTGAGACCGTCTGCGGGCGAGCTCGGGGATCCGCTGGCTAGCTATAGCTAGCTAGATAGCTTGCTAGCTAGCCCGGTTGAGGGCGCGCTTCGCTACCCGCGCTAAGATGGCGGCCATGATGAAGAGCGCCGGTGGAGCGGCGGCCGCACAGCTCCCGTTGTTCCACGAGTCCAGACGGTCCCGCTCCGCGGACGGCGCACTCGGCATCGAGCGTTCCTTCGACGTCCCCTTCGTCGCCCAACTGGCGCTCAGAGAAAAGCAGATCCAACAGAACTACCGGCCTGTCATCGCGGTCCACAAGTGGTTCGCCCGCCGCCCGGGCACCTTGTTCCGTGCCTTGCTGCTGTCGGAGTTCTGCGCTCCGCCCCTCGACGAGAGCTTCTATCGTCCGCACGCCCTCGAAGGCCTGCGGATTGCGGACCCCTTCATGGGCGGCGGCACGCCGCTCCTGGAGGCCAACCGACTGGGCTGCGAGGTCAGCGGGTGGGACATCAACCCGATGGCCTACTGGATCGTCGGCCAGGAGATCCGCCACGTGGACCTCTCCGCGTACCGGCGAGCCGCGGAGGGGATCGGGTCGTGCCTCGATCGGGAATTGGGGCACGTCTACGCGACGCGGTGCGGGATTTGCCGCCATGACGCCCTGGTCAAATACTTCCTGTGGGTCAAGACCCTGAGCTGCGGCTCCTGTCGCCGTACGATCGACCTCTTCCCGGGCTACCTGGTGGCCGCCGCCGGACGCCATCCGCGCAACGTCCTGGTTTGCGCGTCGTGCGGCGAGCTCAACGAGGCCGAGGACCGCGACGCGCCGGGTCAGTGCCGGGACTGTGGACAGGCCCTTCGCCTGGATGGCCCGGCAAGCCGGGGGCGTTGCGAGTGTCCGGAGTGTGGCGAGGTCAACTCCTATCCCGACGGCGTCAACGGTCCTCCGGTCCACAGGATGTTCGCCCTCGAGTACCACTGCTGGCACTGCAAGCGGACCCACCGGGGGCGGTTCTTCAAGAAACCTGATCCCGAAGACCTCGCCCGCTTTGAGGAAGCGGCTGCCAGGTGGAGAGGCTCGCGGCCCCGGTTCGTACCTGAGGACCCGATCCCCAGAGGCGACGAGACGGACCGCCTCCACCGCTGGGGCTACCGCCATTACCGGGAGATGTTCAACGAGCGCCAGCTTCTCGGTCTGGAGCTCCTGGCGAGGCAGGTGGCCAAGAGCCGGGACGTCCGAGTGCGCCACGCCCTCGCCACGAACCTCTCCGATCTCCTGCGGTATCAGAACCTGCTCTGCCGCTACGACACCTCGGCCCTGAAGTCGCTCGACGTCTTCTCCGTCCACGGTTTCCCGGTCGGTCTGGTGCAGGCGGAATCGAACCTCCTGGGCATCCGCCATCCCGCGACCGGCGTCAACGTGGGAAGCGGCGGGTGGGCGAACGTCGTCGACAAGTTCGCCCGCGCCAAGGAGTACTGCGAGGCGCCGTTCGAGATCGAAACCCGGAACGGCCGCAAGGTGGTGATTCCCGTCGCCGGGGAGTGGATCGGCGAGGAGCGAGATCAAAACGGCACGAGCGAATCCCGGCGGGTGGACTTGCGCTGTGGGACCGCCACACGAGCGTTCCTGAAGCCAGGGAGCCTCGACGCCGTTCTGACCGATCCCCCTTACTTCGCCAACGTCCAGTATGCGGAGCTGATGGACTTCTGTTACGTATGGCTGCGCCGCCTGGTGGCCGTCGACGAGCCGGCTTTCGCCGCGGCGTCGACGCGTAATCCCGACGAGCTCACGGGCAACGCCACCATGGAGCGCGATCTGGAGCACTTCACGGCAGGCCTGTCCGGCGTCTTCCAACGTATGGCGACCGCTTTGAAACCCGGCGCACCGCTCGCTTTCACCTATCACCACAACCGGCTCGACGCCTACCATCCGGTGGCGGTCGCGATCCTCGACGCGGGGCTCCTGTGCAGCGCGTCGCTGCCCTGCCCCGCGGAGATGGGGGGCTCGATCCACATCCACCGTACGACCTCGTCGATCATCGACACGGTCTTCGTCTGCCGCGCCACCGGTGCCGTTTCCCGGCGATCGCTGGTCAGGACGCCGGAGGGAATCGCCGGGCTCGTCGACGCCGATCTCGCGCAGTTGCGTCAGGGAGGCGTCCGCGTCACGCGCGGCGACGCCCGCTGCGTCGCCTATGGCCACGTGATCCGAATGGCGGTCTGGAGGCTCGCCGAGGTCTGGGACCGATCGGTCTCCTGGGAGGAGAAGCTGCACCGGATCCAGGCCGCCGTCGAGCAGAGCAACTTCGAGGTCGACGAGGTCCTGAGTCGGGCCGTGGAGCCCTGAGCGTCGTGTCCGACCCCGGGTCCCACCGCTGCCTCAACTGCGACGCTCCCGCGCCCGAGAGCTTCTGCCCCCGCTGCGGCCAGGCGACCCGCGAGCGCCGAGCTCCCTTCTTGAGCATCGTGAAAGAGGTCCTCGACCATCTCTCCCTCGACGCCGCGCTGCCGCGCAGCCTCTTCAACCTGCTGCTGCGGCCGGGAAGCCTCACCGAGCTCTACCTGGCGGGCAAACGCGCCTCCTACGTGCCGCCGGTCCGGATGTACCTGGTGATCAGCCTGGTCTTCTTCGTCATCTTCGCGATCAGGCCGCCCGACGTCTCCGAGGTCGACGTCTACGTCGGCGGCGAGCTGGTGGGACCGACCAAGCCGGAGCCCGGAGCCGGGCCGCGGGTCCGCGGCACGATCCGGATCCTGGACTCCCCGGACGAGACGGACTGGCTCAACGCCTGGGTCGAGAGGCGGCTGCTGGCCAGGAAGCGGGAACGCTTCCAACAGATGGATCCCCAGAAGCTCGTCGACTTGGTGCTCGGAGGCGTGATGGTGGTCGTGATGCGGGGCATCTAGCCCCGGAATCGGCGCCTGTCCTCGCCGGAATCGGGCTGAACGTGCTCGGGTTCAGCTCGAGAGTCTACGAGTGGCCATGATCTGAGGCCTACGCCCCCGCGCGGCAACAGGATGGGAGCAGATCCTTTTTGGCTCCCGAGGCCGATTGCCGGCGGCCGGCGAATCGGCTAGCGTGGTGACCTCGACCACGAAGGGAGGCGAGCCATGGGCAAAGCCAAGGCGAAGGCGAAGCTGAAAGCGGAAGAGGGCCACTACGAGCCGACCGAGGCCGAACAATACGTGCTCGACCACGTCCCCCAGGCCTACAAGGACGGTCTCGAGCTCAAGGCGTGGTATGAGCGCAAGGCGGCGACCGGTTCCTTCGACGACAAGTTCGACCTCGTGCGCGAGACCAACATCCCCGCCCACGACTACGGCTACCTCGACACCGCCCGGATCGACGGCAAAGACGTCAAGGTCTTCGGCGACGTCCAGGAGCAGTTCTTCGACCAGCCCAAGGAGCTGGCGGCCGGCGGCAAGGTGCCGGCGGGGTGGTCGGAGCAGCTCCGCGAGTTCGTGCTGAAGTACTTCCTGCACGTCAGCTCGGCGCACCAGATCGAGCCGGTGCCGCAGCGCACCGGCGCCGCTTCGCACCCGCCGTTGGCCTTCCTCTCCACCTGTCTCAAGGACCGGCACGACCGCGGCGGCATCGGCTTCTACCAGCTCGCCTACAAGAAGAAGGACGGCGGCAAGGTGGGCTGGTTCTCGGAGGCCGAGCAGTTCGACTTCGTCGACCTCACCGAGCTCGGCACCAAGTACGACTGGGTGCTGGCCAAGGCGCGGCTCTACCAGTTCTCGCTCACCATCTATCCGGTCGGCCCGCTCTTTCCCTTCACCTTCGCCGACCCCTACGAGCACGTCTACGTGTTGTTCATGCCGGAATTCGTCGTCGACGAGCCGCGGGTCGGCGGCAAGCGCACCGTGGTCGACCCGGAGACCGGCGACGAGCACAAGGTCCTCGCCGAGTACGGCTTCGGCTTCTCGCTGGTGCAGAACCTCTCGAGCTACGCGCCGGTCACCATCGGCCCGCAGATCTTCGACCTCGGGATGCAATATTTCCGCTTCCGTCTGCTCGAGGACGGCCGCATCAGCTCGAAGATGGTGTTTTGCGCCAACCAGCTCACCTACCTCTTCAGGCTCAACGCCAACCCCCTGGTATGGCCGTTGCGCGCCGCCGAAGCGCTGTCGCTGAAGCTGGCGCCCGGGCTCACCAAGCCCCTCCAGGGACTCATCGACGCGCTGCCCTTGAGCGACGTCTGGATCGACGTGGTCTTCGACGCGGTCCGCGCGCTCGACGTGCTCACTCTCGGCGAAGCCGCCAAGCGTTACTGCATCTCGGTCGAGCAGATCCAGAAGGACGTGCTGATCAAGCACGACATGGTCTTCTACGGCATGATCGCCGACACCTTGCGGATCTGGCGCCAGGTGCGCGACTGGACGGACGCGGCCGCGATCCCGGCGTGGGTCCGGTTCGGCGAGCCGGCTCAGGCGGGGTGAGTAAACCCTGCCCCGGCCGGGGCCCGCCGGGTTGAAACCCCCGGACCGGGGGCTTCAGCCCCCGCCCCGAGCCTCCGCAGCCCCTCGAGGATTCCCGTCGCCCGGTCGACCTCGGCCGCGAATGCCAGGAGCGTCTCGGCGACGACTGCGATCTGCTCCTCGGCGAGTTGCCATTTCCGCTGCTCGATGGCCTCGCGGATGCTCGGCATCGTCTTTGGCGCGTAGCCCGTGTAGACGCCCGGCGCGTAGATCTGGTGACGGTACCACGCACGCCCCGGCAGACCGTGCTCGCGGGTCAGGGCGCGCTCGGTGCGGAAGAGGATCCGGTTGAGCTCACGGCGCTCGTCGTCGGCGAGCGCGCGCTCGCCGGAGGCCACCGGTTCGTAAGCCTCGGCGTAGTCCGCCGCGCTCTTCTCGAGACGCGCGAGGGCGTTCTTGAGCGGCGCCGTGTTGAGGTACGGCACCTCGCCCTCGGGCTCCGGCACCACCCAGGTCTTCTTCGGGTCGAGCACCGCCGCGAAGACGCCGTCGGCGATGCGGCGGTTCTTCTCCGCGGTCTCCTTGCGCATCGCCTCCGGCATCTCCGCGATTTCCTCGACGTAGAGGCCGACCGAGTCGACGAAGGCGCCGATCTCGAAGGGCAGGATCTCGGCGTTGGCCAGACGCAGCACGGTGCGCCCGGCGGTCTGCGCCAGGGCCACGCCGTAGACGAAGTCCGGGTCCATGAAGCGCACGTAGTGGTCGAAGGAGTCGTAGATCGAGTGGTACTGGCCGTACTCGTCCTCGTCGCCGAAGCTGACGTTGAGCGAGGCGATGCCGAGGTGCTGCAGGAAGGGCCCGTAGTCCGAGCCCGAGCCCAGCGGGCGGATGCGCAAGTCCGCGCGCTCGCGCGCCTCCTCGGCGGCCTCCGGCGGACCCCAGAAGACGGTGGCCGCTCTCGCCCGCTCGAGCACGCTGATCCCCAGTTGCGGATCGGCGACGTCGCGCATCGTCTCGTTGACCAGCCGCTCGAGGGTGTGCGAGCCGCCGGCGCCGTAGAAGCCGCGGCTGTTGCTGTCGGAGTTGACGTAGGCTACGGCCTTCTCGCGCAGCTCGGCGGCGTGCGCCTCGGCCCACTCCGTCGAGCCCATGAGGCCCTGCTCCTCGGCGTCCCAGCCGGCGTAGACGATGGTGCGCCGCGGACGCCAGCCGGTCTTCGCCAGCTCGGCCACCGCCCGCGCCTCCTCGAGCACCGCGACCATGCCGCTGACCGGGTCGGCGGCGCCGAAGACCCAGCCGTCGTGGTGGTTGCCGCGGATCACCCACTGGTCGGGCTCCTCGGCGCCGGGGAGCATCGCGATGACGTCGTGCGCCGGCGCCAGGTCCCAGTCGAACTCGACCTTGAGTCGCACGGTGGCCGGCCCCGGCCCCAGGTGGTAAGCGATCGGCAAGGTACCGCGCCAGCCCTCGGGGGCCAGGTGGCCGCCGAGGGCGGCGAGCAGGGGCTGGGCGTCGGCGTAGGAGATCGGCAGGGTGGGGATCCTGGTGAGCACGGGGACCTCCTCCCGCGTCCGCCGCTCGGCGTCCTCGGTGGCGCCGGCGAAGGGCGTCAGCGGATCGCCGCCGTAGTGGCTGAAGTCGAGCACCGAGCCGCGCTGCACCCCGTGCGGGCCGCGCCAGCCGCCTTTGGGGTAGACGTCGCCCTGGAAGTAGCCGTCGCCGCCCGGATCGGAGTAGATGATGCAGCCGATGGCGCCGTGCTCGGCCGCCACCTTGGGCTTGATGCCGCGCCACGAGCCGCCGTAGCGGGCGATCACCACCTTGCCGGCGACGTCGACGCCGCGCAGCGCCAGCTCCTCGTAGTCGTCGGGCACGCCGTAGTTGACGTAGACGAGCTCGCCGGTCACGTCGCCGTCGACGGAGTAGGCGTTGTAGGTCGGGAGGTGCGCCTCCTGCTGCGCCGAGGTCGCGTCGCCGTCGACCGGCGGCTCGACGAGCTGCGCGGTGTAGGCGTGGGGAGCGATCATCTCGAGCACCCGGGTCTTAGGGGTGGGGAAGAGCACGTGGAAGGTTTCGATCCGCGCGTCGTAGCCCCAGGACCGGAAGAGCTCGAGCATGAGCTCGGCGTTGGCGCGGCCGTGGGGCGAGCCCACGTGATGGGGCCGGGCGGTCATCCGCCGCATCCATTCCCTGAGGTTCTCGGCGTCGAGGACCTGGTCGAAGCGCTCCTCCAGGGCGCGCTGCTCGGCCGCCGCCGCGACGCTGAAGCCGCGCAGCGGCGGCGCCGCGGGCTCGTCCGCCAGGAGGGACGCAGACGGGAAGAGCGTCAGGGAGAGGAGGCCGAGAACCGAGCTTTGCAGCAACGAGCACTTCATCGACGGTGACTCCTTCTTCAGTATGACTCGTTCAGGAGTATGACTTGTTCAGGCGCCCGCGCAGCAGGCCTCCAGGCCGTCCGCCTCAGAACGCCACGTGCCCGGACTTCTTGAGCTTCCAGAAGAATATCTGGGCGTCGAGCTTGGGCATCGGGCTCATCTTGAGGATCGACCGGATGTCGTAGCTACCGTCGATCCGGGTCAGCATGAAGCCTTCCTGGGGCGAGATCTTGAGCTGGGTGAGCTGCTCCATCCCGCACTTGAGCTTGGGCACCGACGAGAGCTTCACGCCGTCGCGCTCGAGGGCCTCGCCGACCCTCAGCTCGCCCTCCTCGGCCGCCCGCAGCACGCTCGGGCCGCCGCCCGCAGCGGTCTTGGCCCGGCGGTAGCTGTCCAGCGCCTCCTGGAGGTCGCCCAGGCGGAGCTGCTCGTCGCCTTTCTGCACCAGGCCTTCGGCCTCGGTTTTCGGCGGCGCCGGCGGCGCCGCGGCCACCCCCGGCGGCGCGCCGCCGGCGAAGTGAAGGGTGCGGCCGCCGACGTTGACGGCGCCGCCGCCCTGCTGCTGGGCATAGGCGGGATGGGCGCCGGAGGGCGGATCGTAGCCGGCAAGATGCATGGGATAGCCAGCGGGCATGGCCGGGTAGCCCATCGGGATCATCTGGGGCATCATCTGCGGGTAGCCCTGCATTTGTTGCGGCGCCGGCTCCTTGGCCCCGTCCTTGGCCTCGACCTCGACCTCGACCTCGATCACGCGCGGCCGCACGACCTTGATGACGCCCTGCTCCACGTACTGGGCCAGGATCTTGGCGATCATGAAGAGGCTGGTCTGGGAGCCCTGGCTGATCTCTTCCACGGTGCGGTCGTCGTCGATCCACTCGAGGATGCGCTTGTCGACCTCGTCGATCTCGAGGCCCTCGAAGTCGGCCACCAGCACCGGCACCGCCAGCGGCGAGGGCACCCACTCGCGGATGCGCAGCCATTCGTCCATGCGCCGCGAGCCCTCGAGCACGATCCACTGCACGTCGAGGTGCATGCGGATGAAGGTCTCGGCGGGCAGCTCGTCGTCGAGGAAGACGAACTCGCCCGCATCCCAGGTGAAGACGTCGTAGATGGACTCCTCGGCCTTGAGCTGCAGCACCTCCTGGAGCTGCTCCTCGGTGATCGACCCCATGCCGACCAGGATCTGGCCGAGGAGCTTCTTCTCCTCCTTCTGGCGCGCCACGGCGGCGTTGGCCTGCTCCTCGGTGATGAAGCCGTGGCTGGTGAGGAAGGCGCCGAGGTACTCTTTGCGGTCGGTCGAGGCCGAGGAGACGATCACGCCGTCCTCGAAGAAGATCCGCTTCTTGATCTTCTTGCCGTCGATGACCAGGGTGCCGGTCTTGCGCCCCTGCGAGAGCCATTGCAGCAGCTCCGCCAGGGCCATCGTCTTCAGGTTGCCCGAGATGCCCATGAGACCTTTCGCGGCGACGAGGCGAGACCGTCCGCGGCGCCTCTCCCGACGGAGTATAGACGATCCGCGGCCGGCGGCCGGCGCCCGAGGAGCTAATAGAACTGGACCGGGATGGTCGGATCTTCGAGGTGGATCGTCTCGGTGAAGCGCACCAGGCGCTCGGGCAGCGACATGACCAGCGTCGACGTGCGCGAGCCGCCGCCGAAGAAGCGCACGCCGCGCAGGAACTCGCCGTCGGTCACGCCGGTGGCGCTGAAGACGATCGACTCGCCGCGCGCCAGCTCCTCGGTGGCGAGGACGCGGCCGGCGTCCGGGAAGCCGTGCTCGGCGAGGCGCTTCTTCTGCTCCTCGTCGACGGCCACCAGGCGCGCCTGGATCTCGCCGCCGAGACAGCGCAGGGCGGCGGCGGCGATCACCCCCGCGGGCGCCCGGCCCACGCCCATCACCGCGTGGACGCCGGTGCCGCGCACCGCCGCCGCGATGCCGGCCGACAGCTCGCCCTCGGCGATCAGCCGGATGCGGGCCCCGGTGTCGCGGATGTCGGCGACGAGCTGGCGGTGGCGCTCGCGGTCGAGCACGACCACCGTCAGGTCGCTGACCTCGCGGCCGAGGGAGCGGGCGACGTTGCGCAGGTTCTCGGGCACCGGTGAGTCGAGGTGGACGGCGCCGCGGGCGGTGGGCCCGACCATGATCTTCTCCATGTAGACGTCGGGCACCGCGAGCAGCCCGCCGCGCTCGGCGGCCGCCAGCACCGACACCGCCCCGGGCGCGCCGGTGGCGCACAGACGCGCGCCCTCGAGCGGGTCGACGGCGACGTCGACCTCGACGCCGTCGCCGGCGTCGCCCACGCGCAGGGTCGTGCGCTCCTCGCTCTCCGCCTCCGCGATCGCCACCCGGCCGGCCGCGGCCAGACGCTCAAGGGCCTCGCGCATCGCCTCCGCCGCCACCCGGTCGCAATGCTCGCCGTCGCCGTAGCCCATGGTCTGGGCGGCGGCGCGCGCGGCCCTCTCGGTCACGGCCACGAAGTCGTGCTCGAGCTGGCGCAACAGCGACATCAACTCCCTCCGGTGCCGACCGGCGCCTTGGCGGCGCTCGGCTCCCTGGCCGGAGCACGCTCGGGGGCGTTGAAGGCGGCGATGCCGGTGATCGCCTCGCCGATGATCAGGTTGTGGACGTCGTGGGTCCCCTCGTAGGTGTAGACCGACTCGATGTTGAGCATGTGGCGGATCACCGGATAGTCGTCGACGATGCCGTTGGCGCCGAGCACCTCGCGCGCCAGGCGCGCGCACTCGCGGGCCACCCACACGTTGTTGCGCTTGCCGAGCGAGATGTGGAAGTGCTTGGCGCGGCCGGCTTCCTTGAGCTTGGCGAGTTGGTAGACCAGGAGCTGACCCTTGGTGATCTCCGAAACCATCCACACCAGCTTGTCCTGCACGAGCTGGTGGCAGGCGATCGGCTGGCCGCTCCACTGCACCCGCTCCTTGGCGTACTCGAGCGCCGTGTGGTAGCACTCCATGGCCGCGCCGAGCCCGCCCCAGGCGATGCCGTAGCGCGCCTGGTTGAGGCACATCAGGGCGTTCCTGAGGCCCACCGTCTCCGGCAGGATGTTGGCCGCCGGGATCCGGCAGTCCTGAAAGCCCAGCTCCGACGTGGTCGAGGCGCGCAGCGAGAACTTGCCGTGCTGGTCGGAGGCGGTGTAACCGGGCGTGCCCTTCTCTACCAGGAAGCCGCGCACCCCGTCGTCGGTCTTCGCCCACACCACGGCCACGTCGGCCAGGGTGCCGTTGGTGATCCACTGCTTGGAGCCGCTCAGCACCCACTCGTCGCCGTCGCGCCGCGCCGTGGTGCGCATGCCGCCGGGGTTGGAGCCGAAGTCGGGCTCGGTCAGACCGAAGCAGCCGATCGCCTCGCCCGAGCCCAGGGCCGGGATCCAGCGATCCTTCTGCTCCTGGCTGCCGAAGGTGTAGATCGGGTACATCACCAGCGCGCTCTGCACCGAGACGAAGCTGCGCAGACCCGAGTCGCCGCGCTCGAGCTCCTGCATGATGAGGCCGTAGGCCACGTTGCCCAGCCCGGGCAGGCCGTAGTCGGCGATGGTGGGCCCGAAGAGGCCGAGCTTGGCCATCTCCGGCACCAGCTCGAGGGGCGTGCGGCACTCGCGGTGGCACTCCTCGATGATGGGCTTGACCAGGTCGTCCACGAACTCGCGGACCGTGTCGCGCACCATCCGTTCCTCGTCGGTCAGCAGCGCGTCGAATTCCATGAAGTCGACGCCGGGGAATCGTTTCACGGGGGCACCTCCTGTGTTGCGGCGCCGGTCTCGATGGGCGCCGGTACCGGGGTGGGCAAGTCAGGGGCGGGCCGCTCGCCAGGCCCGCGCGCTCAGAGCGCGGGACGTTCGAGAACCGGCGGCTCGTGGCGAGGAGCAGGCGCACAGACGCCTGCGCCGATCTTACCACGAGGGCGCGGGCGGTGTATGATGCGCGGCGCCATGAGCAAGCTCATCGGAGGCAGCGCCTACGGCATGGTGCAGCAGGTCGCCGACGGCTACGTCCTGGTGACCGAGCGCACCTTCAAGGGCCTGGCGCCCCAGGACCTCCAGCAGATCCTCTTCGAGGTGGAGAAGCACCTGCGCACCCTGCGCGGCGACCAGCCGGCCGCCGAAGACGTGCAGGCGGTGCAGGCCCGGCACCGCAAGATCCAGCGCCTGACCTCGTGCCGGACGCTGATCCAGAACTACCGCAAGCGGTTCCGCCGGTGAGCCGCCATCTGCTAGACTCTCGCCGCGATGCCCGTCCAGAGCTCTCAGGTGCGCATCTCGATCGGCAGCCGGTTCGAGCACATCGACCTGATCCAGATCGTCGTCGACGACGCCCTGGCCCGCCTGGGCCTCGACGAGGACTCGCGTCATTGGGTGGGGATCGCGGTCCGCGAAGGGGTCGCCAACGCCATCAAGCACGGCAACCGGCAGGACCCCGACAAGGAGGTCGAGGTCGAGCTCGCCATCGAGGACGACCACGCCGTGATCCGGATCGAGGACTCGGGCGAAGGCTTCGATCCGAGCCAGGTCGAGGATCCGTTGGCGCCGGAGAACCTCCTCAAGCCCAACGGCCGCGGCATCTTCTACATGAAGAGCTTCATGGATGACATACAGTACAGCCAACGACCCGGCGGCGGCACCGTGGTGACGCTCAGGAAGCGGATCGGCGACAAGGGGTCCGGCCGGGGTCCTGCACCAAGGAGGAATCAGGAGACATGAAGATCGACACGCGACATTCCGGCGGGGTCACGATTCTGGAGCCCAAGGGCAAGATCACCATCGGCGTAGGCGACGTGGCGCTGCGCGACGCCGTCGGCGAGGCGCTCGAAGCCGGGTCCAGGAACATCCTGGTCAACCTGGGGGGCGTGACCACCATCGACTCGTCGGGCATCGGCGAGCTGGTGAGCGCCTACACCACCGTGAGCAACCGCGGCGGCAAGCTCAAGCTCTACAACCTGCCCGACAAGGTCACCGACATCCTGCAGATCACCCAGCTCATCTCCGTCTTCGAGGTCTTCGAGGTCGAAGACGAAGCCGTCGCCTCCTTCAGCGCCTGATCTCCGCGCACCCACCTTCCCAGGGCTCCCATGGCTGACGCCCTGGGCTACCGCATGCCGCCCTCCGGGCTCCGGAGCCCCGCACCCGGCCGCCCGGAGCCCTTCCCCTCATGCGGGCTCAGCAGGGCGCTCGGGTACGGGCTTCAGCGGCCCTACTCCACTATCGGGCGCATCCCGAAGCGTCTCGCCATGTGAGCCCGTTCCGCCGCCTCACTCGTCTCCCTTGGTATCGACGTCTGGGCTACGAACGCCGCTCTTCCTCCTTCGCCGCCGCGGCCTGCAAAGACATGGCGATGCTCGCGACGTTCTCAGCCTCATTCATGAGAAAGCCGCGAAGGCCTTTCAGTACTTCCTCGAAATCACGACGCATGAGACAAGCTCTCCTCCTGCACGATTCAAGCGCTCTCAACGTCCGAGTCGTCCGAGTCCAGATCTCCTGACCTACCCCCCGCAGAGCCTCAACACTCGCGGACTGGCCTTCGTAGGGTGCGGACCCAAACGTGTCCGGTTTTCTCTGCCTTCGGTGGCATGCTTAGGCCACCATGGCACCCTCAGCAGAACAAGTTTGGCTCTTCAGCGGTGAGGTAGACGACGGCACTATCCCTGTCGGCGACCGCTGCCGGATTCAGACGCAGAACGGCTACCGAGTGGTGACGGCCGCCGGAGTGGTGGTGGCCCACACGCCGTCGGCGATCGGATGCACGAGGCGCTGGCGATGATCAACCTCGTCGATCAGGGCTGGGCGAGGCAGCGGGAAGTGGCTCGGGCCTTCGGCTGCTCAGAGCGGACCGTGCGCCGCCACCAGCGACGCTTTGATGCGGGCGGGCTTCAGGCTCTCGGGCGCCCGAGCGGCTTCCCCAGGGGCCGCGCGCGGCTGCCGGCGGCACGTACCGACCTGGTCAACCTCTGGAAGGAGCAGGGCAGCTCCAATCGCGAGACCGCGCGCCGATTGGGCGTCACCGAGAAGGCGGTGCGCAAGCTGTTGCGCCGACTGGGGTGGAGACCGGAGTTGCCTGAGCAGCTCACCCTGGATCTCGATGGCGCCGATGTGAATCCGGCCCTCTGCGACCCGGCTCTCTTGGCTGAGGTGGCCCTACTAGACGATGAGAAGGCGCTCCCATCCGGCACGCCGGTTGCGGACTCAAACCTGTCCGCCCCTGACCGAGACGGCGCCGAGCCCCCTACCCTTCAACCCACCGGCGAAGCGGTCCAGGAGGAGGTAGCGTTGGGGCAGGGCTTCGCGCCAGATGCGGACCCAAACCTGTCCGCTCCGGCGTCCGAGAGGTGGCTGCCCCGCACCTTCGACACCGATCCAACGGATCGTCGCGTCGACCGTCTGCTCGCCTGCCTGAATCTGGACCTGCTGCGCGAGAAGGACCAGGGCTATGTGGTGGGATTGAATCGACGCCGCAACGCCAAGATCTGCGAGTATATCGAGCAGGCCACGGGCGAGTGGGCCGAATGTCCCGTGGGTATCACGGCCGCCG
>Ga0299906_10002031_pt1 | contig 17052 bp, 12 predicted proteins | sample RVTome_14_FD_200259 | JGI IMG/M metagenome (GOLD analysis project Ga0299906, IMG submission 200259) | Soil microbial communities from uranium-contaminated site in the Upper Colorado River Basin, Wyoming, United States - RVT145D125 (version 2) ...
GTTTCGAGCCGTTCGGCGTCGAACGGCCACCCCACCAGGGTCCCATCCCGCACGAACAGGATGTGGCCATCCGCGTACTGGACGTTGCCGGATGGGGCGGAGCCGATTCGGATCTCGTCGTCCGACCCCAGCCGGCCCACGTAGAGCGTCGCCAGCGAGCCCAACTCCTCGAACGTGTCCGGCTCCGCGACTGCCGTCTGGAAGTCGAACCGCGTGTAGTGATCGTCGGCGCCTGCGTCGAGGCGGGCGACACCGCCCCGCCGGCGTGCCTCGCCGCGGCGTTCTGCGCGGAGGCGGGCCCGATCGCCTTGGCCAGGCCGAAGTCCAGCACCTTCACGGCGCCGTCGGGACGCAGCTTGACGTTGGCCGGCTTGAGGTCGCGGTGCACGATCCCCTGCTCGTGCGCCTCCTCGAGCGCCTGGACGATCTGGCCGGCGACGTCCAGCGCCTCGCCGACGGGGATGGGCCCCTCGGCGATGCGGTCGGCCAGCGTCGGCCCCTCGACCAGCTCCATGACGAGCGCCGTCAGCTCGCCCGCACGCTCGAGTCCGTGGACGGTCGCGATGTTCGGGTAGTTGAGCGACGCGAGGACCTCGGCCTCGCGCTGGAACCGGGCAAGGCGCTCCGCGTCACCGGCCAGCGCGCCGGAGAGGACCTTGATGGCGACATCGCGCTTCAGGCTGGTGTCGGTGGCCCGGTAGACCTCGCCCATGCCTCCGGCACCGATGGCGGCGCCGACTTCGTAGGCCAAGCCGCGTGCCGGGCGGCAGCGGCATGGCGGGATGTGATCAGGGGGAACTGCCTCGGAGACTCATCCCCGCCGAGCGATCGACCGAAGCCGCCTGTGCCCGCCGGGCGCTCAGTTATCGAGCCCGCAGTCGCCCTGACGATGGTTCTCCGCGCGTTCCGTCGAAGACGCCCGCGACCCGGGCCGGCCCCGGTCGTCAGTGCGGGCGGGGCGTTTCCGCGGGAACGTACAGCACGTCGAGCATCGCTACCGGCGGCCCTTGCTTCGCTTGCGCCGTGCGCCCGTTGCCGGGCGTGACCCGGAGCGCGAGGCCGCGCCCGACACGTATCCGTGCAGCCACGCGATTGCTCCAGGGGACGCGTCGAACGCGTCTCCGAGGCCACGGGCCACGTCGGTGGCCTCCTCCACGCTGCCAAGCGAAAAATACGGCGCGTCACTCCAGGGCAGGGCATCGGGGTTCAGGAGGAATCCCGCGACGTGCACGTTGGCGTCCAGGGCCTCCTGCAGCGCCGCCCGCGCGGGGCCGCTGTCGCCCTCGCGCCGGAACAGCCACAGCGCCCGCGCGTACGGCCATGCGGCCTGGGCGTCGTCTTCGTAGCGCTCGAGCAGCGCGCCGGCTTCCTCGTCGCGCCCGGTCTCGAGCAGCGCCGGCAGCAGCGCGTAGCGGACACCCTGGTTGTCGCCGGGATTGAGCTGCAGCAGGCCCTGGTAGTGCTCCAGCGCGTCCTCGTCCTCGCCAAGGCTCCGGAGCGCTTCGGCCAGCGCCAGACGGGCGCGCATGTACGGTCGTGTATCGAGGTGTCCCCAGAACTGTCCCGCCAGCGACTCGAATCGCCCCGGACCGATGGCCCGGGCGCCGGCCTCGACACCGTGCTGGTACCAGTCGCGTGCCATCTCCGGCGTCGATGCTGCGTCTCCGAGCGCGATGTACGCGTCGGCGCAGTCGGGCGAAAGCGCCAGCGCCTTCCGGGCCAGCTTGATCCGCAGGCGCCCGGTGGCATCCGCCGCGTCGTACATCAACTCCTGGGCCTGCTCGAGCGCCGTCTGGGGGCGTCGGCCGGTGATGGCCTCGTCGGGGCGGTCGAGCGGGCCCTCGCCCATGGCCTGCTGGAGCACCCCATTCACCTCCTCGAGCGAATTCCACTCGCCCTGCTCGAGCAGGCGCCCAAGGCCCGCGAGCGTCCGCTCGGCGGGGCCGGGCACACGTCCAGTCTGCGGCCGGCGGCGAGGCGCCCCCTGCTCCGCTTCGAGCAGAAACGGCAGGCTCATCTCCAGCACGACGGGGCCGCCGAATGTCGCCACTTCACGCCGCCAGCGCCCGGAGTCCAGCTCGTCCTCGGTCGTTTCCGCGAGCGCCAGAAGGAGGGCCTCGACGTAGGTCAGCGCCTTCGCACCGGGCCGCAGTATCCGGTCGGCGCGGAAGTCGGCGACCACCGGATAGGCCTGCGGTCCCGCCAGGGGCAGCGCGTGGTCCTCCCAGAGGTCGGCGTCGGCGAAGGCCAGGTCGGTGGGAGGGCCGAACGTCACACCGAAGGCCCGCCGCATCTGTCGAGGATCGGCCATGTCGAGCACGCGCTCGAACTCGCGACGCGAGCGATAGAGCGCAATCCCGAACTGCTGGCCGCCGTTGCCGAGCACCGACAGGTGCGACATCCCCCTGGGTGCCCCGGGAGCCTCCACTACGAGCAGATCCTCGTTGACCAGGTGCCGCCAGGGACGGGCCTCGTAGAAGCGAGCCGCCGCGTCGGCGAAGGCGCGGACCCGCTCGACGGTGACCCCGCGCTGTCCGAGCAGGCCCGGATACGAAACGCCGGACCCCTGGTCGCGTTCCAACTGTTCCAGAACCTGATGGACGGCCGTGACGTCATCGACCCTGTCGACTTCCGTGCTCGTACCCGCGAGGGCGGCCGAGAGCGCCGCCTGCAGCGCGGTGTCCCCGACCTGGACCCGGGCCGGGCGCCCGCCGAGCGCCTTCGTCTCCTTCGCCGCGAACTCGAAGAGCGCGGAGAGCGCCAGATCGGCGGAGGCGTTCGTGCCCTCTTGCGAGAGCTGCAGATTGACCCGCCCGGTACGCAGGCTGACCCAGACGGCCCCCATGGGTCGATACGGCGGTCGCTCGGACGTCGTGTCGTCGATCCAGACGGGCATGCGCACCAGCCCGCCCTGCCAGATCTCGGAGGCGCGCTGCGGAAGCTGTCGGAATCGGCCGACGGCGAGCGGGATGGGAACGGCGGCGGGCATGCCGCGATGCTACCACTCGGTGAAGGACGCGCGGTCGCCGGCTCGAGCGTGACGCACGATCGTCAGCTTGTATACTTCGGCCGTGTCCAGGCGGAGACGCCGCACCGCCCGGGGGGGCGGCTAGACCGTACTCCCCGTGCCGACTTCTTCCGTTCCGGTCGGGCCACGAGCCTCCGGATGGCGTATGTGGGTGCCGTGCGCGGGCATGGGGCTCTGCTCGCTGCTGTCGTTCCTCGACCGGCAGGTCTTCGCCGTCCTGGCCCCAACCATCCTGCAGGACACCGGGCTGTCGACGCAGGACTTCGGCGACCTGGCGTTCTTCTTCTTCCTCGGACAGGTCATCGGAACCCCGCTGTGGGGATCCATCCTCGACTACATCGGACTGCGGACCGGCATGCTGCTCGCGGTCGGGATCTGGACGGTCGCCAGCGCGTCGCACGGGGTGATCTCCGTGTTCACAGGCTTCGCCGTCGCCCGATTCGTGCTCGGCTTCGGGGAGGGCGCGACCTTCCCCGGAGGATTGAGGACGGCCGTCGAATCCCTCCCCTCCGACCGGCGGGGGAGGGGCATCGCGACCTCGTTCAGCGGTGGGACGCTCGGCGCCATCATCACCCCGCTCGTGATCGTCCCGGTGGCGGCGGCGTTCGGCTGGCGCGCGGCGTTCCTCGCCACCGGTCTGGCTGGCGCGCTCTGGCTGATGCTCTGGGCGGCGATCGCCAGGCCGCCCTACCTGTCGGGATCGGTCCCGCGAGCGGCCAGCCTCGTCTGGCCCAATCCGCTCGAGCGGCGCTTCTGGGCCATCGTCTTCACCTACGCCCTGCCCGCTATCTCGGTCGGCCCCATCCTGACGATCGTCCCGCTCTACCTGAGCGACGGCCTGGGCGTGTCCCAGGCCGAGCTGGGCCGCGTCCTCTGGCTGCCGCCGCTCGGGTGGGGTCTCGGGTACTTCTTCTGGGGATGGGTGGCCGACCGATGGGCCTCGGACACGGCGCGCCCGATCGGCCTCTTCCTCCTGCTGACGGCCGCGGCGCTGCCGTTTGGCGCGACCACGTGGACCAGCTCGCTCGCGATCGCCATGTTCCTGATCTCGTGGTCGGCGTTCGTCAGCGGCGGGTTCCAGATGCTGTCACTGAAGGTCGGCTCCCTGGCGTTTCCGCGCGAGCAGTCGGCCATGATGTCCGGAATTGCGTCGGCGAGCTGGGCGCTGCTCAACGCGGGGATCTCGCCGATCATCGGTCGACTCTTCCAGCAGCAGCGGTACGACGAGGCATTCTGGCTGGTGGCCCTGATCCCCGGGGTGGGCATCGGCGCATGGGTGGTGCTGGGGCCGTTGGAAAAGGGGCAACGCGAGGGGAACCCACGAGTCTGAGAACGGGGGCAACCAGTCTGCTCTCAGAGGTCGTCTTCGGCCGAACGTTCGTCGAGATGACGGCCTGGCTCCATCCGGTCGTGCAGCACGCGCACGATCTCGATCACGCCGTGCCCGGGAGCGCGATAGTAGAGAAGGTGGACTGGCGTTCTGACCCTCCCGGCCGCGCCGGCGCGTGTATGTCGGATGTGAAAGCTGCGAAGTCCCGACCGAAGCTCCGGTCGCGCTCTCGTGAGCGGGCCGCGAGGCTCGGCCGCGACCTGCCGTAACGCCGCGACGAGGAGCGCAGCATAGCGTCTGCGGCCTCCGACGCCCCACCGCTCGGCGCTCGTCGCGAGGATGTCGGACAGATCGGCCTGCGCGGGGCGAGTGAGGCGAAACCGCGCCACCCGGCTCAGCGCGCCCGCTTTGCGGCTGGCGCGGTCAACCGGTTCATGTGCCCCTCGAGATCCGCATCGTCGATCTCGACGAAGTCGCCGCGCTCGAGTGCCTCGGTACCGGTCTTGATCCGCGCGCGCAGGGCCTTCAGTTTGAGACGGTCTTCCCGCCGGCGCTGTTGAAGCACGCGAAGGGCGTCACGAACGGCCTCGCTGGCGTTCTGGTATTCGCCGGCTTCGACGACCTTCGCGACGAATGCGTCCTGCTCGGCCGTCAGGTTGATGTTTCTGGTCGGCATCGGGCCCCCACCGATGCTCTCAGCATACCAGCCATGGCAAAGATTGCCAACAATGGCCCATCGCCGGAATGGCCTCGCCTCGACGCGACTGCCGGTCGACTCACAGGGGAACGGTCGGTTCCGAGGCCTTTCAGTCGGTGCCGGCGTCGTCGGCGCGCGCCCCGCTCAGCATGTTGCGCATGGCGCGGTTGCCCTCGTGGCACGCGTACTCGAACATGCCGTCGGGCTGCGTCTTCATGTTGAGGGCTGCGGTCCACGGCTCGGTCCAACTCTCCGGATCGATCACGGTGACCTCGTAGCGCAGGGTCTCGTCGTCCACGCGCGTGAAGCGCTCCACCAGCCGCGCCGACGCGCTCGCGCCGCGGAAGCTCGACCGATCCGAGTAGTTTCCGGACTCGACCACGAGCGTCTTGCCGTCCCAGTGTCCGCGTGAGTCGCCCGTGAACTGGTCGTGATCCTCTGGCAGCGGCGCGCGCTCGACCAGCGGGATGACACGCGTCTCGTGGACCATCTCGTACGTGATGGCCACATGATCCGGGCCCTGCACGATCTGCGTGTTGGCGTTGTAGATGGCGGGGAACATGGCGTTCGGCATGCCGCGCGTGATGCAGCGGTCGTAGAGCCCCATGTCGAGCCAGCTCTCGAAGGAGCGCCGGGCGTTCGCGTTCGTGCTGACACCGCGTCCGGCGCCGCCGCGCCCGCCAGCCTGCCCGCCACCGCGCCCGCCGCCGCGCGCGACCCGCTCCGGCAGCCGGCCGTTGGCCGGCGAGATGACCATCGACGTGCGCCGCGACGGCGTGCCGCGCTCGAGCCAGTGCGGCGGTGGCGAGGTCGGCGAGCCCACGGCACCCGCTCTGGAGATGTCGGCCGTCTCGAGGTCGAAGTCGGCGTGATCGCTTTCGAGCTGTGCCTCGGCTCGCGCCGCACGCTCGGCGAACTCCTCGTCGGTGAGCTCCTCCCGCGTGCCGAGCTCCGGCGAGCGTTCGAAGGGAACGCCGAGTTCGGGCTCGCTCGTCCAGACGCCCTGAATGTCGGGATGTCCCCACGGCGTCGTGGGGGCCGGGACCTGCGCCCGCAGGGACTGCGCCCCTGGGAGCAGCGTCACCAGGGTGAACGCGAGGCATGCGCCGAGGGATCCGACGATGGTGGTCCGCATCTGCTGCCCCTCCTGGAGCCCCCGGCACTGGAGACTCCGGCGGAAGTTTACGCCATAATGCCCCCCGGCCTTGGGAAGTAGCTCGATGGGGACTCGCTCACTCGCGTTCGGATACGGCGCGGCGCTGGCGTGCGCGCTCGTCGTGTCGGCCGTCGTGGCAGCCGTCGTGCCCGTCGCCGGGCAGTCCGGTGCAGGCGGGTTTTCCGTGCCGCGGACGCCGTGGGGTGATCCCGACCTGCAGGGCACGTATACCAACACGTACGAGAACGGCACGCCGTTCGAGCGCCCGGAGATGTTCGCCGGCCGCCGCCTCGAGGACGTCACGCGCGAGGAGCTCGTCGAGATCAAGACCGCGCAGCGCGAGCGCACGATCGGGGCCTTTCTCGGGCCGATCCACGCGCCCGACAACTGGTGGCAGGACAACCTGGAGCTCGAGCGGGGCAGCCAGGCGTGGTTCGTCGTGGACCCGACAGACGGGCGGATTCCGCCGATGACCGAGGCCGCGCAGGTGCGCATCGCTGCCGGGCGGGAGGCACGGCGCAGCAGCACGCGCGGGCCCGCGGACTCGTTCACCGATCGCAGCCTGTACGACCGCTGCATCACGCGCGGCCTGCCCGGCTCGATGCTCCCGGCGATCTACGGCAACCAGTATCAGATCGTTCAGGGGCCCGGCTACGTGGCCATCCTCTACGAGATGATCCACGAGACGCGCGTGATTCCGCTCGGCGGTTCCGGGAACCTGCCGGACGGGATCGCGCGCGACGTGGGCTACGCGCACGGGCGCTGGGACGGCGACGCGCTGGTCGTCACCACACGCAACTTCCTGGATCGCAGCGTCTACCGCAACGCGAACGCCTCCACGCTCACGCTCACCGAGCGATTCGAGCGGGTGGAGCCCGGCAAGCTGCAGTGGAGCGTGACCGTGGACGACCCCGAGACCTGGACGCGGCCGTGGACCTTCTCGATGCCGCTCACCGACGATCCCAATCCGCTCCCGCTCTACGAGTGCCACGAGGGCAATTACGGGCTGCAGAACATCCTGAGCGCGGCGCGCGCCGAGGAGCGGGCACCCTAGATTCCATGTCCGAGAGCCGAGCCCTGGCTGCCTGGGTCGCTTCGAGCGGCTGGGACGACATCCCGGACGACGTCCGGCACGAGGCGAAGCGCGCCCTGGTGAACTACCTGGGGTGCGCCATCGGCGGAAGCCCGCATTCTGGCGTGACCCAGGCGATCGAGGCGCTCGGCCCGTTCTCTGGTGAGCGGACGGCGTCCGTGCTGGGCCGGCGCGAACGGCTCGACCCGCTGCACGCGGCGCTGATGAACGGCATCAGCTCCCACGTCGAGGACTACGACGACACCACCCCGAAGAACTACAGCCACACGAGCTCGCCGGTGGCGTCGGCGCTCTTCGCCCACGCGAGCGCCCATCGCGTGAGCGGGCACGACTTCGTCTCGGCCTTCGTCACCGGCTTCGAGGCGGCAAACCGCGTGGGCAACGCCGTGTATCCCGCGCACTACGACGTGGGCTGGCACATCACCGGCACGATTGGCGTCATCGGCGCAGCGGCCGGCATCGGCCGCTTCCTCGGACTCGAGTCCGATCGCATGAACTGGGCACTCGGGCTCGCTGCCACCCAGTCCGCCGGGTTGCGCGAGATGTTCGGGTCGATGGGCAAGGCGTTCCATCCCGGCCGCGCGGCGCAGAACGGCTACGGCGCGGCACTGCTCGCACGGGCCGGGTTCTCCGCCGGCGACCGCTGGCTCGAGGGGCCGCGCGGCTTCGCCCACGTGCTCGCGGCCTCCCGCGACCTGTCGAAGGTGACCGAGCGGCTCGGCGACCACTTCGACCTCATGGACAACACGTACAAGCCGTTCCCCTGTGGCATCGTGAACCACCCCACCATCGACGCCTGCATCCAGCTCCATCACGGGGAGCGGATCGACCCGGCGGCCATCGTCGCCGTACGCCTGCGCGTGGCGCCGCTCGTCCTCGACCTCTGCAACCAGCAGGACATCACGCGCGGGCTGCAGGGGAAGTTCTCCGTGTACCACGGTGCCGCCGTGGGCCTGGTGCGCGGGAAGGCGGGCCTCCGCGAGTACACCGACGAGGCGGTGAACGACGCCGCAATCCGGCGGGTGCGGGAGGCGACGACGGCAACCGGCGACGCCACGCTGACCGAGGACCAGGCGCACGTGGAGGTGGAGCTGGCCGACGGCCGCCGCGTCTCGCGCCGGGTGGAGCAGTCGCTCGGCAACATCCACCGGCCGCTCACCGACGCGCAGCTCGACGAGAAGTTCCGCGACCAGGCCACGCTCGTCCTTCCCTCCTCGGACGTCGAGGCGCTCATCGAGCTGTGCTGGGGCATCGACCGGCTCGAGGACGTGGGCGAGCTGGCGAGGGCCGCCGTCCCGCCGGCCGCGCGCGGCACGACAGCCGGCGTCGTGCAATGACGGCCGGCCTGGAGGTGGCGTGAACGCGGCGTCGACAGGGGCGCACACCCTGAGCGAGGAAGAACGGCGCGTCTTCACCAAGATCGCCTGGCGGCTGATGCCGGTGCTGACCGCCAGCTACATCCTCAACTACCTCGACCGCACCAACATCAGCTTCGCCGCGCTCACGATGAACGAGGCGATCGGGCTCGACGCCGCGCAGTTCGGGTTCGGCGCCGGCGTGTTCTTCGCCGGCTACTGCCTGTTCGAGATTCCCAGCAACCTGGTCCTCTACCGCGTCGGGGCACGCCGCTGGATCTCCCGGATCATGATCACCTGGGGCCTGGTTTCGGCGGCGATGAGCCTCGTGGAGGGACCCAGCAGCTTCTACTTCATGCGGGCGCTGCTCGGGGCGGCCGAGGCCGGTTTCTTTCCCGGCATCGCGTTCTACCTCGCCACCTGGTTTCCCGCCGAGTTCCGCACCCGCATCGTGGCCTGGTTCATGGTGGCGATCCCGATCTCGGCGGTGATCGGCGGGCCGATGTCGGGGGTGCTGCTCGGCATGGACGGCCGTGGCGGACTGCAGGGGTGGCAGTGGCTGTTCATCGTCGAGGGCGCGCCGGCCGTGATCGTGGGCTTCGTGCTGCTCTGGGTGCTGACCGACTCCCCGGAGAACAGCACGTGGCTGAGCGAGTCGGAGAAGCAGCTCGTGCGCCGGCGTCTGCTGGCCGAGAAGCGCCCGAAAGAGGTGCGGCACTTCTGGACGGCGCTCCGCGATCCGCGGGTGCTGATCCTCGCGCTCGTCCAGGTCGGCTTCCTCATCGGCTCCTACGGCATCGGCAACTTCCTGCCGCAGATGCTCGACACGGGCCGGCTGTCGGACCTGCAGATCGGCTTCGTGACGAGCGGGTGCTATCTGGTCGCCAGCGTCGGCATGATCCTCTGGGCCACGTACGTGGATCGCCGCGGCAGCAAGGTCGTGAACCTGTCGCTCGCCTGCCTCACTGCGGCGGGCGGCTTCCTGGGCGCGATCGTCTTCGCGGACGTGTTCTGGGTATCGGTGTTCTGGATGGCGGTGGCGGTGACCGGCGTCAACGGCGCCCGCGCCATCTTCTGGACGATCCCGCCGCGGTTCCTGACCGGCGTGGCGGCCGCCGGCGGGCTCGCCTTCATCAACTCCATCGGGACGACGGGCGGCTTCGTCGGTCCCGTCATCATGGGGTGGCTCACCGATCGTACCGGGTCGTATTCCGCCGGGCTGATGGCGATGTGCGGCTTCCTGCTCGTGGCGACGGCGCTGGCCGCCTCGCTGCGCCGGTTCGCGCCGGGAGAATGAGGGCCTGAGCGTGGCGCTCGCTCGCGAGGTGGCCGACTGGGTGGCGGCCGTGCGCTACGAGGACCTGCCGGCCGACGTGGTCTCCACGACCAAGCTGCGCATCCTGGACGTCCTCGGTCTGGCGCTGGCCGGCGCGGAGACGCGGCTCGGCAAGGCCATCGTCGATGGCGCGCGGGCGATGTCCCCCCCGGGGCCGAGTCGGCTCGTCGGGACCGGTGAGCCGGTCGGCGTGACGACGGCCGCCTTCGCCAACGCCGCCTGCGCGCAGGTACTCGAGTTCGACGACACGCACAACGAGTCGATCGTGCACATGAGCAGCCCGTCGCTGGCCTCCGGGCTCGCGCTCGCGGGGACGCGGCCCGTGACCGGTCGCGACCTGCTGCTGGCCATGGCCGTCTCGAGCGAGATCGCCTGCCGCGTCGGCAGCGTGTCTCCCGGCCACTTCCACCGTCGCGGTTTTCATCCAACGGGGCTCTTTGCTCCTTTCGGCGTCGCGTACGGCGCGGGCAAGCTGCTCGGGCTCGGCGCCGAGGCGCTCGCGTGGGCGGCCGGCACGGTGGGCAGCACGGCGGCGGGGCTGCTCGAGTGCTGGGTGGACGGCACCGACACCAAGTTCCTGCACTCCGGGTTCGCGGCGCAGAACGGCGTGGCGGCAGCGCTGCTGGCCGCCGCCGGAGCCACCGGTCCGCCGCGGGTGCTCGAGGGCCGGTTCGGACTCTTCGCCTCGCACCTGCAGGACGCGAATGCCGCGCGCGACTTCGCCCGCGTGACCGGAGGGCTCGGCGAGCGCTGGGAGAGCCGCCAGGCGTCGTTCAAGCCGTTTCCCGCGGCGCACGTGCTGCATCCGTACATCTCCGCCATCCTGCGCGTGCGGGCAGGCGGCGTACGGGCCGCCGACGTCGTCCGCGTCGTGTGCCCGGTGGCCGAGTTCAACGTGTCCATCGTCTGCGAGCCGGTCGCCGAGAAACGCGCCCCGGCCTCGCAGGCGCACGGCCGCGTCTGCCTGCAGTACACGCTCGCCGAGGCGCTCTGGGCCGGCGAACTCGGGCGACACGCCTACGGCGACGCGCTGCGGTCCAGTCCCGACGTGCTCGCCCTGGCGCGCCGGGTCGAGTACCGCGTGGACCCCGACTACCCGGGGCCGGGACGCTTCAAGGGCGCCGTGGAGGTGACGCTCGCCGACGGACGCACCATTGTGGAGGTCGAGGAGCACAACCGCGGCTCGGCGAGCAACCCCATGACCGTGGCCGAGCTGCAGGCCAAGTTCGACGACAACGCCAGCGGGTTTCTGGACGCGGCCGCGCGCGGTCGCCTTGCGGAGGTCATCGAACGGACGGAGAATCTGGAGGATGCGTCGGCGCTCGTGGCGCTCACCATCGGACACCGGGAGGTGTGACGTGCGTGGTCCAGTGATTCGGTCCTGCCTGGCAGTCTGGACGGGCTTCGCCGTCCTGGCCGTGACGGCCGCGGCGCAGGTGCCGCCCACGCCCTGGGGCGATCCCGACCTCCAGGGGGCCTACACCAACAGCAACGAGAGCCAGATCCCGATGGAGCGTCCCGACGAGTTCGAGGGGCGATCGCTCGACGACATCTCGGCCGCCGAGCTCGCCGCGCTCAACGAGGCGCGCAACGAGGCACGCGTCGAGGCCGACAGGCGCCGCTGGGAGCTCCGGAGCCCCCTGCACTGGTTCGAGAACCACGACTTCCGCAACAGCCGCGCGTGGCTCGTGGTGGATCCGCCCGACGGTAGGATTCCTCCCCAGACCGACGAGGCGCGCGCAAGGGCCGCCGAGCGCCGCCAGGGAGGGCAGGGGCGCGGGCCGGCCGATTCCTACACGGACCGCAGCCTGTACGACCGGTGCATCTCGCGGGGCCTGCCCGGCTCGATGATGCCGGCCATTTACGGCAGCTCCTACGAGATCGTCCAGGGCCCGGGGTTCGTCGCGATCGCGTACGAGATGGTCAACGAGCTGCGCGTGATCCCGCTCGGCGACCGCCCGCACGTGGGATCGGCCATCCGGTCGTACATGGGCGACGCGCGCGGGCGCTTCGAGGGCGACACGCTCGTCGTCGAGACCACCAACTTCAACGGCGCGATTCCCTATCGCGGCTCGAGCGACCAGCTGCGTCTGATCGAGCGGTTCACGCCGGTGTCGCCAGACACGGTGGAGTGGTCGGTGACCTTCGACGACCCGGCCACCTGGGAGCGGTCCTGGACCTTTGCCATGAACCTGACGAAGGTCGACGAGCACCCCTTCGAGTACGCCTGCCACGAGGGGAACTACGCGATGCGCAACATCATGCGCATCGAGCGCGAGGCGGAGGGCGCGGCGGCCGCCGCGCCCTCGCAGGAACCCTAGCCGTCACCGGGTTCGATGCCCGACCTGGCCGCCGCTCTGCGGCAGCACTTCGGCCACGCCGCCTTTCGCGACAGCCAGCAGGACCTGGTCGAGACCGTGCTCGACGGCCGGGACCTGCTGGCCGTCATGCCCACCGGCTCCGGCAAGTCCCTCGGCTTCCAGCTCCCGGCGTTGCTGCTGCCCGGCACGACGCTCGTGGTCTCGCCCCTGATCTCGCTGATGAAGGACCAGGTGGACGAGCTGACCCGCCGAGGCATCCCGGCTGCGGCGCTGCACTCGGGGCTGCCCGCCGAGAGCCGCCGCGAGGTGCTCCACGCGGCGGGTGCTGGCCGGTACCGCCTGCTCTACGTGGCGCCGGAACGGTTCGCGTCAGGGCGCTTCGCGCACCTGCTCTCGGAGATTCCAGTGGCGCGCTTCGTCGTCGACGAGGCGCACTGCGTGTCGGAATGGGGTCACGACTTCCGGCCCGACTACCGGCGGCTGAAGGACGCGGCCGCCGGCTGCCGGCGGGCAGACGGGCAGCCGGGCCGCCCGTCGATGGCCGCGTTCACGGCAACGGCCACCCCCGAGGTGCGCGAGGACATCGTGGCGCTGCTCGGCCTGGAGGATCCGCGGGTCGTCGTGGCCGGATTCGATCGACCCAACATCGACCTCCACGTGCGTGCGGTGTCGGGGGACCGCGAGAAGCGCGAGCTGCTCCCGGGCCTCGTCGGGTCCGGACGGGCGCTCGTCTACGCCTCGACCCGGCGGAAGGCGGAGGAGGCCGCCGACACGCTGCGCGCGGCCGGGCTCTCGGCCGCCGCGTATCACGCGGGTCTGGGCGACGCCGAGCGCAGCCGGGTGCAGGAGGCCTTCGCGTCGGGGGTGCTCCCGCTCGTGTGCGCGACCAACGCGTTCGGCATGGGCATCGACCGTCCCGACGTGGAGACGGTCGTCCACATCGACATTCCCGGATCGCTCGAGGCCTACTACCAGGAGATCGGCCGCGCCGGCCGCGACGGACGCCAGGCCACGGCCACGCTGCTCTGGAACTACGCGGACGTGAAGACGCGCGAGTTCCTGATCGATCTCGAGCACGACGACGAGAGGCCGGACGGTCGCGGGACCAGACCGGACCCTGACGAGGTCGCGCGTCGCAAGGAGCTGGATCGCCGGAAGCTGCGGCGGATGGTGGCCTACGCCGACACGGCGCGCTGCCTGCGCGCGACCATCCTCCTCTACTTCGGTGACGCCGCGGCCCGGGAGCCCTGCGGCGCCTGCGGCAATTGCGCGCGCCTGCGGGCGCTCGACGAGTCCGACCGGCTGCGCGTGCGGAAGATTCTGTCCGGTGTGGCCCGCGCGGGCGAGCGGTTCGGCCGTCGGAAGATCGCGGCCATGCTGACCGGAGAGCTCGACGAGCTGCCCGAGGCGCTGGCGCGGCTGACCACCGCCGGCATCCTGCGGGAGGAGTCGCCGCGCGTCGTGGAACAGTGGATCGACGCCGCGTGCGGCGCGGGCCTGCTGAGGGCCTCCGACGACCAGTACCGCGTGCTCGGGCTCACGCCGCTCGGGCGGGACGTGATGACCGGCAGGGTCGAGGACGTGCGCGTGGCCGTGCCCGAGGCACGGCCCCCACGGGCGCGCGCCAGGCGGGCCCGGAGCGGGCGCGTCGCACGTGGAGGGCGGACCGCGGCGGTGGAGCCGGACGCGCCACCGCCGCACGCCACGGTGGTCGAGGCGCTGCGGGCGTGGCGGCTCGAGGAGTCGAGGCGGCGCGCGGTCGCGCCGTTCGTGGTGCTGCACGATCGCACGCTGATGGCCATCGCATCGCGGTTGCCGCGCTCGCCAGCGGAGCTCGGAGACCTGCCGGGGATCGGTCCTGGCAAGCTGGAGACCTACGGCGAGGCGATTCTCGACATCGTGACTCGCGCGGCCGGCGCCGCCTCTGGGCCGGGCTGAGGCCGCAGCGGCCCGGCATGGCCCGGCCGCCGTGCTATGCTGCCGCGCCGTGCCAGCCGTCGAGGATCGGTCTCCGACGCCCGGGCCGCCGGCCGACTCCCACGCACGAGGCATCGACGTGCTGGTCTCGTGGCGCGGGCTCGTCCCGCTCGCGCTGGGTCTGGCGCTCGCGCTGGCGCCCGTTCCCGCCGGGCTCGACCCCGACGCGTGGCGCTACTTCGCGCTCTTCGTCGCCGTCATCACCGGCATCGTCATGGAGCCGGTCGCGCCGGCGGCCATCGGCCTGGCGGGCGTGATTGCCGCCGCGGCGCTCGGCCTCGTGCGGGACGCGCCGGACGAGTCGGCGGCGTGGGCGCTCGGCGGGTTCGGCAACGCGACCGTGTGGCTCATCTTCGGCGGCTACATGTTCACGATGGGCTACACCGAGACCGGCCTCGGCAAGCGCGTGGCGCTGCACCTGATTCGCCTGCTCGGCGGGCGCACGATCGGTCTCGGTTACGCCATCGCCCTGGCCGACCTCGCGCTCGCGCCGTTCACGGCGTCGGCGACCGCGCGCAGCGCGGGCACCATCTATCCCGTGATCCGGCAGATCCCCGAGCTGTACGGGTCGCAGCCCGGCGAGGCGAGCGCCAGGCGTATCGGCGCCTACCTGCTCTATACGGCCCTGGCGGTGAGCTTCGTCACGAGCAGCATGTTCATCACCGCGCTCGCGCCGAACACGCTCGCGATCTCGATCATGCAGGAGACCGTCGGCGTGCGCGTGTCGTGGCTCGACTGGGCGATCGGCTTCGCGCCCGTCGGCGTCGTGCTGCTCGTCGTGACGCCCCTCGTCATCTACCGGCTGTACCCGCCGGAGATCCGCTCCGCGCCCGAGGCGCCGCGCTGGGCCGCGGCGCAACTGCGCGAGCTCGGCCCCGTGAGCCGCCGCGAGATGATGCTGCTCGCCCTGGTGGTCCTGGCGCTCGCGCTCTGGATCGGCGCCACCGCCTGGCTGTCGCCGGGCGTGACCGCCATGCTCATCGTGCTGGCGATGGTCTTCTGCGGCGTGGTCTCGTGGGACCACGTGATCGGACACGCGCAGGCGTGGAACGTGCTGGTCTGGTTCGCCACGCTGGTGACGATGGCACGGGGGCTGGCCGAGACGGGGTTCGTCGACTGGCTCGCCGCCTCCCTCGCGCCGGTCTTCGGTGGCCTCGGGCCGGTGACGGCCGTGGTGGCCATCGTCGGCACCTTCTTCTTCCTGCACTACGCCTTTGCCAGCATCACGGCGCATACGGCCAGCCTGCTGCCGGTCTTCCTCGGCATCGCCGTGGCGCTGCCGGGGGGCTCGCCCACGCGATGGGCCCTGCTGCTCGGCTACTCGCTCGGCCTCATGGGGATCCTTACCACCTATGCGTCCGGTCAGAGCGTGATCTACTACGGCAGCCGCTACATCACGCGCAAGGCCTTCTGGACCATGGGCCTCACCCTCGGCGTGATCTATCTGTCCGTGTACCTGATCGTCATCATTCCCTGGCTCGACTACCTCGGCCGGTGACACTTTCGTAATGGGGTCGGGCGTCATGCACACATGAGCGACATCAATCCCAGGGCGGCGGAGTTCACGGAGTACCGTCAGGCGGTGCGCGAGCTGTGCGCCGGATTCGGCAGTGAGTACTGGCGCGGGCTCGACGAGCAGGCGGCCTACCCGGAGGCCTTCGTCAGGGCGCTCAGCGACGCGGGCTGGCTGGCGGCGCTGATTCCGGAGGAGTACGGTGGCGGCGGCCTCGGCGTGACCGAGGCGTCGGTGATCCTCGAGGAGATCAACCGCAGCGGCGCCAACTCCGGCGCCTGTCACGCGCAGATGTACATCATGGGCACGCTGCTGCGTCACGGCTCCGACGCCCAGAAGCGAGCCCATCTGCCCGAGATTGCCGCGGGACGGCTGCGGCTGCAGTCGTTCGCCGTCACCGAGCCGACGACCGGCACCGACACCACGAAGACGAAGACCATGGCCGTACGGACAGGCGACCGGTACGTGGTCAACGGGCAGAAGGTGTGGATCTCGCGTATGCAGCACTCCGACCTGATGCTGCTGCTCGCACGCACGACGCCGATCGCCGACACGACCCGCAAGACCGAAGGCCTGTCGATCTTCCTCGTGGACCTGCGCGGAGCCGAGCAGCGCGGCCTCACGGTGCGGCCGATCCGGAACATGGTGAACCACGAGACCAACGAGGTGTTCTTCGAGGACTTCGAGGTGCCGGCCGACAACCTGGTCGGGCGCGAGGGGGAGGGGTTCCGCTACATCCTCGACGGCATGAACGCCGAGCGGATCCTGATTGCCGCCGAGTGCATCGGCGACGGCTACTGGTTCGTCGACCGGGCCCGCCAGTACGCGGGAGACCGGGTCGTCTTCGACCGGCCGATCGGCCGCAATCAGGGCGTGCAGTTCCCCATCGCGCGGGCCTACGCCAGCGTGCGTGCCGCGGACCTGATGCGCTGGGAGGCCGCGCGTCTGTTCGACGCCGGCGCGGGGAGCGGCGCCGAGGCCAATCTCGCGAAGCTGCTGGCCGCCGACGCGAGCTGGGAGGCGGCCAACGCCTGCCTGCAGACCTTCGGCGGATTCGGCTTCGCGGCGGAGTACGATGTCGAGCGCAAGTTCCGGGAGACCCGGCTCTACCAGGTGGCACCGGTGTCGACCAACCTGATCCTGTCGTACATCGGCGAGCACGTACTGGGCATGCCGAGGTCATATTGAAGGGGGTGCTGACGAAATCGTAATGGGGTCGGGCGTCGCGCGCCAAGCAACCTCAGGC
>Ga0299906_10002032_pt1 | contig 17048 bp, 17 predicted proteins | sample RVTome_14_FD_200259 | JGI IMG/M metagenome (GOLD analysis project Ga0299906, IMG submission 200259) | Soil microbial communities from uranium-contaminated site in the Upper Colorado River Basin, Wyoming, United States - RVT145D125 (version 2) ...
GTCAAAGGCGCCCGCCGGTCGGAAAGCGAAGGTGCTGATCGAAGCTTCCACGGAAAGCGAGTGGGTGCCTTGCAGGCTTCCAGATCGTCATTAACGAAGTACGCGTCGGGGGTCCGGCTCAGGGCGGTTCTGATGGCGTAAACGAAGGCGAACGGCACCGTCGAAACGAGTGGAGTATTGAAGCCGAAAGACGCCGGGCGCCATGCACGCCTATGATTCCAACAGCCCCGACTCTGCCCCGCCCCGACTTGACAACCAGCCAGCATTTGCTCTAATCAGACAAACTAACGTTCTTACCAGTTGGGAGTTCATTACGAAGCCTCTGTGCGCACCTCCGTTCGTACGCGTCACTGCGGTAGCCACGCTAGTCGCTTGCAAATGCGCTGTTGGCGCGACTCGCGCTCACCCGGGTGAAGCGGCACGGCGCTTCGCGCCATTTGATGTGATGTGTCGCAAGATTTCTGTAACATTTTTTCTTCTCATCACTGCTGGTTTCGGTAGTAGCGCGTTTGCGGCTGCTAGCGGTTCCGGGGCGAAAGCTCAACTTCAACAGCGAGATCTATTCGCTGCGTTTTACTACCCTTGGTACGTGGCCGAAGAGTGGGAAGACGATTGGGACGCGGAGCCGGCGCATCCTTACGGTATCGACGGCGCGCGGGCGTTGCGGCTCTACGGAAGTGACGACCCCGAGATCTTCAGCCGCCATCTCGACTGGGCCGAAGAGTCCGGCATCGACGTGCTCGTTTTGTCGTGGATGGGTCAGAGGAGCAGGACCGATATCAATCTTCAAAAGGTCTTGGCGGCAACCGAAGCGAGGAAGGTCAAGTTCGCGATTCTCTACGAGTCGAGGATCAACTTGCGAAGTCCCACTGATACTGATGAGGAGAAGAGCATCGATTTCTCGTCGGAATCTGTTCGAGCCCGGTTTTTTGACGATATCACCTACCTACGGACGAACTACTACGAACGCTACGCGAATCATTTCACCATTGATGGCAACGCGATGCTCTACCTCTATCTGGTGAGGAACTACCAGAATCTCCCATCGGCCTTCGCCGACAGGATTCGTGCAACCTTCGCACCGCAGCCGGTGCACATCGTGGCAGACGTAGCTTACTTCGGTCCGAACCGTCATCCGCTTATCTCACCCAACGTTTATGACGTAGGTCCTCGGAAGCTGCTCTTCGACGCGTACACGGCCTACAATATGTACGCGGACACGGCGGTAGCCGACGGCGAATCGGCGTTGCAGTACATGATGCGCGAGGCGGAGCCGGTCTTTCGCGATTGGGCGGAGTCCGTGCCGTTCTATCCCCACGTATTTCCGGCGTACAAGGATTTCCGAAAAGGCCATGGAAGGCTGACCGGTACGAAGGATGAGTTCCGGCAGAGTATGTGTCGTGTTCGCAGCCTGCCGATATGGGGGCGCTTTAGCGAAAAATTTGAACGCATCGTGTTCATCACCACCTTCAATGAATGGTACGAAGGTACTGCCGTTGAGCCTGGCATGGCACGGCGGCCGGGATCTCGCGACTACCGTTTTGATTACCTCGATGCGATTCGCGACGTTGCCCTAAGAGATTGGTGCAACTGAGCGCCCACCTCGACCGCCCCAGGCGGATCGTCGCGGCCTGCGACTCGTAGAGCACGTCTTGGCGCCCGGGGAGGTTCCGCTGCGATGCACAGGCGAGTCGAAAGGGACTCGCCCGATTGACAATAGCCTGCGCCCGGGTTCCAATGAGATATCGCTTTCATCGAGGTTTATTTTGCGCAACGGTGCCCTTCCCGCCGTATTCGCCGCGAGCTTGGTTTGCGTTTCTTCGGCCACGGCGGACTGGCTCGTGCTCCGAAACGGCGCGAGGAGCGAAGTGCGTGCCGTTCAGATTCGCGAACGTTCCGTCGTCACCGTAACGCTGAACGACAAGACTTGGTCACTCGCCCTGGAGTCCGTCGACGTCGAGACGACGCGAGCTCTCAACGGAATGTCGCGGAATGACCAGCTGTCCCCCGGATGGCCTCGGCCGGATGCGCCCGCCGGCGTGGTGACAACGGCGCGGACGGCCCCCGAAACGATTGACCGTCGACCCAATCCCCCGGGGAGCCAGACCGGAAACGAAGCGCGGAAGCCAGTCGCGCCTCCGCCTCACACGAATCCGCCTCCTCGGCTCGAGGCGAAGGTGGTTCGTTCCGTCGAGGCCGGCGCCGAGACGCGTCTCGCTCTGTTCCTCAACGGAGTCACGGAATCGTCCGACTTCGGGCTCACGGAATCGCGGAGCTTTCCGATCTTCAGGGAAACCGCGAGCCTCGACGTCAACTATCGTGAATCGAGCCGCTCGGGCTACGAGTTCGGCGCTCTGGTGCGCATCCTCGGTCCCGTCGGCATCGTCGCCTCGGCCGAGCTCTTCGACAGCGCTCCGAGCGCCAGCTATCGAAATCGACTGCCACACCCGTTCTTTTACGACCGGCTGCGAGAGCTATCGGGAGAACAAGCGGATCTCTCCTGGAGCGAGCGCGCTCTCCACGTCGATCCAGTCGTCAGTTTCGATTTCGGCCCAAGGCTATCGGTCGACGCCTTCTCCGGGGTCAGTATGTTCTTTACCGAGACTGAGCTCCTCGACGAGATCCTCTACGAGGAAGTCTTTCCTTACGATAGCGTGGTTTCGAAGGGGACGACGTTCCACCGCATGGAGGCGAGACCGCTCGGTTACAATCTGGGAGTGAGTACCACGCTCCGACTCCTCGGCGTTCTGGGAATGAACTTCGGCCTTCGCTACAGCCGGGCGGAAGTGCGTCTCGATCTCGCAGAGGGAAGAAAGGTCCAATTCAACGCCGGCGGACTGCGTTTCGGAGCGGGCCTCAGCATTCTGATTCCTTGAGCGGAATGCCGCGAAACGGGAGCTCCGGGGAAACCCCCGTCGTCATCGAAGAAGAGATGGAGTGGGGTCAGATCGACCGAAAGTACGAGCTGTCGTCCGACGGCCAGTGATCGTGACGCTGTCCATCGAGCTCCCTCGCCTGAAGGGCCCGGCCGTCATCAACGCCGACTACTAGCAGGTTGAATCCCCGGGCTAGGACCAGCTCTCGCGCGCGGGAGGCGGATACCACACTGAATTCGAATCGCCCGTCACGGGCGCTTGTATTCTGGAAAGCCGGAGCGTAGTCTTCCTCCGCTCGTAGGAGGGTTGTCCGTGAGGAACAGCCCTAAATGCGAAAAACGTTTAAACCCCAACCAGGTCTTCGCGAGCCCTGGCTCGAGCTCGAGCACTGCCGAGAGCTCGAAGCGATCTCCGCAGTTCTCGATGCCCATCCTAAGATCAACGAACTGGTTCTGCAAGAGCTGAGGTCGAGTTCGTTGTCGAACACGTCTTCAAGTGGCGGCGATGTCGGCTGTGGCGGCATGAGTGCGGAGCAGGTTCTGCGCGCGGCGGTCGTCAAGCAGATGAATCAGTTCAGCTACCGCGAGCTGGCGTTCCACCTGGCGGACTCGCGGAGCTATCGGACGTTTTGCCGACTCGGCATCACGGAGTCGACGCCGTCGAAGTCGACGCTGGCAGCCAACATCAAGGCTCTGAGATTCGAAGCGCTGGAGAAGATCAACCGCGAGTTGGTGCGTATTGCCGAGAAGGCCGCGATCGAAAAAGGAAGAAAAGTACGAGTGGACTGCACGGTCGTAGAGTCGAATATTCATCGTCCGTCAGACTCCGAGCTTCTTTATGACTGCGTCCGGGTTCTCACCCGCCTGATGTGCCGAGCTCGAGACTTGCTGGGGCCAACCGTGGTGTTCGGCAATCGAACGCGTCGCGCGAAACGACGTCGACTGGGAGTCCTGAACGCGAAGGACAAGGAACAAAGGCGACGCGTCTATCGAGATCTACTGAAGGTGACGAAAGAAAACCTACCGCTCCGCTCAACGCGTTTCCACACAGCTGGAAGAATCGGGCTTGAGCGAAGCGGTGAGGCGAGCGAGTGCGGAGAGGATCGCCGCAGATTTAGGGCATTTTCTCGCCCTCACCGACAAAGTCATCGACCAAGCCCAGCGTCGAGTGATCGATGAAGAGCGTGTGCCTGCGGAGGAAAAGGTCGTTTCCATCTTCGAAGAACACACCGACATTATCCGCAAAGACCGGCGCGAGACCCTCTACGGTCACAAGGTGTGTTTGACCGGTGGCCCGTCCTCTATGATTCTCGATTGCGTGATCTTGGATGGGAACCCGGCCGATTCCACTCTCGCGGAAACCATGGTCGATCGTCAGGTCGAGCTTTACGACCGCGCTCCACGCCAGGTGGCCTACGATGGTGCGTTCTCGTCGAAGGCAAACCTGGAAGCCATCAAAGGCAAGGGAGTCGAGGATGTTGCCTTCGCCAAGGCCAAGGGGTTCACCGTGACCGAGATGGTCAAGAGCTCCTGGGTCTACCAACGCCTGCGTTGGTTTCGCTGCGGGATCGAGGGTGTCATCTCATTCTTGAAACGGGTCTTTGGTCTAGACCGATGCACGTGGCGATCGTCGAAGTCTTTCAAATCCTACGTGTGGGCCTCCATCGTCACCTGCAACCTGCTGGTGATGGCAAGGCACCTCATACAGTAACGAATACTACCCTTCCGTTCTCCATGGCCATGGACTGCTGACCCCCTCTCGTTTCACCCAAGACCACGCATTCACTTTTAAACTACTTCGATGTTCCCCTCCGAAAAAAGTACAATTACCCATATCTCGGGCAGCATCCGCGCGCACCACAAGTTATGGTGTTTCTGGACAGGAACTAGCTAAGCTAGCGCTCGGACTCCCTGAGCAGGCGCACGAGTTCGTCCTTCCAGACTGCGGCAAGGGTATGCGTGCCGTGGCCCGCCGTCTGTTCGCTCATCGGCAGCATGACGGCGCGTCCGAGCTTGACCCGCTGGATCTCCTTCTCGAGCAGTCCGATTTCCGGCGGGTTGATGATGTCGTCCGCCGAGTTGATCGCGACCAGCGGTGCTGCGATCTTCGCGAGTCCGGGCCCGGGATCGTAGTCGTGTGACGCCTCGAAGTAATAGAGGACGTCATTCGCGTCGGCGGTCCGCACGTAGTTCGCGACGTACGCCTCCATCACTCGGTCGGCGTCGGCCAGCGTCGGCGCTTCGGCCGCGCGACGCACGGGGTTGCTGCTCATCAGCCACAACATCTGCGCGGCGACGCGCAGGCTCGGCGGCTGTGTCGTGTAGTTGCCGCCCTGCCAGGCCGGGTCGTTCCTGATGGCGTCGATCAACACGCGCCGCCACACCCGATTGCGGCTCGACACCTGCCCCGGCACGCTTGCCAGCGGCATCAACGCGTCCATGAACGTCGGATGGATCTGGCCCCACAACCACGTGTGCATGCCGCCCATCGAGGTGCCCATGATGAGGCGCGCGTGTTTCACGCCGAGACCGTCGGTGAGCAGCCGGTGCTGCAGGTCCACCATGTCGTGATAGCCGTAGCGCGGGAACCCCGCGCGCAGGCCGTTACTCGGCTTGCTCGATCCGCCGTGTCCCAGGTTGTCGGGGAGGACGATGAAGAACCGCGTGGCGTCGAGCGGCTGGCCTGGTCCGAAGAGTTCGCCGGCGAAGTTGCTCGACAGGAACTGCGCACCGGTGCCGCCCGTGCCGTGGCCGATGAGCACGGCATTGGTCACCCCCCGGCCGGTTGCGTCCCGCTGGGGCGCGCCCAGGGTGCGGTAGTGAATGCGCACCTCCGGCAGCGTCTCGCCCGACCGGAACGTGTAGTCGCGGACGAGGAAGTCACCTTCGGTGACGGGAGGGGTGGTGGACTGCGCAGGCGCCTGGGCCAGGGACGCGCTCAGGGTCAGCGCGGCAACAAGTGCGGCAAGGACGGATCTGAGAAAGGGCATGGCAGCCGGCATTGTGCCACATAGGAAAGGACAGAGGTATGCTCGGGCCTCGAATCGCTAACGAGCCTAAGCCGGGTTCGGAAAGCGCGGGGGCCTATCGGGGCGTTGGAGGAACAGCAATACCGCAGCCGCGAGGCTCGCGAGGCCCACCGAAGAGCGGGAGAGGGAGACGATCGAATAACCCCGCGACCGAGCCGGCAGTGAAGGTCCCGAGGGCCTTGGTGAGGAAGTCGATGGGAACTTTGATCACCACACCTCTGGTCGCGTGGTGGGAATACCGTGCTTGACGAGCTCGAGCTCCTCGACGAAGCCAGAGGCGATGAAGCTCCCGCCCGGGCCGAATCGCGCCAACGCAGGGATCCTTGAGTGCCGTCGCTGTCTTGATCGAAGGGTAGGACGAAATCCGCCGTCGACTTCAATCAGCGGCTCGCCGGATCGCGCTCTTCAGTTCCGCGGCGCTTCCGTACCCTTCCCGTCGAGACCCTCGATCGTGGCGGTGGAGGGCGGGCGCTCTTTCCGCAAGCGCGCGGCCACCGTTTCCGCCTCTCCCAGCGCGCGCACCAGGTTCCCACCGGCCAGCTTCTCGAGCGCGTCGTCCCTCCAGCCGCGCCGGATGAGCTCGGCGAAGAGGTGCGGGTAGCGGCTGACGTCCTCCAGACCCACGGGCATCGTGACTCCCGCGAAATCGCTGCCGATGCCGACGTGATCGATGCCGGCTACTTTCGCCACGTGGTCGATGTGATCCGCCACGTCGGCGATGGTCGCCTTCGGCTGCGGCCCCGCGACCCGTTCGTGCTCTTTCTCGACCCGTTCGAAATCCTTGATCTCGACGAGCCCCTGGAGCTTCATTTCGAGAGGCTTGCCCCATTCCATGACCTTTCTCGACACGAAGGCGGGGATGAACGTCACCATGACGACGCCGCCGTTTTCCGGCATGCGCGCCAGGACGTCGTCAGGCACGTTGCGTGGATGATCGGTGAGCGCGCGTGCGCTCGAGTGCGAGAAGATGACCGGCGCCTCCGATACGTCGAGCACCTGCCGCATCGCCTCGGGGCTCACGTGGCTGATGTCGACCAGCATGCCGAGCCGATTCATTTCCCGCACCACCTCGCGGCCGAAGGGCGAGAGCCCTCCGACGCGCGGCCTGTCCGTTGCCGAGTCCGCCCAGTCGTTGTTGCGGCCGTGGGTCAGCGTCATGTATCGCACGCCGAGTTCGTAGAAAGCGCGAAGGGCGCCGAGGCTGTTCTCGATGCCGCGTCCGTTCTCCATGCCGAGAAAGGACGCGATCTTGCCCGCGCGGTGCGCCGCCTCCACGTCCGCGGCCCTCGTCGCGAGAACGAGCTCGTCCGGATGGGCCTCGATCAGCCGCCGCGCGAGCTCGATCTGCTCCAGTTGGAGCCGCGCGCTTCCGGAGTCGACCGAGGGGATCCACACGCTCCAGAACTGCGCCGCAACGCGCCCTTCGGCGAGCCGCGCGAAATCCGTCTCATGGGGCGCGCGGCCGCGCAGGTCGTAGTCCGCGAGGTCGCCTCCCGCGAACTCCCGCACCAGCCACGGCAGGTCGTTGTGGCCGTCGACGAGCGGCGCCCGGCCGAGGAGCTCCCGGGCGCGGCGCAGCGCCGCGTCATCCTGGGCCGCGGCCGAGGAAAGCAAGGCGAGCAGGGCGGCGAGAAGGGCGGCGATTCTGGGCATGGTTGCTCCTTGGAACGAAGACGGCGACGCAGTCTAGGGTCGCTGCCGACCGCGAGGCAAGCGCCCGGACTTCTCCTCGATTGATAAAGCGTGACCAGCGGTGAGCGGCGAGATTTCGATTGCCGGGTTCTCCCTCGACGTCGGCGCGGTGCCGTTTGCCGGTCTCGGGATTGGCGCCCTCGCGCCCGGATCCGTTCCGCCGGGCCTGGTGAACGCAATCGGCCTGGCCATGTTCCTCTACGGCGTGGGGATCCAGTACGGCAGGGCCTTCTTCGCGGGCCGTGATCGCCTCTACGACTGGATCGCAACTCACCGCTAAAGGGGGGTTCGGAAAGCTGGACGCCTGCCGCCTCCCCGGCAAAGGCATGGAGAACCGCTTCCTACCGTAGCTTCTCGCCAAACTTCAAGTATGGCTTCAAACGACTCGGTCCAGACGTAGGTCCCCACGTCGTTGCAGTCCGACGTTCGTGGAATCGGCGAGCGAGGCTAAACTACTGCGCCGCGAACTCAGGTCTCGCATAGGCTTCGAGGTAGCCACAAGAAGAGCAGCGGTACGTTCCAATCGGAATCGATCCGTCATGAGGCACCCTCGTGCCCTGCCAGAGCGACTTTAGCGGAGCGCCAGCGACCCATTGACTGACGATTCGACCTCCGTGCGTATTATCAATCACGAACCCCTGCTCCATACGGCCGTTGCACTTCAGGCACTGACCAGCTGGCTCACGCATTGCCCGTCCTCCTATGACCGGCGCACGACGGTTGCCGGCATGAAACGCTTCGGGGATCGTAGCATCGGCGAGCCGGGTTCCCGCAGTCTGCTCGCATCTCGTTCTGATGCCAAATCTCCAAGAACCGCACGAGCGGGGTGGGAACAACAATCCTGCGCTGTCATGACAGCTCGGCAAACCCGTCGGCATCGTAGGATGGCGGCCGGGCGGCTGAGCTCGAGGGTCGGTGGCGTCGCGAAGATGTCGGCTGCGATCGCGGCCGGGCTCGCGTCGGGCTGAGCCGGTAGAACGGAGCCAAGCGCGGCGGCGCCCTTCAGAAAACCCCGGCGAGAGATGGTCATGTTTCGCCTTCCGGAAGAATCGCGTGATTGTATAAGATGCGGCTGCTATGAAGAACTTCGCGTTCTCGACCCTCGCGATCCTCTTCTCCTCTCCTTCGTGGTCGGAGAACCATCGCCTCCCGCTCGTCCCCGAGAACGTCCACTGGGGCTACTTCGATGCCGGGGTTAAGCCCGTGCTGCGCATCGCCTCGGGCGACGTCGTGGAGCTGGAGACGATGATCGCCCGCGGGCTCGACAGGCTCTATCTCGCGGGCGCGAGAGAGGACGAGATCCCGCAGCCGATCCGGTTGGTGGAGTCCGAGGTCAGCGAGCGGGGACCCGGGCCCCATCCTCTCACCGGACCCATCGAGATCGCTTTCGCGGAGCCGGGAGACGTTCTCGAGATCCGGGTCGAAGCCGTCGACTTGTGGATCCCCATCGGCGTTTGCGGCTTCCTGCCGGAGGGCGGGACGATTCCCGACGAGTTTCCCTACGGTGGACTTCAACTCTTCCGGCTCGACCTCTCGTCGAAGACCGCTTCGATCCGCCCGGGAGTCGACGTTCCTCTGGCGCCGTTCTTCGGAACGATCGGCGTCGCGCCGCCGAAACTCCGCGGCCGCGTATCGAGCGGCCCTCCGGCCGCGCATGGAGGAAACCTGGATCTGAAGGAGCTCGTCGCCGGAACGGCGCTCTTTCTTCCGGTGCATGTCCCGGGGGCGCTCCTCTCGATCGGTGACGGCCACGCGGCGCAGGGCGACGGCGAGGTGAGCGGGACCGCCATCGAGACCTTCCTCAAAGGGCGGATTCGCGTTGTCTTGCACAAAGACCGGAGACGACTCCTGTGGCCCAGGGTTGAGACCCCCACCCACTACATCACCGTGGGCCTCGATCCCGACCTGGACCAGGCGGCTCGGATCGCGACCTCGGAGATGGTTCGTTTCTTCACCGAGGAAAAGGGACTCACGCGCGACGAAGCCTACATCCTGAGCTCAGTTGCGGTCGACTTGAGAGTGACCCAGCTCGTCGACGGCACCAAGGGGATTCACGCCATGGCGGCCCGCTCTCTCTTTCGTTGAGGAATCCGGATGGTTCTCGGCGCGAGCCGAGGCGAGATCGTCCGCCTCGTCGTCGGCCGCGGCTTCGTTCTCGCTCTCGCAGGTTCGATCACCGGCGTTCTCGGAGGACTCGCCGCCTCGCGCCTTCTCGAAAGCCGCATCCACGGCATCTCGAGCCACCGGGGACGATCCGCGTGCCCGAAGGCGCGGCGCCGGACACCAAGAACAGGTCTTTCACCGTCACGGTCGAAGTGGAAATTCCGGGCGCGGGAGCCGAGGGCGTGCTCATCACTCAAGGCGGGCGCTTCGGCGGCTGGGGACTCCTGCTCGTGGAGAGCAAGCCCGAGTTCGCCTACGCCTTCTCCAATCAGTCCCAGCACAAGTATCGCGTCGCCTCGGGCGAGAAGCGCGGCCCCGGAAAGCACGCGATTCACTTCGACTTCAAGTACGACGGCCCCGGCTACGGCGGGAGCGGCACGGGCACGCTCTCGGTGGATGGCAAACAGGTGGCCCAGGACAAGATCGAGAACACCATCCCCGTCCGCTTCTCGCTCGACGAGACGCTCGACATTGCCGCGGACACCGGCACCCCGGTGGTCGAGGACTACGTGGAGAACATGCCGTTCGAGTTCACCGCCGTTCTCAACAAAGTGGTGATCGCGAGGAGCTCGGAGAAGGAGCCGGTCTCCAGGTACTGCGCCTGCGCCGCGAGAACGGCATCGCCGAGCCGCTCGTGCCCGCCCTCGAGCATTTCCTGCAGCAGCGCCTTGTGGAGCTCGTGGGCGGGCTCGTTCAGGCTCAGGCGCTCGGGGCAAAGACCGCGACCGCGCCCTTGTTCCTCGGCTTTGAGGAGCTCTTCGGCAGCGAGTCGAAGAAGGGGAAATGAAAGTAGCCGTTCAAGCAGTCGAGAGCGATGCTTCTGCTGAGAGCCTCGCTGCTCTCCGCCTTCTTGAGCCCGACCAGCGAGTCCTCTGACCTCTCTTCAAATACTGAACGCGATCGTATTTCTACTGTCCATGGCATGGAGCCCGGTCCTTGGCATTCCCCGTCAGGATGTCTTACTATGTAGTAAGGAATAACCTAGGAGTAAGACATGGCGACGGCTACCGTAACTTCGAAGGGCCAGATCACCATTCCCCGGGAGATCCGGGAACGGCTGCATATCAAAACCGGGGACCGGCTCGACTTCCGGGTCGAAGTCGATGGTGCTGTGCGGATCGTTCCAGTTGCCAGGAGAGTCGCCGAAGTCTTCGGCGCCTTCGCCCTCAAATCCCGAAAACCCCTGTCCACGAGCGAGATCAAGAAGCGGCTGGGTCGGGCTTTCAAGGAGGGCCGGATTTGAATGCGCTCGACACCAACGTCATCGTGCGCCTGCTCGTGAACGACGACAAAGCCCAGGCTCTCCGCGCGAAAAGCATTCTCGAGAAGGCGGAGGTGGAATCACAGCGCTATTTCCTTTCGCTTCTCGTGATTCTGGAGACGATTTGGGTGCTCTCGGCCGTATACCAGTTGAGTCGGAGTGAGGTTCTGGACGCTTTGGAAATGCTGACACAGATGCCGGTGCTCAAGCTCGAGCGCCACGAAGCCGTCCTGGAGCTCGTTCGTATCGGGCGATCTGGAAACGCTGACTTGCCCGACGTGCTCATTGGCTTGAGCGCGAAGACCCAGGGTTGTGAGACCACGCTGACGTTCGAAAAAGGCTTGGAAGCGACGACGCTCTTCGAACGGATCTGACGCGACTCGTCCACCACGTGGATCGCGCCGCTGCCGGGCTCGGGACCGTCTGCTGCTTCCCGCTCGGCCACAGGATTCGACGTTGTCGACGGTAGTGGATTTTCCGAGGCCGAACAACCACCCGGAAGCTGGTTCTGGGCGAGGTAGAAGGAGGCACTCTTCATCGTCGAGGTCGGCGTCTGGCCTCCGGCGGTGAGGCGGATCCGCGCGTCGATTCCGCTCGCGGTTGCTCGCCGTGCCCCGCAGCCGGAAACCTATCCATGACGCGGGAACGGCGAGGTCGTTGCGATAAAGGTACGCCTCCCCCCATTCGTCATCATCATCACTAATTGAGTGGGGGTTGCCTGTTCACCGGTCTTTGCGCCTTCGCCCGGGGCTAGTCGCTTTCCGGATTCTTGCGGGTCTTCGTCTGGGCGACGAGTCGGCATCGGCATGACCCTCGCCGCCGAAGCCTGGCCGGCCAGCAAGCGTGCGCGGGTGTCGTCCTACGTCGGACTCGGATGGCAGGCGGGAGTGCTTCTGGCCAAGTTGGTCACCTTGGCGCGGACCTTCGTCCCTACCTCTCGGGGATGAGCTACCTCCTCAGAAATACACCATGAAGTTACTCTGGAACACGGACCCGTTCCCTCCCACGGGGAACGGGAGGCGACTGAAGATGATGCTTCCGTCTGAGACGCGGATTTGAGAGTTTTCGAAGGCCTCGGTGTCGGGCTGCCCTGTCGGTTCTCGTCGCTTCGGGTGAAGTGGACGGCGAGGCGGGTCGCGACCTTTTCGTGGCCTTCGAAGTCGCCGAATCCGTTCGCTCTTCCGTACTCGCCAGTGGTGGGGGTCCAGATGAGCTCTCCCGAGAACGTGTTCAGGTCGTTGTCCAGCTGGGCGGGATCGAAGTGCATCACCCGGTTCCAGATCGTGTAGACCAGGGGCGCGAGCGCCATGTGCGTGCCGGGGTGGTCCGACTTGGCGGCCTGGACCGCGTCGATCGAAAGCGTGCGGATCGTGTCGACGGCGAGCTGGACCCTCTTGTCTTCGGTCATGACTTCTCTCCATTGGCGGAGCGGTCGGCCAGCACCAGCGCCTGGTCCTGACTCACGCGTCCGGCCGGAATCGATGCATCGGCTGCGCGCAATCGGAGCAGCATGGCGGCTTTGTCCGCTCCGGTCACGAGCCACAGAATGCGCCGCGAGCGATTGAGCATCGGATACCTCAGCGTCATTCGTCGCCTCTTCATATACACACCCGTGATCGCGACGTCCTTGTCGAGTACGTCCAGAGCGGGGTCGTCGGGGACCAGAGAGGCGGTATGGCCGTCCGGGCCGAGCCCGAGATGCGCGAGATCGATCCGCGGTGGCGTGCCGCCAATCTGCTCGAGCGTCCGCGCATAACTGCGGGCGCCGGCTTCGAGGTCGGCCTGCTCCACCGGCATGGCGTGCAGATGGTCCTCGGTCAGCGGTGCAGACCCGAGGCTCTCGCGCAGGTGGGTGAGGTTACGGTCGGGATCGCCGGCCGGGGCCACGCGCTCGTCCACCTGGACCACGTGCACGCCCGTCCACGGCAAATCCTCGCCAGCGAGCAGACGGCAGCATGCGCCACGGCGTGCGGCCGCCGCTGACGGCCACGATGAACCGCCCGCGCGCCGACACAGCGGCACGCGCCTCGGCTGCGATCACTTTCGCGGCCTCTTGGGCGACGGCCTCGGCGTCGGGAAGGATGCGGGTCTCCATGGTGGGTCTCCCTAGCGGCTCACCACCGGGTCCTGCCACCCGCCGGGCGGCGTCACCCGCTCGACCTCCTTGGGTCCCCACGTGTGCGGCTCGTACTCGAAGACCGGGGTGCCGGCCTGGAGCACCGGGTCGACGATACGCCACTCCTCTTCTACGTAGTCCTGGCGGGCGAACAGCGTGGCGTCACCGTCCATCGCGTCGGTGAGCACCCGCTCGTAGGCGTCCATGTCCTCCTCGCCCAGCTGGCGGTGGAAGGTCATCTCCACCAACTGGGATTCCGGTTCGGAGTTCGGCGCAACGGCGTTCATCCCGAATGCGGCGACGATCTCCGGGCTCACCCGGAACCGGAAGTGGTTCCGCTTCAGGTCGGACTGCCGGCACATCGTCGGCGCCTCGCGCAGCCGGACGACGATCTCCGTGCAGGTCACCGGGAGGTTCTTGCCAGAGCGGATGTAGAAGGGGACACCGCGCCAGCGCCACGAGTCGATCGCAAGCTTCAGCGCGCTGAAAGTCTCCACCTCGGAGTCTGGCTTGACGCCCGGCTCCGAGCGGTCGCCGCGGAACTGGCCTCGCAACACGTCTTCAGGCGCGAGCGGCCGCATCGCCCTCAGCACTTTCACCTTCTCGTCGCGGATGGACTCGGCGTCGGCGCGGACCGGCGGGGTCTGTGCCGGCTTGGTTCTTCTTCTTCAGATGATCCTCTCGAGATGGAAGACTCACCCGTCAGCCCGCACCTTGCGGTATCGCCGGATGAGGTTGTTGGTGGAGCTATCGTGCTCGAGCCTGGGGGCGCTCGGGCTTTCGAGCTCGGGGAGGATCGCCTGCGCGAGAGCCTTGCCCAGCTCGACGCCCCACTGGTCGAACGGGTTGAGGTTCCAGATGACGCCCTGCGTGAAGACGCTGTGCTCGTAGAGCGCGATGAGACTCCCCAGCGCCGCCGGCGTGAGCCGGTCGGCGAGAAGCAGGTTCGACGGGCGGTTGCCCTCGAAGACGCGATGAGGCACCAGGGCGGCCGGCGTGCCTTCGGCCTTGACCTGCTCGGCTGTTTTGCCGAACGCGAGCGCCTCGGTCTGGGCGAACACGTTCGCGAGGAGGATGTCGTGATGCCGGCCCAGCGGCGTGAGTGCGTGGCCAAACGCGATGAAATCGCACGGAACGAGCCGCGTGCCCTGATGGATCAGCTGGTAGATCGAGTGCTGCCCGTTGGTGCCGGGCTCGCCCCAGTAGATCGGGCCGGTGTCGTAGGTGATCGTCTCGCCGTCGAGCGTGACGCGCTTGCCGTTGCTCTCCATGGTCAGCTGCTGGAGATAGGCCGGGAAGCGCTTCAGGTAGTTCTCGTAGGGCAGTACCGCCACCGTCTCGGCGCCGAAGAAGTCGTTGTACCAGATCGACAGAAGCCCCATCAGCACCGGCAGGTTCTTCTCGAACGGCGCGGTCCGGAAGTGCTCGTCCATCCCGTGGAAGCCCTCGAGCATCGCGCGGAAGTTCTCCGGACCGATGGCGATCATGGTGGAAAGACCGATCGCCGAGTCCATGGAGTACCGCCCACCCACCCAGTCCCAGAACCCGAACATGTTCGGCGTGTCGATACCGAAGGCGGACACTCTCTCGGCATTCGTCGACACGGCGACGAAGTGCTTCGCCACGGCCCTGGCGTCGCCCCCGAGGCCTGCGAGCGACCACTCGCGCGCGCTCGTCGCGTTGGTCATCGTCTCGAGTGTCGTGAACGTCTTCGACGACACGACGAAGAGCGTCTCCGCCGGGTCGAGGTCGCGCGTCGCTTCGAGGAGATCGATACCGTCGACGTTCGAGACGAACCGGAAGGTCATCGAGCGATCGCTGTAATGGCGGAGCGCCTCGTAGGCCATCACCGGGCCTAAGTCCGAGCCGCCGATGCCGATGTTGACGACGTTCCGGATGCGCTTTCCCGTATGGCCTTTCCAGTCGCCGCTTCGGACCCCGGTGGCGAAGCCGGCCATCTTGTCGAGGACCGCGTGCACGTCGGGAACGACGTTCTTCCCGTCCACGACGAGGGGCGCGCCGCGAGGGGCGCGCAGTGCGACGTGAAGGACGGCCCGGTTCTCGGTGATGTTGATCTTCTCCCCGCGGAACATCGCGTCGATCCGCTCGCGCAGCCCCGACTCCTTCGCGAGCTGCACCAAAAGCTCGAGCGTCTGATCGGTGACGCGGTTCTTCGAGTAGTCGAGGAAGAGGCCGGCGCCCTCCGCGGTCAGGCGCTCGCCGCGTGCCGGGTCGTCGGCGAAGAGCGTCCGGAGATGAAGGTCGCGCATCGTCCGGGCATGCGTCTCGAGCGCCTTCCAGGCCGGGCGGCTTTTCAGCGGAGTCACGGTCGCGCTCCCTTCTTGGCATCTTCCCGGAGCCGGAACCCGCCGAGGAACGCGTTGGCGTTGTCTCCCGCCCTCGATCCCTTCGGCAGCTTCGTCAACTTCTTGGCGTTGCCTCCGCCGAGAACGACATCGTCGAGAAGGAACGCGGAGACGAATCGCTTCGTGGCCAACTTCGAACGTCTTTTTCCCGATCGCGAGATGGCCGAGCTCCAGCGGCACGACGGGTGCCCTCGACGACCAGGGTGCCCCCGAGGCCCGTCCCGAGACCGAGGAAGAGCATCGTGCCCCTTTGGTAGCTCCCGAGCGCCTGCATCGCCCCGTCGTTGATTATATTCACCGGGCAGCCGAAGGCAGCATGGAGAGTGGGTGGCGTTTCGTCCCCCCACTCGACCCTTTGGACGGCCCCCAATGCGACGCGGGCTAAGTCTTCTTTCGTCAAATGGCTGTCGAGCAGGCGAACACCGTCGACATTCCCGCGCTGATCGCTCTCGGCTCGGAAATCGATGGCGGCTTGAACGCGGAAAGCGTTCTCATCAATCTCGCAGGCACGGAACTTCACGAGTCCGCCTGCGATTTCTCCCTGACGGAACCGGCCAGCGAGGTGTACGCGAAAGTCACCCGACTTCGAAAAGCGCTCATTCAAGGGCTCGACGATTTCCTGCGCGGGCAGCCCCCGCCTCCCATCGCGGCGTTGATTCGAAAGCTCGAACCCCTCCGATAGGCGCCGAGCTCCCGGCCTCGAACCCAACGCTTGCCAGGAAATCGCAACTCAGGCTCGCCCGGAGATGATTCTTCCGAGTCATCCTTCAGGCTCTCGTGAATCCGATCTCTTCTAGGCGTTTTTCCGTCGGATGGAACTTTTCCCGGTCGCCCGGCTTCATCGCTTCATAGTCGGGATGGAAGACGCGGACGGTCCGGGTGACCATCGGATTCTTCCCGCCCTTGGGAAAGCGCACCGCGCGCCGGAAGGGAGCGTGTCCTCGTGGTACCGCGCCCGGGTTTCGGCCGAGGAGGAGCGAGAGCTCGTTCTCCTTCTGGGTCACGAGCTTCTCGATCTCGTAGAGCAGCGACTGCATCCGGAAGAACTCCGCTTCCGCCTGGCGCCAGTCCACTTCGGGAGTGACGCCCCCCTCGAAACGGTCGCGTGCGAGTCCAAGGTACTCGCGCCGCGATTCCAGCGTCCGCCGGGCGATCTCCAGGCTCCGATCCAGGCCGCGGAGATCGACATAGGCCCGGGCCACGTCGGCCACGAGCGTGAGGGCGACCTCCCGACGCGCTTCCTGCGTCGCGAGAAGACGCGCCTGCTCGGCCTCGTTCGCGCGACGGACGCGGCCGAAGAAGTCGAGCTCCCACGAGAAACCGACGCCGAGCGACGCGAGGCCTTTGGTCGTATCCCGATCCTCGCTCGTCTCCGGCGTATGGGTCAGGCTTCCCTCGCTGAACTTCAGAGCGCCCCCGACTGCCGAGGCGTCCACCTGGGGATAGAGCTCGCTCCGGCTGATTCCATACTGGGCGCGGGCTTCCTCGATGCGCTCGATGGCGATCTTCAGGTCGCGGTTCTCCTCGAGGGCGATGGTGATGAGCC